>Ga0315289_10006028_pt1 | contig 17842 bp, 21 predicted proteins | sample YL17G11_40_MG_FD_203452 | JGI IMG/M metagenome (GOLD analysis project Ga0315289, IMG submission 203452) | Sediment microbial communities from Yellowstone Lake, YNP, Wyoming, USA - YL17G11_40 | ecosystem: Environmental > Aquatic > Freshwater > Lake > Sediment | place: USA: Wyoming | collected... | reverse complement strand
CTGTTTTGCACCATTTTTAGTTATGATATAGATAGTACATTCATCATTCTTCATTTTAATTCCTCATAATATCTTTTATACTATCAATAATATCATCATATATAGTTTGTTCCAATGGATATGCAGGGGAAGGGATGTGAACGCTAATTTACTAGTATGTTCCTCATTTTTCCCCTGACAATATTCCATTATCATCTTTGAACAGGATTTCAACCCAGGGCTACGTAGGTTTACTAGTAAATTCCTCCATTCTGCTGATCTAAGTATATTTTTACTAGTATAATTGATAATCGTTCCAAATGACTATCCGCTTAGATTATGGTATTCATCCAGTTGGGGATGCTGGAAGCAGTTTCACTTCATGCAATAGCAATAAAATCACGCCCGCACTGGGATTTTAACGTGTAAATAACGTCACATTTATCAGTTCTTCTCCAGTAAGAGTTATTGCATAGTCGAAAGCTTCGAATCGTTTAGTACACATTTTTTGATGGCATTTTTAGAGCGATCAAAACACATATTTCCTATTATTACCGATAATAGTTCCATTTAATTTTCCCTTTATCATATCGTTCATCAAGGCGGAAAGAGCCAAAGTTTCAGATTGCAAAGTGACGTCACATTATTACTCATGTTGGAATTTAGAGTCACAGGTAAAATCTTTAGGTTTCTGGCCTTTCTTTCATTCTTAGAAGAGCGTCCAAATGGATATGGAATCGAAGCGAGTTGTTCCAATGTCGTTTGTCGTAATGACGTTGTTGGTATGCTTGCTGAAGTTGATTTTGTTCTAGGCCGCTTGGTATGGTAGATTGAATATTTCGCTTTAGGGGTATAAATCTAAGAACCCGAGCTTCCATCTTTAAGGCGTGAAATGCAGTCGCGTTCCCATTCGTGATAAGTCTCTGGATTTGCCCAAAATTTTACCCAGGCATTATTTAGAATATCATGGATTTGACTCGATGTGTCCTCTTGAATGATCCGGCATCCGATTTGTTTTGTTCCTTCGAGTGCATGGATGGCAGCTCGTTCCAGAAGTTCTAATGGACAAGCCCGACGGTACAACGGTGTTGGCTTCGTACCAGTCGCGTTAATGAATTCTTCCCATATTTTTTGAATTTCGTCGGCTGATTTTTTTAAATTTAGAAGATTCAGGCCGACAAGCATTGCTTCCATTCTTGCCTGATCTGGTGGATGTGACATGAATCCAGGAACTTGAATATCGTAAGGATCCCCACCTCGTTCGGCGGTAAGATGAAAATGAGCCCATGCAAAAGCTGGACCGAGAGTATAAATAGCGAACAGGTCGCTGAATATCTCATTAGCCCACCCGCGAATCCAGAAGTATTCGAAAGAGGCAAGCGCCTGATCGATATACTCTTTCGGGCCTGTTGACTTCCGGTTAATAATTCGTTCTCCCTCATAGTAATTTGATACTGAAGCGAGGAACTTACCATATTCCGATTGATACCCTGCAATTTTTGGATTATTTCTAGTCGAAATGAGAAGATGGGCGATTTCATGATATAAATCTGGTAGATGAAGTAAGAAATCCGATTCTGCAAGTGGTACTTCCAATAAGCGAAGGGAAGTATTTATCGAAAAATATTCACGGGATAGGCATGTTACAGTAGGTGGCGGGAGAGGAAAATTAATTTCCTTATGAATTTTAAATGCAAGTTTACTTAATGCAATATCATCAGCGTGAGGACGTGTAAGTGCGGTGATGGCAGTAGTTTCGAGAAGGGATAAGTCCCCGATTACACGTCTAAAAAGTCTGATGCGTTCATGGATAAGGTCTTTCTGAAGGATTAACGGATCTGTAAGAAGTAATTCGAGACTGTCAATAGTGGTGTCGATACGGTCCTGACATGTCTGATGGAGAGCATTAAGCTCGATAGCTGGAAGAGTGTGTGAGATTTTTCCTTTAAGGATTTTCGCCCGTTCCTGTTCCTGCTTGATAGCTGCGTTAAGATAATGCTCGATCATCTCTTCCCCTTAATCCTCGCTAGCGTGCTGGAACACTCTTTATCCAAGGTTAGGGCAACCAGTTCTAACTGACTCATTTCTAATGATGTTGGTGGCCGTTGTTCGAGAGCTTTTCTGAGCGAGACACAGAGAGAAAGACCTTGTCCCGCTATCGTAGGTAGCCCTTGCTTGAGGATAGCTGTTACAAGGCGGGATGTGGGGTCCATTGAATCTTTGTTTGTGATTTCATGAAGAAGTCCCACAATCTCCGCTCTAGCTCTTTGAGCGACTTCTGGTTGTGGATCTCTCAATCCGATAAGTGCGTGATCCAGTTTGTCTGCATAGGAACGCAGTTGCTCATAGATGCTGCCAAGTAGTCCAATATCACTCATGGTCTTTTGTCTCCTCAGTTTCAGGGGTTGATTCATTTTCATCCTCACAATAAACTAGGGCATCCTCGTCATAGCCTCCTGCATGTTCGGAAAGTCGAATATCGGTAAGCCTCAGAGTAAATGGAAGCCGCGAGCAATCTTCAGGACGTGTGAGGGCTAAACTCGTCAGTGAGTAAATATCCTCCAGCACCTCTTTGAATTGGATTTCGCCTTCAATATATCTAATGTGCAGTGGTTTCGTCGTGCCCGGATGTCTGAATTCTCTTCCTGTCGAACATATGTAACCGTCATGGCTGTTCAGAATAATGTATGAGCCCACTTGGGGATTTTGGATGGATTCCCATCCATCTGGGCGCCTATCAACATCGAAAACCCGAAAAGGGATTAATGATTTTTTATGTATCTCAACGAAATTTAACTTCTTGACACTTGGAAGGACACCTTCTTTTTTCAAAGCATTGATAGTCTCCTTAATACCATTAATCTCTGAGGGGAAGAGCTTTCCATCGCGTTGAACCATTATTGTCTGAATACCTTTCATGGCTGTCAACGGGTCATCACGTAGGACTTTGCTAATTACTTTTTTAACATGAACCCTATTAAGTTTCTCTTTTTCGCTCGATACTGTGATATCAGTTCGGATATCTGGACCACATTTTCCCATAAATGTGAAGCAAGTAGTATGGTTTTTTACATCTATAGCTATCGTAAGATCGGCGTTGAGTGGTGTTGCAAGAACGAAAGGCCAGCGCTCATTAGTTAGCAGCACCTTGTTGAGCACAACATTTCGTAAATAGCCGTTGAGCTTTCCTTGCCGCTCTTTTATAGATTCATAAATTGGTCCGTTTTTACCATTCTGAATAAGATGATAGGACTGGCCTGAAACTGATGTATGGATAATAGACATGTAAAGGTCTCGCTTTCGAAGCTTATGCATGAGCATACTAGCTAACTGATCTTGTTGGCGCATCCTTCGATTTATCTCATGAATCATTACTATACCGTAGCCAGGTTTCAGGGAGGCAGTATCGATTGCTTCGAGAATCGATCTACCTTGAGCTGAAAATGTTTTAGAAACGCGGTCATTGTAAGAAATAATTATAGGATCATAAGGAATTTCTTGTGGATATTGAATATTGACTTCCTTTTTTAGGTCGTTAATGAATGCTTGACCATGGCTATCTAATACTGATTGTGGGAGAACGAGATATTGTTGATCTAGCGGTTTCCTAGCTTGTGGTCCGATTTTAGGGTCATATAATGCCGAACGGCGTTCCTTTCCAAGTTGGTTGAGACTTACACCAATTGCATTTGGAGTTCCTCGAACTGAAAGAATAGTATTATTGCCGAATTCAAGGTCGGGAGCCAATATCAAATTCTTTGGAGTGCTAAGGGGAACCATTGAAACATGGACTTTCATCTTTTCGGTCTTGATATCGCCGAGGACGTCCTTTACAAAAACATGAATAAGCTGACGGCGTTTTTGGGGTAACAAGATCGTATCGCCATGTAACTTTTGTATGCGAGGGTCGCTTGTATCATAGACAGGGTAACAAAGTGTAGTAGGTGCATGTCTTGCTTCACCACGTAACGTAAAGTAACGAATCGTCATGCTTTCCGGAGATAAATTGGCAACATCCTTTGGGAAAGGTCTTGGAGCTTTTTGCATAATATAATCGTAGAGAGGTATGGCTTTTCCAGATCCATCACCGATACGCTGTTCCTTGGCATTCAAACCGGTGTATTCTTGTGGAGTAATTTCATACCAATCGAGACCAAAATGGTAGATGTATCGCACTCCTTTGGACTTACGAAAATCGTCTCGGGTCAGACTTGTAGATAATGAGATTGATGAAATATATCTGAATGTTACATCTACACATACTCCGAATTTTCCTATATCAGTTCTAACAACACGGAATGCATATCCGCGGTACACATTTACATTTTCAATAGTCTGCATTGGTTCCCGCTCGTAGATGGGTTGACCAGCAGATGGTTGCCAGAACCGCGGATCCTTGCGAAGGGTATTTTCTATATTAGATTGAAGGAAACGGAGACAGATATGTTCTGTTTCAGGAGTCGGATTCTCGTAATCGAGTAATATTGTTTTTTCTGTTGATTCAAAATGAACAGTAGCTCGTACAAGTTGGAATGGTGTTGGAGGCGCTCTGGCGCCATCTGGTACTGCAAGGTATGGCTGGCCCTCTTGAATGATGACTGTAACAGGAGCTAGAAGAATGCTGCTGATTCTGTAAATTAAAGTCTGGACATTATGATCATATTCCTCTTGGTCGATGGTTAACCCGCGGATTTGATAGATCCTATAAACTGCTTTCAGGTCTCTAAGATTTGATATTGGGAAGACATTAGTCTCTAAATGGCTCATAATACCGACCCCCAACAAAGCTTACGAAAAGAGCAAAAATCACATGTGGTTGGATTTTTTGTAACAGGGATGGCTTCAGGACTGAGTTGTGTTGGGTCATCATCATTGCACGTGAATTGCATATCGGTAATTGAGGACGATATGGTGTCTTCTGCATCTTCAATGTCTTCCATTGAGACCTGGTGATTTATTACTCTGCCCGTCAGAAGCTGAACTTCTTGGAGTTCGATTTCATGTGGTCCATGGTGAACTTCATCATCTGGCCAATCTTTATGGTGTGTACATCTCGTTAACGCAATTGCCCCTGTGACGAGTTGAAGCCAATAATCGCGCACAGGATGAATATTAACCTTCCAATCAAAGATCACCGGCGGCTGAGGCGAACGGAACAATATCAGATCTGGTACACATCGAATGGAGATAGTTCCATCTTTGAAACTCAGCGCACGCTGAGGTATCAACATTTTTGCTTGATTCAAAAAAGCCCAGACATCCTCGGAGTCATAGAAGTTTTGTAAGGAGGTATATATATCGGATCTTGCGTTGCTAAATGTTTCGTCATTGAGAAGTTTTCCATACTCAACCTCAAAGAATGCTCCGTTCACAGTTCCACTTGAGGCGGAACTATTCTTGAGAACAGTTCGTTGCTCTCGCTGTAAATCAAAGATTTCATCAGCTTTTTTCCTTGCGGCAAGGAGGTCATATGGCTGTTTTGAAATGATGGACGGAATAACCGCATAGCTAATGACTGTATCAACGATTTTTCCGCGCCAAGATGGGATATTCTCTAATTTGGATAACCGGGCTGCCTCTCGACGTGAAGGATCCTTCGCTCTAGAGTTGGCGAATATTGTTTTGTAAAACCACTGTCTGGGACACCTGCGAAAAGTTCCATATCCCGAGAAGGACCATTTCATTTTAGCCTACCGTCCCGTTTAGCACGATTGCGTATAAAAGATAAATAATCGAGGAGAGCTTGTTCTTCTTCATTGGTTATATTGCCCAATCGGCGGAAGACTGCCGGAGCGTTATTTCCAATTTCCTTAACATTTTGTGGTACCGGATAGCCAGCTCGCTCCATCAGAATTTCATATGGGACACCATACAAGTTTGCCAATTTATACAGCATCGCCGGGGAAGGATGTTTTACTTTCCCAGATTCAACCTGACTTATGAAAGCGTTTGAAATACCGGACTTTTCCTCGGCCTCACGAAGTGTGAATCCGCTTACATCTCGAAGTGATCTCAGATATTGACCCAGGTTCGGAACATCGTTCCTGGGCGGGTTAGTTTGTTGTTTCATGCAATGCTTGATATGTCAAGCATAATATATAAATATTGCGTGCCATAATCCCGATCAGAACAAATTTACTAGTATTTTCCTCCCGTAGAGAATTATGAATCAAGCCCTGACGATAAGTTAAATAGTGTCGCGGCAACTACAGAGGATTGTAACGCTGTCACTAATGGTATTGCCTTTAAAGAATTCCTCAATCGCACTTGTTTTCCCCACTGGGATTTTGACTAGTAAATAACAGCACATTTCATGATTTTTCTCCTGTAAGAATCATTGAATTATTAAAATCTTCGAATCGTTCGATAACCATTTTCTGTAAAATTTTATTTTAAAGACAAAAAAATGCTTTCCTCCATCTACCGGTTGTGTGCAAACGATGATTGATTATTCTAAATAGAAACCATCTGATGTAGATTTGTTTTGATTGTCATGGAAAGGATTAAAGAAATGATAATATATGCTTATTAATGAAACGATGTTCTTAAGTATTAATAATAAATTTGAAAAAAATTCATTACTTGTCATCGCTTTCGTTTTATTTCTTTTATTATTTATAGTAAACGATCAGCTCTGGCTATATGTTTATTTCACTTTGTGGTTCGCAATAATTGCATTCATTCAAATTGTCATTTATGTAAAATCAAAAAAAGTTCTTAATAAATTATCAACAGAATTAAGATCAATCTACGCTTTATCTCTAATCGCAATCGTTGATGTGTTAATTATTTTATTTGGAGTTTCAGCATCTGCATTACCCACAGAATATTGGTTTATAATGTATTGGAATGATCTGAAATTAATTTTATTGGGACTTTCCATCTTTATTTTTTTCATTATTCGGTTATACATATTAATCATTGAACTTAGACAAAAAAATGAAAAAAATTATTTTATAAATTTGTTTCGAAAGTTCATATGGTATAAAGGATATATAAAACGAATAAGAAATATTAAATTTTCGAAAAAATTTATTCGAGTAGCGTACATTTCACTAAAATTTATTACTGTAATGCTTGTAATTTTTTGTATTTTTTTCCAAACGCTTTTCATCTATCCGTCAGTAACAGGACCGTTACGACATTGGAAAGCAGAGACAAATGCAGGGGAATTACGGAAAGTTGTCACCGACCTGACAGAGAATAGCCATACTGATTACGAAAAAACAAGAAATATTTACAACTGGTTCAAAAAAGATGCGGGTAATATGTATAACATATGGGGACATCCAATGCTCAGCGGTTACGATGGTGATGGGCGTTTAGTCTTTGGATATGATTTACCTTTTTATTGCATCTTGTGCATGAGAATTTATGGAAGAGATGATCCTCTCTGGGTATTAACCAGCAGAGCGGGTGCATGCGAAGAATATGCATTATTATTTAGGGAAATGGCCAATGCGGCCAATCTACCAGTACGTAGTATTCATCTCTATGAGGGTAATCATTGTTGGGATGAAGTTTTCATCAATGGCTCTTGGATTATTGTTGATCCATCGAGATTTTTATTTAATGGATCGAAGGAAAATTATAAAAGAGAATTTAATAATCCAAGGTATGTTTTTGCAGAATATCCAAATCCAAGCAGGACAAAAGAAGACGTCACTTCAACATATTCAAACATGTCTTATGTGAATATATCGACTGTTGATATAAATAATAATCCTGTTCCCCATATAGAAATTGAGATATTTTCAAGAAATGGAGATTCCGGAAAAAACAGAACCGGATTAACTATTCTGACAAACGAAACAGGAAAATATAAGTTGCAAATAGGTGGTGGCACAGTCATTTTTGAATCAAACGATGCCAGCAGAGCGTTGTATAATTTGACGATAGAAACCTATGATGAATATCAACATTATGACTTGAAAATTGTTATGATGCCGAAAACCCAGCAGGAAGAAGGTTCATCTCTTTTTATTGTGGTTATTGGCGGTATATACTTTATTCTATTTTTAATAATAATTAATGTTAGACGAAGACGGATTAAAAAAACTTATAGAATATCTGAAGAGAGTGTGAAAAATCATTTCAAAGATCGACTCTTTGTCAAGGATTACTACAATTTAGGTCGTAAACGATTATTTGGTTTATCTATTATAGTATTTGGTATTGTTTTTATGACTATCTTCGCAATTTTTCTTTTTTATGAATATTACCCTGCTAAATATATCGATTTTAATAATCTGACAATTTACATTTCTATGATTTCTTTAGGTTTTGCCGTCTTTATTTTTGGTGTTACGTATACCTCTAATGTAGACATGGCACTCCTCACAAATGACCGATTTTCAGATATTCTTAATTCTTTTGAAAACGATAGGATCGATTTAACCCAAAGTAATGCCCGTGGTGATCTCAGCAAACTATATCGAACTTGCTGGAAATGTTCACGATATATGGAACGAGCGGTTGAACTAACTCAGGCAACAAAAATTCAACCTTACATTCAAAATTATTTGTATGATCAAGTGGTACAACTGATATGGATGTCAGCGATACCTTGGGACCACCCCATTATTAGAGACAATGATATTCAACATGTTGTAAAAATATGCGAGAATGCACTTTTCTTAAAAATAGACCAAGCGAAAAGAGAAGAATTGTGGGCTTATATATCATATTTAGAGGATCACATATTATCAAGTTGGGATTTAGCAGGTTATTTCTTTAAGTTACTGCCATTGATTTAATTTTATGATTTTTTTCCAAAATAAAGTGATATAGTCGTTGATGGTATTAGAAAGGGGTCTGGTTTTTTAGTCTGGGAGGTAAGGATACCATTCCTTACGAAAAATAGCCAGACCCCATATAATTAAATATGGATCTAGTAAATAAATGTAACCTTCTACTAAAAACATCACTTCTTGGGGCAAAGACTTGTTTTACGTAAAACGTCTATGCACCATACACCCTCTTGGGCTTGATGGCGACAATCGCATCGATGCTTAAGCAATTGTTGCCGTCATACGATTTTACCATCATGAAATTTCTCTGATGGTCGATATCCTTTATTGTTCCTGTGACTACATGCGCTTTTTTATCTCCGGGTTCTTTTATGACGATCTTGCAGTATTGGCCGATCATCCGATCCAAGTTATTCGTCTTCATTTTCACCCTTCACCATGATACTAATTGTCAATGTTTGTATTTAAACATATCGCGGAAAAATGTCAGCGAGAGAATGCCCAAAGGACCATGTGGCACCGGTAATTGTCGCAACAATTGCCTGGGGCCATGGGTTCTTTGTTGGTGACACCCAAATCTATCGCATAGTTTAGGTCGTCATCATAGGCGACAGTCGTTTGTTCACGCCCAGCGAACCGCTGGGCAAGTATTTCCATTCTCTCGGGCGTAAACATAGTATTACAGGGCAGATATAAATTTTTGTATTCGCATCTTACTTTTTTCATCAACATATGGAACAAACAAAAAAAACAATATTTTTCAAGGAGGTGTACCAAATAACGAAGAAAATTACATAGCGAAATAAAACATAATTGGACACAATGATTGTGTATAGCAACAGATATTTTTGTGGAAAAAAAACTATGAATTTTAGGAGGCAAAACACATGGTTTATAAATTGGATAAATGGACTTTGTATACACGGGATGTAAAATTAAAAGAAAGGTTGATAACGATCTACTTCTTTTCGACCAGGGTTCCGAAGAGCGGTACACCCTGCAATCTTCCAGAGGGATGTTCCGTCGGCGTAAACAAACGAACGAATCTCCCCTATGTACGAAAAAGGTAGGGATTTATCCCTCTTTCTTCTTTTTTTTAGGTAACTATCCGCTGATCAGCACATTAGGGGGTTTATGTGAAGGAATAGCTAATCGATAGATTTATATATAATTACGACAATTCATTTAGTGTCGGTGATCTCCGACAAAAGGGTTTCAACGATCACATTTGTGAGTAAAACCTACCACATAAGAAAACCAATTTTAGGTGAATGTGAAACCCTTTAGATAGAAATAGTTGAGTGGTTGGCTCAGGAAAAGTAGGCTTATGTGGGTAGGAAAAATAAAAAGACAATGTAACAGGCAGGAAATTTTCAAAGAATCGATAGAAAATAAAATTGTTGTTTTTGTACCGTCATTGATAATTTTGGCGTGTTAACAAATGGAGGCGAGTTTTATGATTGACGACAATATTGGAATAGGTGAATGTACAAATATTTCTCATATCGAGCATAAAGGCAGTTTCGTAAGTTTGGATACTTTCATTTTTAAGGGTTGCTGGAATTGTCAATGGTTATCCTTTAACGACGATGAATATATGTTTGTTAAAGAAGCATCGGCGATGTATGGAGTGACCGAAGCGACGGTACGAAATTGGTGTAAGAATGGTAAACTCAATGCGAAGTTGTGCGTTAAAGTGAGATACTCTTCTGGCTTTTTTTTGGGACCAAATAAGATTTGGTTAATACAAAAGAAAAAACAAAACGGAGGTGAAATATGAAAAATAAATTGAGTTATCATGACGAGCCGAGCGGTGCTTGCCCGACTTTCTTCAAGGCATTATGTTATGAGGCGTCACAAGGCGGAGATAAGAGCTACTATAGTGCCGGTTATGAACTTGCCAGGCATTTGTCTTCAAATATCGATGATGATGCTCAACTGAAAAAACTTGTGCGTATTTTAGAAACAAAAAATGAAGAGAAAATGCACCACAGCATTCGTTCATGGTTGAAACGCTATCTTCCACGATGCATGAAAAGAGTTCCCAGCGGAAGACAGCGTGGTAGTTTTATGGATGGATTTGTGCAATGCATAGATGATGATAATGCTGAGTTGTATTTTTGATCCTGTGTGAAAAAAGAGCTCAAAATAAATGGATCGAAAAGCGATCAAGTGTAAAAATAAAACACAAGAAACGTAAGAAAGGAGGATGATAAAAAATGGATGAACAAATGCCGAAAGAATGGAAACAGGCAGAGAAGCAGTTCAGTGATTGGGAAAATTCGCTTGAAGGAATCCACGACAATATGAGAACCATGGCAGACACTAATATAGATGATGAAAAGGATAAGGTACTTATTGCAGAAACCTTACTGAGAATACCTGCACGAGTACGAACTAAAGTCTTGGAAGGGGCAATATTTGTTCTTATGAATGGTTTATATGGAATTGTCATTAACGGCTATTTCAGTAAAATTATATCAAAGAAAGAATTAGTTCAATTACATACAAGAGATGCAGTAGTAGTTCCTGTAAGGCAACCGTTAATTTTCCTTAATTTCAGTGAAATGAAAAATCTGAGTAAAAAACGGAAAATGAACATAACAGCTCATGAGATCGCCCATTTTGTACTGAATCATCATCTTAAACCATCTGGAAGCGCAAAAGAAGGAATAAACATGGAGAAGGAAGCCGATGATCTTATAGTAAAATGGGGGTTTGATAGGGAATATAAAAGTTACAAAGTGAGATAAAAGTTTTTTCATTAAAGAATATGCGCGTAGGGTTATATCTTCAGGGAGGATAAAAATTGAAAGAAAAAGAAATCGCAGATAAAATAGGAAGATATGAAAATCATATATTCACAAAAGAGTTTATGAAAAAAATACATAAAGATTTTGCAAATCTGACTGAGGAAGAAAAAGTAGAATGTGAGCAACTATTAGATCAACTGCAGACATTAATATTTTCTAAGCAAACAAAAACTCAATTAATAATTATGGCTCTTCAAACTATAATGATGCATATAGCAATAACTGATTGGAGTTTAATTTTTGATAAGGATGAATAATATGGTAGAGATTGAAAAGATAGCTGGTTGGAACCAAGTCAATAACTATTTAGACTCGATAAAATAAATTGATTATAAAAGGACTGAAGAAACAAATGTCCCCTGATATGATTTGCGATGAAGGAGTGTGATAAAGATGATACCTAATTTGAATAGAAATGCAAAAATAAGTAAAAAAGCTATAGAAGAATTAGTTCGAATAGGGGCAATCAAAAAGAAATATGTTGATCAAGGTGATCTAAAGGTTGGAGAGTTGTATAGTAATGTTTTTAGATTTCCTGATATCTATGCACTAGCTGAAGAAAAAAATTCAAAAATTATAATGACTGAATTAACGTCATTTTGAAAATACAATCTATAAAGAAAATTGCATAGCGAAATAAAATATAATTGGACACAATGATTGTGTATAGCAACAGATATTTTTGTGATAAAAAACTATGAATTTTAGGAGGTACAACACATGGTTTATAAATTGGATAAATGGACTTTGTATACACGAGATGTAAAATTAAAAGAAAGGTCGATAACGATCTACTTCTTTTCGACCAGGGTTCCGAAGAGCGGTACACCCTGCGATCTTCCGCAGGGATGTTCCGTCGGCGTCAATAAGCGAACCGGATTTCCATACGTAAAGAAAAGATAGAGAGAATTTCTCTCTATTTTTTACAGACAGTTGTCCATTTATCATTGAAAAAATATATAAATTACATTGTAATACATATGTTGAAGCGGGCCGGAGAAAATCCCCAAATGGGTGGTTCGCCCATCTGCCGTTGGCAGACTCTAAGCTACCTGTGTTAGAGTAAAATGCATCTTTAAATTTTCTCCATGGCAAAAACAGTCTTAACTGACGCCAGGAGAAAAAAAAGATGGAAAAGAAACGCATTTCAGACGATTTTAACACTTTTAAAAGCCAGAATAATTTCTCAAGAAAAGAACGAATATTTGCAGAAGCAATCCTAAGCGAATCTTTTTTATACCTTCTCGACAAATCTACAGAAGAATTACGAGAAGAAAACGATCCAAAAAATGCTGAACTCTATGCAAATATAATGCACGAACTCGCGGAATCGATTGAGCAGCTGAAAGCAGACAACATTGATGCTCGTGTTCTCACGATGGTTTTTGCAAGGTCTCTTGTAGCAGTTGTTATGGGTTCAATAAGTCTAGAATTTAGGGCGAAATTATTGCTACGATCAGACGGAAAGTAAAACGTAAGAATGGGAACGAATGGAGGTTGATACAAAATGAATAAACAAATGCTTAAAGAATGGCATGAAGCAGTCGGCAAACTTACAGCGGTAACAGAGGAGGATGATATTATAACGATGGAATTCACGGCGATATGGAGCATCAAGGTGCCTAAAGCATCGGAGGATTTGACCAAAAAACTCCAGGAGATGATTGGAAAAACGATAGGTGTCCTGAGAACGGATATACCCGGAAGGGAAATCCTACTAAGAGAAGATAAAATTACAGATAAGAAAATAGAGGAGGATGATACATGCTCCACATTCATCAAATTATGACAGAACAAGACAACATGATGAATAAAAGTATCATAATAATTACAGGAGGTAAACACAATGGTAATAATAAACAATGCTAATTTGTGTGATTGGCCAGGATGCAAACAGTATGTGGGTCCTAGCCACTTCATCCATGGAAATGCTTATTGTAATGATCATTACAGACCCGCACTTGAAAAACACTTTCTTGAGGTGTATGCTGAATGGGATGGCCACACTGTAACTGATAAGAAATTCCTGAATCTGTTCTCACGCTACGTCGAAGATCTGTACAAAGAAAGAGACGCCCCTGGAGGATTATCCAAAGGACGGTTAAACTATCGCGCGGAGAAGTTAAGAAAAACAAAGAACGGCCTAAACTTCAGCATAGAACGGCATAAAAACGCATGGAAGCACCCGGAGAATATGCATGAAGTTATGCAACGCTGGAGCTTTAACATCGAACAAAAAAGATTGAATTTATTGGGTGAGAAACCGTAAGTTATGAACCAGAAATTTTTGTAATATATTTTTTATAGGGGGATAAAAAATGGATGAAGAAACGCATAAAAAAGAAAGCGATGCAACACAATCTAATATTCGATGTGATTGTTGCAATCGGCCTGTTGAAGAACTGAAACCATTCGTAGGACCAGGAGATCCATCGGTTGGAGATTTTACGGGAAGACGTTTGGTCAAAGTATGGCGTTATGACTTTTCTGAACCTGAAATTCCATCAGATTACTTTGATTGTCTTATAAAAAATGGAGAAATCGATGAACAGAAGTTTACTAAGAAATACGGTCGGGAAAAGTATGAACAAACCTGTGAGTTTTTAGCTAGGATGTCTATCGTTAGCTCGTATTGGTTATGCCGAGATTGTATTTTAATAGAGGACAGAAATGAGTTTTGTAAAAAACGGGATAATTGTTCTGAGAAGTCTCTCCATCAATAAAGGAGATTATAGGATCAGAAAATTTCCGACACCTATCGAGAATTTCAAGAAAGAGAATTGTGTGTCGTGCGAAAAACAGGAACGGTACTCTAAAGATGACAAGGAAATCTTCTATTGCCCGCTCCATAAATTAAGTAAGTTAATTAGCAAAAGACAGAAAACGAACACCATGGGGGGTGATATTAACTATGACAATAAAAAACGAAGTTGAACTCTGCGATTGGCTAGGATGCCAGGAGCCATTTCCATCAACCAGCAACGCTCCCAAATATCAGCAGGCAATAAATTTTCAAAGAGAACTTAAAAAATATGGATGGGTGAAAAAAATAGTTTCTAAAAAAGCTGCCCAACATGCAAATGTTAAACCTGGAATTGTTTATAGTAATAATACACTTAAGAGAACGGTTGCGATCCTTGATTATAGAAAAAAAACAAAAACATGGATGGTCGCTTGGCAAATAGAAAACAATCAATTTAAAGTTAAGTCATTACTCACAAAAAAAGAAGCAAAAAGATTAGCTCAAAATATAATAATAGGAATGAATATGGGACTTGAATAAGTTAGGTAGTGAGGAAGATGGATATCATATTTTTTTATATCATCTTCAACAGTGCTCTTTAGAAAAGGGGGTTAAATATTTTCATCGATAATATATCTGAACTCAGCATTTCTCCTATTTAATGTAAAATGTTTAGATACTGGATTATCTGTATCAAAATCAATGAAATCATAATATTTCTTTCTCTCTATTTTTTTAGGTTTGTCATCAATAATTAATGCATACAATCTATGCGGTTTATTTCTATCTATGGAAGAAGTGCATTCCGAATTTGGAGATTTAACCAGTTCTTCTGTATACCTGTAATCCCTTACGATTAACATATATTCAACGAACCCAGTTCCAGTTCCAAATTTATTATCTTCTGGGTTTTTTATATCATGATAATAAAGACGGAAATAACCATCTTTTTTAAATTGTGTATCTAGCACTTTTAATTTAATAGGATTTATTTTATATGACCAACCAGTCCAACACTGTTGCTCACAATTAGGGTTATTGAACACATCGATAATCTTATCTTCATATCTTGGACGAGCAGCTCCAAGAAGAGCAAGTTTTTTTATCATAATACTTCCCTTAATTAGTTGTTTTCAGAATGCTCTTTTACCTCTTTCTTCGTACCTGTGAAAATGTGAGGAAAATTACTTATCTCAAAAACGGGTATTGTTGTATCTCCAAAAGAATATATGTATTTGTATGGTTTTTTAGTCGTATTTATCGTACCTAAAGATATTTTGCTCTTATCAAGTTTCCAGCAGAAAGCTAGAGTCATTTGACCAATATCATGTTTATGTCTAATGAAGCTGCTGAATAATCGTTCAAGTTCAGCATATGAACAAATATGTTCCTCTTTATCATCTTCCTCTTGAAAGTTAACCAACAGGTCAATACCCTCTCTATAACCAGGATATTGTAGTGTTTGAAATTTTGCAAACGGCATGCCCCCAGCTCCTTCAAGAATCCACAAAAGTGCTGCTGTGTCATACTCACTCGCAGGTTCGGCTAGTATCATCTTTCCTTTATACCAAACATAACGTTTCTCTTCGGACTGGAACTCCTGCTTTTTTTCATTCATCGCAACTTGCATTTCTATTCTAATCTGTTTGTATTTGTTTTGGTAGAATTTCTGAAACTTTGGATCATCTTTTATATCCGTAAAAGCATCGCTTACAGCATCTTCAAAAGCTTCGTATTTCTCGTCATAAGCAAAGTCGCTTCTGCTCATATTTAAGTTAATGTCTTCACACTCTACAACAAATCTTATAAAATCGTCTGTAAGATTTATTTTTTTTGCGTACTTATTTGTTGTTAATTTGAAATACGGAATGCCTTTTACTGATAACCAAACACCACCGGTATCTTCAGTTAATTGAAACTTACCTGTATCTGTTGTAACACCACCTTTCAACACGATCTCAACGTTCTTGCCGCTATCTGTTGTTTTTTTCTTTTTTATGGGTCCTAAGGTGACTGTCTTGGCATCTTCTGACTTTTCATCAGAACGGATAAAAGGAAATCCGGCCTCCATTACTTTGTGTTGTCCACCAACCCATACAGTAAATTCTGGAAATGATATATCTCTTTGTTCCATTTTTGTATATCCAAGCACAGAATAATACCGCAGATATCGTTCTATCCGTTCTAATTTAAAATCTTTAGGAACAGTTAGATATCCTGACCATCCTTTTACAGTTATAGACGTTCCTCTTGTTTTAAGAGGATTTTTTTCGGCAGAAATAACGGTTACCAAAGGGCGTGCCAACTTCTTATCATCGACAATTGATTTTCGAGGTTCGTTTATTATAACTCTATAACAATTCTCACCGCCATCCCAAGTTACAATTTCAACAAGGTCCGCATTATATAATAATTTCGTACCTAATCCCTTTGCACCAAATTCATCAGATTCAAATCCAGCTTGCTTTCCCTGAGCAGCATTTAAGAATTTATCAAGCCTGCCCGGTTTTTTTTCGCTTTTGGTATAATTCATTCCATGCCCATCATCGGTGACAGTAAATGCTAAACCTTTGTCCGACTCATATATTTTAATATCAACCTTTTTTGCTCCTACTTCTTTAGCAGAGGCATTAGAGAGTAATTCTCGGATTATATCTCGCTGATCTGTTATATTATTAATAATTTCAGAAATAAATCCAACTGGATCGACAATAATTTTATGTTCTTCACCTGTTTCTGTCACTTCGACATCATCTTTCATATGATTTCCGTCCTTGGTTTCCATATTCTAATCTTATTTAAACATCTTTTTATTATTCAATATTGTTATAAATCATAATCTTGCTATTTTTCCCGCATCTGTTAATTCAAGTCCGTTTTCTGTTGAAATATATCCCATGTCTCTTAGTTCGTCAATATTTCGATATAGCATTGCCCGAGATATACCAATCTTCCCCGTGAGATCTGTGAGTGAAGATTTCGCATAATCTTTTTCGCCAATCACCGATAACACTTTCTTTTGGCTTTCCGTTAATTTAAAAGACATCTTGGGAAGCCAAACCACCGCGTTTTTGTCCTCTTCAGGATTGTATGCGATTTTCTTCACCCGGTTGCATCGCGCATACGATGCGAAAAGGAGCCCAAGCGCTTTGGTCTTCCGTCCAGAGGTGATGTTGACATATATCTCATCATCTTTTGGCTGCATATCTATGATTTCAACGCATTTCTCTGCCACACCCACTATATCGTAGACCTCCGTCTTGACCTGCTTGACATCAACAACCCGCCCCAACGATTCTTGGATGAGTTTGTAATTTTTCTCTTGTTCCTTGTTTGGTTTGAGATCGATAAGCAGGATCAGTCGATCGGGTCCGAGTCTGTTTGCTGCAGTGAGAACTGGATCTGGCGAGTACAGCGTTGCAATGAGTACTTTTGCCATAATTCTACTAAGGTATTCGTTTACCTATTAATAAGATTATCTACTATTTATTAAATAATCTACCATATTATTTACATTGTATACTAAAAGGTAGAAATATTTATATAATGATTTACTA
>Ga0315289_10006027_pt1 | contig 17845 bp, 16 predicted proteins | sample YL17G11_40_MG_FD_203452 | JGI IMG/M metagenome (GOLD analysis project Ga0315289, IMG submission 203452) | Sediment microbial communities from Yellowstone Lake, YNP, Wyoming, USA - YL17G11_40 | ecosystem: Environmental > Aquatic > Freshwater > Lake > Sediment | place: USA: Wyoming | collected... | reverse complement strand
ACGTGTCAATGCTGAAATTGATCGCCTGACGGAAAATGCTTACCTCAAGAAAGCGGCTTGACTTCCCGCCCGGCCAAACTTGACTCGTTTGTTTGTATTTGATCGCTTAAAGATGCCTAGTGATTCTGCATCTTGCTCTACTTCCGGTTGTCCGCCAGCCTGGCTAGGCTCCCGTTGTGTACAGGATGCGTGAGATAGAGTCCCTTCCCTACCAGTGACGCATACCGCCGGGAGAACCCCATGGCCTTCATTATGCGGCTGATCGGAACATCGCTCAATCCGGGAAGAATGTCCCTCCTGAAGCGCTCCTTCTGCGCCTCGACGTCCAGTTCCAGTTGCTCCCAGGCTGCCCGTTCTCGGGCGCGGCGTGTATTCGAGGCGCTTCTCAGCCTCCCTGCCTCTCAGCCGTGCGCGGGGTCCTTCCCCTCCGTCCAAAGTATGGCTAGCTTGGCGATTCCTACATTCTTGAGCCTGGGGGTGTCCACTTCTCGCTGGAACGCTACGTAGCGTGGCTTCGAGCAAATACCTTCCCCGCCCAGTGGGGACCTGCCGTCTGCACTCGGGTACGGCCCCCTCTCCACGAAGCTCTGGCGCTCACGGCACGCAGACGAGCTTGAGCGGGGTTGCCCAACTACGATGTGACGCTGCCCACCTGGCTGGTCTAGCAGGTTAAACGAAAAGAGAGCCGGGCTTTCAGCCAGGCAGCAGGGAGACAGCGTCCCCGCTCCCTGCTGCCTTCGGTGGAGCAGGTAGGTTGCCACGAGTTGCTCGAACACCTGACGGCCGGCGCCAGGAGCGCGTCTCGGCACTTGAAAGGCTCGAGAAGCAAGGCGCCGGAAGGGTCGAGCCGATGACACTCCGTGGGGTTGCTGCCGGCTTGGTCGAGCTCCTTGCGCGTGGCGAAGCACACGCCCGCGTCGCTCAGATCCAAGTGACTCCCTCGACCATTTCCCTCGGTGTTCTCAAGGTGAGGTCGCAACAGGGAGAGCCGCAGCTCTCCCCGTTGCCTTGGTGACCCGGAAATCTACTTGATGGGAATGCGCTCGCCCCCCTCATCGAGCGCGATCTGCGCGGCTGGTCCGTCGATGTAGATCACGAGGTTCTTCTCGCCTCTTGCTGCCGCAGACGGCACGATGAGCCGAACGAAACCCGCTACGCGCAGATCGTCTGCAAGGGCGTGGCACTTCTCGTAGTCTTCCGGGGTAGCTCCCGTGAGGAACGTGGCATTGGGATCCACGATGCCGTTGTTCGGATCGGCGAGGTCAATCACGGGGTCCGGGTCGACCTCAACCGAGACGAGGTCACGAGGGTTGTGCGGCCGATTGGCCATGCCTCTCTGGCCGAAGTACTTGCGGTACTCGGCGAGGGCTCCCTCAGGGGTCAGGGCGGTACAGAGGGCACCGTACTTGCCGCGTCAGTTCCACCGGCCACCCGCTCAGAGGAAAAGGCCGACGTGTAGGACTTGCGCGCCCGCAGGAACGTGCCTCCGGACTTTGGAGGCGACCCTCATGTGAAGACGCCGGCGTCGAGACCTGCGAGCTCGGATACGGCCTCTTCGAGCTTTCCGGCGCGAAGGAGATCGATCGGGCGGCGTGCCCGCAGGCTAGGGACGGGCGAATAGAGCCAGTCTTTGGCGGAGTCGCCGGTGGGGAAGACCTGGTCGAGGAGATAGATAAGATCGCGCAACGCCTGGATGCGTTGGCGCACTTCCTCGGACGGCGCGGTAGCTTCCTTTCGGTAGCGGAGGATGGTGCGGCGGTCAACATCCAGCAGCTTCGCCAGCTCACCGTTGTTCAGGCCCAGATTCTTCTGGGCTTCATCGATGGCTCGGCGGGCATCCCTGCGTTCGTATCGGACTGCGGTCTGGACTGCCATTGGCACCATCACCTCGGGCAATTTGAGCCTAGCTCAATGTCGCATCATACGTCCTTCCCTACGTCCCGTCAAGTGTCGCTCTTCATGTCGGAACTTGTGTCGCCCCCGAACATGATTACCTGCTGCTTTGCAGATACGCCCTCGCATCCGCTCGAAGCGCATGACCTGGAGCACGGCGGCGGCCCGAGAGAAGTGATCGAGGGCGTCGGGCGAGAAGAAGGCTTCGTGCACGCAGGAGTACCCCGGCATTGATCGTTGGAGGAGGGCAGAGCGTCCGATCTTCGTTGCCTTCGCGCAGACGCTCAATCGGCCACCCACCCTGCAAGAGGTGGGGTCCTGCAGTCGCGTACCAAACAAGGCCGGCCTCGAACTCCGGTGGGGTCGGAGGCCGGATCAATGGTCAGCCGGACTTGGGCGGGGTGGCTGCGTGAGGCTAGCCCCTGGCGAGGTCGATAATCCTGGGGTCGAATTCGTAGTCGACGGGACCCGAGACGTTGATCTTGTGGAAGTCGGGGTGTGCAGGGTTGACGAGGTAGTTCCTCTCCGAGGGCGTGATGGCGCTTGGCACGGAGAGCACCGCCGATCGGGACTGCTTGAACCAGAGATCGCCAAGGGCCTTGACCATCGCCGGAGCGGGAGAAGCGCGCCACTCCTTCGGTAGGTTGATCTCGTCCAAGGTCTCGATGAGGTTGTCCTTAATGTCCGCGCGGAAGAGGACGTAGAGAGGCAAGATGCTGGCATCCTCAAGATGGGCAAGAAGCTCAAGCAGCGCCAGGGAGATCCCGCTGGCTGCGTAGACAATCGGTGTGCCCGGGTTGTTCCACCTTCCGCCGAATCTCCTTGCCCCTTCTCCCGAGAACGCTTCGCCGGCATGCTTGGCCTTGGCGAAACGCCAGGCGGTGATGGTCATGTGTAGACCCCGTACTCAAGGCGGCCGATCAGGTTGAGGACCTCCTCGCCGCCAGGCTCGGTGGTGGACATCTCGAGGGGCGCCTCCCCGGCGAGGGCTCGGTTCTTTCGCGCGAGCCAACCGATCGCAGCTTTGCGGTCGCCCTCGAACAAGTCAAACGACGCCTGAACGACCCTCGAGAGCCGGAGCAGCCGCTCGGATTCCTCAACCGAGAGCGTGCCACTCTGCTTTCGCCGCTGCAGGGTCCTGGCGGGAATGCGCAGGCGTTGGGCCAGGTCTCCGGCAGAGGTCTCGAGCAGCTTGGCCAGTTTCTCGAATGCCTGGTACGGGAATCCTGACTCGACCCTGTTAATCAGGGCGACCAGTGTGGGCGCCTTCACGCCGACCAGAGCAGCATAGTCATAGCCGGTCGACGGTTCGGGTTCGCGGACCTGGCGCGATTCGGCAGCACTCGCGGAGACCCTGCGTCGGGTCTCCTTTCCCGACTTCGGTGCTCTGGCCACGGCGTAGTAGGCCACCTTGCCGGTTTCGGTGTCCCGGGTTTCTAGCCGCCAATCGGAAGACGCGAACTTCCTCTTGGTCTTGGCGTCGTAGAAGTCGAGCTTCTGCTGCATGGCATCCTCTCAAGCGGAAAGGCCATCCGGCCTATTGTAATATGCCATATGGCCGATGTCAAGACGGCCGGGCCCAGCCGCGGCCGTTGTCGGAAACCGCCATGGCCGCGCCTGGTGCTACAAGCATAAAGTGGCCGAAACGGCCACTTTGTCCCTGTTTTCCACCACGGCCACTTTATCCTTGTTTTCCATCGCGCCCACTCCATGCTTTGCGGCGCTCGGCCAAAGGAGGCGCCTTCGGCAGAGCTCTCCGCGCGCACGATCATGCCGTAGCAGCTACCCCCACCAATGATCGTGGCCGGCAGGGAGCAACCCCGAACGGGTCACTCGGCGTATGCACAAGTTGTGAGTGCACTTGAGGGGAGCATGAGGGGGCGGCAGTCCAGTGCTTGGCGGACGCCTCTATGTGGGTGCTGGGGTATCGATCTGGCGGGCGCGGGGGGCTCGAACCCCGTTCGGGCCGGCGCCCGCCGCCCCTTTCGCTTTGCTCAAGGGATCTCCGAGGGCGAACGGCCCTCGACCTTACGGATGTGAACTAACTCGATCGAAACCCCTACCGTAGACCTTACGGATTGGCTGTCCTGATAACCATCGCGACGGCAGACAACTCATAGCCGTGAGGTCCGCCGCACCTTCTCAGTGCCCCTCTCAGGGATGCGCTTGATGACTCGAATCGATTCCGATAAGCGCAGATTACCAGAAGTTGTCAGCGCAGGCAATGGGAGGGAAGGTGGAAGTCTGCTGGACTGCAGTCCGGCGTGCAAGGATTGGCTGGATGATCCGCAAACCCCTTGGTGGGGGAGGCCCAAGATGATCCGCTGCGTGGTCTCTGTCAAGATGACCCCGGCCGGGGCACACGACTCAGAGATGCCTCATGCTGGACACCAACGGGAGCTCTTCTTGTTCCCGGATGCGTGGCTGACTAGGGGACCCCGAAGCACGCGGGCACTTGGGGCTTCTTTGCAGGCTCCGGCGACGGCGATCCAGACTCCCGCTTGCTTATCGTCAAGTTTCGAGTGAGGGGCCTGCCACTCTGTGCTACGTGGCGGACGCGGGCCATCACTCTGCTACCGTGGCGCAGCAGCCCCCAGGCACTCGTTTTCCAGTTCACCAGCAGCTCAGGATATCAACTCGATGAGTCCCAAACGAAGGCATGCATTCCTCAATCCGAGCGGTCCTGATACCGCATACGCCGTAATACCAATCCTACGCGCGGCATCAACATTCAGTTCGAAGTCATCAAAGAAGAGACACGACTCTGGTCGAGCACGAGTTCTGTTCAGAAATGCATGGAAGACTTCTGTGTCAGGCTTCTTCCGTCCAATCCGATACGAAAGGACAACGGTCTCGACGTGAGGGGTGACAATCGGAGCTATCATCTTGTCAAAATGCAGTTCATTCGTGTCTGATATCAGTGCAAGTCGAAAGCGACTCGCCAAGAGCGGAAGGACAGCAATTGCCGACGGCCATTCCTCGAATATCTGCAAGAACTCTGTCTCTACTTGTTCAAGGCCAGCTTTCGGAGCCAATGTCTTTTGTGTGAGCCCGATAAACTCGTTCGTGTCGATTGCGCCGGTTTCGTACGAATCAAGAAGCCCATTCACGCCAAGCACTTTTTCTGTGACCTCTTGTTGTGAGCACATACCGGTCTCAACCAGGAATCGTATGTATGGATCGAAATCATAACCACAAATGACATTGCCGAAGTCAAGTAGGACCCATTCCACCTTGTTCATTGACAAGACCGTCTCGTCCCAGTTGTTCTTGTTGTGGCAGTCCGGATCCACTCCTCAGACTGCTGTCAATTCGCGCCGCGCCGCGGCAACGATTCGATCGATCTCCTTGGTTAGATCGGGGTCCATGGGCTCTGGCCGGTGCTCCGCGAGTATGGTCTCCACTTGCCGCTGGGCCCGGTCAGTGACCGTGTCTCGCCCACTGGCCTGCCAAGCATCGAAGGTCTCTCGCGTCCAGATGGTGCTCGGAAACCACAACTCCTTCCGGTGGTGACGCAGCGTATGCTCATGCATGAGGTAGTTTCCCGCCGGGCCCACATCGGCGATGACTGAGTCGGCCAAGGTGTCGGCATCGATGGTGAAGCCACGCAGTACCCGCTTGGCGAAATCCACAGCCTCATTGTCGATGACGAGCCACAGAAGGCTCCCACCATGGTCCTGCCCCACGATGCCGGCGTGGCCGAAGAGGTCCGCACCGGCCAGCATGCCTGGGATCAACGTGCCCAGCTTCTCCATCCCGGCCTGGGCATCCATGGTCTTGGCATCAGTCAGATTGACGTTGATGTATACCGGCAGACCGTAGTGCTTTCCGATCTCAGTCATTGCGACGGCCATGAGGGCCTGTTCAGGGGAGCTGAACACGAAGGCCGCCTTCCTTGGGTCCAAGATGTGCGGGATGCCACCGTACATCATCGGAGTCCCTGGTCCGATTGCCTGCACGGTGACAATGCCCGCCAGGATTTCCGCGTTCTCCTGAGCCAGTGTACCGGCCAGCGTGGCCGGGCCCGTGCCACACACACCTGCCATCGGACCCACGCACACCGGCTGCCCGTGATCGATGTATTCGAACACGGTGTCCAGGCTCGGAGGCGCCAGTTGCAGTGGACTGATCGGTTCCAGGAAAGCCTCCACCATGGGCTTCTCTCTGAGAGCGTTCTTGCCTCCGGCCAGGGCCTTGTAGATTTCCAGGACGTATTGCGAGCTCCGACAGCTTACAGGCCAGCACCAGGCTGGTTTGGTGGTGGTCTTGACCAGTTCGGCCGTCACGACCACATCCCGCACTTCCGGTGGCACATCGCCCGGAACACTCATCGCCCCTACGATGGTGACATTCGGGAGTGCATCCGCGACTGTCGCCGCCGCCGTTGCATCCTGGAGTAGGGGTGTACGCCGCTCTCCCGTGCGGTGGTCAAACCAGGCATATTGACCGGGGCTTGAGATCAGATTCTGGTCACCGTACCCATAACGGGCTACGCGCCTGCCGTCGCGACCGTAGATTGCATACTGTTTGGTTGTGGTCTCAATTGCCTTGAGCACGGTCCCTTCATCGAAGCGAGCGATGCCCGAGGTGCGGTCCACCCTTGCCCCGGCTAACGCCAGGCATTCGAGCACCTGGGCACTCCGCACGAGTACCCCCACGTCTCTCAGGATCTTCAGTGACGTGTCATGGATGGCTTGAAGCTCCTCTGCGGAGAGCAGTGTGATTCGTGGTGTGGCCATGCAGTCGGACCCTTCCTTCGCTGTCATGATCGTCCGGTGCTGCCCGTATCTGGGGGTCACCGGTTGCCGGCCCAGTCAGAGTCATCCGCCAGCGAGCATCCGGTCAGCTGCCCCGGGGGAGGGTAAGCCGGGGGAGGGGGTTCCCGGCTACCGCCTTGACGAGATTCATTGTCTTTGATGCACCGCGGACTGAGAGGTTGCTCCCTCTCACTGGCTGGCTCTACCAGGATTCGAGGCGGCACTCAACCGCTGGCCAGGTCGACCCAATGAGTCAGGTTAACTGGGTTATCCGGATCGTAGCCGAGGGCCAGGGACCGGTAGTAAGCCAGGTAGTGAATGACCGGCATGTAGAGCACCTCTCGGGCGAAATCCGGCATCCCAGAGTCGGTCTCGAATACGTAATCTGGATCCTGGGTCATGGTGCCCTCGGCGCGGTCGCATAGGACCAGCAGCTTGCCGTTCAGTTGCCTCATATCTCTCAGGAAGGTACCCTCCTCCCGTTGTGCGCGGTCGGATACCAGGACCGTCACAAGCATGTGCCCGTCGACATTCGACTTGGGTCCATGGCGGAAGTCAAACAGTGGATAAGCGTCGGAAGGCTGCAACACCATTTCCTTGAGCTTCAGCTGGCATTCTCGTGCCAAGCCCAAGTAAGGACCATTGCCCACAAAGGCGAACTTCTCGATGGCCTCATTGTCGGCGATCTGCTGCCCCAGCTGGCGAGCGGCGGCTATCCGCTGTCGACCCCGATCGGGTAGCTGCCTCATGGCCTCAAGGGACTGGTGATCGTCGGCGATCAACGCGCTCAACACCTGCCCGCACAGCACCATGCTGGTCAACGACTGCGTCGTGACGACGCTTTGCTCGTTGGCATCCGTGAGGATAAGAGCGCTGTCTGCGAGCCGTGCCAGGGTGCTGTCCGTGTGGCACGTGATTCCAAGTGTGCGGCAGCCGCGCTCCCGGGCTGCCCTGCATGCGCCAATCGCTTCTGTGGTCTCGCCCGAGCGAGTAATCGTCACCACGAGGCACCGCTTCGTCTGGGGGAAGACTGTCTCAGGGAAGTGAATGAGCTCTGCGGCTGGCGCGGAGCGGGCCCGAACCCCGGTGAAGTGCTGGAAAGTTGGGGCCAACACCATGCTGACGTTGTATGCGGAGCCGCAGCCAGTGAAGATGACTTCTTCCACCCCCCTGGCCAGGGCCAGGAGTTGCCCCTTCTGCGCCTCAACGTTGCGGATCGTGTGCGCCCACGCCTCCGGTTGGCGATTGATCTCGACAAGCGTCTGTGCCCCTCTAGTCGCCATCATGACTGGACTCCCTTAGGAATGATTGGAAGTGTGACTTCACGCCCATGGGCCCTGAGAAAGGCCTGGACCTCATCAACTCCCGAGACAACTCCGAGACTTCCGACGCGAGTTGTCGCAAGTGCGCCGCAGGCATTGGCCAGCTCCAGCGCCCGCTGTATGTCCCAGCCTGCCAGGTAAGCATACAGAAAGCCGGCGTTGAAGACATCCCCTGCGCTGGTTACATCGACCACGCGGACCGGGAGCGATGGGCAGGCGGCGACTTTCGCGCCGCTGCGGGCAATGGCCCCTAGTTCGCCGCGTTTGATGACCACTGTCTGCGAACTCTCGGCGAGGATGTCCAACGCCTCCTCGACCGTACGAGTCGACGTGATAGTCATCGCCTCAAGTTCGTTTGGCAGGAACACATCGATGCGCCCGAGAATGGCGAGGAGGTCATTTCGCCACTCGCCGGAGGAGTCCCAACCCGGATCGACCGAGACCGTTAGGCCCAGCTGGTGCGCCTCATCGAACAGCTGTGGCGTCTCTGGGCGTAGGAACGACTGGAGGTAGAAGGAGCTGACATGAAGATGATCGGCATTGGCCAGTCTCTCATGGCCGATATCGCTTCGCCGCAGCGCTGAGATTGACCCCATGTACGTCGCAAAGGCCCGCTCAGTGCCCGCGGAGAGAACCACCGTCATACCGGTCTGGAGAGCTGGATCGACGGTGATCCCTGAGACATCCACGCCGTCGGCGCGCAACTCGCGTAGAGCCCTGCTGCCGTAGTCATCCTGGCCCACGCGGCCGGCTATGCTGACTTGCAGCCCGAGCCGGGCGAGAGCCCGAGCCGTTGTGGCTGCCTGGCCGCCGATCAGGATGTCAAGCCGGTCTGCTACGATGTCCTGCTCCGAGCGCGGCAGGTTCGCGAGTCCGGAGAGGACGATATCGATGTTGACATCACCGGCGACAAGGACACGTGCTCTCATACCAGGCTCCCGGAAACGGGCACCTTTGATCTTCCTCTGTGTGGAGTATCCATCGCCGGCTGCGAGCCGCGCCTGAAGACTTACCAAGACTTTTCCACACTCTAGCATCGGATTGCGCAATGGTCAAGAAAATGAGCAGAAGGATGCATGAAAGCGGCGATGTCGGACTTCTGCAGGCATCCCTCCAGGGTCATTCTGACAGTTCGCTCGCCGATTGTCGCGTAGCGCCTGCTAGCCAATTGAGGGCAAGGACTCCTGGAGCGCAAGTGACCAATATTGATCGTGCAATTGCGCATTTCGTTGACAAACAAGCAGAGCCGAGGTAAGTTAGGTGAAGCATTGGTGGCGCATATCCCTCTGCCGTCGAGCCCCGGAATGGGCGACTTCCTTCCTGGAGCGCTCGGATGTGTTGCCTCTTGCTCTGCCCGATGAACGCCCGCCACATTCGAAGGAGCCGGGGATGTTGAGGAGGATCTTCGACCACATCCTTGAGGGCGATGCGTCCGCGGCCACCGAATGCGTCCAGCAAGCCCTGGCGGATGGGACGGATCCGGCTGTCATTCTCAATCAGGCCATGATCGCGGCCATGGATGAGACCGGCCGGCGGTTTGAGGCCGGCGACCTCTACGTTCCCGAGATGCTTGTGGCCGGGCGCGCCATGCAGTCCGCTCTAGGAGCACTGAAGCCCTTTCTGGTGCAGGCCGATCTCGAACCGCTGGGCAAGGTGGTCATCGGCACCGTCCAGGGCGACTTGCACGATATCGGCAAGAACCTGGTTGCCTTGATGCTCCAGGGAGCGGGGTTCGAAGTGATCGACCTGGGGACGGACGTTGCGCCGGCCAGGTTCGTGCAGGCCGTCCGGGAACATGAGCCAATGTTGGTGGCCATGAGTGCGTTGCTCACAACGACAATGACCAACATGGGCACAACTGTTGTGGCGTTGCGGGCTGCCGGGCTGCGAGACCGCGTCCGCGTGATGGTGGGCGGGGCGCCCATGACGCGGCAGTATGCCGATCAGGTCGGCGCGGATATGTATGAACCCGACGCGGCCTCGCCCGCCCGGGCCGCGCGCGCGGCTGCCAAGAGAGAACCTTCGGTCTAGTCCACCACCGGGCGAAGAGCGCACACCGTGGCCCAACTGACCTCCCGCGAGCGAATGCTCAGAACGATCAACCGGCAGGCGGTCGACCACTTCCCCTGCTGCTTTATGAGTTTCACCGCACTGCGAGAGAAGCTTGGCGACAACCTGTATGAGCTCGCCAAGGCCGAGCTGGGCATGGGCCTTGACTCGATGCTGTTCATCCCCACCACCCCGCGCGCCCTGCGGCGAGAGCATCCCGATCTGCGCGGGCTCCCAGTCCACTTTGATCCGCAGGTCAAGACCACCGAGTGGCGCGAGGAAGTCTCCGGCGACTATCCGCTTCTACACAAGGTGTATGACACTCCGGCCGGGAGACTCACGACCAGCGTGCGGCTCACCGAAGACTGGCGCTTCGAAAACCGCATTCCGTTCGTCGACGACTACCAGATACCCCGTGCTCTCAAGCCGCTGATCACGGAGCCGCACGAGCTTGAGGCGCTCCAGTTCATGCTCAGACCCCCCACTGAAGCGGACATCGCGGCCTACCGCGATGAGGTTCACGTCGCGCGGGCCTTTGTCGAGAGCCATGGAGCACTGCTGGCCGGCGGCTGGGGCGTGGGCATGGATCTGGCCAACTGGGTCTGCGGCATGGAGCCGCTGATGTTCCACATGATGGACCGGCCCCAATTCGTCGACGACCTGCTGGAAATGATTCATGTGTGGAACCTGCGGCGGATGGAGGTGGTGTTGTCGGCACCGGTGGACATCTTCATCCGGCGGGCCTGGTATGAGGGTTGCGACTTCGTCACCCCTGGCTTCTACCACAAGTCAATCCTGCCTCGCCTGAAAGCCGAGGTCGATCTGGCCCATCAGCGTGGTGCGAGATTCGGCTACATCTGTTCCAGCGGGCTAGAGCCTATGCTGGCCGACCACCTGGCCTCGGGGTTGGATGTGCTCATCGGAATCGATCCTGTCCAGGGCCGGCGCACGAACCTCACGCAGATCAAGAAGACGATCGGATCGACCATTTGCATGTGGGGAGGCGTGTCCGGGGCAGTGACCGTGGAAAGGGGCACTGAGGAGGAGGTCCGGACGGCCGTCCGAGAGGCAGTCCAATCGCTCGCTCCGGATGGTTTCATCCTCTCTCCTGTCGACAATCTGACCATCGACGCCCCACAGACATGGCGAAACGTAGAGGTCTTCATCGATGAATGGCGTCGGACTTGGCCTTCGGAGCCGGCATGACCAGTGATCGGCGACTGAGGATCATTCACCAGCTGGCTATCCATCACGAAATGGAGGTGGAGGAGCTCAGCAGCAGCTTGCACGTGTCGCCTTCGACCATCCGCCGAGAGCTGAGCGTCATGGAGACGGATGGCCTGTTGGTTCGGACTCACGGGGCAGCGCATCTGCGCGTGCCCATCGACTACGACTTCCCGTATGCCAGCAGGGCAGCCAAGCAGCTTGACGAGAAACGGGCCATCGCGCTGGCCGCCATGCAGCTTGTTACTCCTGGCATGACGCTCGCACTTGTTGGGGGCTCGACATGCACGGCCCTGGCCCGCATGCTGCGGCCAGTGGACGAGCTTACGATCGTCACCAGTGCCATCAACGTTGCGCTGGAACTGCAGGGGCAATCCACCAAACACGTCATTGTCACCGGGGGCACGCTCAACCGCAACTCGTACGAACTGGTCGGGAGCCAGGCGATCAGCAGCTTGGAGAACATCCACTGCCAGATGGCGTTCCTGGGAGCCAGCGGGATGAGCCCAGAGTATGGGCTATCGATGTCCGATGAGCCAGAGGCCGCGGTTGGGCGCGCGCTCATCGCCTCGACCGAACGGGCGGTGGTGCTGGCCGATCACACGAAGCTGGGCAAACGGGGCCTCGTTCGGGTGTGCCCCCTTGAGCAGCTGAGTCTCTTCATCACGGATGCGCGCGCCGCTCCGGAGCAGCTCATGTCGCTGAGGCGCGCCGGGCTGGAGGTGATCGCTGCCGAACTGGCGACGGTGGGGATCGTGGCGCCTGGGAGGCCGGGCAAAGGGTCTAGGGAACGGCTCGCAGAAGGGCAATTGGAGCCATGACGGCCGAGGGACCGGGGTCGCGGTTGTCGCACTTCACAGCCTACGCAGGTGAGCTCCCTGTCGATAGGCGCGTCCGATGCGGCTGCGCGCCGCGTGAAGGCGATCCCCAAGGCTGTTGCATTGACCTACAGACTGCGCCAAAGGAACGGTCCCATCGAAAGGCGGCGTGGTCAGCTGACCGCGCGCGACGCGAGCAGTTGGACACAACAGACCGTGAGCAACAAGTGCAAGGCCCAGCACTGGCGCCTCGCCGCTCGTGGTCAGACAATCGGAGATAGCGCGATGGCGAAGCCTGTGCGAATTGGCGTGATCGGGTGTGGAAGCGTCGTGGTCAAGTATATGAAGCTGGCCGAGCAGTTGCACTTCCGTGGCATGGCTGACGTCGTACTGGCCTGCGACGTCGATGAATCGAAGAAGCAATTCATGCGAGAGAAGTTCGGCGTTGAGCTCTTTACCACGCGCTATCAAGAGGTCATCGAGCGCGACGATGTCGATCTGGTACTGATACTCACTTCAATGCTTGAGCACGGCCCCATCACCAAGGCGGCCCTCCAGGCGGGCAAGCATGTGCTGGTGGAGAAGCCGCTGGCAGCCACCTTGGACGAGGCGGCCGAGCTGATCGAGATCGCTGAGACCGCACCGGGCATCCTCATGCCCGCCCCGCACATCATCCTGAGCAAGACTTACCAGGCGATTTGGAGGCGTGTGCACCGCGGCGAAATCGGCGATGTCAAGCTGGCGCGCGCCCTGTATGGTTGGGCCGGACCGTGGTGGGGCCAATGGTTCTACCTCCCGGGCGGCGGCGCCCTATTCGACATGGGCGTCTACAACGTCACCAGCCTGACCGGCCTTCTGGGCCCTGTCAAGCGCGTGATGGCCATGACAGGCGTGGCAATCCCTGAGCGCGTCGTCGAGGACAAGCTCATGAAAGTGCAGGCCGAGGACAATGCGCATGTGCTCCTTGATTTCGGCGAGTCGGTCTTCGCGGTGGTCACAACCGGCTACACGATTCAGAAGTACCGCTGCCCGGCCATCGAGCTCTACGGGACGCGCGGCACCATCCAGATGATGGGGGACGACTGGGATCCGGAGGGCTACGAGCTCTGGCTGAACAGTGTGGGGGCCTGGCAGGTCTATGGAGAGCCCGAACCGGCGTGGCCGTGGGTGGACGGGCTGCGGCACCTGGTGAAGTGCATTCAGACCGGTGCGCGTCCGATCATAACTCCAGCCCACGGCTACCATGTGTTGGAGATCATGCTCAAGGCGCAGGAGTCGGGTCGAGACGGTCAGGCGAAGCTGATCCAGAGCACCTTCACGCCGCCGGCCTTCCCCGACGAACCCAAAGACGCGGTGCCTTCAGATGCCGCCCATCTTGTGCACGATCCAACGGACGGACTATGAACTACGCGCCCTGGCTGGGGCTTCCCAGTTGTATGCCTGCAGCGCGCTTGGCTGGCCGCACCATTTCTGGCTGGAAGGGGAGCCTCGTCGCCTCGACAGCCGTCAACCCGCAGGGCCAGAAGGCTGGAGCGCTCCCGTTCGGCCGCATAGGGGAAGGAGGGGACAATAGCGATCACGACCACCATATCGATCGCCGGGCCGTCGGATGATCAGTGGGATCAATTCCCCGTTAGCTTCGAATAGGAGGATGGAGATGTCGCCAGAACGCAAGTCATACGCGAGCAAGATGCTGGAGCGGCGTGCTTTCCTGAAGTTGGCTGGCGTGGGGGGCGGGGCTGCTTTCCTTGCAGCCTGCGGGAAGGCTGTGACGCCTGCCCCGACGACGCTGGCTTCCACCGCGGTGTCCGGAGCCACCGCGGTTCCGGCCACTGCGGTTGAACCCATCACCCTCGCTTACTGGACACCCGGCGGGTCCGCCGTGTGGTGCTCCAGCTTCGACACAATCGCCGCGAACTATCATGCGATCAATCCCAACGTTTCCATCGGTGCCGCGCAATGCTACGCAGGCGAGCAGTCGTTCAATGAGGTCCTGCTGGCCAATATCGCCGCCGGCACCCCACCCGATGCCACCATCATCTGGACCTCTCCGGTTGCCTTCGCCGTTCGTGGCGCCCTGGAGCCGCTGGATGCGATGATGGCTGGCTCCAAGTACTCCAAGCTCGAGAACTGGCCGACCGGCGTGCTTGCCAGCTGTCAGTTCCGGGGCGCGACATACGGTCTGCCCGTGACCGCTGGCGCGTACGGCTTCTTCTACAACCAGGAGCTGTTCGAATCCAAGGGGATACCATCGGGCCGCGCGGACTTCCCCAAGACCTGGGATGGACTGCGCCAGCTGTCCAAGGAGTTCACCCACTGGAATGGCGACACGCTGGAGACGGCCGGGTTCTTCCCCTGGGGCGACCCTGCCAATCCAAGCTATGCGGCGGTCGAGCTGGCCATCTGGTCGGCGACGAACGGCTCGCAGCTCTTCGACGCCGTCAACCTCAAGTACACCCTCAACTCCGAGCAGAATATCGAGATGATGCAGTACGCCCTCGATTGGCTGGAAGAGGAGTACAAGGGTGACTTCGTCAAGATCACAACGTCCGGGAACTGGAGTGGGGTCCCAGATGCGCAGGGCAGGCCACCGGCTTTCCAGGGGGGACGAATGGCCATGCTCACGAACGGCAACTGGTTCTGCGGTGACATGTATGGCTCGGCCCCCACGTTTAAGCGCTGGGACGCCGCCCAATTCCCGGTAGGACCCAGTGGGAGCAAGACGTCCTCTGGCTACTGGCCCAACTGGCTGGTCATCCCCAAGGGCGCCGCGCACGTGCAGGAGGCCTTCAACTACATGGACTACATCTCCGGCGAGGGCATTCTGGTGTGGTTCGCCCTCGTGCCCGACCTTCCGGCCAACAAGGCCGTGCCGTCGGATCTGGTGCCGACGAAGGTCGTCGAGGAGCGCGGGCAGGCGTTCGCCGAAGATATTCAGGCGTTCTTCCGCGGTCAGCTTGATGTCGCCACGGCGATGTGGACCTCCCCCGTGCAGGACTTCGGGAATGACCAGATCGGTCGTGCGATCCAGCAGATACTCGGCAAGCAAGCCACGCCCGAGGAGGCCCTGACCGAAGCTCAAAAGCTGTGCCAGACGGAACTTGACACAGCACTTGCGAGCGCCTGAGCGATTTCGACGGACAGTGGGGAGGGGCCTGCGGGCCGCTCCCCACTTGCCTCGGGCAGGGCCGGAGGTGCCACGCATGTCTGGTATCCGCTCGCCGTGGGCGCATCTGAGCGCGATGCAGCGACGCGAGGCGCGCGCGGGGATGCTCTTCGTTCTGCCGTGGGTGATCAGCCTGCTGGTCTTCACGGCCTACCCTGTCGTGGCGTCGGTGACCCTGTCCTTCACGGACTACAGCATTGTCCAGGCCCCCAACTGGGTCGGGCTGCAGAACTACGCGACGATGTTCACGGGCGATCCTTCCTTCTGGCCCGCGGTGAGGAACAGCCTCTTCTACGCGGTCTTCTCTGTCCCGTTGGGGCTGGTGCTGTCGCTCGCCCTGGCGCTCGTGCTGAACATGCGCGCGGCGGGCATGAGCATATACCGGACGCTGTTCTACTTGCCCTCGGTCGTCCCGCCCATCGCGGGTACGATCGTGTTCATTGTCATGTTTGAACCACAGGCCGGGCTCGTGAATACGCTGATCCGGCAGGTGGGCCTGCCGGCACCGGCGTGGTTCTCCGATCCGGCATGGTCCAAGCCCGGCCTCATCATCATGAGCCTGTGGGGAATCGGCGCGACCACTTTGATCTTCCTGGCCGGTCTGCAGGATATCCCCAAGAGCCTGTTGGAGTCTGCATCCATCGACGGTGCCGGGGCCTGGCAGAAACTGTGGAACATCATCTTGCCGCTCCTTAGCCCAGTGATCCTCTTCAACCTGGTGATGAACATCATCGGTGCCTTCCAGGTCTTCTCTCAGCCGCTGGTAATCGGCGGCACAACCGGAGCGCCTCTCGAGTCCATGCTGATGTACATGGTGCACATCTACCGCAATGCCTTTCGGTACTTCAAGATGGGATACGCCTCCGCGTTGTCGGTGGTGCTCTTTGCGGCCGTGATGTTGGTGACAATCGTGATCTTCCGCAGCGCGCGCTTGTGGGTGTTTCGCGAAGACGACGGATCAGGCACATGAACCCACGGTCAGAACGAAGCTCGGCCCCAGACGATGCGGCAACTGCCGACGTTGCCGGCCCAGCCAAGTCAATCCTTGGCCGGCCTGCCGTGCGGCGGAAGCTCCAGGCCCAGGCGTCTTCGGCGTGGCGCCACGCACTTCTGATCGGCGTGGCGCTGGCCTTCATGCTGCCGTTCGTCTGGATGGTGATCTCCGCGCTGAAACCCAATGACATGGTCTTTTCGCAGCCGATCCAGTGGTGGCCAAGCCCGCCGCGCTGGAGCAATTTCCAGGAAGTCATCAACTACCCGCGCTTCCCGTTCTTTCGCCTCCTGTGGAATAGCATCTTCTTCGCCGGTACCGTGACGTTCGGAACGGTGGTCTCCTGTGCGGCGGTCGCCTATGGCTTTGCGCGACTGCGCTTTCCGGGTCGCGACCTGCTGTTCTCGATCACCGTTGGCACGCTGATGATCCCGACGATTGTCACTTTCATCCCTACCTTCATCTTGTTCAAGGCGCTGGGCCAATTGGGAACCTACGTGCCCTTGATTGTGCCGAAGTTCTTTGGCGATGCCTTCTTCATCTTCATGATGCGCCAGTTCTATCTCACCTTGCCGATGGAACTGGCCGACGCCGCGCGTGTAGATGGCGCGAACGAGTTCAGGATCTTCTGGCAGATCATGCTTCCGCTGGTGCGCCCAGCGCTGCTGGTGATGGCTGTGTTCATGTTTCTCTGGACCTGGAACGACTTCTTTGGACCTCTTGTCTATCTCTCGAACACAAGCCAGTTTCCGCTCACATTGGGACTGTACGCATTCCGGGCGCAGAGGGACACCTACTGGGGCCTGCTGATGGCAGCCGCCACACTGACCACCCTGCCACTGGTACTCGTGTTCTTTGTCGGTCAGAGGTACTTCGTGGAGGGGGTCAAGCTCACCGGGACCAAGGGGTGAGGCCGCCCGGAAGCAGGCATCCTGCAGCGACAACGGGATCGGCACCGACCGGTTGTCGGTCGCTGCCTGAGGGTCGGCACGTCTCGATTCGCGCGAGTGTGCCGTCGAGGAGAATCGCTCGGCGGTGACATTGCGCCGCCTTCCACAGTTGTGAGCGACAGAGGTGGTCGGCTCCGGGAGCCCGTGAGCGTCCGCCGGCTCGCGGTGAGAGCCAGAATGTCGTGGCTTCTCCAGATCGGTGGCCGGGGAGAAGTGCAAGCAGATAGCCCGAATGGCGTTGGCGCGAGGACGGAGGAAGATGACGCGACCCGGTACATCATCGGCGCTCACCGCGGGTATGGCCATGCCATTGCCAAAGGGCATGAGCCGAAGCGGATACTGGCGGAGCTCTCCGGCAAGTCCGCCGGCCAGAGCGAGGGCCGCGGTGCCTCGATGCACATGGCAGATATTGATCGCACAACCCTGGGGCCGAGGTCCCGGGCGGGATCGACTCCAGTAGGTCGAGGGTGTCCGAATGAATGAAGCGAATGCAGACCTCCTGAGGACCATGTACGAAGTCGCCCTCACGATTCGCCGGTTTGAAGAGGCGGCGATCGAACAGTACCGGCTAGGCAACATCCGCGGCTACTTCCATCCCTACATCGGCGAGGAGGCCATCGCCGTAGGAGTGATCTCGGCGCTTGGGCTCGACGACTACATTGTCAGCACCCACCG
>Ga0315289_10006026_pt1 | contig 17845 bp, 15 predicted proteins | sample YL17G11_40_MG_FD_203452 | JGI IMG/M metagenome (GOLD analysis project Ga0315289, IMG submission 203452) | Sediment microbial communities from Yellowstone Lake, YNP, Wyoming, USA - YL17G11_40 | ecosystem: Environmental > Aquatic > Freshwater > Lake > Sediment | place: USA: Wyoming | collected... | reverse complement strand
CGGATTTCCGGCGCTTTTGAGTGTCCCTGCAGCTTCCTGGCCCGCCTTCCGCTATTTTGAGCTCACCTTGACATCCGATCACGCTACGATTTATCATCCCTAACGATGGGACGAGTCAAAATTGGCGCATGAATGCTCATTTAGCGAGCGCAGCAGAAAAGGAAATTATTATCCCTCTCGCGGTTTTACTTTTGTCCTCTTTGCCGCTCTGTGTTGGTGTTTTCAGACTGGTTAGATCCAAGAATCGCATGGTTTCCTCGCTGGTGGAAAGTGGCACTACCTCCAGAAATGATCGAGGGCCGGTCCGCTAATTATTTTTCGATTCGTCCGGGATATTCAGACAAAAATAATAACAACGGTTTGTCCATTGGGGAAAATGAATTAGGAAAGCCCTACATCTATCAGGATCTAACGACAAAACCGGGAGCGCTCTATCGAGCCACTCTCTACGTTCGCGCTGGCACCGGACGCATCTGGCGAGCGCATAAGGAGGATATTGAAGGCGTCAGCTCTCATGTTGTGTATTTCCACGATAGTCCGCAGGGACAGGCGGCGGCCACATCGTGGATGAAGCATGAGATGGTTTTTGAAGCCAGTCACACGCGAACTCGGTTCTATATCCAGCACTTGGCGTCCGGCGGATCTCAGACTTTTATGTATTTTGATAAAATCAGTGTCTATGAGGTTATCCCCGCCGATAAAGATGGAAAGAGCGAGGCACTAAAGAACGTCGGAAGAAATCTAATCGATCATGGGGAATTCGAAAATTCTTACGAGAGTTGGAACATCGGACAAGAGGCCGCCCTAGCGATAGTCCATCCTTGGCAAAATAGCGTCTCTTTGGCAGAAAGAATGGAATTTCCAAATATGATCACAATATCCCCTGCGGCACCTCCGCTGCCCATGCCGTCACGGTTCCGCGTCATGACAAAAATAAGTTTTGATTGTTCCGGCAAAATCATCAAGGGCGGCGCCGTGAAGCCAAATAGGACGGTGGTCTCATTGAGTTCTTTTCAAATCAAGCTGATATGAATTTCGACCGAAAAACGTCTGTTTGACAAAATCGTAAATATAATAAAAAATAGGCCTTAAGTTTTTATAAGGAGGAAGGCAGTTGTCGGTGCATATTATTTATCCAAATGTTCTTCTCGGCGAGAACGTTGAAATCGGAGATTTCGTAATCCTCGGTTTTCCTCCGCAGGGGAAAAAGCCTGGAGAACTAGAAACTCGAATCGGCCAAAATTCCATCATTCGTTCCCATTCCGTGGTCTATGGTGGGAATATCATCGGGAATAACTTTCAAACCGGCCACGGCGTCTTGATCAGGGAATTGAACGAAATCGGGAATAATGTCAGCATCGGAACGCACTCCATCATCGAACACCGTGTGAAAATCGGCCACAGCGTCCGGATCCATTCTGACGTCTTCATCCCCGAATTCTCCATTTTGGAAGAAGGCGCCTGGGTGGGACCCAACGTCGTGTTTACCAATGCTTTTTATCCCCTGAGTCCTGAGGCTAAAAAGAACCTAAGAGGTCCTCATTTATTTCCCGGAGCTAAGATTGGTGCCAATGCAACGCTATTGCCGGGGGTTAAGATTGGCCGCATGGCCTTGGTCGGGGCGGGGTCTGTCGTTGTGCGCGATGTTCCGGACGGCAAGGTCGTCGCGGGGAATCCCGCGCGGATTATTAAAGATATCTCGGAGATTGCCGCTTACAAAAATATGGTTCGCCCTAAATAAAAGCAGTTTTTATGATGAATATTCCTCTCGTCGATCTGAAATCTCAATACCTCACTATTAAGCCCGAAATCGATGCCGCCCTCCGGCGCGTGATCGAGAATACCAGTTTCATCCTCGGCAAGGAAGTCGCCGATTTCGAGAATGCCTTCGCCCGATACATCGGTGCCACGGGGGCTGTCGGCGTCGCATCGGGAACGGCGGCCATCCATCTGGCCCTGCTCGCCGTCGGTGTATCTTCCGGCGATGAAGTAATCACGACGGCCCATACGTTCATCGCCACGGCGGAGCCAATTCTGCTGATCGGAGCCAAGCCTGTTTTTGTGGACATTTCCCCTGAAACCTACAACCTAGATCCGAATCAAGTCGAAGATGCCATCTCTGCCCGCACGAAAGCCATTCTGCCTGTTCATCTCTACGGGCTCCCGGCGGAAATGGACTCCTTAATGGACATCGCCAAGCGCCATAACCTCTGGCTTATTGAGGATGCGGCCCAAGCCCACGGCGCTGAATACAAAGGACGGCGCTGCGGGAGTATAGGCCATCTGGCGTGTTTCAGTTTTTATCCGGGAAAGAATCTCGGGGCCTACGGAGACGGCGGGGCCGTGACCGGCCATGATGAAGCCTTATTGGGAAAAATTCGCAAGCTTCGCGATCACGGGCGTTCAACTAAATATGAGCATGAGCAGATCGGGTTCGGCGAGCGCTTGGACGCTCTCCAAGCCGCCATTCTCATGGCGAAATTGCCCCACCTTGAAGCTTGGGTCGAAGCTCGTCGTGCTCATGCCCGTTTGTACGCCAAGCTGTTGGTCGACTGCAACATCGAAGCTCCCAAGGAAACTTCTTACATGCGGCACGCTTATCATCTCTATGTGATCCGATCGGCTCATCGCGACACGCTGCAAACGCAATGCAAATCAAAAGGCATCGGCGTAGGGATTCACTATCCCGTTCCCTTGCATAAACAGCCGGCGTTTATGAAGCTGGGGTACGGCGATATCAAATTGCCTGTGACGGAAAAAGCGGCGAGAGAAATCCTCTCTCTACCCATGTATCCGGAACTGACGGAGGATCAAATCATCTATATAGCCGATGCGATTAAAGAGGCCGCCGGCCGATGATCAACGTCGCTGTCGTGGGCATGGGATATTGGGGGCCAAACCTTGTCCGAAATCTTCTTATTCTTCGAGATGTTCGAGTGTCAACCCTATGTGACTCGGATATAAAAAGAGCGGAAACGGTCCGGCAGCGCTTTTGTCCGAGCGCCCGGGTCACCAACAATTATAAAGAAATCGCCGAAGATCCGAACATCATGGCCGTCGTGATCGCGACACCAATCCGGTCTCATTTTGAGCTCGGCAAGGCTTTTCTCATGGCCGGTAAAAATGTATTGCTGGAAAAGCCTCTGGCTCAAACGAAGGAGGAATGCCAGGCGCTGATCGATCTTGCGAAAACGCATCGCCTTGTCCTCATGGTCGGGCACATTTTTGAATTTAATATTGTCGTTCAAAAGATTAAGCAGTACCTGGATGATGGTCTGTTGGGGAAACTTTTCTACGTGTATTCCCAGCGCGTCAATCTCGGCCGGATCCAGAACGACGTCAATGCGCTCTGGAGCTTTGCTCCTCATGATGTCTCCATCCTGAACTACTGGCTGGCAAGCTCGCCCCTCCGCGTTACCGCCCGAGGCTTTTCCTTCTTAACTCAGAATATCGAGGACGTCGTTTTCATTACTCTCGAATATCCCAACGGCATCAGCGCGCACCTCCATCTGGGTTGGCTTGATCCCAGGAAAGTCCGGCTCATGACCTTGGTAGGGAGCAAAAAAATGCTCGTTTACGACGACGTCACTCAGGACGATAAAATTAAGATATATGACAAAGGCATTGTCCAACTCGACGAATTCATCCATTCCCCGAGTTCATTCGCCGAGTTTCAATTTAAGATCAGGTCCGGCGATGTCACGATTCCCACGATCCAATTCGGGGAGCCGCTTCAAACCGAATGTCAACATTTCATCGACTGCATCCAAAAAAAATGTGATCCGCTCGCGGATGGAGAAAACGGGCTTCGCGTCGTGAAAGTCTTGGAGGCCGCAGAGCAATCCTTAAAACAATCGGGCCGTCCCGTTGATTTGTGACTGTCGGTCATTGCCAATTTGTTAAAGACGTCAAATAAGAATATGCCGGTGAAGAAGACCGCGGAATTTTGGCCCAGATGGCTGAAATATGTTGTGGCGTTCCTCTTAAGCGGGGCGTTGCTCTATTTGGTCCTTCGTGGCGTCGATTTCAGCCGTTTAGGTCGGCAATTAAAATCCGCTGATGGCGTCCTGCTTGTCCTGGCGATCGGCCTCGGCGTCACGAGTCATTTCCTTCGGGCTATTCGCTGGAAAGCTCTCCAAGGCGATCGAGCTGTCAAAAACCTGCGTTTTTTTTTCTCGAGCATGATGATCGGCTACCTGGCCAACAATATTCTTCCCGCGAGAATGGGCGAAATCATCAGAATTTATGTTTTGAATAAGAAAACAGGCCTGAGCAAGAGCACGTCAGCAGCGACGGTGGTGCTTGAGCGAATTATCGATGCCTTGATCCTTGTTCTGCTGGTGGCCGTGATGTCTTTTTTTCTGCCGGTCCCGGCGATGGTCCAGCGCGGCTGTCTGATCGGCTCCGTGGTCTTTCTTTCCCTTTTTCTTCTCTTGCTCCTCTTAGATTTTAAAGCCGAATCCTTCGTTCCGCGGATTCTCCGAGTGATGGCTTTTCTCTCGAACTCCTTGAGCCAAAAGATGCAAGGGATTTTAGAACGTTTTCGCAATGGATTGACCGTGTTCCACAGTGGTAAACAGTTTTTAGCCGTTTTATTTTTCACCTTCCTGATTTGGAGCTTGGAGACGATGGCTGTCATTTTCATCATGGCGGCCCTCCACATGGATCTCCCATGGCTGGCGGCCTTGTTTGTCATCGCGGTGATAAGCCTGAGTTTCGTCATTCCCGCGGCGCCGGGTGCCATGGGAACTTATGAATTTTTTACGGTCGTCGCCCTAGCGCCTTTTACAAAAGACAAGAGTCTTGCCTTAGGACTAGCACTTGTCCTCCATGCATCGATGTATTTGACGTCAACTGCCTTGGGCCTGATCTGCTTATGGGGCGAAGGCTTATCTTTACGCGCCCTCGTCATTAGAACACATTCATCTCGGGAGGCAGACGTGTCATGAATCTTTCTCACTCAAAAATTCTTGTCACGGGCGGAGCCGGCCTTGTAGGTTCTCATATTGTTGATGAGCTCGTCAAAGCCGGAGCGCGCGTCGTCGTCTATGACAGCTTCATTCGCGGCAGGATCGAGCATCTGGATTTGGCCCGTGCTCACGGCGACGTCCAAATTGTGGAAGCCGACGTCCGTGACCGTGAAGTCCTGCGCAAATCGATGACCGGCGTGGACTATGTCTTTCATGAGGCGGCGGCATGGTTACGGCTTTGTCAAACCGACCCTCGCCTCTCTCTCGAAGTCAACATCGCTGGTACGTTTAACGTTTTGGAGGCCTGCGTCGAAGCCGGGGTCAAAAAAATCATCGCCGCTTCCTCCTCCTCTGTTTATGGAGATGGTCTGTACCTTCCCACGGATGAAAAGCACCCGTTCAACAACGACCTCTTCTACGGCGCATCAAAGATCGCGAACGAACAGCATTATCGGGCTTTCTACAAAAAACATGGCCTGGATTTTATTGCCTTTCGTTATCTCAACATCTATGGACCCCGCCAACCCTGTGAGGCCGCCTATATGGACGTCATCATGCATTTTCTCAATCGCATCGACGCCGATGAAGATCCCATCGTGCGCGGCGACGGGTCGGCGACCGTGGATTTAGTCTTCGTGGAAGACGTGGCCCGGGCCAATCTTCTCGCGCTGCAAAGCTCCATCACCAATGAATTTTTCAACGTGGCCAGCGGCGTCGAGACGACTCTCAAAGACTTGGCCTACCTTCTCATCCGGCTGAGGGGAAAAGAAGGACAACGGAAGCCGAGGTTCGAGAGCATGGACAGCGGCCTGGTGACGCGGAGGTGGGGGGATCCGACCAAAGCTAAAGAAATGCTGGGTTTTGTCGCCACGACTTCCGTCGAAGAAGGGATGAAACGCGTCATCGCCTGGCGGGAGAACCTAAAGCAGCGAAAAATTTATCTCTAAGAAAAAAGTGATGAGGAAAGTTATTGCCGGAATTTGTGCGTTCGACGCGATGGAACCAATTAAGAAAAGTCTGCTGAAGAAAATGTGCGAGGCCATGCGTTATCAACCGGCCGCGGACGAGGCGGTTTGGGTTGATCAAGAGATCGGATTTGCCGTTCTCAGCTTTCGTGAGCCGAACGGTGCCCAGCCTCTCCATAATTTCAAGGGGACCATATGGATGGCGGCGGATGCCGATATCGTCAATCAGGACGCTTTGCGCCAATCCCTCATCCCCAACGACAAATTGATCATCGATCAAAACAAATCGGCTCTCCTCCCCATGCTTTACGAAAGGCAGGGCATAAAATTTTTAAAAAACCTGAATGGTTTTTTCGCTCTAGCCATATGGGATGGCCGAACAAAGGAATTGCTTCTCGCCCGGGATCGATTTGGTTCTAGACCTCTCTTTTACTCCGTGGTTCGGGATCGCCTCATTTTTGCATCGGATATCAAAGCCTTGCTGACCCTTAATATCATGACGCCCGGCCTTGATATCGAAGCTTTTGTTGAATATTTTACGTTCCAGACCAATTTGGGAGACCGGACTTGGTTTAAGAATATTCGGCTTCTTCCGCCAGGCCATGTTCTCCGGCTTCATGACGGGAATATTCTGAAAGAGTCCTATTGGGATTTGATCTATCAAGAAGATGAAGACTTGGGGGAAAACAGTTATCGGGATCGGCTTCGTGATCAACTCGATCAAACCATGAAACGTCAAGCCTCCGCTCAACGCGCGATGGTCGGCTCCTTTCTCAGCGGTGGCTTGGATACGGGGACCATCATCGCCTTTGCCAGCCGTCATGTCAGGCTGTTGCCGACCTTCCATTGTGGCTACGATATGACTAACGTTATCCCTGAGGAACTGAAATTCAGCGAGACAGAGCAAGCCCGCAAACTCTCCCGGCTGCTGGGAACAGAATATCATGAAATCATTCTAAATCCCGGACACCTCAAACACGTTCTGCCCAGGGTCGTTTGGCATCTGGAGAGTCCGAGGATCAATATCAGCTATCCGAACTTCCTGGTCGGCCAAATCGCGAGCCGAAAAGTGGACATTATTCTGACGGGAACGGGAGGCGACGAATTCTTCGGTAGCTATCCCTGGCGCTACTCGCGGATTATAGACTGTACGGAAAGGACAAAATTTGAAGCTCTTTATTATCAGCTTCGCGCCCGACTCATTCAGGAAGATCAATGGACGGACGCGTTTTCTGATTCCATCCTTGGAACAGTCAATGGCTGCTCAGCTTTTGAAAATTTTCGGGAAGTCCTAAAACCGGTCCAGGCGAATGATCCGCTCCATTGGGCGATGTATTTCGATGTCAAAACGGCCGTCCACGACTTGTTGATGGTCGATACTCAGCTCGACGCGGCCCACGGATTGGCCTGTCGATCCCCTTTATTGGACAATGACTTGGTTTCGTTCGTCCTGAGAATTCCGGCCCGCTACAAATTCAATAAAATCGATTTTAAATATATCCTAAAGAAATCCTTGAAAGGCATTCTTCCCGATGAAATCCTGCAGCGGCCCAAAATAGGGTTTATTCCGCCCGACGGATCATGGTACCGCGGGCCACTGCGCGAATATGTCCACGATGTCGTGCTCGGGGCCCGAGCCTTGGAAAGGAACTATTTTAAAGAAAGCTATTTAAGAAGAATTGTCGTGGAACATATGGACGGGAAGGCCAATCACCGCGCTTTGCTCTGGTCGCTGATGTGTTTTGAGTGGTGGAATCGGCTTTTTATCGATAAAGAGCCTCTGTCCTAATCAAACGCATGAGATATTTTTTTTTGAATATAAAAGATGTTCGCGAGAGTCACGGGCTCAAGATCAAATCGGCTTTAAATGATTCCCTTTTGGATCTTTACAAAGAATCACGGAATTTGTCGAAATTCGGAGACGTCCGATGAGGCTTAGCGGGAAGACAAAATCGATCGTTCAAGGATTGAGTGCTTTTTATTCATTATTCTTCGTCGTCAGCGGATATGTCTCGCTCGTAATCGCAAAATATTGGATGTTCCCGACAACTGCGGATGGAATAAAGCTGGCCTATCTATCTGCATTCCCTTCAAGAACAAAAAACCTCATTGACCGCTATTTCCTTTTTTATCTAAATAAACTGTTGTCGGCCCCTTTTCATGATTTGTTGATCGGATATGCAGTCATTTCTCTCCTGTATCATGTCGGGATAGTCATCTTTGTTTTTTTGATAGCACGGAAGCTTGCCGGAAATCTCCAAGCTTTGCTGGCATCTATATTGACAGCTTTTTGTCCGCTTTTCGTAGTTTGGGCTACGGAAAATTTTTCTGATGTACCCTGCCTATTTTTCGGCTTGGTCGCCTTCTATTGTTCTTTGTTCGACGATCATTCAAAAAAAGTGAACCTGCGATATTTTTTGTGCGGTTTTTTCCTGACCGCGTCTTTCAATTCGAAAATCTATGGGATCGTCTTTATCGCTCCCATTTTAGTTAATCTCTGGCGGTCCCACAGCTTGAAAAAATATTTCTATTTCTTGGGGGGAGCCCTTGGAGTCCTCGCTTTCTTGGTCGTTTGCGACTCTATTTGGCTGAGGGAAACTCTTTACCATTTAAATCCCCAGAACTATATCGATTATAAAAATTACCTTGGCAGCTTACCGGCAAAGCCGCAAAACCTGAAAATGCTTTTTTTTGATTTTCTTGTGAAGAAAGAGCTGATTTTTTATTATCTATTGCTTTTCGCCTTCGGGCTTCAAGTATTTCACTTCATAAAAAGCTCCGATAGTAACGGGTGGAGAAAAAGAGGGACTCTGTCTATCGCTTTTTCGGGGATGACATTAGCCGTTCTTTTTACATTCGCGGATTTCAATAATCCTATCTGGAATGTGCAATACAATTATAACTATTGCGTGTTTATTCCCTGGATCATCGCTTTCTGCTCGGGCATGGGATGGAAATCGATACAATATTCCGATCGAGGGAAAAAATCTCAAGAGCCTTTTATCCAGGGATTTCTCATAGCGGTTTTTATTTTTTCCATTTTCACGACGGGAATTTCTTTATATCAGAACCTCAATCGTTCTTCGCTGGGAAGGTTCGTTTATGTCAATTATTTTTGGCTTCACATCCTCGCTATTGCTTTAGTCGTGTTCTCTAATCAATATCTGCCAAAACCAGGACACGAAAAGAGAGGGAAAGTGATGTTTCTCATTGGGTGTAGTGTTATGATCTGGCATAATGCTTTCTGGGCCCATGACCTGCCTGCCATGAAGAAAAATTGGACCATTGAAACAACGAATTTTCTTATAAAATATCGCGATCTAAAAAAAATATGGCCGGTTTATCCTGTTGCTTGCATCATCCCAAGAGACGCCGAATTGAAAGAGACATTGCTGTTATCAAGGATGGCATCAAAGGATGACATAAAATATTTTTATAAAACGCGGTTTCCTCAAGAGATTCTTCATTCCACGTCCGCTCCTTTTTTTATATTTACGAAATTGAAGAAGGAGGAAATACAAGCGGATGTGATCCAAGAAGGTCAGTTTGTAGTTCCTGTGCTAGAAGGGACATATTTCGGCGGAGCATTCTATTTGATCGGCAATCTTTCGGATGTGAATAATTTCCTAAAGAAAGATATCGAGTCGGTCTTCGTGAACGACTCTTACATAAAAAATGGATCCTTTGAGAATTGGGATTCTGGCGCTTCTCCGAAACCGATTTTTTTCTATGATTGCGAAAATATATTTGACGGAATGCTCTCTAAAGAAGAGAAAAATGTCAAGGTCGGCCGATTCTCTACTAGAATCCGGGGCGATAATTTTAACCTTTCGCAAAAAATTGAAGGGTCGATAATATCCGGCAAACATCTTACGTGTTTTGTTTGGCTGAAAACGGATGTTAGCAACAAATATAGAATTCAGATCTATGATGGTGTTCATTCGTTCTTTTCCGATCGACATTCTGGCAGCGGCGATTGGGAATTATTGCATGTGAATTTCCAAGCGAATCTGGAGTCCAAGAACTTTTCAATTCGTCTTGTTCAGGCAGCAAAGACTGGGAATCATGATGATATCGTTTATGCTGATGGCGCGCTTCTCGTGGAAGGAACATACGACACTATATATCAATATAAGTTAAATAAGGAGCACCAAAAATAAAATCCGACATGAAAAAATCAGGGGGTTCGTCTTCATCGCCGGAGAGGAAACATCCAAGAGATATGAGAAAAGATGTATGATACAAGAATGATTGCCTATCATTGGAGGGACGTATGAAAGAGGAATGGAAAGATCCTTGGAAGTGCGACGTGCCGGGACATAGCGAGCTGTTGTTTTTGCATCAGACCCTTCGCCGGGAAATGATGACGCGTTGGCACAGATCCGTCCCTTTCCCGGATGAGCTTTTTGATCGGTGGGAACAAGCGGCGTTTTTAGGCTTCGGTAAAAGATCGAGCATTTATAACAGCAGTCTTGTCATGGGCGAAGTTCAAGTCGGTGAGGGAACTTGGATCGGGCCATTTACCGTTCTTGACGGCAGGGGCGGCTTGTCAATCGGCCGATATTGTAGTATTTCTACGGGGGTCCAGCTATATTCGCACGATACCGTGAAGTGGGCTCTGACGGGCGGAAAGGTCCAAGAAGAACGAAAACCGACGCGGATCGGAGATTGCTGTTACATCGGCCCCCTTTCCATCGTGAGCAAAGGGATTGTGATCGGCGACCATTCCGTGATCGGCGCCCACAGCTTTGTGAATAAAGAGGTGCCGCCCTACAGTATCGCCGTTGGAAGTCCTGTCAAGATCATCGGCCGTGTCGAATTCGTGAATGAAACGGACGTCCGGCTCATTTATGATAGGAGGTGAGCCATAGAATCCCCGAATGTTCTTTCGATTGTCGTTCCGATCTACAACGAGGAAACCAATATCGAGATTTTCTACAAATCTCTCGTCGATGTCCTTGATCGGTTGGACATCCCGACGGAAATCATTTTTGTCGATGACGGCAGCTCCGACAAATCCTTTGATATCATTTCCCATCTTTCTCAAAAAGACGCGCGCGTCAAATGCCTTCGTTTCTCTCGCAATTTCGGCAGCCATGCCGCCCTTCTCGCAGGCCTGCGGAAGGCGTGCGGCGCCGCGGCCGTGATCATTTCCGCCGATCTTCAGGACCCTCCAGAGCTCATTCGAGACTTGGTCGAGAAGTGGCGCCAAGGTTATCATACGGTCTGGGCCGTCCGGGAAAGCCGGAAAGACCCTTTTGCTAAAAAGCTATTTGCGGCCACGTTTTATAGATTATTCCGCCGGATCGCTCTCCCTAATTATCCTCCGTCGGGGATGGATTTCGGTCTCTTTGATCGGCGCATTCTTGATAATCTCAAACGTCTGCATGAAATCAACTACTTCATCCCCGGCCTGATCCTCTGGCTGGGCTTCCGCCAAGCTTATATTTCTTATCATCGTCGTTCACGCCATTCGGGCCGCAGCAAATGGACGGTCCGAAAACGAACGAAGAACGCAGTGGATGCGATCGTTTCATTCTCTTATTTCCCGATTCGGTTAATCTCATATACGGGCTTTTTTGTTTCATTGTTGGCTTTCTTATATGTCGTCTTCCTCGTCACAAGAAAGCTCTTCTTTGGACTAGGGACGCCAGGTTGGGTTTCCGTCTTTGTCGCCGTGCTATTTCTGGGCGGATTGCAGCTGATGATGCTGGGCATACTTGGAGAATACATCTGGCGGACCACCGACCAGGTCCGATCACGTCCTTCCTATATTCTTATGGATCAGATCGGCTTTGATGATATCAAGCCTCAAGATGAGGAGGGCTTGTGAAAAAGAATCTGTTAGAGTGCCTCGTATGTCCGATGGACAAGGAGCCTTTTGAGATACAGGCAAGTTCTGTAGATGGCCAAGAAATTCTCGAAGGAACGCTGACCTGCCGTTCCGGCCATTTGTATCCCATCTTGAGAGGCGTACCGCGCTTGCTCCGGCCCGATCTGCTGACCTCAGCCGTCCAGCAGATCCAAGAAAGCTTCGGTCACAAGTGGCTCCGAATCCCGAATTTCGGATATGACGAGACCAGTCGGCGAATGTATGTCAACTGGTATTTAGAGCGGTATGGATTCGGCAATTTGGACGGCTTGCGGAATTTTTTAGCGGATAAACGTACGATATTAGACGCCGGAACGGGACTCGGACGAGATGCTCGCCTCTACGGCGAAAATGCGCCCGGACAAGTCTTTGCTCTGGATATCAGCGACAGCATTGACCAGGCGTTCCGGCATGCCGGTCATCTGCCCAATGTGCATCTGTTACAAGCCGACCTAACCGCGCTTCCCTTTCGAGAAAGTTTCTTTGACTATATCGCCTGCGACCAAGTGATCCATCATACGCCGAATACGGAAGCGTCTTTTAGATATCTGACTCGGTATTTGTCGCCGGGCAGTCAAATCGCATTTTATGTATACAAGATAAAAACGCCGATTCGCGAATTCTGCGACGATTTTCTACGCGGCTATTATACGGAAGCTTCGGAAGAAGAATGCTATGCCTTCTCCCGGGCCATGACCTTGCTCGGCAAATCGCTTTCTGATTTAAAGACGCAGTTTGATGTGCCGGAAGATCTTCCCCTTTTGGGAATCAAAGCTGGCCGCTATGATATCCAGCGTTTCCTCTATTGGAACGTTTTTAAATGTTATTGGAATTATGATTTGGATTTTGAAACAAATGTCATGACCAATTTTGATTGGTATCGACCCAAATATGCTCATCGACACACTCCTGAAGAAGTGCATCAGTGGTGTCGATCTGCGGGATTGGAAATCATCAACTTCAACGTCATCGAAAGCGGAATCAGCGTCAGGGCGCAAAAACCAAAGGATTAAAATCCATGCCAATGAATATTCCGCTCACGCGTCCCTATTTGGGGGACGAAGAGAAAGCCGCGCTTGCGGAAGTTCTGGAATCCGGTTGGCTAACTCAAGGCTCTCGGGTGACAGATTTTGAAAACGCCGTGTCTCGATTTCTCGGAGTCCCGCATGCGATTGCCTGCAGCAATTGCACGACCGCTTTGCACCTGGCTTTACTGTTATTTCATATCGGTCCCGGAGATGAAGTAATCATTCCCTCCTACACATGGATTGCCTCGGCCAATGTGGTCCGCATGGTCGGAGCAAAGCCTGTTTTTACCGACATTGACCTGGAGACCTTTAACATCATCCCGTCAACGATCGAGGCCGTTATCACGAGACGCTCGCGCGCCATTATGCCGGTTCACCAGTTTGGGCTGCCGGCGGACATGGACGCGATCATGGACTTAGCCCGTAAACGCAATCTTTTTGTCATTGAAGATGCCGCCTGCGCTCTCGGGAGCCGCTATAAAGGAAAACCCGTCGGCAGCCTTGGTAATGTGACCTGCTTCAGCTTTCATCCTAGGAAAGTTATTACGACAGGCGAAGGGGGAATGCTGGTCACAGAGAATTCGGGTTGGGCGGAACAGGCCAGATCATTGCTCAACCACGGCGCTTCGATTTCTGATCTGGCTAAACATAAAGCGAATACCGTTGAATCGCTTCTTGCGGAGAAGTTCCCTCAAGTTGGATATAATTACCGCATGACGAATCTCCAGGGAGCTCTCGGCGTTATCCAAATGCAGCGAATGAACGAGATTCTCGAGAAACGACGAACACGGGCCGAAATTTACTCGAAAACATTCCGGGATCTTCCATATATTCTTCCTCCTTATGTTCCCGACTATGCCAGCCCCAACTGGCAATCCTATGCCATCCGCATCAATGACGACAATCCGGCCAAGAGAGACGCCATTGTCCAATGCCTTCTTAATGCAAAGATTGCTTGCCGGCCGGCATATATGGCGTGTCACGTTCAACCGGTCTACAAAGAGGTCTCTAACCCCCTTTCTCTGCCGAACACGGAAAAGGCGCTTCGGACCGTTATTATCCTGCCGCTTTATCCCCAGATGACCGACGAGGAGCAGGAATATGTGATGGAAAAAATATCGGCGGCCATAAAAGAATTTGGTTAAGATGGAAGCTTCCTATGGGCGATAATAAGTTCATCGCAAGACTTTACGAAACAGAGTCTTTCTATTTTGTCTTTATTTTTCTTTATGTACTGATCTTGATGATCCAGATCAATCAGTATCCTTTGGAAAGGTACCCCGGCTGGGACCAATTCTGGGGAGACACGCTTAACGCCGGGACGCTCATTTCTTTAAAACAGGCGCTGCCCGACTTTGAGTTACCTTACATCAGCCCCTACACAGGATTTGGCTGGAATTTGGGAGGCAACCATAATTCCTTCTGGGCTTTGCCCAATATTCTTGTTTTATTTTTCTCTCCCGGCATGGTGATTGTTATTCGGCAGATCATATTTCTTTTTTTAGGGGCTCTTGGCACTTTTTTATTCCTCAGACTTATCATTCAAAACAAATTCCTATGCTTTCTTGGCGGATTAACTTACATTAGCCTGCCCTACGTTATAACCCTTCATTATTTTTATCCCATTTCTTATATCTTTTACATGATCCCCTGTTCTCTTTTCCTTATTCATAAAATATTGGAGCATAAAACCGCTAAAAATCTTTTAGCCTTTGCGGTATTCTGGGCAATCGCTATAGGTTCATGTGACATTCATTGTTTCTTCGTTTTCCCAGTGGTCGTTTTTCTTTATACGTTTCTCATTGGACTTTTTTATTATCGTCTTAGATTCTTTGTGACTCTTAAAAAATCTCTAATCTTATTATTTTTGAGCATCTTATCGGGATCTTTTTATATTGTTCCTCTCCTTAACAACCTCCGGACAATCTCTTCCTCTTTGGCTCCCCTATTAAGGGCACAGATTTATCAAGCCGAACAAATTCCCGTAAATTTTCTTCAATTTTTTTTTAAAAACGGCATAAAATCGTTATTTTTACCTACCGAAGGTTCTGCCATCACTTTATATATCCCCATCTTCTTCTATATAGCGATTATCGCGAGCCTCATTTTTAGAAAAGCCGTTTTTAAAAACAATCCAAAACATATTTTCGTTATGTTGGCTCTAGTGGTTCTGGGAATCACTATGCTGTTGGAAAGCATGATTTTCTATAGTCCCTTGATGGCTAAAGTATTCCCCGCCATTGCCGAGGGGGCCAAAGGAATTCTTCGCTCTCATTTGAACTTGATTCCCTTTATGAATTTGCTCGCCGGCTTCATCTGCCTCGGATCAATAAACAGCCTAAAAAGCCGGAAACAAAAAATATCTTTTTATGCTTTTCTCTTCATAGGTTCTCTCGCTCTCGATGTTCTCCTCTTTGTAAAGCCCCGGATTCTTCGTTCTCCTGAAGGCTTTTTCCAGATGACGTCAAAGAATCCCTATTTTGAGAGTTCGAATTTGCTGCCGATTAGCGTCCTAAAAGATTCGTGGCTGTATCTCCCTATCATAAATTCGCTTTTATTGATCTTTATCTTTGCCCTGAGCCTAGCCGAAAATTTCAAGAGCGCGTTCAAAAAGAAATTCTTCGCTGCCGTGGTCACTTTATCGGCGATCATGCTTCCTCTGCTCAATATTTCTATCTATAATCAATTGCGTTTACAACAGGGGAATTGGCAAATCACAACACGGAATTCTTACCGATGGGACAATTATATGCGAAGAAAAGCCTGTCTTAACGCGTTTATCAATGACAATTTAAATTATAGAATTCTCTATGCGGGCGAAGGTCTCTTTCAAGATACAGACGGCCGAGATTTCAGATTAATCGCCGAAACCGAACTTCATGTTTCGGACCGAAATAAAGTGCTGTTTTCCTACAGAGAATTTGAAGATCCTTATACTGGATTATTACGGGGAACATTTCGACAAAGGAGCGGGTACCAACGCTCCAACATTATGCCTCCATTAAGCAGTGAGGTTCAGCATAATATCCAGACCATGAAGCTCATGGGGATAAAATATGTCGTCAGCGCGGGAAAAAAAATCGATTATCCGGATTTGATCTTTAAAGGGGAATGTCTCTCAAAAGAAGGGCCTATGCATAATCTTGGCTATCTCGAAGGCGGATTTCTGTATTTCTATGAGCTCAGCAATCCCCTCAAAATCGCCTTTTTGGCGGATCACTATAAAAAGGGGGAGTGGACTCAAATTCTCAAAATGATTTATGAGAACAAAGAGCACCCCTGGAATAATAATCTCGTTTATCTGGAAACAGATCCATTAGAAGACCTGAAAAAAACGGACGAAATAAACAAGGCGCCCCAAGCTAGAGAATGCACGGCGGAAATCAGAAAAGAGACACATAATTCCATCGAATTATATGTAGCCTCTCCGCAAGATAAATTTTTGGTCCTCAGCTATAACTATAGGCCAAATTGGAAAGCCTTTATCGATTCCTCTCCCGCCAAAATATATCGAGCCTACGGAGGATTTATGTGCATAAAGATTCCCCAAGGTATGCACCAAGTCAAATTTAAATATCACCCGACAGATGTTTATAGCGGTCTGTTTCTCACATTCATCGCCTTCCTTTTGCCTGTTGGTTTAAGAAAAAAGCTTTAAAATTCCAGCCATAATGAGAAGATCTGAAGACGGAATTTTTGAAAGAAGGAGTTCTGGCTCCAAGAAAAGGCATTTCTCCCGGAATGCTATATTCTGTTTTCTAATCACGCTAGTTTTCGTGCCTTCCTGCGCAAAAAAAATGGAACATACAGGAAACATCAGCTCTTTAGCCTTTAGTCCTGATGGAAGATGGCTTGCTTCAGGCAGCGAATATTTCGGAATAGAAAAGGATTTTATTAAGATTTGGGATGTCGGTGCCGGAAAAAAAACGATGTGCCTCCAAGGCCATTCCAACGGCGTGACAACTGTCGATTTCAGTCCCGACGGCAAAATCCTTGCTTCGGGGGGCAGGGACGGCTTAATCAAGCTCTGGAATGTCGATCCTGGGACCATCATAAAAACACTCCAGGGTCACGCCCACGGGGTTGCTTCCGTGAAATTCAGCCCTGACGGCCAGAGCCTTGTTTCCGGCGGTTCCGAGGCTTTAGCCGAGGGAGCCGAAACGATTAAGCTCTGGGATGTCAATGTCGGCAATAAAATTGAAGCTTTCTGGGCTCATAATGGGAATGTCTATACTCTTGCTTTCGCTCAAGACGGTCAAGGGATTGCGTCGGGAGGGGAAGGAAGGAATGTCTATTATTGGAATTTGAAATCTTTAAAAATAATGAAATCGTTGAGAATCAACAATTCCGGGGGAGTGACTTCGGTCGCGTTCAGCCCCGACGGAAATATGATCGCTTCGGCCAGCGGCAGACGGATCAAGATATCTCGTCTTAAAACTCATAAGTTGGAAGAAATGGTCCCACGATCAATTCCGTTTTGCAGGGAATATTTCCAAAAAGATACTTTATATTTAAAAAACAGAAGATGGTTCCGTTTTCAAGGAGATGAAAATCAAATACTGGTCAATGAAAATAATCATCTTGAACTTCGATTTAATCAAAAATTTTGGATTGCTTCATACTATCTATTGCCGCCGTATTCCTCCAACAGCGTCCTTGATCTGGAAATTACGGCCAAAGCCGATGGCCAACAGAGCCGCATTTATCTTTTTGATAATAATTCGAATACTTTGATCTTCGATACGAGACTATTTCCTTCCACCGATTTTGAAAAATATCGTTTTCGAGTGAGAATGCCCGAAACAAAAGGCCATGTCATCATGTTGTATTTCCACCAGTCCGATTACGAAAAAACGGGTGGGAGCTTGATTATTAAAAAAATGAAAATCAATAGATTAATTTCTAGATGGCAACCGTAATAACATCGATATGCGATTCTTAATGCTTGGAACCGTAAGGACATCGATATGTAAGTGCTCAGACGAGGGGATCGTTAACCGTTCCTGTGAA
>Ga0315289_10006024_pt1 | contig 17847 bp, 15 predicted proteins | sample YL17G11_40_MG_FD_203452 | JGI IMG/M metagenome (GOLD analysis project Ga0315289, IMG submission 203452) | Sediment microbial communities from Yellowstone Lake, YNP, Wyoming, USA - YL17G11_40 | ecosystem: Environmental > Aquatic > Freshwater > Lake > Sediment | place: USA: Wyoming | collected... | reverse complement strand
CATATGCTTCCCTTTGTATCAGAAACAGATTACAAAAAAGCGCTCGCGATTATGAAGTCCACCGTTGCTGCCATGGAAAGAACCGGACATCCGTACAAAGGAATCCTGTATGGCCAGTTCATGAATACCGCCAGGGGTCCAAAAGTCATCGAATTTAATGCCCGGTTCGGAGATCCCGAGGCAATGAACGTGCTTTCCCTGCTCAGTTCGGATCTTTCCGATATCGTGGTGAAAATAACCACGGGATCGTTATCTGCGGCAGATGCACGCTTTGACCAGGAAGCAACCGTATGCAAATATATTGTGCCCTCGGGTTATCCGGATTCTCCTGCCCAGGGTGATCCGATAACGATTGGCAATCATACGGGGGCACTCCTCTATTACGCGAATGTTGAGGAACGGGGGGGTAAATTCTCCACCCTGAGCTCACGGACTCTTGCATTTGTTGGCGTTGGCCCAACGCTTGAAGAGGCAGAACGGAGTGCGGAACTATCAGCCTCTGCAGTCAAAGGCCGCGTGCGCTACCGGCGCGATATCGGGACCAGAGCACTGCTTGAGCGGCGCATTGCCCACATGAAGGAGTTACGATGAAGAAGGATTTCCTGTCGATTCTCGATATCAGCAAGCTCGAGCTCGAGCAGATCCTGTGCGAAGCAGGACAACTCAAAACACTGAAAAAAGAGGGAAAAGTCCACGATGTCCTGCGCGGCAAAAACCTCGCCATGATCTTTGAAAAGTCCTCCACCAGGACGCACATCTCGTTTGAAGTCGGTATGAACGAACTGGGAGGGCACGCCCTTTTTTTAAATGCCCGCGACATGCAGATCTGGCGGGGTGAGGAGATCCGCGATACTGCACGGGCTGCTTCACGGTATGTCTCCGGCCTGATGATTCGTGCTTATAAACACAGTACGATTGAAGAGTTCGCACGACACGCTACGATTCCCGTGATCAACGGTCTCTCGGATCTCGAACACCCGTGTCAGCTGCTTGCCGATATCATGACCATACAGGAGCACTTCGGTTCGACCCGCGACCTTTCCGTAGCCTGGGTAGGAGACGGGAATAATGTCTGTAACTCCCTGATCCTCTCGACTGTACTCACGGGCATGAACGTTACGGTTGCAACGCCAAAAGGGTATGAACCGGCAGAAGATATCGTAAAGAAAGCACGCACCCTGGGCGGAAAAGTTTCCCTGGTCAGGAAACCCGAACAAGCCGTGAAGGATGCAGATGTCATTGTCACCGATACATGGATCTCCATGGGGGACGATGATGAACGCGAAGAGCGTATGAGAGTGTTCAGCAATTATACCGTCGATGCAGCACTCATGCGGTACGCCTCTCCTGATGCACGGGTGCTCCATTGTCTTCCGGCACACCGCGGGGAGGAGATTGCCGATGAAGTGATGGAAGGGGGCCAGAGCCTCGTCTGGGACGAAGCGGAAAACCGGCTCCATGCACAGAAAGCACTGCTGGTGCGGCTGCTGAAAAATTAAAAAAAAGGTCATCGTATTCTCGTGGGGGTTAGATATGGTATCAAATTTTGGGCTCTGTAGAATTCCTTTTACTATATTATGAAATACAAAGCACTGGTAAGATGACGGAGGGGACAGTTCCTGTCCCCCCAGACCGCAACTGCGTTTATCGCGATGATAACGCAGTACCTAACCAGATGGTAGCGCATTTTGGGGGGAGCCGAAGCAGCGGGAGTGAAACTCCCGTAAGCGTTTAGCTTGGCATTGAGCATTTCCTATGAAAACAGACATGATCCCCCTTGGGATACAACCATACAGATGAAAAAGTGATTGCATTTTCATATTAAATCGTATTATTCAGCTGTGATGCAGAGATTGTTACCACTTTATCTGTCAGGTACGATGATTGCCGCCGCCCCAGAAAGGTGCCCCTGCGGCGGATCGGTGACTAAAAATTCAAAAAAACTCCATACCCGTCCTGTCTCGGGGAGGCCCTGATGCTGGGGTCCTTCTTGTAGAGGACGGTTTTCATGGTTTAGGTGTGAACTGAATCGATTCATGTCTGTTTCTACAAAGCAACATTTCATTTCGGATATGTCCCACCCCTGAGAGGATTGCTCGACCGTCTCTTCTGGGTTTCGCTGGGCAAGGTGGTTTTTTTAAGAATCACGCTCATAAAACTGCACTCAAATCGCCGCGGGGGCGTCCGTTTGTGGGGCGGCGACGTTCATCGTATTCTGGGGTAAGGGTGCATCAGCCTCCATGTTTGTAATCCTCTCAATGAATGCGTTACCCGCTAAAAAACAAGGATAAGCCTAAAAAAAAGGTTTTTTTAAAAGAGATTTATTACGTATCGGCAACGAATGCATTTAACTGGTCACGCATATACGTTTCAACGTTCTGCATTACCTCAAGTTTACCACGGAATGCAAGGAGGTCCCGTTCATCCCCTTCCATATTGGCAAATTTGATCTTCTCTCTTCTGTCAACGATGGTTACATCGAATTTTTTTGAAATTTCTATAATAAGCTTCTGGGGGACACCAGGGGGGATAATAATATCATATAACGGTTCTTCATCGGGCATATTCTTTCACCTTGTTCATTTACCTATCTTGATCCGCCGGCTCATAATACATGGGCCCCCGCGGACGCCCCCGATCGGATTTTTAGGTTTACCAAGCGAGTTCATGCAGCGCCCCATCAGCGCCGCGCCCCTGCCAAGCCCGTCATCGACAAAAACAAGATGGTCAACAGGGTCATCAAAGAGGTTGCGCTCGATAATCCCCTCAAGGATATATTCGGGTTTTCGCCCCGAGATTGCCGCCCTGCCGGTAAACCCTATCGAGGAATTCCTCGGGACAAGGTTCTCTCCGACAGCAACATCGATCAGGCGGAGTGCCATCTTTACGCAGACTCGATCGACGACTTCGTTGAGAGTAGCAAGATTGTATTTTTTATGGATTTCCGATCCAACGGCAACCAGTTCATGCAGATCACTGCTGTTCACTCCACAGTCACACCCGATCATGGCGATGCCGGATTCCTTGGCGAGCCGTGCATTGACCGGCACACGCCCGAACCGGTCACGATCAGATGGCACAATGCGGATATCGATATGCTTGTGGCATCGTTGTACATAATCATCTACAACCTTACGATTCCCTCCGCTGAATAATCCCCCGCTCACACTGTGTTCACCGAAGATATCCAGTGCGGTTCCCGTCCGCTCATGCACAAGACCGGTCCCCCTGACAAGTGCATCGGGGATCGCACCGGCAAGCCCGCAGAAATTCCCCACGGTTTTTGCAAACGGGTTTAGGCTCTCAGGTTGCACATCGCTGGTTATCCTTCCATCGAGGGTAGTTCCGAAATCAACGGAGATGCACGGGTTACGAAAATCAACCGGTGTCCATTTTGCCCCCTCCTTGATTCCCGCCATCGCGAGCTCTCCTTCCATCTCGTTTGCGACCATTTCGACCCCGGTTGAACCAACAGGGGGAATCACACCGGCAACCGCACCAACAAACACAACCTGATCGGCAAAGCTGAACGGCTGGAGTTTTTGCGACTGGTTAGCTTTTGACATAGGTGGCGTCATCTTACGGGGCGGGACTCCCGCGATCAGGCACCCGTTTGCAAGCGCAATGACAAAATCCCCAATCTGGTCCGGTGACTCCATCTCGGCAACAACTCCCGTGCTGCGGACAACAAAATCAAGATCTTTTATGACATCCAGATGGGCATCTTTGTGGCACTGGAGCAGGGTGTCCCTGACGAGTTCGGTGACTGATTCCCTTGTAAGCTCTGTCCCGTCAAGTGTTGCGCCAAATATTGTTTCCCCGGGTTTTGGAGGGCGGATGTCCCGGCTCATACTCACGGTTTTATGTATCACATAGGACATCCCGGTTTCAAGATTCACCCCAGTCAGGATACACTTGGTGGTAGTATTCCCCATCTCTACGGATGCAACAATAAAATAGGGCTTGTTTTTATATTCAGGGACCTGCATTCCCGGGCCATGGGCAATCTGCGGGGGTGGGGGACTTTCAACAATATGTGGTTTTGGTTTTATAAAGCGGGAAAAAAAACTGGCGCTCATTAGTACCCGTTTCTTTATTGTCAATCCATATACGTTTCGATTTTTCTTGGCTCTGGAGAGACGGTCAAAGAAACTTGAACACTCAACAGGGATTTCACCACCACCGCTTTGTGCTCCCCAAAAAATGCGATAAGTCCTGAACAGGTAATACGTCATCATCTCTTAAAGCGCAGGGGCGGTAAGGGGGTCAGTGACTAAAATTTAAAAAAACTCTCTGCCCGCCGTGCCTAAAGAGAGGCCCTGAGGCGGGGATCCATCGGATAGAGAACAATTTTCATGGTTCCGGAGTGACCCCGATTGGTTCATGTGCGTTTATACAGAAAAGAATTCCTAATAGGGATGATACGTTTCCAGCACCATAAAACATAAGCATATAAAGAATCCATGACAGCTACGGCACAATTTGCCTGTATGATAGAATGAGGTGAAAAATGGTCAGACTTACCCCGGAAATGAAAGAAGTATTTGCCAAGCAAAAAGTATTTGCTGCTGCAACTGCCTCAAAGAGTGCTATCCCGAACGTCGCGCCGGTTGCAACCGTCCAGCTCGTTGCGGACGATACCATCTGGATTGGCGACAATTACATGGTAAAGACGCTCGCCAATGTCAAGGAAAATCCTCACATGGCACTCTACATCTGGGATCCTGAAAAGAAGCGCTGTTTCCAGATTAAAGGGACCGTCACGTTAAAGACCAGTGGTCCGGAGTATGAAAAGATCAAAGCGCAAATCAAGGAAAAAGGAGCACACTATCCAGCGAAAGGGCTCCTCATTCTTTCAATCAAGGAAGTATTCGAATGCACCCCGGGTCAGAATGCCGGGAAAAAGATAGAATAAAATTAATTTTTTTTTTTGGAGGTATTTTTACTTTTTTGAGGATTTTTGGTTTTTCAGGGTATGTACAAGTCGTGCCTGGAGACCGAAATAATGGGAGACACCGATCGCGTGGCACTGGTCGATGGACGAACTATCAAACGATACAAGATCATTGGAATAAATTGCATCGGGAGAACTCCTGCCAAGTACCCTGACATTGCCCTTGTAAAGCTCAAGATCCACGCTACCATTCACCCGTTCCTGGGTGGTGTTGATGAATGCATTCAAAGCAGTGTACAGCGGTTCGTAGACAAGTCCTTTATAGGCAAGTTCTGACCATTTGTCATCCACCATGCGCTTAAAGGCGAGTTCCTGCCGGGTAAGCACAAGTGCTTCGAGATCCCGGTGTGCCAGGAGAATAACCGTTGCCGCAGGGTGCTCGTAATTCTCCCGGGCCTTGAGCCCGAGAATCCGGTCTTCGATCATGTCATTGCGGCCGATCCCGTGTTTCCCGGCACGTTTGTTCAGGTCCTGGATTAATTCGTAACCAAGGAGTTTCCTGCCGTTCAGTGCAACAGGAATACCGGTTTTGAATTCGATGGTGAGTTTTTCTGGTTTATCGGGAGCTTGTTTGGCTGGTACCGTCCATAGATAGATCTCTTCCGGGGGGTGATATGCAGGATCTTCAAGCATTCCTCCTTCAATACTCCGGCTCCAGCAGTTCTCATCCATGCTCCAGGGCTTGTCTTTTTTTACTGGTACAGGAATCTTATGGTGCCGGGCATACTCAATTTCCCAGTCCCGGGTCAGGTTCAGTTCGCGTATGGGGGCAACAACCTCAAACCCGGCACCGCGAATGATAACATCAAACCTGAGCTGATCATTGCCTTTACCGGTGCACCCATGTCCAATTGCCGTTGCGCGCTCCTTGTGTGCAATCTTCACGACTTCCTCAGCTATGAGGGGGCGGGCAAGGGATGTGCCCATCGGGTATCCCTCGTAGGATCCATTCGCCCTGATTGACGGGAAGATGTGCTCGTTTACAAATTTTTCCCGGGCGTCGATCGTATAATGTCGGTCAGCGAGTTTTTTCCCTTTTTTTGTTGCGACTTCGATCTCTTCATCCCGCTGACCCACATGGACAACAACGGTAACGACACGATCGTAATCATACCGTTCCTTCAAGAGCGGGATGCAGATAGAGGTGTCAAGCCCTCCCGAATATGCAAGAACTATAGTACCTTTTCCCATAATGGATACTCCACTCGAATGATAATGGTACACAAAATAGGTAGTGTGAGCATATATTTTAAAGGGCAGAACGAGCGGATACGGATGTTACGATAACCAGGCAACCTGATGGGATATACTAAAAGAACATGAAAAAAGGTTGTTCAGGCTGAATTATCCTGAACGATTATTGGTTTTTACGTCGTAACGATTACCGATCCCGTAGTTTCTGGCTGGAATACTGTTTTATAATCGTATCTGCCAACTTTGTCAAAAGTAACCGAGATGCTCCCACCGTAGGGTATATTCTGTGCGGAACCATTGCCGAAGTATTTTAAACTCGCCGGGTCAGGGTTGTTAAGTGCTGCAATACCATGAGGCTTGAAAGGATCGTCGTTCTTCCAGACAACTTTGCCGCCAACCGGAATATATACCGTCGCGCTGGGTTTTAAGGTTAAATCTCGGGTGAATGTGATCGTCACTGAAGGCTGAGGTGTCGGGCTCGGTGTGGGGGTTGCTGTTTTTACTGTAACCGGGGGTAGTATTACACGATCAACAACATGGATGACCCCGTTTTTACAGACAATGTCGGTTTTGGTAACCTTGGCACCACCAATTGTTGTCACACCATCTGTCGTATTGATCTTGAGGACAGTCCCCTGCATGGTCTTTGCCTCACCAAGCTTGGTAACCTCAACAGCCATAAGGGTCTTGTTAATAACATGGTCCAGAAGGATCTGTTTCAACTGGCCCGTGGGCTCTTTGAGCAGAGATGCAATGGTACCGTTGGGTAATTGCGCGAATGCTGTGTCAGTTGGTGCAAGTATGGTAAAGGATCCGTTATCGAACGCTGTCTCAAGTTTCGCTGCCCTGAGTGCTGTTCCGAGTACCGAGAATTGTGGATCGTCGGCAATGACGGCATAACAACCTCGTACTTGCGGAGCAGTCGTTAAAACCGGTGCCGGTGTAGGAGTAGGAGTAACTACAGGTGCTGGCGGCTGGGATGTACAGCCCGCGAGAAGAATCCCGATAAACAGGATCGCGAGAACAACAAATAATTTCTTCATGCATCTTTTTTTGTTATTTCGGTATATAAGCATATTCAATTAATTTGTACTATACACCGCATTCTCATGGATAGTGTTGAACGATTCCATGATTTAAAAGGTATACAAAAAAAGGGATAAACGGGGGATTTTATACCACGTTCACTTCAGATAATGCCCAAGTGGTTCCAGGGTGACCTTCTCATGCTTGATCGCATCAATGGCAAGTGCTGCCGCACGCGCTGCCTGGAGCGTCGTGATATACGGGATCCCAAAATCTACTGCCGCACGCATGATCTGGTAATGGTCCTGCCGGGATTGTTTGTCCTGAGGGGTGTTGATGATAAGGCGGATCTCTCCATGTCGCATCATATCGAGCACATTGGGAGAACCTTCCTGTAATTTCCTCACCAGGTGTGCTTCAACACCCGCTTCATACAGGTAATCAACTGTCCCTTCAGTACCGTACAATATGAGCCCGAGATCGCGCAGCTGCCGTGCTATGGGGATAACCTCATCTTTCTGCTCGATATTTACCGAGATGAAAATATTGCCCTTGAGCGGGAGTTCATTATCCGCCGATATGCATGCTTTGTAAAACGCAAGCCCGAAGTCATAATCTATCCCCATGACTTCGCCGGTACTTTTCATTTCTGGACCGAGCATGGTATCGACCCCGGTGAGCTTATTGAAGGGGAGCAGTACCTCTTTGACTGCAACGTGTTCCAGCACGCGCTCCTTATAGCCAAGATCGCGCAGTTTCCTTCCCACCATAACTTTCGCAGCGATTTTGGCGACAGGTATCCCGGTGGCTTTTGAGACAAACGGTACGGTGCGGCTTGCACGTGGATTTGCTTCCAGGACGTAGACCACAGTGTCCTTGACCGCAAGCTGGAGGTTGACCAGTCCCACTACCCCAAGCCCGAGTGCTATCTTTCTGGTGTAATCCCTTATAGTGTCTAATACTGCAGCGGAAAGCGACTGGGTCGGTATAACGCAGGCAGAATCTCCTGAATGAATACCTGCCTGTTCAATGTGTTCCATGATACCCCCTATAAGGACCTCCTCACCATCGCAGACTGCATCTACATCGAGTTCGATGGCATTCTGGAGATAGGAATCAATGAGTACCGGATGGTGCTTACTGACCCGGACTGCCTCTTTCATGTAGGTCTCAAGTTCCCGCTCATCGTGAACGATCTCCATCGCCCTGCCCCCGAGAACATACGATGGCCTGACAAGCACCGGATACCCGATCCGCTCAGCCATTGCCTGGGCATCCCCCTCAGAATACGCTGAACTGTTTGCCGGACTTGGAATATTGAGTTTACGTAAGAGCACACTAAACCGGTCGCGATCCTCTGCAATGTCCATCGCGTCCGGACTGGTCCCGAGAATTTTTGTTTTAAGACCCAGCCGTTTGATCTCCTCCTCGATAGGTACCGCAAGATTTACGGCATTTTGTCCGCCAAACTGCACCATCACGCCGTAATAATAATCTTTCCTTAAGATGTTTACAATATCCTCGAGCTGCATCGGTTCAAAAAAGAGCCGGTCTGAGGTGTCAAAATCAGTGGATACCGTTTCGGGATTGTTATTAACAATATGTACCTCAACACCTTCATCGCGCAGTGCCTGAACTGCGTGGACTGTGCAGTAATCGAACTCGATACCCTGACCGATGCGTATAGGGCCGGAACCAAGGATCAGTATTTTCTTGGTATCAGTCGGGACGATCTCACAGCTCTGCTCGAACGTGGAATAGAAATAAGGAGTGTTTGCGGGAAACTCCGCTGCACAGGTATCTACCATCTTGTACGTGGGAAGACCGGCCATCTCTTCAACCTGTTCAAGTGAAAGTCCGGTGATTTTCATTAAGTCCGCATTTGAAAACCCGTATCGTTTTGCCGCGAGAATGTCATGGAGTTCATGATGAGTCACAAGATGCTTTTCCATGTCAACAATATTTTTGATCTTCTCTAAAAAGAACGGTGTAATCGAGGTGAGTTGTACAATCTCATCGATCGAGAACCCCACACGGAATGCATCAAAAAGGCAGTGGAAACGCTCATCGGTGGGACGTGAGAGGATCATGCGGATCTCGCTCGGACTCGTATGGGGGAAAACATCCGTGTCAATCGAGCGTTTTGCCTTCATGAGGGCTTCTTCAATCGTCCGTCCGATCGCCATTACTTCTCCCGTGCTCTTCATGGAGGTGGAAAGCGTCCGGTCCGCTCCCTTGAACTTGTCAAATGGCCAGCGGGGGACTTTGGCAACAATGTAATCAATAGTGGGTTCGAAGGATGCGGGGGTGCAGCCGGTCACGGTGTTGGTAATCTCATCGAGGCGCAGCCCAATTGCAATTTTTGCCGCAACACGCGCAATAGGATACCCTGTCGCTTTTGATGCGAGTGCCGATGACCGTGAAACACGGGGATTTACTTCAATAACATAGTAGTCCCCGTTATTATAGGCAAACTGGATATTGCACCCTCCCTGCACATCCAGAGCACGGATAATCTTAATCGCTGCACTCCGCATCATCTGGAACTCGTCGTCCCGCAGGGTAAGGATCGGGGCAACAACCACACTCTCACCGGTATGAATCCCCATAGGGTCAATGTTTTCCATACCACAGATGATAATACAGGTATCCGCAGAATCACGCATCACTTCAAATTCGATCTCTTTCCAGCCCAGTACGCTCTCTTCAACAAGTACCTGGTGGATACGTGATCGGGAAAGTCCAAGTTCAATAATCCGGATCAATTCCTCTTTTGTTTTCCCGATACCGCCGCCGGCCCCTCCCATGGTATATGCCGGGCGCACAACTGCAGGCAGCCCTACGGTGGTAATTGCCTCATCAACCTGGTTCAGTGAAGTCAGGATCACACTTTTTGGAACCGGTTCCCCGATCTTAATCATGAGATCCCGGAACTTTTCGCGATCCTCGCCACGGTAAATTGCTTCAAGGGGTGTACCCAGGATTTCAACATCCTTCAACACTCCCATCTCAGCCAGCTCGGCGGTCAGGTTGAGCCCGGTCTGCCCCCCCATACCTGAGAGAACACCGTCGGGCTTTTCCTTTTCGATGATCTTTGCAATGACGTCAGCCCGCAGGGGCTCGATATAAATGATGTCTGCCATATCCGGGTCGGTCTGGATGGTTGCCGGGTTTGAGTTCACCAGAACTACCTTAACGCCCTCCTCGCGCATGGCACGACAGGCCTGGCTTCCTGAAAAGTCAAATTCTGCCGCCTGCCCAATCTGAATCGGCCCGGACCCGATGATCAGGACCTTTTTGATATTCTGCCGTTTGGGCATTATTTGAGCCTCCTGAAAAGACCATCAAAATAGTGGCATTCCGTATCACGCGGGCCTGCATGTGCTTCCGGATGGAACTGGACACACGAAATATTCAGATCTTCACTCTCAAAGCCTTCCACGGTTTTATCATTTGCATTGATGAACGTGACATGGGACCCTTCTGGGAGAGAATCTCCATCAACTGCGAAGCCATGGTTCTGGGTCGTGATAAAAATTCTGCCGTCCTTATACCGGACCGGCTGGTTTGAGCCGCGGTGACCAAATTTGAGCTTGTAGGTATCTCCGCCCAGAGCAAGTGCGGTAATCTGGTTGCCCATACATATGCCAAAAACGGGAAGTTCGCCTATGCATTTTTTCACGGTAGCAATAGTCGGGCGAGCGGTCTTTGGATCCCCCGGACCATTGGTGATGAAGAGACAATCCGGTTCAACGCGGAAAATATCTTCCGGTGTTGTGTTGTAGGGGAATACATGCAGATCACCGTTCCTTGCAGAGAGACTTGAGAGCATGTTATTCTTGAGACCTAGGTCAATAATGGCGATTTTCTTTCCCGTTCCCGGGATGCGGTACGGGGTTTTGCAGGAAACTGCAGGGATAAGGTCGTAGTCTGATATGGGTGCGGTCTTTTTTGCACGTTCTATGGCATATTCGAAATTGTCATCTCCTACAACAAGAGCCGCCCGTAAAGTACCCTTAACCCTCGTTTTGATAGTAAGCATCCGGGTATCCACACCACACATGCCCAAAAGTCCGTTCTGTTCAAAATACGTGCGTATTGTGGGTTTTACATCGGGTTTCTCACAGATCTCACGGCAGACTGCCCCGAATGCCTTGACATTGTTACTCTGCATATTCTGCGTATCAGCACCGTAATTCCCGATCAGCGGGAACGTGAACATCAGAATCTGACCATAATAACTGGGATCGCTGAGCGCTTCCATATACCCGCTCATGAGCGTATTGAAGACGAGTTCGCCGGAGCACTCACCTTCAATACCAAAACCCTCCCCGATCACATAATCACCGTCTTCAAGACCCAGAACCGCTTTCATGATTTCCCACTATAGTGTGCCTGAATAGTTCTTAACGATAGTGGAATGCCTTTTATTTTCTTACACGGGTCTTCCTTCCTCCTTCATGATCTGCTGATTTTTTACCGCCATCAGAAAGGGGGTGCATAAAAAAAGTAGCCGAACGGATACGCATAAAAAGGATAACTGTCGATATTCAAGTGTTTCAAAGACTCAATTGAGGGTGAAACCCATGGGAACGTTTGGACGAAAGATTGTCGATACCAATGTTGAAGATCTGGTTAAGCTCCTCAACAAGGCATTTTCTGATGAATGGCTCGCCTATTACCAGTACTGGATTGGCTCAAAAATTGTCCGCGGGCCCAACAAGGAGGCAGTCATTGCCGAGCTCACACTTCATGCAACCGAGGAACTCGGGCATGCGGTCCTGCTCACCACGCGTATAATCCAGCTGGGCGGAACACCGGTCACAAAACCGCAGGACTGGTATAAACTCACCAACTGCGGGTACGATGCACCGGATGACCCCTACGTGATCAAGGTGCTTGAACAGAATATTAAGGGAGAGCAGTGCGCCATCAAGAGTTACAACAGCCTCTTAAAAAAGACAAAAGACAAGGACCCAGTCACCTATAACATTGTTCTTGGCATCCTCCAGATGGAAGTCGAGCATGAGGAGGATTTACAGGCACTCCTTGAAGATATCACGGTGATGATGAAGAATCGTTAATACCATTCTTCATCCTTTTCAAGGGTTAAAAAACAGGAACACTTTTTTCAAGGCATCCTCGTGCTGAAAATCTGGCTCGGGAGAAAAAGTCATGAATCGATTCAGTTCACAACTGACCATAGAAATCGTGCTCTATACGAAGGACCCCGCCTCAGGGCCTCTCCAAGGCACGGCGGGGCAGTGGATTTTTTGAAGAGTCACCGATCCGCTGCACAGGAAGCCCCGTCGGGAGCGGCGGCATTCATCGTACCAGATGGATAGAGGGGTAGTAATCCCGGTAAATTTCTTCTTCATCCTTTTCACGACCTGAAAAAATCCATCACAGAACACTTCGTATCGCATCCCCATTTTTATATAGTATTTACAGCAATCTCCATGCACAAGATAACGGAGGTTTTTTTATTGGTTGTCGAACATGTAAACGGGAAAAAGAGGGGGAAAGTCATGCTGTATGCCCTCAGCACCTGCGGGTGGTGCGCGAAGACAAAAGAGTTTTTACGGGCACTAGGGGTAGACTTTGACTATACCTATGTTGATCTTCTCGAGGGAAAAGAGCAGGACGATGCCATGAATGAGATCGAGAAATGGAATCCAAAAGGTTCGTTCCCGACACTGGTAATCAAAGATAAGATAGGTATTGTAGGATTCCGTGAAGAAGAGATCCGGGAGGCTTTGAAAGGATGACCGCTACGGGTGCTGATGAAAAAGAAGTCGACCGGGTTTATCTGATTATTAAAAAAGAGGCAGAAAGCGGAGGGTACTTCCTGAACCCCGATGTTGATTTCACAAAAAATCTTGTACGGGGACTGTTGAAAAATGAGCAGCGTTACGGGTACCGTGCCTGCCCCTGCCGCCTCGCTGCGGGAAAAAAGGAAGAAGACCTTGATATTATCTGCCCCTGCAACTACCGGGATCCTGATCTTGATGAATTTGGTGCCTGCTACTGTGCACTCTATGTCAATGAAGCGATCGCGGGCGGAAAAACACACGCTGATATGGTACCTGAGCGAAGGCCTCCGCGGTCTGAGCGGGGAAAAAAGCATACTACGTTACAAGTCCCTTCCGTTGGGCCATTATCACCCCTGCCATTCCCTGTCTGGCGTTGTACTGTCTGCGGGTATCTCTGTGCACGCGAACAACCACCGGAAATCTGCCCGATCTGCAAAGTCAAAAAAGAGCGGTTCGAACGCTTTATCTGATATATTTTCTTTTTTTGGCTCTTTAGAAATGTTTAAAAAACTTGAACGCTCACGGGGGTTTCACCCCCGCCGCTTCGGCTTCCCCCAAATGCGATATCACCTGTAAAGGTAATACAGCACTATCGAACAGCGCAATGGCGGTAAGGGGGGACAGGCACGGTCCCCTCCTTCATCTTACCTGTGCTTTAATTCATACCCTGATAGAAGGAATTCCACGGAACCCTTTTTACCATCTGATTGAGTGTTCAATGACGAACCCTCAAATAGCGTCTTAACCAACAGTACTGGCATGACAGGTACCGTCCTGATTGAAATTGTCGGCCTGAAAAACGCTGAATGTTGTCCCTTTCCCTGCGATGAGGACCGCACCTGTGGGCTCTCGGGATGTTACCCGACGGGAAAACTCAATGAGGCGTTTGACGAATTAAAAAAAGTCCTGAAAAATGAATATAGCGATCACGTGGAACTAACACTCACGTTCATCGATAATGGTGCACCCGATCACATTCAAAAAATAATTGAAAAAGATTTTCCCCCTCTCCCCATCATCCTTGTCAACAGACGCGTCACCCCTATCGGGCGTATATCCCTGGAGCGGATAATAAAAGAGATTGAAAAAGAATGTTAATTAAACAATTTTTATGAGGGTACCAGTCTCAAGATCGTAGTACATGCCGTGGATCTGGATCTTCTTTTCCTTTTCCGCTTTTGCAACAATCGGATAGGTACGCAGGTGTTCGATCTGGAGCCGGACGTTCTCCTGCTCGATCATCCGTGACCGTTCCTTCTGCTCATCAGGTGTTGAAGGTTTTTTGATCCGGGCGTCCACCCGCTTCTTTGCCTCAATCGCATTGTTGAGCCAGTTGGGAACATAGACATCTTCCAGATCCTTGTCGAGTGCCTTTATGGCACCACAATCAGAATGGCCGCAGATAACGATGTACTGCACTTTCAGGTGCTTGATCCCATACTCGAGGACCGTTGCAAGGCTCCAGTCATTTGCCGGCGCCATATTGCCAATGTTGCGGTGCATGAACAGGGTGCCCACCTGCGTGCCGGTGATGTGTCCGGTCTGGAGCCGGGAATCGGAGCATCCGATCCAGAGGACCGGGGGCTGCTGACCTTTTGCCAGTTCCCTATACAGCTCGTGGTGATTCTTAAATGTCGTGTTCCGGAACATTTCGTTTCCCTTGAGCAGCTGGTCGATCATACGTTGAATCTCCTTAATCTCACACGCTGCCGCGGACTGCGGTGCGCATTCGGTAATCTCTGCTGGGGTTGCGGATCGATTGAATGTTTCGGAATGATTCTTAACCACCCTGCATTTTTTTAAACGGGGAGACGGGCATAAAAAATCTGTGTAAATGTGACTCCCGAGAATTTGATACAACTCTTCCGACGCCCATAAAACCCTTCAGCGCCAACCATATACCAATGAACACCATCGACTCCTATTTCCCGTATGCTGAATACCGCCCGGGCCAGCGTCACATGCTTGAAGTTGCGGCACAGTGTGCCCGGGAGGGTGGGATCACCATGATCGATGCCCCGACCGGCAGCGGAAAGTCGAGTGTTATCGCATCTCTTCTTGCTGAACGGAAAGGGAGAAAGATTGTAATCGCGGTACGCACGGTGAGCCAGCTCACCACATTTATCCGCGAGCTCGAACTGGTGAAGAAAAAACAACCCAAGCTCAAAACCGTGTATCTTGTCGGCAAATCGAGCATGTGTCCTCTTAGTGGTGAAGGGGACGTGTACCGCAGGTGCGAGGGGGTGAAGGCATTTTCCTCATCGCTCATGCGGGAACGGGCTGAGAAAGGGGGACTTATACCGTCAAAAGATCCGTTCACCATCCAGCAGATCCGCCGTATGGACAGGGACCACCCGCTCATCTGTCCCTATTATATCAACAGCAAAATGTTCGTGCAGGCTGATACTGTTGGTGTCAAGATGGTGCCCTCGACAGCATTGCGCACCAAAGCCGACCGGGTGATAGACCACCCGGTCACCCCTCGGGAACTGAGGGAATTCTGCGGGGATATCTGCCCGTACGAGGTAATGATGCACGCTGCCCGGAATACCGATGTGGTCATCCTTAACTATCACCATCTCTTTAACCGGGATATACGGGAGCAGCTCTACGCCAGCCTCGGCATCGAACCGCATGACATTTTACTCCTCGTTGACGAGGCGCATAACTGCGGTGACGTGATCACCAGTATAGAGAGCGTGACGTTGGAAGAACGCGACCTCGAACAGGCGTCACGGGAACTCTCCGGTATGCGCAAACGCCATAAAGGTGCAGATGCAATCCAGCATGTCCTGCCCCGGCTCGCCGAGTTTATCCGTGGGCTGGTAAACTCCGGGGAGTTGGAGGACTGGTTTGATCCTTCGATCTTTGACCGGATGGTTGTGCGGGAATCCCTCTATAAGAACATGGATGAGATCGTTGACGACCTGATCGGGCTTGCCGAGTCCATTCGGGAAAAGAACATGAAAGCAGGGGAGTATCGCGAAACGGCGATTGAGCGGCTGACAGAATTCTTATTCCGGCTCTCGCAGTCAGCAACGGATCCTTCCTATCTCACGATATACCGGAAAGAAGCGGCGGGGATTACCCTGGAAGTGCGCAACATCGATCCCGCTGTACCCCTGCAGGAAATCTGCACTGCACATGCCTGCTGTATCCTGATCTCGGGTACGCTTTCACCCGTCGACAGCTTCGCCCGCTATTATTTCGGCGACACACCGGTGAAAACCCTCGCCCTGCCCAACGCGTTCCCTAAAGAAAACCGTCTGATCTGTTGTGCAAACGACATAACGACTGCCTACTCGATGCGGCAGAACAAGGAGAACAATGCACGGATCGGTGATTACATCAAAGCATTCTGTGCACTCAAAGGGAACCGTGCAATATATTTTCCCAGTTACCAGATTCTCGAAACCTATGCAAGTCTCACCGTCCCGCATATCCGGGGAAGAAAGATCTTTATCGAGCCACGGGATGCAGCTGATGCCGGTGCAGCACTCTTTACCTTCCTGTCACTGCCTGCACAAGGCGAGTCGGGAGTCTTATTTGCAGTCTGCGGCGGAAAATGGAGTGAAGGCCTTGATTATCGCGGTGAAATGCTGAACGGTGCAATGGTAATCGGACTGCCGTTTGCACCGTTTAACCGTGTGCGCAAGATGATGATCGAGTATTTCAGGCACAAGTTCGGTGAGGAGGGCGAATTTCTCTGCTACACGCTGCCAGCGATCAATCGCTCCCTCCAGGCACTGGGGAGAGTGCTGCGCACACCGGAAGATAGGGGTGTACTGGTGCTGGGAGAGAAGAGGTTCCTGGAAAAACGGGTACATACTGCGCTGCCTGCATGGATCCAACAAGAGATGATCGTGTGCGATGCAGCACGGTTCCGGGAGATGATTTCACGGTGGAAATCGTAGGAGGTGCCTGCCGGTTCGGGCTCTGGTTTGTCCAGGTCTGGTGGAATAGCACAACCGTTCACCGGGTCAGGTTTGCGACAACAGGTATACCAGGAGAAGTGCCTGACCTGATCAGGAAATATTGCGCAGGACAGGTAGTCAGTTTACGAGCGCTCAACAGTAGTGCGGTATTAGACGATACCGTATATAGCAGGATATACCGGATGGTTCAACTGGTACCGTATGGGTCCACGTCAACATACGGGGAGATCGCAGACAGAGTCGGGACATCCCCCCGCGTAGTCGGGCAGGCAATGGCACACAATCCCACACCCCTTGTCATCCCCTGCCACCGTATCCTGGCGGCTCATGGAATCGGAGGGTTCTCTCCATCCATCGAGATCAAGGAGGCATTGCTTGCAATGGAAAAGAAAGGATTACGAAAGGTGGAGAAATGACAACGCTCTGCGCACCGCCCGTTACCTCTCATTGGTTTTCCTGCCCACAATATATCAGCACAGGTGACAATTTTATGAACGGAGCACGGCAGTGAGATCTGCAGTCGTACTGGTTGGTGGCGAGGCACGGCGTGCACATGGGCAGGAGAAGTATTTTTTCACGTACCAGGGCAGGACTTTTATCGAGCGCCTGGTCGATTCGCTCCAGGAGGTGGTCGATGAGATTATTCTTGTTGCAAAGAGCCCTGAACAGTGCAGACGGTTCCACAGGATCAAGGGAATACGATGCATTACCGACATCCGCGGGGGGATCGGACCGATCGGGGGACTTCATGCCGGATCGCTGGCTGCTCAGGGAGAGTTAATCTTTGTCTCTGCCTGTGATATGCCCTGCATCAATCCGGCGGTAATCGCACACCTTTTCGATTGCATTGACAATTATGATGCGGTGATACCCAGCTGGAACCCTGATATGCTCGAACCCCTGCATGCAGTCTACCGGAGGACGG
>Ga0315289_10006022_pt1 | contig 17847 bp, 6 predicted proteins | sample YL17G11_40_MG_FD_203452 | JGI IMG/M metagenome (GOLD analysis project Ga0315289, IMG submission 203452) | Sediment microbial communities from Yellowstone Lake, YNP, Wyoming, USA - YL17G11_40 | ecosystem: Environmental > Aquatic > Freshwater > Lake > Sediment | place: USA: Wyoming | collected... | reverse complement strand
CCACCTGTGCCTTCGGCTAAATTGATTTCCTGACCTTTGTGCGACATAAATATCCTTTAAATCTCGTTAATGTGTAGTGACAAATATTATAAGGGTAAAATTTCATAATGCACCGTTAAATTAACGGTTGAGTCTCCATTTATTGGCAGACCATCCGCTACAGCAACAAGACTTGTAGCCCCTAACGGACTAAACTCTACGTTCGGTGTTACACTGTGTACCGCCGTTGAACTGTTTAAAAAATCACGCAAGGTTAAAAACAAAAAGGATGGATATCCTATCTTAACATCTCCAGAGGTAAAAGGTATGCTATTCACCCCTAATGAAGCCTCTACACGTATCAGATTAACGTAGTAACCTGATGCCGGAGCAGGCACCAAAAGTGTCTGTGTGTTCGATATAAGCTCGGAAGCACTTAAGATAACGGTTTTTTTATACGGACTAGATCCTGACCCTGCGCTTATACTACTCACATAATCGGAATATAATGTCATGCCAACTCCTAAATTAATGGCTAAAATTTCTGCTAAATCTTAATCTATAATACTTTATCTCTCAACTGGTAATTCAGAGGTCTCGACTAATTTGAAGTACTCGGCAGCTTCTATCCCCACACCCATCCACACGCCATGCTCATTTTCTAATAACCAACCTATTTGGATCAGAGCACCTATTCTGTATTTTCTACCCTCCTCAAAGAGTTCCGTACCCAGAGATATTGAACCATTAAGATCTTCGTCAGACAGCAGCGGGGAGATACACTCCCACCAAGGATTTACCCTAAACTTTTTCTCTGTTTCCTTGTGCTGCCACGTCTGCGGCCATTTCTTCTTAAACGCTTCTAGGTCAGGGAATGCGCCGTCATCACCAGCTTTAAAAACTACGCATACCTCGGGGTCCGACTGATCCACAAAAGCCTCCCAACGCTTCTAGCTAGAAGCTAATTTTATCCGCATGTATACCCCTAGTCTACCCCACCTTCCCCTTCCCCTCTACAAAAAACATGTCATGACTTGTCCCTTTAAAGAATACGTATACGCCGGGGGGGGTCGGCATGGGTCCAGCAGGGGTGCGGCGGTGAGATTCAGTAACCTGAACAAAAAAAAGGATCCACATGCACGAATTCATTAAAAGGGTTAAGAGAAAGTACATCCTAGCTGATTATGCTAAGTGGAAGAAAGGTAGCTGGGTTCATTACAGTAAGTTTCCTACACTTAAGATAAATCCAGAACCATTTCATATGGATCCTGCCGGGGTATATCTTTTCCCTGAAGCCTTTAAGACAGAGGGAAGTTGGGATAAGTACCCATATAAGTTTATAGTCACACTGCCAGATGATTTAAAGGTATTAGATTTGTCTTCTCTTAATACTCCTGAATCATCTTTGCGATTTTTAGATGATCTTAAAGTTACGGACGGTGAAGAGTTTGAAAGGTTTAAAGAGCAAATAGAGCAAGATAGCCATCCTATCGATAGAGCTTGGGAATATTTACAGAGATATTTTGGTGCGGGTGTAGGTCAAAAGAGACCTGGATCCTTTAATAAGAGATTAAGGAGCTTGGGTTACGAGGCAATCTTTGATGATACAGGAGCGATCCACGTCTCAGAAGTGCAGCTTTTGATTCTGGATTCGAGAAGATTGTCCTGGAAAAGGATAGATAAGAAAGGAAGTGGTTACAAGATTGTTAAAGACATATATGCTATGATTTTAACCGAAGCTAAGAAATACGGTGAAGTTGCGGTCTCTAAAGAGCCAAAAAAAGTGTGGAGCGGATGGGATAGAGAAAATCAAATCATGGCTAAGCTTAAGGTGTGGAGTGGCGGAGACGAAAGGGATTCTGACAAATATGTGTACATCGATATTTATGCGTCCCCCGATGTATCTAATTCGGGTAAGAAGTTTAAAGATATTAAAGAAATGATGAGAGCGAATTTACCAGTATCTACTATTATAGTAAACGCTGGAACATCTAAGCCTAATTTAGAGAAGGCTCCTTGGAGTTTAAAGAAGTCTTACAAAGAAGATGTCGCTAATTTTAAACTAGAAGATGTTAAAAATATGATAGATAAAGTGTTTGAATATATTTTTGAGGCAAAATGACCCAGCAGCAAATAGATACGCTTCAGATTACTGACCCTCCTGTAGACGGTATTGGAGACAGTGTACTCAATGTGAGTACAGGTCACGGAGTTCCTGCCTACACTTTTTCTCCAACACTTGTAGATATCCTTAATAATAAAATTTCATTATCTCCTACACTAGCCGGACTTATAGATGGCTCCGCCTTCTACATGACTTCTTCGGCTCCTGCTCTTTATACTTTTTCGCCATCAGCTATAAACATCACCACAAATAAGATACTCCTATCCGGTATGCTGGATGGTACCTCCTTCTACATTACATCGTCTAATACGATGCCTAGTGGCTTATCTGTCAATACTACCTACTACGCGGTTAATTCCACTGCTAACGATTTTCAACTCTCGTTAACCCTAGCAGGAAGCGTCCACCCACTAGGAAGCGTGGGCGGTGGTGTCCTATCTCTCTTTACAGGTATGCCTGGAGGCATAAATCCGTACACCAAATACTATGTCGTGAACGCTACAGCTAACTCTTTTCAGATAGCTGCAACCTTAGGCGGCTCCCCTATAGACTTAACGTCGCAAGGAGCAAGCACTCTATCGATCTACACAAGCATCTCTATGGCGGTTAGTGATCCGTGGGATAGGGTCTTAACCTTGATAGATATGATTGCCCTTGATCCGGGAACGATCGTCCCGGCTTTAGACAACACCGTAGGCGCTACCCCTTTAAATCCGCTGGTCACCTCGTCCACGGTATCTCAGGTGATCGAAGCTAGGTTTAATTTCATTGAGATTGGACCTGCCGGTAGTGAAGCGGTCTTTAATGGTAACGATGAAACCCCGTTCAATCAAGCAATCAATTTCCTAAATGGACCGGGACGCATTTACGTCCAAGCAGGCAGCTACACCTTCACCTCCACAGTGTCCGTGCCTAGCGATGTACACATTGTAGGATGTCCTAATGCTTCGGGACTAGGATCTGTCGTTGTCTCCGGTGGAGACTTCCCCGCTTTTAGTTTGGCAGGTACCATGGCGAGTTTGGATTTTTTAAATATCCAAGCCCCTTTTGCTATACACTACGCGGCACTAGAGGTGCTAGGACAGCGAAACCTCGTAAGTAGATCGCTGATCAATAATTTTTCCTTCGTCGGTATCCAACTAGGAGGGAAAACAAATAGAGTCAGTGAGTGCCAAATCGCCTCCGGCAACGTGATCGGTGTTATCATTCAAGATACCGAAAACACTATGGAGTTTTGCTCCTTTGCAGGAAACTTGGCGCTCGGTGCAGTGAGGATAGAAGGTAGTGCCTGCGGCGTCTTTGCTAGCTTTTTTGCTAACTCTTTAACCGGGTTTGCCTACCTGATCTTATCCCCGTCCGTACAAGACGCACGCCTCGTCTCGAATCATTTTGCCTCACAAGCATCCCTAGATAAATCACAGGATTTTGGTTCAGGATCCGTTCGGTATGGCAATACGCCAAATTCTTTTTTGCTAAATCAAAATAATTTCATTGAACCCATAGCGACCTATGTCGGTCAGCCATCACTCGGGGAGAGTGGGGTCACCTTAGGTGGATCAGTCTTCGTAGTGCCTGTGGATAATTCTGTACATTACCTACCACAAGAAACGTTCACTGTGCAAGTAGTTCCGGGAATTAGTACGACCACGAAGCTTTACGTCTACACGTCACAGTTTCAAGTGGGGGACACCATCTATGTTTTCAACCCAACAAGCGGTACGGTTAAGCTCTTTGGAGCCGATGTAGGCGGGGTGCAGGTTGCTCTTTTAGCTGCCAATACAAACTACCTCGTTACGATTAGCAATCCGGCAAATCCTAACGGCATTGCTCCTCCGGTAATCACCGGGGCACCACCCCCTATTCAAACGGCTTTAATTGGATATCCATTTGCTTCCTCTGCGACCAACTTAACGGCTATAGATGGGGAGATCGATCTACTTCTAGAAAAGAATTATGAAGAAAGAAATTACTTCCTAGAGTCTTTAGATCCTACCTATGACAGTTTAGGTGTTCCTTTAACCGGGGTATTTTCTTGGAACGGGACAAGCTTAACGTATCCACAATTCTTTATTAGGAGTGTATTAAACAGAAGTGGGCGTTGGGTTATAAATGCTGGAAGTAATTCTATAGCTAGTGGGCAAGTACTTTACGTAACGATAGATCAAACACTAACCAATAGTGATATTGTCTTAACCCCTACGTTAGGCACTTATCCTTTACCTTTAGTGTCTACAAGTGACACACAGTATTTTGTTTTAGCAATCAATATTTCTGGATCCTTATACTGGCTTAATGGGTTTAGGGTTTTAACAGCTTTAAGTAGTTTTGATGTAGATGGTATGCCTCTACCTATTGTTAGGTATATTGGGATGTCTGAGGCAAAAAATCCTCCTTTGCCTCCTAGTATGTTTGGTGGGGCTTCAAATGCGGATTTAACTAGTAAGTTGTCGGCGCATTCTAGCTTGCTTAAGAGTTTGTATGAGCGCACGAATATTTCGTTAGAGCCGCTCACCCCGGATGCTCACTTCTCGACAGACCCCACTCCAGGAGCGTGGCTTTCAGGCGTACAGCTTACAACGGGCATACCTGCTACGCCGACACACCTTTTAGAACTGCATACACATATGTACGGTTTGGATCCTTCTACGGGACTTTACCGTTACAGCTTTTCAAGCAAGACATGGACACTCATTCCTGGAAACCCTCTAGTGGGTCCTTTCACGGCGATAGCTCCTTTATCAACGGGGGTAGGGGTACTAGAGACGAGTGGGAATGTCGCCTATTACGACCCTGACTTGTCCTTGTGGACATCCTACACGCCTACGCTAGGTGCGGGAGCTACTAGCTTGTTGCCGTTCGCTACATCTCGCACAGGGAGCTTTCCTGTGGGAGGTCAAGTCGATTATGCATTACAAACGGCTCTACACAGCTTTTTCAAAACTTTGAGTGGAGATGTTGTCCGGTATTCTTTAGTGAATAATCATTTAGAACTCGTGCCTACTATTTATACCGAGGATGTAGGGGAGCATGGGCTACTAAGTTTGTCGCTAAAGGACACTGGGTATAATGTCTTAAGGGATCCTAGTACACAATTTGAATCGTTATCTAACGGTATAAGTTTTACGACGGGACTACCTGTAAGTATAAAGAGTGCGTTACTTGCAGGAGATGATAGTGCTTATAGTGAGTTTAGGAGTACAGATTTTTCTAATTTAGTATTAGAGAATTTTGACATAGATCATTTTTCTGGATCTTGGATGGCTGTCTATAAGGATGTGGCTTTAACCAAGTGGTATATCTTTGGTGGCGGTAGGGACACCTCTTATTTGTATACGGTTTTACCTGCTAGTGATTTTCCAAACTTCACGGCGATGTATTGGGTAGTGGATCCCTTAAAGCAGGAGGCATTTGCTTTAGGGGCAACTACGAGCAGTCAGTTTTCTGCTCTTCATGGTTCTCATGGATTTCCTGGGTGGAACTGGGTATTGAGTGTGGTTAATCCGGCAGCGAATTCTTGCTCTGGCTGTGTTGGGGTTATGGATTATTACGAGGGGGGCATCAACCTTTCTGATCTGTGGGCGCTTGTCGGGAGTGCTACCGAAACGGATATGTGGAGAAGAGATGGTGTAACGGGTAACTGGACGAAAACGGTAGTGAGTAGTACGGGGAGTAATACAGGCTCGATAGCGAATAATAACAGTACAAATTCAACCTTGACAATGGTTCAGGGGAGCTTTGATACGCAGTATGCAGCGTTTACGTTTACGACACCTGATAATTCAGTCAATATAAATTCTATTTATTTAGATATCCAAACAAGTGGAACTGCTCAAGTATCTCTTAACCTAGCTTGGATTTACAGCTTTGACACCATGACATTCATGGTGGAGTTTTGGACTTTACCAGGAATACCCCCTGTAACTATAAACTCACCCGGAGGTCCGACTACGTTTATTTTTGCTACTCCTATATCCTTAGCCCCTAACGCTCAGTATGCAGTATTTGTCGAGGTGCAGGGCTCCCCTATAACTTTTAATACAAACACTAATGTTAGCTGGTCATCTGATCTATTCAATAATTTTCATAGAGTGCAGTACGACTCCTCTGCCATGCCTTCTAATGGGTACTTTTTAGATCCTAATCAGGTTTTGAGTTTTGCCTCCGTCAATTATACGTTAATAGCGGGTCCAAGTATCTTATCTTCGGAATTTTATACACTCTCCAAGGGTCCCGCCGTAGCAGACAATTTAAATTTCCCTGGTATAGTTTTTACTAGTCCTTCTAGTTCTAGTGTGGCTTCGGTGGATTTAAGAATTTTTTTTAACGCCCCTTCGGTAGGAGCAGCTAATGTTTACGTGAAGATTTGGAATATTTTCGATCAGGTCACTAACATGACTCCTATAGGTGCGTCAGATCCAATAAATCCAAGTACTATTCCTCTTAACTTAGATTTCAATACCATTACTAATTTCCCGTTTTCTACCCCCGTACCTATATCAGCTTCTGGTGTGTACGCTATTACATTACATAACGTAGATCTTACCCCTTTAACATTTGAGTATAGAACTCCGCCTGGGAATCCTTATTATTTAATTACGTCCGCAGATGGATTGAATTTTTTTGTGGACCCTTTTAAATTTGCCATATTCTTTTCTATCAATATGACGACTGCTGGGGCAAGTGGGACAGGGTTTAACTATATTTACAACCCCACAGGTCCTTTAGCTGCTTACGGCGCGGCGTCTCCTCTAGGTATAGGATTCCTTGCAGGCGATACAGTAAGGAATTTACGCCCGACACTTTTCTATTATGACCGTTTAAATAGTACTTATGGTGCCATTAAATTAGCGGAAGCTGGAGGGGATGTCACGCTATCTACTGCGTTAGCTAATTCAGCTACGCAGTTTTACGGTGCTTCGTATCACCGAGCTACCGACAGTGTGTACTATGTAGTCAGGGACAACGGGAGCAATACCCACCTCTATGCTTCTCATATTGGAGCAAATCTATTAACAAGTTGGTCGCAGCTTACTCTAGCGACTTCTGGTCTTACTCTTCCAAGTACGATAACGAGCGCAAACCATCTAGGTCTAAATAATTTAGATCCTATAGGTAGTGTGCCCATTGTTGCTTACCTATCTAGCAATGACGGATTTTCCGGATTAAATATTTCGGGAAGTGGTGGCGGGTTTACGAGTGTGTCGGTGGCTACCGCGCCTCGTCCCCTTTCGGGATTTGCTACGGGATCGGTTTATTTGCCGCAGGTGGGAAGTTTTAGAGGTGGGGAGCCTAGCGTGTCTATAGGCACTTGGCTTCCGGATAATACTTCGCAGCTACAGTATCCTGTGTTAGGTGCAGGTCTAGGTAATGATCCTAGACTTGGTAGCGGACTCTTCTGGAGTGAGCCGGGGACAGATGTACAGAATTTGAGTGACGGGGTATGGGCTGGAATTAATCGCGGAGGATATTTTTGGGTAGGCATCTCTAGTATCCGCACAAGGCAGACGGAACTCACCCCTAATCCCGCGACAGTGCGTGGGGACATTACGGTAGCTAGTTTAGGCACCATGACGGCTTTTACTATGGGCACTGCGCATGGACAAATGGCGGTAGTTTTTGCGGACGGTGGCAACAGTAATAAGTTAGGATTCCTTTTAATTGACCTATCTACCTTAGCGGTTACTTATGAGCGTGCAGGGTTTGCCTCTTTAAATATCCTAGGGGTTTCTGCGTGTACTAGTACGCCAAAGATCTCTTATAACGCCGCAACAGATAGCTACGATATTGTGGTGCAAGATGACTCAAGGTTAGGGGGGCAAGTTGCCTATTACCGCCGAAGCGCCACCTCGTCTACATGGGAATTAGAACTTCTAGGACCTGTTGCCGATCCTGGTGCGACTAAGCTACTAGCTACGATGGTGGCTAATGCGGGACTTAATCCTTCTAAACCGCTGATACAGTTAAATGGTGATGTAGTGGTTGCAAGTCAGGTGACAGCTACAGGTGATTTGTTAGTCTTTTATAGAAATCGCGCATCTAGCACTTGGAGCACTAGTGGTGGACCTTTTGGTTCTAGCGGTTTTGTTTCTCCTGAACTTGTGCAGGCGCGATTCACTTATTGGGTGTTTGGAAGTACGAATGGTTCGGTAGCTAATGTGGCGAAAAGTAATTTTTATACATCCGGATTCACTATCTTTACTAATCCTTTAGCGACTGCCTACAACAGAGTGCTCAAGGCAAAGGTATACGCCTATTATGAACATGTCGCTGTAGCGTCTCCTTTAGACGTTCTAGGAGCAATTCCTGCGAGTCAGGAGATGGGAGTATTTACTTTCTCTAATACGGGGGCTGTAACGGCTAAATTCTTTGCTGCAAAAGGTAGACTGCAATCTCATTCAGGAGAAGAAGAGACTAGTTATGGGAAGCATTCATGGAGTTATAATGGCTCTTTGATTTATGGAGCCACACGTCCGGGCAGAAGTGCGGCGCATTACTCGGTAAGGGTGAGTCTAAACGAATGGTTTAATTTAGGTGACTCTTGCTTAGGCTCAGGACGTTTAAATACTATAGGAGATAGAAGCTACCGGGAAGAGTACGCGGACGATCCTAGTGCGACCCTTCTTTATGAATTTGATTTAAATCATCAGGTGGTTCGCACTTGGAATGCTTTACCTATTGCAGAAAGGGATGTAGGTAATTTTACGTGTCTGCGGTATCCATATTCTGCGGATGTTGGGGCTTCTGCTCTTTTTGTTACGGGTAATCCTACTTCGGGATTTACGGCGGACGCTAGCTTGAGTAGTGGGACATTGCCTGGAGTGCCTGCAATGCCTTTCCCTTCGATCGGAGGTAGGACAAGGATACAGGGAGGGGCAGGAGCATCGGTCTTGTATAATGGCAGTGGAGCTACCTTGTCCGCAGCTTATTTACCGGCGCTAGGGGTGTTGAAGCTGAACGCGCAAAACTCACTGACGATTTATGGATCGTTTGCTTTAAAGGCGTCTAACAATAATGCGAGAACATACACGATAACTGGTCCTTTAGTCTTTAATTTGGATACGTCCGCGACAGGAAGTCATCTTGTACTCCAGTTTCCTACGGCGAGCAGCCTCAATCTAGATACGGTGGCTAACCCTCTTAGCTACTGGACGGATCTTAATTATCCACAGACATCGATTACGATTGTTTTAGGTGAAGTAAGGGAGAAGGCGTTTACTCTTTATCCGATTTCTAAGATGGGAAATTTTGTTAAACTGACATATGGGACATTAGAAATTTTAGATATTTCTGAGGATTTAGCATCAGTATCTTATTGTGCTCCAGTACCAGAGTATTGTATAACTAAGTACGACGTTATGCCTGTAGGTATAGATTCAGTAACCATTAAAAGAGTAGGAGCATTGGATGGAATTCAACAGATGCAATTCGCTACTCCGTCTCATTTATTAGTGGCTAGTGTTCCGCCTAATAATACTGGATACTATTATTATGTAAATGGCAGTGCTAGTGAGGGTCAAACGAGGGTGGAGCATATTGCGGGTAAATATTTGAATTTAGTGGATTTTTAGAATTAGGAGAATATGTCCGACATAGTTGTTAGTTTGACTAATAAAGCACGTCAGATGGAGGCTCAGGCTCTTCTTTATGGTTACGGGTATAAGATAGATAATTTTGTCATTGGTTCTGGGGGTCATGATTTAGGTGATCCGACGTTAGCTTTGCCGCTCAATTTGGATGCGGAGACGTTACCTGGACAATTTTACGGACCTGTTCCTATCAGTAATTCGGCTCTTATAAGTCCTACGTGTCCGCAGTGGACGTGTACGGTGGGGGTAGGGGAAGCTGTAGGGAACATATCTAATATAGGTCTTATAGCTACGGTTGTGTTTATTCCTGAGGCATCTATTTTACTAGATCCTTCGGCAATTTTTCCAGGACCGGCAGCGACTTCGGTGGTAGTGAATACGCCGTTAGTGGGATTTAATGCCTCTACTTCGTTTAACGATGGGGATCAGGTAGTATTTTCTGCTACGGCATTTCCTGCGGGGACTCCTGTCAATATTGATGGGGTGACGCAGTACTATGTGGTTAACAAGTTAGCTACTTCTTTTCAGGTATCGCAGACCTTGAGTGGTCCTCCTATTATTTTAACCTCTCCTGGTGCGAGTGTGAAAGCGCGGAGTGCGTTAGATGATACGTTTACGTATATCAATCATGGATTTTCCAATGGGGATGTTGTTGCGTTAGTGACGACGGGTACTTTGCCTGGAGGTTTAATTCCTGGTCAAGTTTATTATATTATTCGTACCACGCCGAATACGTTTAAGTTGTCGGCGACACAAGGCGGTGCTCCTGTGGATATTTTGACATCTGGTACGGGTGTTTTAACGGTAACGGATCTTAACAGTGTACCTGTGGGAGCGCCTGTCGTGGGGAGTCAGGTACTTTTTGCTGAGGCTAATTTTCCTCTTATGGTTAAGTTATCCTCTGTTTCTACGTCTTTTACTATTACTCTTCAAACTTGAAAAGGTTTAAACGTGGGCATTGATACAATTTTACATTTCAGATCTCTAGATAGTACCGCAGATATTAATGCTCGTTTAGCGGGTTTAATCCCAAAAGGGATATTAAAGGGTGCTATCGTCATTCCTGAACCCAACACCTTACAAGTTCGTATTGTAGGTGACGGAGTAACGCCGTGGGTATTTTTAGCTTATTCCTCTGACGGAATGCTTCTACGCGATACGGCAGACGAGATTGTACTGCCGGTGTTAGCCGGTACAGACAATGTAATTGTACTGAGAGCACAGTATATTGAATCCGGTAATGCTGTGGGTCAAGCGGAAGTGATGACGCTTGGAGCATACAACAGCGATCCAAATCCAAATTCCTTGATCAGGCTAGCTAGAGTAACTCCCGCAGTAGGCTCCACCGCAGTACTACCTACTGATATTGATATGTCCTTTAGGGATTCTGTAGAAGGTCTTTCTCGCAATACGATTAGGGGCGTGGTTCAAACGGTCGCAGAGTTGCCCGCAGTAAGTGGTTTTCCGGCTACGGGTGAAATCAATTTTATTGCTAATACGTTTGCTAACGGTACAACGGTTACGGTAGGTGCAGGTGCTATAAGTGCAACATTCCCAATCGTGCCAGCCACGTCTTTCCTTTTAGCTAGTCCTTCAAACGATCTTAACAATACGGGTCTATCTAGGGTGAATCCTAGCCAAGCGACCATTGTTTCGGCTGTGGAGGCTCCTTTAACTGGTGTTGTAACGGTCACAACTGCTGCTGCTCATGGGTATTCCATGGGGAATCAAATCCGCATAACAGGCAGTTCTGCGATTACACTAAACGGTTTATGGACTATCTCTACAATCTTGTCTGCCACGCAGTTTAAGTTTACGAAGGTGGGTACGGCGACTCCTGCTACTGGTACTAGTGGTATCTCGGTAAATACGGCGACTATCTGTACGGTTACGGCGCGGACGGCTCCTGGAGTCATTCATAATTTAGTCGCTTCGCAGCCTATTGTGATTGAGAATGCGATTGATCCATCCTTTAATGTTGCCTCTACGGTTTCGGCAGTCTTAGACGGGCAAACGTTTACGTTTACTATGTCTGGATTTGGTACGGCTCAAAGTGGTGGCGGCGAGGTCGTGGAGATCGGGATTTCTGTTCCTACCAACGGTGTGCAAATCGGCACTACGTCTACCGAGACGGCTTTTAGTTTTGCTGATGTATTTCAAGCCTCTACGCTTGCTTCGCTGATTCAGGCGACGGCGTTAGGTTCGAGTGTTATGTTTCAGACGATCCTTCCTGGCTCTGTAGGCAATACCTACACGTTAGCAAAGGCAGAGCCCGGAGTACTTCCGGCAAATCAGAGTATTGTTTTAAGTGGGAGCACTTTTAGTGGGGGAGCGGATCCTATTCCAGGGCTTACTCCTTTGATTGATCTTCAGTCGGGTGACTTATACGTTGTACTTTATGGTTCTAGTGGGACATTAGAGCTTTGGGGTTTTGATGGGACTATTTTCAGGAATTTAACATCTTCTAGCTTTGGGACATTACTTGATTTCCACAGGCGCAATCTTTTCGTCAATGAGAAGCATTTAACGGAGAATCAGCAAGCGGCTTTAAAGGGTAGTGTAGGGACTCCTGGACCCACTAACCTTTATGTGACGCAGCAAGATACGTCGGTCTTATCGGCGGATTTAGGCGCAGCTTTGCAGGGTGCTGACAATGTGGCTCCTAGTGCTTCTAATCGGTTTTTAACGGAAGCTAGGTATAGGGGTCAGCGTCAGGACGTGGTGGTACCTACAGGTCAAAATTGGGTACAGCTTCCGCCGTTAGACGAGCGGTGGGTGGTAGGAAATGGTGTAGATATTTTACCTGTGGCGGCTGCTTCGTGGGCACCTCCAAGTACGATCTCTTACACCAATCAACCGTTTGCAGCATCGTTAGAAACGGCTGTCACACTGAGTTCGACGGGATCGTTACCTACGGGATTATCCACAGGTGTAACCTACTACATTGTCAATACGACGACGAATTCGTTTCAACTATCGTTGACGCCTAAAGGTACGGCGGTAGTGTTCACCGATTCGGGAACAGCATTAGCTTTTCATACGATTACTCGTGTGGTAAGTACGGCTACACAATTTTTCAATGTAGTGTTTACGGATTCGTTAAGGGATCCCGGTGGACCCACTGAGTATACGCAGCAGGATTTTACGCCGCTAACGGCAACAGTTTTTTATAATAAATTACCGTTTTCAAGTAGTAATCTACTTAATCCAGGAGACCCTTTTACAGGTGCGGATTCTTTAGGGATCTATCCGCAAACCTCTGCGGCGGCATTAAGTCTTCCTATCAATTTGTATGCTCAATTGTCTGCGGTGCCTAATAATGGCGACTGCTCCCTTATCTATTCTCGTGCGGCACAAGAAAAAGTGCGCCAAGCCACGTCAGACATGTTAGCAGGTCCTCAGCGAATCCTTCCTGCCGAGATTGCAGACATTCAAAATAAAGTGAGTGAGCTTCGTTTTAATACAGGCATTGGTGTAAGTGGAACAACCGTGAGTTTCCCTGCTAATCTGTTTAATTCGCTGAATGCTCAAGGGTACACGCTAAGGAGACCTATAGGTGGGGCGTTAGCAAGAGAGACTTTAGGTTTCTCCATTGATCTAAATGCAGGTACAGGCACAGCGGGCATTGTTAACAGTTTTGTTCCGGTAATTTTTTCAGGTGCAAACGTATGGACAAGATATACGTTAACGATCACACAAGAGGGTAAAGTTAATGTCTACCCTTTAAGTGGATACGCACAGTATGCATCTGATTTAGCTTATGGCTCTTCCCTTTCGCAAGTAGCTATACCAAACTTAGCTTTCACAAAAGGTGAGTATGTTTTTGCCTCTATAGGAGTGAAGAGTGCCTCGACCAATACGATACAAAACTTAGTAGCGTCTTCACTTGAGATATATCCGTACCAAGGTACAAATGCTCGGGATGCTGGCGCGGTTATTACTTGTGGAGATGCTACCACTTCTTTTGGAAGTTTCTCGGGACCTGATGCTATCACTAGGGCAGTACAAATTGCTAAGGCAGGGGATACAATCAGAGTATTGCCTGGAACCTATATAGGACAGGTGTATATCAGTGAAGCCGGTGTTACGTTAGATTTTTGTGATGGAGCGGAGCTTAGATATAGAACGAATGAGCGCACTCTAACTTTAGGAGATTGGGATAACACATTTACGACTTGGGTGATTACAGATAACGTAAATGGATTTTTAAATAATCAAGCAGTTAAGTTAAGTCCAGTTTCTCCTGGAGCACTTCCTGCGGGTCTTTCTACGAACACTACATATTATGTACAAACTAGTGGGGTAAATACTTACACACTATCCTTAACTGTTAATGGGTCTCCCGTTCAGTATACTGCACTTACAGGTGTAGGAAGTGTTAAAATAGCAAGTTATTATGTAGATACTCCTAATACGGATTGGAATCCTTTAATTTGGGTAACGACTACACTTACACCTCACGGTCTTTATGACAATTTAGCGGTGCAGTTGGCGACAAGTGGCAGTTTGCCTTTAGGTCTTTTCATTAACAAAACTTACTTCATTATAAATTCTACGCCTACATCCTTTCAACTATCGTTAACTCCTAATGGGGTAGCGGTTCATTATTCGAGTATTGGTATAGGTATTCATACGGTAGAGGCGGAGCATTCAGGCATCATTGTAGATGCTCCTAATGTGAAGATCAGCAATGCTTCTTTTGAGTATTGCGATATAGGGGTGCATTTAACTAATAATGCTTCTGGGTTTGAAATTGTAAATTCTAATTTCGATCCTTTGACAGTATTTAAGAACTTCCAGGGTGCTTCTAGTGTTTCAAGCACTTTACTTTCTAAAAAAGCCAATGTAGCGACGTATACTTGTACGGACGGATCTTCTATTGAGTATGTAGGAGACTACAACTCGTTAACGGCTTTTGCAGATGCATTAGCCATGGCTAATAGTGGAGATACGATCCTTCTTTACCCCGGTACTTATAGCGGCGTAGTGATGACCGGCAGCGGTATTCACGTTAAAGGGTTTGCCACAGGTGTTTTCATAGATGGGCAGACGACTACGGCGATTACTTTGTCCGGTGCAAACAATGTATTTGATAATATTATTTGTACTAATTCTTTAGTAGGTATTAAGTGTTTAGCGGGTGCTACGTCTAATGTGTTCAATGTATCTTTTACTAGTTCGGTATTTACTAATATTGAATACCCGGTAACGGGGGGTACTAAGCATTTCAATTTCCATCCTCAGTATGCTTCGGGAAATAACCCACAGTTGGGTACGGTTACGGGAAACAGTAGCCGCTATGTGACGGTAGGGGACGGGATTAGTAGTTGGGGAGATTATGTCGGTGCGGATGCGATTAATCAGGCATTAAATGCTGAGCAGAGTGGTACGACGATCCGTGTAGGAAAGGGGACGTATGCGGCATTAGCTACACTCAATCCTTTTAATAATATGACGCTAGAGGGTAGTGGTTCTGATTGTATTATACAAGCTGACCATTCACTAGTGGACTTGCAGTGTATCTATCTCAACGGCAGCAATAATAAAATTAGTGGTTTTCATTTAAATGCTGTAGGTAACTTCACGGCAGGATTTACCATTGCGGGTATTATTGTAGGTGGGGACAACAATGTCTTAGAGAAAATCACGCACACGGAAACGGGAACAAGTTTTGTTCCGCGCAACATACGATTTGTAGTGAAATCAGGGTTTCACAACAGGTATATCCCCCACGAAGGCGCAGCTACGGATGTGGTGTCGTGGACGGTTGGAGACGGGATTCGCTCTTTTGGTGATTTCGTCGGGATTTCCACTGCCTTCTCTAACGCTTTGAATTTCTTACCGGCATTACCAGGAAGTGCCAATGGAAATTTGATTGTGCCTGTAGGCAATCAAGTAACGTTTCAAGACGTGTCGTCTCCTGCCGTAGTGGAATTTTTGAACACTTCTTCTCCTTTGTATATAAACGTTTTATACCGCTATATCAATATACAGACAGGGGCAAATCAAGGTGATTGGAAAGTAGTAGCTGTCACAGGAGCCACCTCTTTAACGCTTGAAAGATATGATGGCGTAAGTTTTACCGCACAAGCGGGAGTGCAGTGGTCTATCGTTGTAGGTACAAAGCTTATTGTATTACCTGGAACCTATACTCCTTTCACCATAGGTCCTAACCATAACGATGTAGACATAGAGGCTTGGGGTAGTGGCTCGGATGTAATACTTTCGGGTGGAACACCCTTGCTAACTGTGCAAGGAAATAGGTGCCGAATCTCAGGTTTTAGATTTGAGGGTGCCGGTGTAGCCATTGAGGTAACAGGTCAAGATAATTATTTTGAGAAAAATAGATTTGCGAACACTTTAACTTCTCGGTACCAGATTGATCCTTCGGCTACTGGTAATAATATAAAAGATAGTTTTGAAAATAGTGAGCGGGTAGCTTATACGGTATCGCCGCTGCCTAGTAGGGGCGATTTTGTAGGAAGTAATGAGGTAGCCATTCAAGCGGCGGTTAATGCGGCGGCGGTAGATCCTCAGGTGAAGAGGGTATTTTTAGGTGCTGGTGTTTATACTTTAAATGCTACCGTCACTGTCCCCCCTGGAATTACGATATTTGGATCCGGTTATGATACCTCGGTGACAAGTACCTTAGGTACTTTCCCAGGATTTACATTGACGACAGGGAATCAAACTATAACGGGAATTAATTTTTCTAACTTAAGTAATTCCTTATATGGACCTGCCACTGGAGTTTATGCTTACGGTAATTGGCTCGCAACTGCACCGATAAATGCCAATGTTATTTTGTTAAATCTCGGTGTTGGACCGTTGCCAGGGGCTTCCATATGGATTGTGAAAAATGCGGCTTACGCCGCAAGCGATGGCGATCAGATTTTAGCAGATACTAATAGCATTGGTGCTTTTACGATTACCTTGCCCGTTGCCCCTACGGCAGGGATGTCGGTATCGGTGATGGATGCTGCGGGTACTTTCAGTACAAACACCCTCACCGTCGATCCTGGCGTAGAGAAGATTGCGGGGGTAGCAAGTCCTTTCCTTTTTAACACTTCTGATGCTTGGGGACGCTTCGTATATTTTAACGCCGCTAGGGGTTGGGTAGTGTCTGTGTAAGAATCATTTATCTTGATAGAGAGATTGTATGCCATTATTTAGTGCTCCAGATACCATTCAATGTCAGCTAACCGAGGAAGGTAGAAACCTTCTAGCTCGCATTAAATTTGGTTCAACCAATATGGTTTTTAGACAAGTAGGTTGGCAACTCGGTCAAGGTGGGTACCAAGTTCCAAACTGCGTTAAAATTGAGCCTATTGTAGATACCGCTACCACCTCGGTGGGATATATAGAAGTCCTAAATAATACGTTTGATGCTGGGGATAAAATTGTTTTAAACGGTGTAGACTTTGAATACACCGTCATATGGAATCCAGGACCAACAATCCCCAATACCGTTTTAAATATCCTAGCAGCTATCAACGACTCCTTTGACCCTAGAGTGTTTAACCTCATTCAAGCACAGGTAGATCCGTTAAATAACCACCGTTTAAAATTCACCTCTCTAGTGACAGGCAATGTCTTAGGAAGAAAGTCTTCTTTTCCATTTTTACCGGCAGCAGTAGATACCCTAGGAAATATCATTACGATCCCGGCACATGGGTTTCCTAACTTCATGCGCTTTCAAATGAGCAGTACAATATCCCTTCCTTCAGGGATTTTACCCGCCACTGACTACTATGTATCCTATTTAACACCAGACACTTTTCAAGTGTCCTCCACACTCAATACTCCAACCGTTGTGGCGCTAGGAACTACTGGTGCAGGTACTTTGAGTATTATTCCTAATGGCAATTTATATCCTATAAATAACAATGAAGTTGTGGGCTTGGGGTCTACTATCAATTTCTTAGTGACCCCCATGTCGCTTGCTACGTCGATGAGTTTGCTGTACCCCGCGTATCCGGTACCGCCAACACTAGGTACATTTGTACTTCCAAATGGTGCGCTAGAAAGTCCTACACCCTCCTCTGTATCTTTTGTAATGCAGGTCCCTGATGGGATGGTGGGGTTGAATGCTTATGGTGAGATCGGTGTTTGGGTGAATGTCTTAGCGAGTGAGCATCCTTTAGAGGTAGGGAGGGA
>Ga0315289_10006020_pt1 | contig 17854 bp, 13 predicted proteins | sample YL17G11_40_MG_FD_203452 | JGI IMG/M metagenome (GOLD analysis project Ga0315289, IMG submission 203452) | Sediment microbial communities from Yellowstone Lake, YNP, Wyoming, USA - YL17G11_40 | ecosystem: Environmental > Aquatic > Freshwater > Lake > Sediment | place: USA: Wyoming | collected... | reverse complement strand
TCCTTATCTAACCCAAGATGAACTCGCCAACGTACCTTATGAACCAAAGCAAGCCCTGTATGGCGGCAAACTTGGTTTGGAAATCATTGAGCGTTTACTGATGCAAGCACCAAAATACTTAAAGCCAGTGGGTAAAATCTTTCTAGAAATCTCACCCATGCAAACTAAAGCTTTGGAATACGTTGTGGAACAACAATTGCCAGGTAGAAAAGTGGAATTCAAAAAAGATTTGGCGGGGAGGGACAGGGTGGCGGTTTTATAAAAATAAAAATGGGACGGATCTTGCGACACGTCCCATCAACTTAATACTACTTAAGGAGCTGTTTTAATACTTCTCCGAGTTTATCTAGCTCGGCTCCAGCTTCTTTCATTTGGCCCTGGCCAACCAGCTTTTGATAATTCTCGAAGTATTGCTTAGCCAGGTTGTTCAATTCAGATTGAGTTTCTTTTCCCACAGTTCCTTCAACCAACTGCATCAGGGCTGCTTCAAAAGATTCGGCATACGCGAGCTTATCTCCAAAGGCTAACGCTACCATCTTAAGTTCAGGCATTTTTCCAACACTGGATTGCAGGTAGATTGGTTTTACATAGATAATGTAATTATCAGATAGAGGTATAACTAGCAAATCGCCTTTAATTACCTGGGATCCCTGCTGATTCCATAAAGAAAAATCTTTTGAAATAATCTTGTCCTGATTTATTTTCGCTTCAATCTGCATCGGTCCTAATATCCACCTGTCCTTAGGAAACTTGTATACCAGGAGCTTGCCATAATTTTCACCGGCACAGTATCCTGCCATCCAAGCGACCATGTTATTTTTAGGGTTATCTTGTTTAGTGGTATGAGGTGTAAATGGGATCATCTGGATAAATTGATTTTCCAAGACCACATAATAAGGAAGGACCTGCTGAATACTATCGCGATACGATTCATTTGCTATATCGTATACATCCTCCTTATTATAGAAGACATTGGGGTCACTCATGTGATACACGTCATACATATCAGCTTGAATTTTTAAGAAATCCTCAGGATATCTGATGAGGGCCTGCAAAGATGATGGCATCTGGTCCCGACTTTTGAAAAACCCAGGAAAAATTTTCTGATAAGTACGAATAATCGGATCCTCTGGATCAAAAACATAAAAATCAACCTTACCGTTATAAGCATCGATAACCACCTTGACACTATTCCTTATGTAGTTCAAAGACGTTTCTTGTCCTTTGTGTCCTTCGGAAGATGGCCCCCTTTCTTTGTGTCTCTCTGAATAAGGATAATCGTCTGTCGTGGTATAGGCGTCCCAGATAAACCATATTTTTCCATCAGCCACCACTCCATAGGGATCACGATCATACTTTAAAAACGTTGCCAGGCGATGGACCCTCTCATATATGCTTCTGCAGAACATTATACGACTATTCATTTTTAATTCCTGAGCGGTCAAAAGTCTGATTCCATCAAACCTTAAGGCCAAGATAAACTTTTTCAGGCCACTGCCTATTTCTATTCCTCCAGTCCCCTGGTAAAAACAGGTGATATTTGTATCGCCGCCTGGGTAATCAAATTCCGGATGTGCAGTTTTTACATAAATAAAATCTTTTGTCAATTCACCGTAATAGATCTCATCCCGGGATATTTTCAATTCATTATATGGAGTTACAGGTGGTATATCTTTCATCAAATAAGCAGGCAGACCTTCTGGAGTGACCTTATTTACTTTACTGATAGCGACTCCCTTCCCGTGAGTATAGACAATTCTCCTGTTCTGCCATGTTTTTGAGCCGGCCGCTAGGTTATTCTGTTCTAATTCCCGAAGAGACGACATTACCTGGATTACCTGTCCATTAATTTTATAAGCAGCCACATCCATGTCGGCAAAGTAGTAATATAACCTGAATGATTGCGTTTGCTGGAAGGTGGCTTCCATTGGCCGCCAGTCAACTACTCTGGTATTTTCCAGGGTGTTGCTATTCTTAGCCAGCAATTGCGGGGTGAGATCGCCAGTCGCTACCGGGAATGGCAATACTTGAAGATGCTCTGAAGTCAAACCGAAAGCTTCTCTGGTATAGGCAATATTATACTGAATATACTGTTTCTCATACTCCAGCTCGTTGGGAGAAACTGTGTAGTACTGTTTTACCATTGGCCAAAGAGTAACGACAAATAACCAAACGATCAACCAAGTAGCCATTGCTGCCGCTGCCGCCCAGACAGTCAGTTTAAGACTCTTAGCAAAAGCCGACACTAAGAATAATATACCGCTTATGCCTAGCACCCAGATGAAAGTCTTATAAACACCGATTTGTATGTTAACATCAGTCCAGCCTGCACCGAAGACAGCGCCACGGGTAGAGAACATCAAGTTCCAAATTGATATCTTAGTCGTATAAACAAGAAAAGCGACTAAAATAATTCCCAGTACAGAGCAATGGGTAATGGCTCTATTGAGTACAAGATGCCGTTTTTTCCGATCACTTTGGTAATGATAGATGCCAGCATAAATGCCGATCATGCCGAGAAAGGCCACTATCAGAGTTACCCCTGCATAATTACCGACCATTCTCAGAAAAGGCAAGGAAAAAACATAGAATGCAATATTTTTTCCAAAAATAGGGTCAGTGTTTAGAAACGGCACTTGGTTTTTAAAACGCAGATACTGATCCCAGAAATCAATACTGGCCAGTCCAATCAGAAAAGCGATAAATACGCTTAAAATGTAGGCGGTATAGTAGATGATTATTCTGTCAGTACGTTCTTCTTTATCACTCTCCCACTCTTTACTCTCCACCTCTTCCAGTCCACCAATTTTTGTACATTTAACATTTAACAGGAAGAACACGAGGCTAACTAGAAAACCGATTATAAAGAATAGCCATTTAGCCCAAAAAACAGTCCAGTATCGAGCAACGTAGCCGAGTTCCTGAAATAAAAGTACATCAGGGTAAATTTTCCTAATGATAATCAAGCCTACCAGCAAAAATGTGCCGAAAATCATCCAGCATAATCGACCTATCCAACCTGTCTTCTTACCTTGCTTTAGGTGTACAATAGACACAATCATCGGTGTCCAAAAAATCAGCAGGTAAGCTAATACAATTAAAACCCACAGCATTTTAAAACCTCCTTCTTAATAAGGTTTAAGATTTAAAACATTTACTTTCCCTACAACAGCTTATTCCTTTTTGAAATGCCTTCACCTCCTTAAACAAATTGTTATATTGCTATTTTGTTATCAAATGACTTTTTTTCTTACATTTTTCCCTCCTCCTTGGGAATATTAGATGTTTTTTGATTTTTGTTTATAAACACCTAATGATAGCAGATTTTTTGAATTTTGTCAAGGGTGGTTATCCCCATATTAAAAAATCGGCTGGAGAGAGCCGTTTCAACTATATTTTACCTAAAAAAATATCTCTCTCCTCTATCTCTGATTCCAGGCTAACAAGGAGTTTTTAGTTTGTCAAGAGTAATAAAAAAAGGCGAAGTTTTTTGGCTTCGCCTTATATTTCTATTCTATTACCTCCTCAAAAATTATCTCTTTGCCATTCAATCTGGCAAAGTATGTCTCTACCTTCACTGAAAAATTATCAGTAATATATTCTGCGGCTGATAACAGGTCTCTGATCATCTTTTGCTGGATGGCAGCGCTAGATATTTCACCCTTAAACTTTTTGTACCATTGGCAGTCATCATGATTAATGATTACCACGCGACTTATTTTTCCTTCCTCCAGGAAAAATTTGATCTGCTGCCTAAGCATCTGAAAGTTCTCCATGAATTCAGCTCGCTGACCAAAAGGATGAATGCTGCCGCCAAGGGAAAGCGGTGCTGGGTTTTTAATGCCCAGTTCATTTTTTAAGAAATGACGAAAGGCTTTCTGAAACCGAGGATCGCTGCAGTAAACAACCAGAGCATCGACTGGCTCTTCGTTAAGATAATATTTTTCTGGCTTCTCCTCTGGCAATAAAACCACCTCCTTATTTAATAAACAGTTAGAGCAAGCCCCTAGTCTGATCAGCTTTTTGCCAATTGACCAGGGGCTTAATGACTGTAGAATTACTTCTTTTGAGTCGAATCAGGCTCTTCAGGCTTTTGCTCGGTTTTTTCTTCCTTTTTCTCCACTGTCTCTTCTTTTTTCAGTTCTGGCTTCCTTTCTGTTTCCGGCTTACCAAGACCAGATAGAAAGTTCATTAAAGCCAGCAGCGTTCCATCCATCGCACCCGAGCCACCAGAGCCACCGGTGTTGAGAACTAAGTTATTAGGCACAAACTTGAGACCACCTTCTGCTAAAGCCGTAATAATATTTACTAAAGCAGTCTGGTTTTTACCAAGTTCCTTAACCTGCCCTGCAAAAGCTTCAGCTCTTGCCAAACCAATCGCTTTTACCTTAGCGCCAGCTGCTTTACCGGTCTGCTCAATGTATGATGCATCACCTTCACCCTCTTTTTTGCGAGCCTCGGCATAATTCTCTTTAATATCCACGTTAACCTGTGCTTGAACCAGCTTAGCCTGCATTGTTGCCAGCTCTTGTGAATTTTCCTTTAGCTTTCTCTGGTCCTCAGCCATTTTCTCCTGTTTGTATTGCTCGATTTTCTGTCTGGCTAATTCCTTATTTTTTAGTACTTCTGTCAATTGTTCAGGTAGAATAACATCCTGAATATAGACGCCCTTGGTTTCCACTTCATAAAGTTTCAGTTTTTCCTCAATATGCCTAAATGCTTCTTCCTGAACTTCTTTACGAGTTTCAATAAATTTCACAGCAGGCAAACCCTGAATTTTATCGCGGAAATGGTTGCCAACAGCTGGCTGTAAAACCTCTGTTACTAAGTTCAGCATTGAACCGACAATAGAAATAACCCTAGGTGCTTTAGTATCAGGAATATGAATCTGAACTTGCAAATCAATTGTAAAATCGAAACCTTCTCTACTCTTTGCCTTGATTGCCGTTAAATCCTTATCCAGATTATGAGCTTTAGATGAGGCTTCAGCCCAATTAAGATTCAAGATGTAGGTTTGCACAATCTGAGCCTCATAACAACGAATATTAATTGGGTATTTGCCGGTTCTTAGTGGTATCCGCCAGATACCGCGGTGGCCGGGCCTTACCAGGCTGCCAAACTTGAATTCAGCTCCTGAGGTATCTTCTGTAGGCAGACCAACGTATGACTTGACCACTGCTACCTCACCCTGTTCGACCACAAGCATATCCACCGATTCCACACTAACCAAAAATGGATTAAGGTTATAAGCGCCATAGAGCAAAGGATCATGCTGCAGACCAATTTTTCCGCCATTGTCCAGGAAAGCCTGAAAATTCTGATAGTTGTTGTGAAGAGTGTTCTTACTCCCCAACACTATCTCAATCATTTGAGCATCATATGGTTCCTCTACCCTTCTCAGAGCTTCTTCCCTTTCTATGACTTGCTTTTTCCCCAGGGAATCAATTGTATCTTTCTTTATTTCAGAATACTTTTTCTCCAGGGCTTCAAGAGTATCTTCTTTTTCTTGTTTTTGTTGTTTATCAATTGTCTGTTCAATGGTCTTTCTCTCTTCAGGAGCTTCTATTCCTTCCAGAGCTTTCTCCTTCTCGAGAGCATGCCTTTTTTCTAGAGCCTCGAGTACTGACTTCTTTTCAAGTTCATGCCTTTTTTCAAGATCTTTTTCCTTGTTAGGAATATCTTCATTCTCCGCGGCTTGTTTTTTCTTTAGGGCAATGAGGTCTTGTTTTCTTTCAATGGCCTCCAGTGCTATTTTCCTCTCCAGTGCCTGCCTTCTCTCCAGTGCCTTGATAGCATCTTCTCTCTCTTGAACATGTCTTTTATCAATTGTCTGCTCAACAGCCTTTTTCTCTTCTGGGGCTACTATTCCTTCCAGAGCTTTCTCCTTCTCAAGGGCGTGCCTTTTTTCTAAAGCCTCGAGGGTTGTCTTTCTCTCCTGCTCTTGTTTTTCCTTAAAGGTCTCCGGGATTTTTTTCACTTCGTCTTCCAGTTCCTTACTAAGTTTTTCGAGGTTTTCCTCATCGAGCGAAAGAATTTTGAGTGCTTCTTCCTTTTCACGTGCCTGCTTCTCCTCAATCGGTGCAATATCAGCAAAGCCGCCTAAACGACAGGCAATGTCACTGGGTGGCAAAGGTTCACCTTCCAAAGTGGTAACAATGCCAATCTTGTCCTTGCCTGAAGTCGGTGGTTTAATAACCTTTACATCTAATTGATCAGGTTGCAAGCCAAAATCAGCGGGTGTAAGCGTTCCTTTTCTCTGTAATTCAGGCGATACGGGTACTCCGTAGACTCGCTGTTTGGTAATGACAAGAAATCCAACAGGATGTACAGGAATTATAGTACCAGGCGGCAAGACCTCACGCTGTATACCTTTTTGACCTCCGTTCTGCACAAATTTTTTAAGATTAGTAAAAAGACCGAATTCAGGTTTATAAACAGCTGATTTGGCACCGGTTGGTAATTGTGCACCAACCTGAGCAATAACCAAACCTATTTGCCCTGGTGGTACCTCTGGCCAAGGATGTTTCTCTACTTGGTATAAAATCCAAAATTTAAATCTCCAGCCAGCTAATAAGTAATCCGCCTGATATCCTGCTTCTCCATCAAAAGCAATCGGGTTGTCTAGTGGCAATTTTTTCCGTGAGAATTTTTTCGTGACTAAGCCGACTTCAGTTGGCCCGATTCTCCTGATTGACGGCAATATTATAATTGCCAAAAACACCAGTATGCCGAGTAACCAAATGACGCCGGCACCGATAGGTATTGCGTTTCCTTCCATTAAATACTCCTCCTTCTTAATAGAAGTTTTAAGGTTTTAGTTAACAATACATTATTACAACAAAACGACTTTTTCTTGAGATTACTTCACCTCCTTCAAAACATTTCTTGATTGTCAATTTGCATTTTTTACATCGCTTCTCCCTCCTCCTTTCCTTTGTTTTTAAGGTTTTTAAATGATTCTTATTACTTTTTTACTTTTAGGCAACCTTAACAAAATCTTATTACAGTGTCAATAGCAACTTATCCTCATATGAAAAAAACGGCTATGGAGAGAGCCGTTTTTATGCTATTTTACCTAAAAAAATATCTCTCTCCTTTTCCTCTAATTCCAGCCTAGCAAGTGGTAATTTTTTTGTCAAGCCCCCCACCAACTTTATGATTACCTAAAGAATAAAAAAAATTACCTTTTTAAAATGAATTAAGGTTATTTCTATAATAAAATCTCATTTAAAGTTGGTGGGGGGATAAAAAAACCCGACCGTTTAAACCTGGTCGGGTCTAGAGAGAACATTAATTTTTGTTATCTCTGTGCTTGTTTCATTTTCTGAATGCCCGTGATCTTCTCCTTGTAATCGGTAGTTAATTCTTGAATGGCATCCAGGTGATTGAGTGAGTAGTTTTGGACATAGGCTAAACGAACCGCTTCATCAAGATCATCCTTGGTGACGGCAGAATTCTTACCGCTTTTTATATCGCGCTCCAAAGCCAGTGATGTTGCCTGGTCAACTATGTTGAAGATCATGGCACGGCTGGAAATATTTATCAAGGTCAGTACCTTGGGTTTATCATCCATAACCTGGATTTGATATAACTTATACTTATCCGAAGTCAGTTGCTTTGCTGCATATTCTGCTAAATCATCAGCTGAATCTTTGGTCGGCACTTTTTTTAGATAGTGTTGGAAAACAAGAACAGCTTCATTCTGGTCAGGACGCTTAACCTCAATCTTGCGGTCGATTCTGCCTTCGCGAATCGCCGCTGGATCAAGAATATCCTGACGATTAGTCGCTAACATAAGTATAGCATCCATCGGCTGCAAACCGTCTGTTTCCGAGTTCCAGGTAGCCACTAAAGTATCCTGCACATCAGTGCTAATGCCAGTGCCGCGCTTGCGCAAAACAGCTTCAGCCTCATCAAGATAAATAATAGCTCGTCGGCCAGTCTTACGCTTATACTCCTTGGCTAATCTGAAAGCATAGCGCAATCTTTCTTCAGGATCGCCAACCCATTTTACAAGAATTTCCGGACCTTTGATATAAATAATTCCGGCTGGCGCCTTACTAACATCACCTTCTAATTCAGCCATCATATGAGCCGCCGCCTTCCCAAGCATAGTTTTGCCGTTGCCATGCGGACCAAATAGCAAAATACCACTGATAGGCTGTTTATTATAATGCTCGTAAAGCTCTTTGTATTTGATCGGCCAGACTATTGCCTCAATCAACTGCTTTTTAGCTTCCTCTAGTCCAACAATGTCGTCCAGGGTAATATTCGCTGGCTCTATAAGTTTAAAGAATTCTTCAATCTTGCCTAAATTATCCAGGATGATGTTCAGGGACTGGTCAATCACCACTTCCTGTCCCTCTTCAATTAAGCCGCCAAACACACCAGTGGAAACAACGTGTTTTGTATTGTGAATCGTTACGAGGCATCTTTCCGGGGCAATTATCTTCTGCACCACGCCAGTAATACCATTTTTAGTGGGTTGCTTGACCACTCCTAAGATTTGTGAGGTGCTATCCGATAATTTAACAGTATCGCCCGGTCGAACTACCAGCTGATCAGGATATTTTAGTTCCAAAAGCCTGCCGGCAAAAGAGACGACGACTCGGCGTTCATTAATTGGCACAACCTCGATTTCACGTCGATCACTCTGTCCAGGTAAGCCGACATTGAAAAATGCCTCGAGGTCATCTTCAAAGCCAATAAGAGCATCACCGTTTTGATCAGCCCCGCTCAGGATAAAGCCGATTTTTCCTATCCTATCTGGGGTTCGGGTGCTTTTAATCACTTGCGCCATAGCGCCTATCGGTAAACTTGCATAATTTGCCTCACGTGCCTTTGAATCAGGCTCGATAACCGATATTACCAAGGCATAGACTTCGGGTTCAGTCGTCAATCTCAATATTTCAGATTGTAACAGCAGATTCTGAGAGCGAGTTTTAATTAGTGCTCTCTTTAACTGTAGAATTTTTCCTAATTCTGACATGACTACTCCTTTCTAATATTTTTATGTTAATGTTCAATTTTAGATAACACTTTATCATAATTATAAAAAAATGTCAAGAGTACTTGTCCACAGCTGAATTTATCCCCCCACCAACTTTATAGCTACCTCAAAAACAAAAAATAACCTTATAAAATAAATTAAGGCTATTTTTAATATAAAATCTCAATTAAAGTTGGTGGGGGGATAAAAAAACGGCAGTCAAGTCTTTCGACTGTTCTGCCGTTATAATGTTCAATCCTCCTTTTTACTTTTTATCTTGATTTTCTGCGGGGCGCTGGGCATTTATTTCTTCCATAGCGTCCTCGATCTCTTCAGTGAGATGAATGAACTCTGGTGTCCGCTTCAGACTCTTAACCCGGGGATACGGTAATTTCACATCAAAACTTCTGACAATCATCGCTGGTTTTCGACTTAGCATCAGGATTTTACTGCCAAGAAACACAGCCTGCCGGGGATCGTGAGTCACCATGATAATAGTTGACTTCACCTTTGTCCACAAGGCGCTGATCAATTGTTCCAATTGGTGCTTTGTTTCCGTGTCCTGGCCTGACATCGGTTCGTCCATAAGTATCATACCCGGATTAGCGATCAAACTTCGAGCAATCGCTACGCGCTGTTTTTGTCCGCCTGACAACTGCATGGTGTATTTATACTCATTTCCTTCCAATCCGACAGCCTTGATGAAATGCATGGCCTTTTCTTCTGCTTCTTCCTCTTTCATCCCGCGAATAATAAGTGGTAGGGCCACATTCTTGATCACTGTGTAGTAGACGAAAGAACTGTAATCCTGAAAGACAAAGCCAATCCTAACATCTTTCGTTCTTTCCTTGTCATGAATCAAGACTTTGCCAGTGAAAGTTTTAGAATCCTGCAGTCCAGCAATGATTCTTAAGACTGTCGACTTACCGCAGCCTGATGGGCCTAGGAAGACAACGAATTCGCCTTCTTCAGGAATATCCTCAATAAGGAAGTTTAGTCCTTGCTCCTTAGTCCCGATGATAAATGATTTTCCCTTATCATAACTGACGCGAATATCATCCAGCTGAATAATATCAGGAAGAACGGTATTTTCGAATATAATATTATTCATCGCGCACCTCCTGATAAGTATTTGTAGGGGAAGAATATTTTATCAATAGCGACGAGGAGTTTATCCTGAAAAAAGCCGATCAGTAGGATTATCAGGATAATCGCGTAGACCATATCTGTTCTCTGCTGTCTTTGGACAACGAAGACAAGTGAACCGATTCCGCCAGCACTCGAATTAATCATCTCGGCAATGACGATATATGTCCAGCTGATGGCAACCAAGATGCGAATATCATCAGAAAGTCGATACCTGACATCCGGGATATAAGCATACTTTATTTTTTGCCACTGGCTAGCGCCGAGGGTGGTCAAAGTGTCAACGTACACTTCCTTCACTTCATCAATCCTTTGAACAACCACTGGCAGCAGATAGACAAAGATACCGAGGGCGAGGAATTGCATCACCATATTCAGACCAATGCCTAGCCAAGCTGTCATAATGCCAAGTACGGCTGTTAAAGGCAAGAAACGGATGATGGCCAGATAGCGTTCACTCAACGCCCGGAAAAACGGGAACAAACCAATGAGATAGCCAAGGACAACTGAAATGACAATGGCTTCCAGGTAGCCCAGTATATTCAGCAATATCGAATGCATGGTATTGCCGATTAAGTGATAACGAGTAATCATTTCTGGAATACAAGTAATCACTTTGATCGGCGACGGCAGGATGGCTTGCTTCACGGCACTGAAATGCACGTAAGCCCACCAGATAAGCAGAACCAGGATGGCACCGCCCACCTCAATCAAGACTTTGGTCTTAGGAGGAATTTTACCTCTGGGTGTAAATAATTCCATTAAACCTCCTCATGATTATTTTTAAAAAACAGGGGTAGGTCCCGAGAGGAACCTACCCCGAGGTATTGATGAGTATGACAACTTATTGAGGGAGTAACTGGAATTCAGTGCGCCGGTTGGCCAGCCTTTCTTCAGGAGTGGCATTTTTATTACCCGGCAAAGGATTGGTTGATCCATTACCCACTACCACAAATCGTCTGGGATCAAAATTGTAAGTTTCGATCAGGTGATTGACCACGGACTGCGCTCTTCTGTAGGACAAGGGGATGTTTATCTTGTCAGAGCCTGTATTGTCGGTGTTGCCTTCTACCCTGATACGGTAGGCGGCATTAGCCCGTGCAATCGTTACGAATTCGCGATCAATTATTCCCCTTGCCTCTGCTGTCAGTAACGCTGAATTTATAGCGAAATTGACAGTGACCTTTTTAATGGCTATCGCTGGCGCAGATGCTATTTCCTTAGTTATCGGTGTGAATGCAGGTGCTGCTTCAGCCATTTGCTGCGGTCCAGTTAAATCAGTGATTGACTGAAGTGTCTTTGTCCAGACTATCTGCTTCCAATCAGGCAGTGTGGCTGGCGCCGCACCGACTTGAGCAAATAACAAACCTGATTCTCTATACAGTCGCTCTCCGGTCATTCCCTTGAAATTGGGATTCAAGAAAAAGTTAACATTATCACCGTATGTCGATCTCCGGGCTTTGTCAGCTACAGCCTTGATAAAGTTTATGTCTGTGTTAAAGCAAACTGACATAATCTGGATGGCTCTTTCTTTAGCCAAGGGGTCTGTGTTTACCAGGGCATTCCCGTAAAGAACGCCTTCGACAAATGCTTTCAGGACCTTTTCCTTTTTTTCGGCAAATGATTTCTTGAACAAGAATATGTCATAGATGATGTTAGTGGCTTTTTCCGTGCTAAATATCACTTTTGATCCCGGTACTGCCTTGATGCATTCCTCGTCATCTGGTGACCAGATGACAGCTGCATCTACGTTGCCGTTTAGGAAGTCTTGCTTAGCTGCAATCGCGTCTGTCTTACCCACTAATTCAACTTCGCTGGGTTGCTTGCCACCGGCTTGCATCATTCTCAAGAACAAGGTGTGCGATGGCGCATTAACTGCTAAGGCAACTTTATTTAAAGACCCATCTTCTTTTCTTTTAACCAGGTCATCAACACTATTGATGCCGGGCCGAGCTATGCACAAATCACCGCCATTTGAACGGTCAACGATCAAAGGAATAATTGGCTTGAACTCCATTAAACCACTAACTTCAGTAGTAAAAGCGTCAAGCGTCTGCCATAACCCATCGACTTCTCCGGCTTTCCAGGCATCATGCGCAGCCTGCGGATTGTCTTGCCAAATTATCTTTACCAAAATACCGAATTTTTGATAAAATATTGAGTTGGTATCAGGTTCTAAGCCGCCGTTTGCCGCTAAGAGTCCCAGGTAACCGACCCAGTTATTTGCCGTAATGATCGCATCCGGTTTTTGTGCGCTGGTAAAGATACTATGCGGGATTACTTTAAACTGATACAAGGCCACAAGCACGATGGCAATTATTATAAGTGCCACTGTGACTTTGCCTTTTGAAGAAATTTGATAAGCCATTTTATCTCCTTATCCTTTCTTTGAGTAAATTGTTTACTGTTTAAGTGATTTTTAATCACTTGTTTTCTAACTGATCTGTATCTGTTTCTTTGATTAACTTATCGATCTCATCAGATGAACCTAACTTAGCTGGCTCCTCTGTTTGATCGGTGACATTAGCCACCTTCCGTCCCTTCAAGGCGTTTAATAGGTTCATTACCTCTGTTCTGGCGGCGTGGTTCTGCAGATCAAGCTTCAAAGTTGCTCCGCTCATGTCGCTGGTGAACTTTTTCAAATCACCAAGAGTCGCAGAGTATTTCCGCTCAATCGTTCTGGCTGCATCTTCATAAAGCTGCTGTTCTTCGTTGCTGCCGCGCAGTATCTTTTTGATATTGCGCATCACACCAGAGAACATACCAGCCATTCTGAATTTCTGGGTCAGGTAACGAATCTCACCCTGGAGGTTCCGTATAGTGACATCGCAAAGCCTGTATAGATCGTCAACGTTCAGCTGGGCATCCAAAACTATTTCAAGGAATTTCTGATTTTCCTCGATCTCAGCGTTATAACGAAGGACATCTTGACTCCATACGCCAATGTTGTCGTCAAGATCTTTCATGAGTTTCGTGTCTTGCTTCTTTTTTTTCTTTTCTTCTTCAAGTTCCTGGGTAGCCGCATCAACTTCATTCAAGAGTTTGGTGCGTTCTTTCTTCGCTTTTTCCTGATTTGACCGAAGCTCATCAATAAAACCTTCGAGATTGCCACGCTGATCCTGTAATTCTGCTTTGCGATCGAGTGCCTGACGTAAAAATCTATTGGCGATAGCGACAGGATTAAGTTCAACGAACCAGACTGTGACAGTCCTGACCAGCACTTCGAATATAGCGCTGACCATAATCCTGAAAGGCTTGCTGCTGACTATCAGCCAAGAGACAAGTAGCGCACCAAGAAGAAAAAGCAGCTTCGTCAGACTGGTCACAAAGGCCAATATAGGGTTTATATAAATTATAAGAATAAGAAGCAAAGCAGCCAGCCCTATCCATTTAACCCATTTGCCTTTGTCTTCCTTCAGTTTTTGAGTAAAATCTTCCATCACATCTCCTTCTACTTTAAATGGTTTTTGATGTTTTGCTGTTCAGTCTCGATCTCCTCGCTAATCTTATTAAAGACAGTTTGGAGACTTTGCTCGAGGTTTTCGAGCTGGCGTTCATCAGATTGAATCTCAGCCGCGAGACTCGCTTTCTCCTTTTGCAGCTCAGTTATTTTTTCATCTATCTCCGACACACGCGCTGCCTTGGTGCTGACCTTCTGTGTTTTTTTGGCCTGAATCTGGTTACTGTATCTTCTGACAGTTTCCTCTAAGGCTTTTTTGCGTCGGCTTGTCGCCTCAAGGAGTTCGTCACGGCTGACATTTGCCGCCACACTGGCTGTTTGTATCCTCAGCTCATCGCTAAGCGCTGAAACCTTTTTAAAAAGTTCCAACTGCTGCAAAAAAGTCTGATAAGACGTTGGTGCAGCCTTGTTAACTATCTCTAATATTTTTAGATACAAAGACATGTGCAGCTTTGGCATTTGAGTTGCCACTGGTGTTGAAAATTTCTTCTTCTCGACAACAGGTGGTTTCTCTTCTCGATTTGTCTCGAGAGATTCAATCACGGCCGTTATATCATCAAGCGGTGTTTCCGGGGTTTTTTCAGTAGTCACTTCCACTTCAACCTCTTTTTCTTCTTTTACCTTTTTTACCATGCCGAGAGTTGATAAAATACCTGTCACACCAGTTGGTTTATCTTTATTCTTTTTATTATCACCAGCCATAAGACACCCCTTTCCTAAAATTCTTATTGCTCATCACTAAATTCTCCTTTCTGTTCGCTCACTGCTATTTTCTGAGCGCTGTTTTACTCTGTTTTCTGTTTTCTCTTTTTCTCGTCACGAGGTCTGTAAAACCTCGCTTTCTCAGCGCGCCATCCCTTTGGCTTTTTATGGATGTCTTGTAAAACAACAAGATCGCCTGGTTTTGGCCATCTTTTCTCTGTCCATACGCCTTGCTCCTCTTCAATAGAGAAGGTTATATAACCTTCCAGTTTTTCAGAGGAGTCTTCGCATGTATCGAGAGCTTTTACATAGGCTCCATGTCTGCCATTAAGAAGGACGTACTTCACTATGCCGATAATTTTTTCTGCTGATTCTCCTTTCACATCCTTGACTCCTTTCTTTACTCCTTTTAATTAAAGGTTGAAAGGTTAAAATACTATTTCTCCACAAACCAACCTTTTCTTACAATTACACCTCCTTTCTCATGAAAAGGTTATTTTAATTGTCAAAATACGGTTTTTGACTGTATCACCTCCTTTTTAGCCTCTTTTTGAGGGTTTAAAGTTAATATTTTTAATTTTTATATTCCCAATACCTTAGCAAAAATTTTTATTTTTGTCAATAGGGAGTTATCCCCAGCTGTTAAATAGATAAAATTTGATAAAAAGAAATAACTAACACTATCCTCGTCTCGCCCCGCACCTGCGACCCTGAGCTTGTCGAAGGGGAGACATGGTGCGGGGTCAATAGGGAGTTATCCCCAACCTATATTTACTCTATTATTAACCAAAAAAACTGACTTGAAGAGAGCCAGTTTGTGCTAATTTGCCTAAAAAAATATCTCTCTCCTCGTAGACCCTGAGCTTGTCGAAGGGTCTTTCTCAATTCCAGCCTAACAATAGACTGACATATTGTCAATAATGCTTAGATAAAATAAAAAAGCGAAGCCTTTGTTAGACTTCGCTTGTAATCTTGAGATTAAGGTTCAAAAGTTGAAACTTAATCCCACGTGTGAAATCAATTTGTTATCTGGTTCTGGCCAAAAAGCGGCTGACCAGACTTTCATTTTCCATACCGTCAATTCGACACGCGGCCCTAAATCCAGGAATTTCTGATCCATGGCGCCTAGTCCAAGCGCTTTTGTTACTTGGCAAATAGCAATTCCCTTATACCAGTTGCCCGAGCCTCCGTATTCATAAACCCCACAGAGGGAAAATCTATTTGTAATAACAAGCACACATGAACCTAAACGACCGGGATTATCATCCGCCTCTATCCCATAGCCAACGCTGACAGCTAGCCAGGCATTTGGTTTATAGATAGGACCAGCGTAAGCTTGACTCCAGGCTTCGCTACTGACAGAAAATCCAAACAAACCGAATTGAAGCGTCAGCATTTTCTCAGCATAGAGGTTGAGTTGTGGAGTCGCGGTACTACCATTGAACTCCGTCTCTAACTCTAAGGAGTTGCACTGGCCGAGAACGACCGGCGCCTTGACCATGAAAATAAGTGCCAAGGTAACCATCAAGACTATCAAATTCTTTCTTAACATCTTTCCTCCTTTTCAAGTTAAAAGTGTTTACTGACTCTTAGTTGGCCCTGTACCTGTCGGGTTTTTTAGTTTAGCTATTACCATCATCGCCAGTACAAAAATAATCGCGCCGGCAATGAAACCAGGCCAAAAACTATGTAGCTGCAAGCCGACGAAAACAAAAATACCAACACCCAGACCTAGCGGCAGATAAACAAAGCGACCGAGTATGTAAGCCAGGAAAACAGCGATAATAATAGGCAATAAAGCCTGAATTAATATCAGAGCTGCTAAGGCTGCCAAAACTAAGATGACAATAAAGCCTATCTCTGAACTCTTCATTTCCACTCCTCCTTTCAATGGTTTTTTTGTTACGTTTGAAATTTAGCTTTTAATTATCAAAAAGCTTTTTTCACATTTTTTACTCCTCCTTGGTACGTTTTACGTACCTATTTAATATTTTTTATTTTATATTCCTAATAGCTTAGCAGATTAATTAATCTTTGTCAAGAGTCGGTTATCCCCAGCCCCGCAATATTGATATTTATCAAAAAATGACTTCAAGAAAAATAAAAAAAAGCCTAAATTAATATGAAGCGACTTTTATTTTTTAAAAAATTCTACACCTTGAGAACACGCTGAGATAATCAGACCTTTAAATATAATAAAAAAGAGACTCTGAATCAACCCTGATATTCATCAGGGCAAGGTTCAGAGTGACTGCTCTAGTATCGGTCATCCTGAACTTGTTTCAGGATCTCATTTGCCTAATAATCAGTTTCAAAGTCTAGCTGGCCATACCTTTCTACCGCTTTGCTACCCAGAGGGTAATTCTAAAGTATGGAGTAAATACTCAATGTTAATCATAAACTACCTCCTGTGTCTCCGGCAAAACATGCACCCAGGTATTTCCACGATTTAACTCAACCTCCTGGCCATCTTTGTCATAAAACAAAGTTCTATCAGTGCGTGACGCTTTTTTCCAGGTGCCGGCAATAATTTGCCCATCCCTTAGAATCCAAGCCTTACCCTCGCCTTCTACCTGAATATCTAATCTGCCTTGACCGCCTGATAATACAGGTTCTTTCACCAATTGGACGACCACATTTTTTACCTCAATTTGCTGATCAGTATTTCTGTCTTTGTGCGGCTGGTCAGCGTTAAAACGTAAATAAACATTTTTTTCTTTATTGTATTGATAGCTTACTTTATAGGTTAAGCCATAGGAAAAGTTAAAGGTTAATGTCTTGCCATCCTCTCCCCTTTCAGCCAAAGTTGTTTCATCCTTGAACTGCCAAGACTGAAATTGGGCTGGCTGCTCGAGTAAACCCTTGTCCCTTAAAGCATAGTTTAACTTTTCTGACGATGTTAAAAGATTATGCGGCGCACTCAGGCTTTTGTCACGCAAAAAATATTTACTATCCCTAGAAATCTGATTCAAATCATGGATGTCCTGATTATCCCTGATTATTTGCAAGGCCAGGGGTGATCCGCCGCAATGAGCTAGCAAAGCATTATATTCAGATGAGAATTCAATATAATAAGGCCTGACAGAGCGCACTGGCGAAATTTCTGGAACGATCTCCGATGGATCAAAGACTGCCATAAATCTGGTGGCGCCTCCTTCCACTAAAGCCTCATAAACAACTGAAGCTTGCGACAAACCAGCTTGCGGCCTGACTGATAATAAATTTTCAATCATCACAGCGTATGGCCAGTAACTTGCTTGATCCTGCTTTTCCATTATCTTTCCGTCAATCTTTCTTATGTTTGTATTAATTTTATCATTTGTCCTGTTTACTGAAATTGAATTATGATTAATATATAAATCAGTACTGGCTAAAGTTAATTTAATAGAATGTAAAATAAACCACCAGGAAAAAATAACAGCTAAAACAAAAAAGCCTAATAATAAATATATAGGATATTTACCTGCTTTAATTTTATCTACATAAAATTTATTTGTTTTTGTATTTGTGTTCATTTTTGTTTTTAATAAAATCTAATTATAGGTAACTGTGCGAGC
>Ga0315289_10006017_pt1 | contig 17855 bp, 8 predicted proteins | sample YL17G11_40_MG_FD_203452 | JGI IMG/M metagenome (GOLD analysis project Ga0315289, IMG submission 203452) | Sediment microbial communities from Yellowstone Lake, YNP, Wyoming, USA - YL17G11_40 | ecosystem: Environmental > Aquatic > Freshwater > Lake > Sediment | place: USA: Wyoming | collected... | reverse complement strand
GGGGACTCACCTCACCGCCCTCTTTCTCTTCCTCTTCTCCTGCTTAAAAAAAACAAAAACAGGCCAAGTCGACCACAGGGGCCTCTTCGTCGCCGGGGGCTCCACCGCGAAGCCCGCCGAGTTCGTCCAGGCCCTGCGGCAGGCCCTCCGCGCCGCGGCGGCCGACCCGCCCTCGGGCGCCGAGCTCGCCGCGGCGAGGGCCGAGGCCCTGAACTCGTTCGTCTTCAACTACGCCGACTCCGGGTCCTCCGCTGCCCGAGCGGGCGCCTACGCCCTCCTGGGGCTGCCCCCGGACTACCTCGACGAGTACCGCCTGAAGCTGGAGCGCGTGACGGAGGCGCAGGTCGCCGCGGCGGCCAGGAGGCACCTCAGGCCCGACGAGGCCGTCGTCGTCGTCGCGGCGGACGCGAGGGAGGTGAGGAGGAAGGGGGGGTTCCGGGACGGGGAGGCGGCCTTGCCTTTGACGGTCGAGCCCGTGGAGAGGCCCTCGGCTGGCGTGCAGGTGCTGCCGGGGGGCATCGTGGTGCCTAGGGCGCACTGATTTTTTTTATGTAAAGAGAGGGAGAACAAGGTGGAGGAGGAGAGGTATCAGATTGTGGAAAAAGAAGGGACAAAGCGAGCTTTTCAGGTCGGCAGCGCCCTTGCCTCCCTCTCCTTCCAATTCTTCTTCGCCGCTCATCTCCTCGGGACCGCGCCTTTTTCGTCGTGGTCGCGCTGGAAGGGTAACCGTCTCCTTCGTATCGCTAGTCTCTGTCCGAGATGGAGAAAAAGCTGGCTGCTGCTCGTCGGCGGCGAGGGCGGATGCCGGCAGCGACGTCGACGTCAAAGATTCTGCCTGTGTCGTCGTCGATTCGATTCGTCCTCGCCTCCTTGCTCTTCGGGGCCTCCAACGCCCGCGAGCTCGGTCGCACAGGTCCCGATCCCTGCACTCCCACTGAGGTGAGAACTTGAGTAAATCGATGGGATGACGTCTGAGAAAAAACCGCGATTCTCCCTTTGCCCTTTTTGCTCTTCAACTTTTCCCTCTTGACCTCTTCTTCTTCTCGTGCCTCTCAAACAAACAAAAAAAAACTAGGTCCACCTCGCCCTCACCGATACCCCGACCACCCTCCGCGTGGTCTGGTCCTCGGTCTCGCCGGACTGCTCCCCGCAGCTCGAGCTGGGCGTCCTGCGCTCTGGCCTCGAGGCAAGCGACGTCGCGAGGGAGCTGAGAGGAGGAACGAGCACGAGCGGCGCTGAAAACTCCCGTTGGCCGCCCTCGCCCTCGCTCGACCCCTTCTTCTCGTTCGTCTCCGCCGACGTCGAGGCCTCGCTCGAGCGCGCCTCCTACTCCTCCGCGGACCTCTGTGGCCCTCCCGCGTCCCAGAACGGCGGCGACGGCGACAAGGGCGAGAAGAACCTGTACGCCGCGGAGCTGCGGGGACTGGAGCCCGGGAAGCTCCACGCCTACCGCCTGTTTGGCGGGTCTTCCTCCTCCGAACTTCGAACTCCCGCGATCGAGGCGTCCTTCCGCGCCCCCCCCGTGGCCTCCCGGGACTCTGGGGCGACGGTCTTCGTGTTCGGGGACATGGGCGACGCGCAGCACCCCAGGGACAAAGACCCGGGGGCGCAGCTCGTCGCGGACGCCGTCGCCGTGGCGGTCGACGAAGCGACGTGGCGGGGGCAGGGGAAGGGCATCGATTTCGACGACGACGACGCCGACGACAGCGAAGACCTCACCCTGTCCTCCCTCACTCGCGCTCGCACGAGGGGCGAGGGGGGAGGCGAGGGCAAAAAAGACAGGCCCCGCTTCCCGGCGGGGGGTCCGCCGCTCGTCCTCCACGTCGGCGACGTCGCGTACGCCGACGGCGACCCTCGAGGCTGGGAGCGCTTCATGAATCAAATTCAGGGCTCGGCGTCGCGCGCCCCTTACGGGGTCGCGGCAGGCAATCACGATGTCGGGTGGGAGGAGGAAGAAGGGGGGGGATGCTCGGAGGAGGAAGAGGACGGGAGGAGGAGAAGGTGCGACGGCGGCGGCGGCGGGCGAGACGCCGCCGCGAACGTCGTTGTCAGGGATGCCACGGGCTCTTCGCGCCCCTACCTCCCGGAATGGGGCGACAGGGCCTCTGCAGCCTTCGGCCCGGACTCGAGGGGCGAGTGCGGCGTGCCCTTGGCCGCCCGCTTCGCGGCGTTCGGGGCCCCCGCGAAGAAGAGGAGCCCTCCGGACGACGACGACGATGACAGCAACGACGACGCCGGCGACGACGCTCCCTCCTCGTGCTTCGCCCCGCTCCGCCGCCCGCGGCCCCCCCCGCCCTCCGACCCCACCAGGCAGCCCGTCCGCCCCTTCTGGTACAGCTTCGAGCACGGCCCGATCCACTTCGTCGTCGTCTCGACGGAGCACAGCCTGGAGCCCGGGTCGAGGCAGCGGGCGTGGCTCGAGGCGCACCTGTGGCGCGAGGGGGGGGCGGAGGCGATCGACAGGTGCCGGACGCCCTGGGTGGCGCTGGCGGCGCACAGGCCGATGTGAGTTTCTTCGTCGCTGCTTCCTTTTTTTCTCCTTTGTTTCTTCTTCTTGAGGAGGAGGAGAGGGGAAGAACACGAGAAGAAGGAAAACAAAAACGTCCGTTCTCTCGAAACAAAAAAAACAAATTCCAACCTCTCATACCCCCCCCCCCCTCCCTCTCCTTCCTCGTTCAACCTCCTCTTCTCCCCCCCCCCATAAAAACCAAAAAACAGGTACGTCCCCTACCCGCACAAGGCCAACCGCCTCGCGGGGGAGCGCCTCCGCCAGAGCCTCGAGCCCCTGGTGGACGCCGCGGGGATCGACCTCGTCCTCAGCGGACACGTCCACTCGTTCGCGCGCTCTTGCAACGCCGCCGGCCTGCGCTGCGGGCCCCGAGCCCGAGGGGGCGCCGTGCACTACACGCTGGGCTGCGGCGGGCGCAAGCTGTCGGGCGTCGAGGGCGTCGAGGGGCAGCCGGCCTGGATCGCGGCGGCGGAGGACATGTGGGGCTTCCTGCGGATCGACGCGGACGGCGAGCGGGGCTCTCTGACTGCGAGCTTCGTGAGGGCCGGGGACGGGTCCGTCGGGGACAGCGTGGTGCTCTACGCCGCTGAGAGGCCGCCGTCGCACGCTTGCAGGGGCTGGGGAGGGAGGGGGAGGGGGGCTCGAAGGGGGGAGGGAGCGGGGGGGAACGCGAGCGTCAAGATCGAGGCCTCGATCGAATAGCTCATTTTTTACAAATTTTTATATCCCTTCGCCTTAGAGGAGGATAGAAGTCTTTTTTTTGTTGTCCGCGCGCGTCTTCAGAACCCGAAAATAGCATTCGAAGTCGTCGAATCGCTTTCATTAGAGTCCCATCGGAAATCGAGAAAACGTCTCGTTTCCCAAAAACAAAACCCAAAAATTATTTTCGTTTCACAGTTTTTTCTCAAAGAGTCCCAAACATTCAAAGTCACATTCATTAGCCCTTTGTAAAAAACAGCTCATTCGCGCGCGCAGTACAGGAAACACCAAACCACGAAAGTGGAGCAAAGAGAGGAGGCGCGGGAGATTGAGGGGGCTACGGGGACCTCTCTAAAAGTCTACTTTTTTCTAACGGGACCTCTAAAAGTCTACTTTTTTCTTGCACATGATTTTCTACTTCACTCTCCTCTCTATTTTTTCTAAAACCTATAAAACCCAAATCACCGCTTCTCCTCTTCAGTCTCCGCTCACTGCTGCTCAAAAGCCTCCACGAACAGCGTCCTGACGTCGTCAAACTCCAGCGGGACCGGGTTGGTGAGGCCGCACGCGTCCTTCAGGGCGTTTCTCGTCAGATCGTCGACAGACCTCATGAAGTCCTCGCGGGACACGCCCAGGGCCTCGATGTTGCGCGGAATGCCGACGCGCGCCGAGAGCTTCCTGAGCGCCGCGACCACGGCGGCCGCGGCCTCCTCGGCGGTCGCTGACGCGGTCCGGAGCCCCATCGCCTCGGCGACGTCGATGAAGAGCGGCCTCGCCGCCTCGGACCTCGCGGCGTTGAAGGCCTGCACGCCCGGCAGCAGGAGCGCGTTGCAGACGCCGTGCGCGAGGTTGAACGTGCCGCCGAGCTGGTGCGCCATCGCGTGGACGGCGCCGAGCGAGGCGGAGTTGAAGGCCATACCGGCGAGGAACTCGGCGTAGCTGTTCGGTTTTTGTTTGTTTGGAGGAAAAAGGTTCAGCCGACTTTTTTCAACCCCGGCGGCAAACAGACTTTGAAAAAAGAGAGAAGGAAAAAAGAGGGAAAGGGCTAAGAAAACAAAACTCACGCCATCTGCTCCCTCGCATCCATGTTCCGCGGCTCCTCGACCGCGGTAACCAAATGCCTCGAAATGAGTCTGATCGCGTGCAGGGCCGCCGCGTCGGTGACGGGCGTCGACGCGGTGGAGACGTACGCCTCGATCGCGTGCGTCATCGCGTCCAGCCCGGTCGCGGCGGTCAGCCCCCTCGGCATCCCCAGCATCAGGACGGGGTCGTTCACGGCGATGAGCGGGGTGCAGCGCGCGTCGATGATTGCCATCTTGACGTGCCGGGTCTCGTCGGTGATGATGGCGAAGCGGGTCATCTCGGAGGCGGTGCCGGCGGTGGTGTTGACCTGTTTTTTTGGTTTGTTTTTTAGGTTGGTTGAGAAAAAAAGGGACAGAAACGGTGCTCGAAGCAACAGAACGATGCTCAAATATGTACTCACTGCGACCAGCGGCGTCATCGCCGCCGTCATCTTGTCGACGCCCTCGTAGTCCCGGATGTCCCCGCCGTTGGACGCCACGATCGCGATGCCCTTGGCCGCGTCGTGCGGGGAGCCGCCGCCGAAGCTGGTGGGATTTCGATTTTCGTCGTCCGTCGAAAGTTCGAGATTCGAGGTTTTTGAGGTCGATGGAGAAAGAGAGCATGCGCCCTCTTCCCCCCTCCTTTCCGTGCTTGTTCTCTCTCTTCGTCACCTTCCTCACCTGATCACGGAGTCGCACTGCTCCCTCCTGAAGATCTCGACCCCCGACCCCACCTGCGCCACCGTCGGGTTGGGCTCGACCCCGTCGAAGACGACGAAGCCGATCCCGAGCCTCCCCAGGAGGTCGGTCAGCGCCGCAACGGCCCCGACCTTGTGCAGCACGGCGTCGGTGACCACGAGGGCCTTCTTGAGGCCCAGCGCCTTCATCCTCTCCCCGGAGGACTCGAGCGCGCCCTTGCCCATCAGCGACAGCGTCGGCATGAAGAAGGCCGCGCCGCCGGCGGGGGAGGCGTGGTGGAGCACGTCGACGCCGTGCCCGCCCTGCGTCGAGTGGGAGCAAAGGGGGAGGGCGTCGACCGAGCTGCGGACCGAGTCGACGACGGCGTCGGGGAGGCCCGCCTGTGTGCATGCGTGCGTGTGTGCATCGGTGGGTGTGGTTGAGTGGTTGGGTGGGGTGGGCGCCGGGGGACGGGACGAAAGGGAGAAGGGGGGGGGACGAGGGTCAGGAAACATAAAAGAGGGCAGCGCAAAAAAAACGGAAAAAGGCTATGTCGCAGAGCAGTGATGCGACGCGCCCTAAGTTATTTCTTTCTACAGAGAAGCTAATCTTGTTTCAGGTCTCCGAAGGTATTCACTCACCGAGCGCGTCGCGGACTCGGATCTCTTGCTGGGAGCCACGTCCGCGCGCGGAGACGCGCGGAAGGGCCTTGCCAGGGCCGCGGGGCGGAGGCTGTTGTGTTGAGTTGAGAGACGGTCATTCGACGAGAGGCATGAGAAAAAAGGAGGAGAAAGGCATTCGAGTCCTTTCGCGCCTCCGTGACATTCTACCGCCCGTCAAGCTCGCCCCTTGCCTCTGGCACGTCCGGTCCGCGGCGTACCAGACGGTGGTTCTCATCTCCCTTTCAAAAGTTGGAGCGAGAAGAGAAGGAGAAAGGGTTGTTGGAAGGTCGAGGGAAAAAGGCTTGGAAGTGGAAGCTAACGATTTGCAAAAGTGAAGAAACGTGCTCGTCGATCACCGCTTTTTTTTTCATCCTTCGTTCTTTTTACAAAAACCCTCTCCTAGTACTCCTCCATCTCCCCGGGCCTCAGCACGTCCAGCGCCGTGGGCGCCCTCCCGGACAGCCTCCTCGTCTCCAGGATCCTCCTCCTCGCGGCCACACGCTCCCTCGCCTCGTCGCGCTTCTCGCGCCACGCCGCCGCGTGCCTCGCCCTCGCCAGCGCGCCCGTCACCCGCATCGCCCGCGCTCCGACAAACGCGTCGGGCCGGCGGCACTCGGGGCACGGCTCGCCCGGGTGCACCGAGCCCAGCAGCGCCTCCAGCGGCCCGACGCAGCCGCCGCTCCCGACGGCCCGGAAGGCGCACTCGGCGCAGAACGCGTGCCCGCACGAGAGGCCCAGGGGGCGGTACATCACGTCGAGGCAGATCGGGCAGCGCAGCGCGGCGTCGATCTCGAGCATCGCCGACAGCGAGGACGAGGCCAGCGAGAGGAGGCGCTCCGGGGGATCGAGTAGGGACTCGGCGCCGCCGCCCGAGGAGGTGATGGAGCAGCGCGTCGCCGGAGCCGGAGCCGCGAGCGCGGCGGCGGCGCTGCTCCCGCCGAAGGGGGACGAGGACGGCGCCTTCCCCCTTTGGTAGTCGGTGGCGTCCCAGGGGGGTTCCCTGTCGTCGAAGCCCCTGCCGCCGCCGGAGGAGGAGACGGGCGCGCTGGAATCCCGGCGCAGGGAAGAGGCGCGCGAGGAGGGAGAGGGGCGGCCGCCGCCGCCGCCGCCGCCGCCGCCGCCGCCCGCGGTCGCAGCCCACGCCGCCACCACGACTTCCCGCTCCTCCCTCCGTCTCCTGCTGTTGGACCTCGACAGTCCGCCCCCACCCCCTCCCCTCGCCCTCACGCTCGCATCGTCATCTTCGCCGTCGCCGTCGCCGCCGTCGTCGTCGTCGTCGTCCTCCTCGAAGAGGAAGTCGTCGTCGGAGGGCGCGGCGAGCACGGCACGGGGCGGCGACAGCAGCACCGTCGAGCCGTAGGCCGCCTCGAACCCGCGGTTCCGGTCGTCGAGGCCGTCCTCCGAGGAGGAGCCGCCGCCGCCGCGGTTCCGGGGCGTCGCCGACCCATCAGGAGGAGGCGAGGGCGGCGGCGGCGGCAGCGCGAAAGCGGGCTCCTTCCCGGGGCGGCGAACGAAAGGTTTCTTCTCCGCCGTGGCTGTCGGAGCGGGAGGGGCCGGCGTTGCCGCCGAGGATGAAGAGGCCAGCGCCCTCGCGACGACCTCTGGCGGCGGCGGCGGCGGAGGGGAAGATCCCAGCGGTGTCGTAGAAAACGAGGCGACGGCAGGAGGCGAGTCGCCCAGAAGCTGCAGTGCATTTCCGGGGCTGCTGCCGGCGCCGCCGCCGCCGCCGCGGTCAAAGTCGAGCTCGCCCAGGAAGCCGTGCTGGTTGCTGCCGGCGTAGAGCGAGGGCGGGGCTCCTCGAATCTCCATCGGAGCTGCTGCTGCTGCTGCTGTTTTCGCGGGTGCTGCAGTCGTTGCAGAAGAGACGGCGGCGAAAGTCGAAGCGGCGGAGGGGACACCCCCCCCGGCGCCGCTCCCTTCCTCGCTGTTTGCCGGCGCCGCCGCCGCCGACCCCGCGGCGCTCGCTGCTGCCGCGGCAGCGCTCTCCTCCGCCCCCTGCCTCTCCCTCCTCCGCGCCGCCGCCTCAACGGCGACCGACAGCAGCGACTGCGCCGCGCGCAGCTCCGTCAGCAGGGGGGACGTCAGGAACCCCGCCATCGCCGCGCGCTCGCCGCACCAGAAGGTCTGCAGCAGGTCGGCCGAGCGCGGGTCGCCGCAGAGCTTGCCGTACTTCTTGACGATCTTGCGCAGGCCCACGGTGTTGACGCGCGCGTAGCGGCGGCACCAGGCGGCGCGCAGGGCGAGGTCCTTGGCGGCGGCGACGACGGCGTCGGCGGCCGCGGCGGTCAGGGCGGGCGCGGGGGAGGTGTGGCGGCGTCGCTGGTGCTGATGGCGGCGCTGGGGCGCAGAGGGGGATCGGTGGAACAGCGGCCCTCCGTTGCCGCTGCCGCCGACCTTCAGCCTGCTCGCGAACCTCAGGACCATCCCGGTCACCGCCCTCCCCAGCGCGGAAGAGACCGAAGAAGCCGAAGAGGCCAAAGAAGAAGAGAAAGGAGAAGAAGAAGCTCCGGAGGCTACCGCGTCGACGGCGGCAAAGGGGTCGCCCCACCCGCCGCGCTCAAACGCCGCGAGCACCGCGGCGGCCTCGCGCTGGAAGCACGCGTTGACTCCCGAGACCTGCTCCTCGAGGATCGCGGCGAACTCCGAACGGGCCTCCTCGGCCCTCGAGGAGGACTGGCCGCCGCTGCCGCCGCCCGCGGCGCTCCCCTGCGGGTTGAAGACCCAGTCGCAGCGCTTGAGGAGCTGCTTGAGGCCCTTGTAGCTGTGTGTGTGTGTGTGTGTGTGTGTGTGTGTGTGTGTGTGTGTGTGTGTGTGTGTGTGTGTGTGTGCGCGTGTGTGTGTGTGTGTGTGTGTGTGTGTGCGTTTTGGCGTTTTTGGAGGTCGGGGTTTTGGCGTTCTGGAAAGGACGAAGACGACGACGACAGTCATCCTCCTCCTCTCTCTTTCCCTCTTTCTCTCCAAAAATACTTACTCGATGAACTTCGCACGGAAGAGCAGGGGGGCCTTTCCTTCCACGCCCTTGAGGTAGTGGGCGTACTTCATTGCTGGGTTGGCAGAAAGAAGCAGAAACGGGAAAAAAGTGAAATGCCGCTGCTCGACGAGGGATGCGGCGAAAAGGCTAGCCGACTTGTAATCGCCTCGCCTAGCTCTCTCTTTGCCTCGCTGCTTTCGAAGGAGCGGCTCGCTGTCATCGGCGATACAAAGTGCTCGTGACCCTCTGTGATTTTCACGCAAGCGGAGGGAGAAGCTGCTCTCCCTCTCGCCTGGAAAAGTGAAGGAGAAAAGCTTCCAGCACAAAAACTCGCTTCTCGTCGCCCGAGAGCGAAGGGGCATGTGAAAAAGGCTCGAGACAAACCACGATTCGCATCTAGAGAACAGGCGCTTCTCGCCTATTCGATACACTCCATCGCAAGGCTTCAAAGTGCTCCGTGTGATTCCGCATCCATCAAACGATGAGGGCCGCGACGCCCGGCGCGTCCAAGGCGTCGCCTCCCGCGTCTTCAAAGGCGGCGGCGGCGAGCCGCCACCACCACCTCCGGCGGCGACGACGACGAGATTCTGGTGTCGCTCCGACCGCTTCCCTGTCTTCGCTCTTGTCCGTCGGCTCAGTTCGGCGGTGTCGGGACGCTGACCCGTCGACGTCGGGATCGGAGGCGCCAGCCCCGGGGAATCGCCGACGGAAAGCGCTGTCGATTTCGTCGTCGCCATTGTCGCCAGTCGCCGCCTTCGCCGCCGCCTCACACTCTTCTGGGGACAGAGGGGGGCCCGCGCCGGCCGGACCCTACTCCTCGTTCAACCCGGCGGCCACCCGGGTCCCGCGCATCAGCCGCATCGACGTGCCCTTCGCGGTGATCTGCCTCGCCGACGAGCTCTACGCGAGGATGGCAGAGTCGGACGTCTCGAGTCCCGAGGGCGCGGCCGCCTGCGCGAGGGCGCTCTCGCAGGTGCTCCCGCCTCCGCCCCCGCTGGGGGGCCGCGGCGCCGCGGAATCGCCATCGGGAGGCCCCTCCTCCTCCCTGAGCCGGGACGTCCCTTTCCTCTCGGAGCGCGAGATCGTCGCCGTCCTCCGCAGGCTCGGACGCCTCGGCGGCCCCGGCGCCGCGCTCGCGATGCGCGACTTCCTGGAGCAGACCCGGCGAGGGTACGCCACGGGCACGCGCGCCATCGGCGCCGTGCTGCTGCACGTCGCGGCCCTCAACGCGTCGCCGCAGGCCGCCGACGACGTGCGTGCGCGCATGGAGCTCGACGGTGTCGCCCTCGACGCGGAGTGCTGGAACCGGCTCGTCTACGCCAAGGCCAAGGCGAGGGACGCGCGCGCGGCGATGCGGGCGACGGACGAGGCGTTCGCGGCCGGCGTGGTGATCGACGTCGTGACATACGCGGCGCTGATGGCGTGCCTGGAGAGGGACGCCGGGGTCCTGAACTCCTCGACGAGCGCCGCCGCGAGCGGCGAGGGCGGCGCCGACGCCGCCGCCGCCGTCTCGCCCTCCGCCCCTCTCGAGGAGCGGCTGCGGGCGACGGCGCAGCCCTGCCTCGATCTCTGGCGGCGGATGCGCGCGTCGGGGCAGCGCGGAAACGAGTTCGTGCACCGCGCGCTCGTCGGCGCGCTCTGCAGGGCGCGCGACACAGAGAGGGCCTTGGAGGTCGTCCGCGAGCTCTACCCCGCGTGCGCTCCTCCTCCTTCTTCTTCGCCTCCTTCTTCGTATCTTTCTTCTTCTTCGCCTACTTCTTCTTATCCTGCGTTGAATCGAAGCAGCAGCAGCAGCAGCAGCAGCGCCGGCCAGTACTACGATCAACTGTTCCCTTCGGCCTGGGTGTCGGGCCAGCTGATGGCGGGCGCGTTCCGCGCGGGGGACGCGGTGGTGGCGCGGGCCGGCGCGGCGATGGCCGTCGACCCGCGCGCCGCGCCCGACGCCGCCGCCGCGGGGCGCCCGATCGAGCTCATCGTGAGGACCGCCGCGGGCGGGCCCTCGCTCGTGAGTCCGAAGACGGCCAGGAGAAAGAGGAGAGGAGAGGGAAAGAGCAGGTTCAGGGGCAACAACAGCACGTTCTCGTCGGCGTCGACGTTTTCGTCGACCGACAGCGACGGCGACGGCGACGGCCTCGGCGACGGCGACGCCGACGAGGGCGAGGAGGCTCCGGCCGAGGTCTCGGGCTTCTCCAACCCGCGCGCGACCGTGCCCTCCCTCGACGACATGCGCCTGGCGCTGGAGCTCTACGAGACGCTGCGCGGTCGCTACGCAGCCGAGTGGAGGAGCGGCGCCGAGAGCAGCGGCTCCCAGTCCTCCTCCGCCTCTGCCTCGGCCTCCTCGGCCTCCTCCTCGTCCTCCTTCGCGAACCAGGCCTCCCGGGGGGGGCACTCTGGCGGCGGCGGCGGCGGCGGCGGCAACGGCGGCGGCGGCAACAACGGCATCGGCGCGGGGAACCACCGCCCCGCCCCCGTCGTCTCGTTCGGCCACCTGATGTCGCTCGCGCACCGCCTCGACGACGCCGACGCCGCGATCAAGGTCCTGGAGTGGGCCGAGGAGGACGCGGCGGCGGCCGTCGGCGGCGGCGGCGCCGGCGCGGGTCTCGACCCCGCCCTCGCGGCGCCGCTCCAGCCGCTGCTGGGCCTGCGGACGGCCGCGAAGGCGGCGCTGGTCCTCCTGGGGGCGCGGAGGTGGGCCGAGGCGGCCGCGGTGCTGGCCAGGGAGAGCAGGGGGCGCGGCGGCGGCGGCGGCTCGGGCCGCTCGTACTTCGTGCAGGAGTGCCTGGCGCTCGAGGCCGCCGCCGCCGCCGGGGCCGCCGAGCCGGACGGCGGGCCAGAGGCGGTGCGCGAGGCGCTGGTCGCGTTCCTGAGCTCGGAGGGGCCACCAACGCCCTCGCTGTCGCAGGCGGCGGCGGCGTCTGCTCCCTTTGGGGGAGGCGGGGGGAGCGGCGAGCGAGGCGAGCGAGCAGGCGGGGGAGGGGCGGGCGGCAGCTTTGGCGGCGGAAGCGGAGGAGGGGAAAAGTACAGCTACGTCGAGGGCGCCAACCGGAGCCGCACGCGCTACTCGTACGCGGCGTCTCCCTCTTCCTCCTACTCCCCCTCTTCTTCCTCCTCTTTCCCCTCGGGCTCTCCCCCAGCGGGGAGAACGACGACAGGGAGGTCCCAGCGGCTTGCCGCGGCCATCGGCGGGGGCGGCGGCAGGGGCGTCGGCGGCGGCGGCGGCGGCGGGGGCAGCTTCTCCTCCCTGGGGGGCAACGGCGGCGGCGCGGGCAGGGGCCCGCAGCGCAAGCCGGGGCCGGGGCTCGGCTTCGCGCCCTACGCCTCGCCTCCCCCTCCTCCCGAGCAGCAGCAGCAGCAGCAGCAGCAGCAGGAGGCTCCCGAGCAGCGGCAGCAGCAGCAGCAGGAGGCTCCCGAGCAGCGGCAGCAGCAGCAGGAGGCTCCCGAGCAGCGGCAGCAGCAGCGGCAGCGGCAGCAGCAGCGGGAGGACCCACGAGCCGGGCGCGAAGCGGGGACGGAGGGGCCCGCCCCGCACAAGGTCCCCGGGAAGCGGGGGGCCGGGCGCGTCGCCGCGGCGGCGCTGCTCACCGCCGCCGAGGAGGCCGCCGCCGCCGCCGCCGCCGCCGCCGCCGCGGCTGCGGCCCGGGTCGCCGCCGAGGCCGAGGCCGAAGCCGAGGCCGCCCGCGAGGCCTCCAGCCGCGTCGGCCGAGAGGGCCGGCCCCCGGCGCCGCGGCTGCCGGGGAGCCCCAGGCCGCGCGCGCGGCCGTCGCCGGCGCTCTCGGCCGCCGGCGTCGGCGCCGCCGCGGCGAGGCTCGCCGCGACGTTCGAGGCCGGGGGGATCTCGCCGCTCGACGGGCTGCGGGAGCTGGACCTGATCCGGGCCGCGGCAGAGTCGCTTCCCGGGGGTAGCGAGGGGAGGGAGGCCGCGGCGCTGGCCGTGGAGGCGACGGAGGCGGTGCTGAGAGGACCGCGGAGGGCAAAGTAGGGGGAAAGCGGCGACGGGGTGGTGGTGGTTCCCCTCATCACTTTCCTGTCTGTTCTTTTTCTCTCCTCTCCCCTCCTCTCTCCTCCCCCCTCCTCGTGCCCTTGTCCCTTGTGTGTACAGAGAGGGCTCCAATTTTTCAATCAAGAGGAACACAGATGTATAAGGAAAACGCTTCATGCAGTCGTTTACAGACAGTCCCTTGTTCAGGACGATGGGGAAAAAAAGGTTGCTTTTTTGCTTTTTTGATATTTTTGAAAGGCAAGTTTGTTTTTTTATTTTTTTCATTCATACCTCTGGAAGTATTCCTATTAGGGGGGGGGGGGGGGGTAGATGATGGTGATGGAAACACACGGAGAAGCGGCAGGAACGAAATAAGAGAACGAAAGAGGTTTCTCTCTCTCTTTCGGTTCTTCTTTCCTCCCCCCCTCTCTTTCTCCTTCTGGCTCTCATCCCTCGAAACTTCAAGGCCCTCGACGCGCGCCGCCGCAGACGGAAACGAACTCGAGAGAGCACGATACCCCGCAGAAAGACCGCGCCGAGAGCTTGAAGAAGAGAGAGAGAGGGAGAGGGAGCAGGGAAACGAGGGGGAAAGGGCGGAACCAGGAACCGAGGAAGAGGAAGAAGGAGCAGCAGAAAAAACCTCCGATGTGATTTTCTTCGAGTTTTTATTCATTCCAAGTCAGAGGAAAGCCTTCGTCGGTCTCAAGCAGAGAGCAGTCGCCGCCCTCCAGAAGAAGAAGAATTCGAGGCGTCCTCGGCCAAGGCGGCATCCGAGGTCACCGCGGAGCTGACAGAGACGTCTGCGCCTGCCCTGGGAGCCGGCGCCGGCGAGTCTGCCGCCGCCGCCGCAGCGGCGGGAACAGTCGCCGCGGCCGCGGGGACCGCTGCCGCCGCTGCCGCCGCCGATCCTCCGGCGCCGACGCGGGGGGCCACCGACGGGCCGGGAAGCGACTGCTCCACCGCCACCGCCCGCGCCCTGTCCCCGGCCGCCTTCCAGCCCTCCCGCAGCGTCTCTCGAGAGCGGTAGCAGGCCACGCGCTCGAGCACGCTGCACGGCCTCCTCTCGCTCTGCTTCAGCTGGCTGTACGCGGCGGCGAGCCTCTCGAAGCCCTCGCGGTCGAGCGCGCCCAGCGCCGCGTCGTAGCCCGCGCCCGTGCACCACTCGCCCGTGACCGACCTGGCCGGGGTCCCGCTCGCCGCCCCGGTCCCCGCGGGATCGGAGACGGCGACCTGGTCGGGGAGCGCGCCGTCGAAGCCCAGGTAGCGGCAGAACCCCGCCGCGGCGGCGCCGCCGTCGCAGGCCTTTCCCGACTCGACGCACGCGTCGACGGGCCTGCCCTCGATGTTGATGCCGCCGGCGCAGAAGAAGAGCTGCTGGTAGTGCGGGAAGTCGCCCTGGTGGTGGTGGTTTGTTGTTGTTTTGTCGTTTTTTTTTTTGGGGGGGGGGGGTCGAAGAAAAACGGAGGTTGAGGAGAGGTTGAGAGAGAGAAAGAGAGAAAATTGAGTTGGCGAGCTGAGAGCACGCCGAGAGCAGGCGTCGGAGACCTCGTGCAGCAGCAGCTTCTCGATGCGTCCTCCCCCCCTCCGAAAAACGAAAAGAAAAAACTCAATGCCCCCCTACCTCGAGGCGCGGGGAGCTCGACACCCACGTGGAGCTGCTCGTGTCGCACACGGTCGTGCTGAGCGCGCTCGCGGATCCGGCGAGCAGGGCGAGGAGGCCCGCGGAGACGGCGAGGAAAGAAGAAGACGAGGGGCGCATTATTTTACTAATTTGGCGGGTCGAGTTTTTTCTTCGATGTCGGGATGTTCCTGCTGCCGGGGTCGTTTTAAAGGGCAAAGGGTGCATTAGGGTTTTTGTAACTGCTCCAGCGGAGTGGGAGGCTATATTGCAAACTCCTCGAGGATGAAAAGGGGAACGAGAGCGGGCAGGCAAGACAAAAGAAGAGGGCGTCTGCCTCTCTGCTCCCGCCGACGTGCATGCCTTTCCACCGACAGGCCTGCGAGGATTCAGAGCAAGAAAACCCGCGCCTTGTTGTCTCTTTGCCCTCCTGCCCTTGCGCCATTATCGGTGAAAAGTCTTCACGCGCGTGGAGTGCTCACCTCGAGCGCGAAGAATAAGACGACGACGAAGAAGAAGATGACGGGGAAGCAAGAGCCCGGGCGAGGGAGAGCGAGAGGAAGAAAAGTTTTCAATGAGAAGAGTTCTGGGCGTCAATGAGTATCCTCGTCGACGCTTTTCATCTTCGCTCTATCTTGCACCACCTCCACACTACCACCTCCCCCCCAACACCACCACCTCCCTGCCCCCGCTGCGACGAAAGACCGAGGCGACGGCGCCGACGGATTTTCTGAGAGAAGAAGACTTCGCTCTCTCTACTCCTACACCACGACCTCCCCCTCCCAGGCTACGCCCTCCTCCACCCTGCCCTTCACGACGCACCCCGAGACGATTCCGGTTCCATCGACCAGCCGCATCGCAAACGGGTCCCCCGACAGGATGCAGCCCCTGACCTCGACGTCCCCGCCGCGCACCAGCAGCCCCCCGCTGCCGCCGCTGCCGACGTCGCCCTTGACGCCCTTCCTGCCTCCGCCGACGAGCTCGCACCCAAGCAGCGTCGTCCTTGGCGGGCCGGGGGCGAACGCCGCCGCTCCGAACCTGGAGTTGGACGCGAGGCGAGAGCGCGAGACGCGGGCGGCGCTGTCGAGCCCGAGCGCGGTCCCCGAGGCAGAGGCGACGTCGCACTCGGAGATGCGTGCGAGATCCCTGTCGTCCGAGGAGGCCGACGAGGCCGCCGCTTCTTCGACGTGCAGGGCGTAGTTGTTGGCCACGGAAGGGCTCGAGTGCCTGATCGTCAGCCCAACGACGCGGCACCGTGGCGCGGAGACCGAGACGGTGGATTCGTAAGGGCGCGGCGTCTCGTGCGAGAGCGTCGCCCTCTCGGTCCCCGCGCTCCGCGGGCCCGCAGAGGAGGGAGCAGAAGCGGCTCCGCCCGCGTCCCCTTCTCCGCTCTCGTCGCTCAGGTCGAACCCGAGCGTCGTGAGCGTGACCCCCGGCCTCGAGAGCGCCGCCCTGCCCGAGTGGATGAGGGCGCTGCCGGCGCCGCCGGCCGCGACCAGCGCGACGACGTCGCCCTCCTCGGTCGCGGCCGCGACGGCGTCCTCGACGGACCGGAAGAGGAGGACGTCCGAGGCGCACTCGAGCTTGAGAGCGGGAGCTCCTGCCTCTCCGTGCCGAGGGTCCACGACGAGGGTCCTCCTCGCTGGGCGCGAGGGAGGAGGAGGAGGAGGAGGAGGACAGGGAGCGGCGGAGCGAGAGGAGGTCAAACGCGGCGAGACGGAGCTGCTACTTTCGGCGGGCAGGGTCGCCGTGGAGACGGCGACAACGCCGAGCACGAGAGCGCTTCTCCTCCCTAATGACGACGGGTCGTCGATGTTGCTGCAGGCTCGGAGGAGCACCGATCGCGTGGTGGCGCAGGGTCGGAATTGCGGTCCCAAGCGACATTGGAGCATCATCTCGGCTTGAATTTTGTGAGCTGCCGAAGAGAGAGTTTTCACTTTTCTCTCTTTACAAAAAAAAACTGGAAACTCGATGCTCTCGCCAAGGGGCAGGCTCTTCTTCCTCTGCACTTCTTCAGCTACTTCTTGCTCTGCCCGGTCCTCCTCTGTCGCAGTCAGCTGCTTGCGAAGCTACCCGTCGTTCGGCTCCGCCGCTGCTTGCTCACTTCCGTTTCAGAGAGCTAGGCAATCGTCGTCGTCGTCGTCGTCGCATCAAGTTCGACAAACCACTTCTCTCGCCTCCTTCTCCACTTCCGCTCCCTCGTCTTCCCCCGCAAGCAACGTGACTAGCGCCGACGCAGCAGCCATGGGCGTCGGGAAAACGGAATCAAGCGGCATCCGCACGATGGTGTGGTTCCGAAAGGTGAGTCTGTTTGCTTTGCCTTTTTTTCATCGCCGGGTCGCTTCAGGAAAAAGAAAAAAAACTCGAACTTCTTCCGACTCTCTCCCTCCCTCCTTCTCCCCTTCTCTCATCAGGGCCTGCGCCTCCACGACAACCCGGCCCTGATCGAGGCGGCGACCGCCGGCAACCCGGCGGCGATGTTTCCGGTCTTCGTGCTCGACCCTCACTTTCTGAAACCCCAAAACGTGGGAGTCAACCGCTACAGCTTCCTCCTCGAGTGCCTCCGCGACCTCGACGCGGGCCTGCGCTCGCGCGGGTCGAGGCTCGTCGTGCTGCGCGGCAAGCCCGAGGAGGAGCTGCCCAAGGCATGGAAGGCATGGGGGGTGGGAAAGCTCACCTTCGAAAGGGACTCGGAGCCCTTTGCGCGCGCGCGGGACTCGGCGGTGCGCGCCCTGGCCGCGGAGGCCGGCGTCGAGGTCCGCGCCTTTTGCTCGCACACGCTCTGGGACCCCGACGCCTTCAACGGCGGCTCGCGTTCGGCGCCCCCCTCTTCTGGCGCCTCTCTCCCCCCGCTCACGTACCAAGCGTTCCTGAAGCAGGCGCACGCCAAGCTGGGCGCCCCTTCGCCGCCGCTGGCGGCGAAGGTCCCCGACCGCCTCCCGCCGGCGCCGGGGGAGGAGCGGCAGCGGGGCGGCAGCGGCGAAGGGAGCGACAACTTCCCGGGCCCGTACCCCGTCCCGCGGCTCGAGGACCTCCCTGCCTACGCCGGCCTCAGCCCCAGCACGCCGTTCCGCGGGGGCGAGACGGCGGGCCTCGCGCGCCTCGCCGCGGCCCTCTCGGACGACGCTGCGGTCGCGAAGTTCGAGAAGCCAAAGACGGACCCGACGGCGCTGCTCTCGCCGTCGACGACGGTGCTCTCCCCGTATTTGAAGTTCGGCTGCGTCTCCGCCCGCGAGGTGCACGCTCGAGTCCAGGAGAGCCTTGCCCGAGCTCGCAAGAGAGGTCTCAAACCCACGGAGCCCCCGGTCTCGCTCGAGGGGCAGCTTCTGTGGCGCGAGTTCTACTACTGCGTCGCCGCGGGCGTCGGCCCTTCGTACTACGGTTACGAAGGGAACCCGATCTGCCGCCGCGTCGCCTGGGACGACGACCGGCAACTCCTGGAGGCTTGGAGCGAGGCGCGGACGGGGTTTCCGTGGATAGACGCCGCGATGACGCAGCTGAGGGTCGAGGGGTGGATTCACCACCTGGCGAGGCACGCGGTGGTGAGAAGAGAGAAGAGAGAGAGAGAGAGAGAGAGAGAGAGAGAGAGAGAGAGAGAGAGAGAGAGAGAGAGAGAGAGAGAGAGAGAGAGAGAGAGAGAGAGAGAGAGAGAGAGAGAGAGAGAGAGAGAGAGAGAGA
>Ga0315289_10006016_pt1 | contig 17857 bp, 16 predicted proteins | sample YL17G11_40_MG_FD_203452 | JGI IMG/M metagenome (GOLD analysis project Ga0315289, IMG submission 203452) | Sediment microbial communities from Yellowstone Lake, YNP, Wyoming, USA - YL17G11_40 | ecosystem: Environmental > Aquatic > Freshwater > Lake > Sediment | place: USA: Wyoming | collected... | reverse complement strand
TTCGCGAACCGCCCCCACACCCTGTCTACCCGGTAACGAGGACTTTTTACGTGGCCCTCAAAATTGGCTCCTTGACATGACGGATCCTTCATGTTATCAATATGCTCGACAAAATTGTTGACAATCCGATGATCCCCGAAAGCGTTTATAAAAAATTGGAAATGGCCATTCTCACCGGCCACCTGAAGCCCCGGGAGCGGCTCGTGGAATCCGAGATCAGCTCCCAGCTCAACGTGAAACGGTTTGCCGCCCGCAAAGCCATCCAGGAGCTGGCCCAGAAGGGCTTCGTGGAACTGATCCCCAACAAAGGGGCGCGGGTGATCGACCTGACGGACCAGGAGGTCGAAGACAATTATCGGGTCCGGATGAATCTGGAACTCCTCGCCGCCGAGATCATGGTCGAACGGATCACCGCCGCAGATTTAAAGGCCATAAGGAAGATTCAGAAGGAATATGCCGAGACCGTTGCCCGGGGCCGGATGAAAGAGATGATCTTGAAGAACGAGGAATTCCACAAGGCCCTGCACCGGGCCACGGGCAACCGGTTTCTCTGTGAGCTTCTGGACAAAGTCAAAAACGCCGTATTTTCCCTCCGCTACAATACCTATTTCATGCTGGGGATTGCCCCGCGGTCGGTATCCGATCACGAGGCCATCCTCCGCGCCCTGGAGAAACGGGACTTGAAGACCCTGAAGCGCATTCTCCGGGAGAGCATCATTTTACCGAAGATGATCCATCAGTCGCGATATCCCAAATCGGGGGATCGGGATCGTGCGGATAAGTGACCTGAAAATCCATATCATCCAAATTGGAACGGGATTATCATCTCCCCCTGCACGGCGATTTTCGAGCCGAGGCGGGCCCGAGGGAATGAAACCCTGTAGGCAACACGCCCGGTGAAACATGAGAGGAAATTTTCTGGAAGGAGCCCAAGATGAATAAAGACATGCACCAATTTCTGGACCGTTTGGAGCGGGAGAAGCCATGGGACGTGCTCCGGATCAGGAAAGAGGTCTTGCCGGAGTTTGAGATTCCCGCCATCTTGCAGCAGGTCGAATTCCGCAGGAAGGACCCGGTGATCATCTTCGAAAAGGTTCGCAACCTCAATGGAGATCTCTCCCCTTTTCCCGTGGTCATCAATCTCTTCGGGTCCCGGGGACGCCTCGCCGACGCCCTGGACTCCACCATCCAAAGGCTGCCTTTCGAATATCTGGAGAGGGAAAAAGAGGTTCCGCCCGTCGTCATTGACAAGGGAAAATCCCGGGTGAAGGAGGTCGTGCAGACCGGGAAGGCCGTGGATCTTTTCGCCATCCCTTTCATCACCCACCATGAAATGGATTTAGGGCCGTACATCAGCGCCGGGACCTGCTGGATTAAGGACCCCGACACGGGATGGACCAACTGTGCCATCCTGCGCATTTACGTGGCCGGGAAGCAGCGTCTGGTGGTGAATTTTAACCCGGCCCGCCATACCAATTATATTTTCCAGAAATATAAACGCCTCGGCGCTTCGATTCCGATGATTATTGTGATCGGCCATCATCCGGCCTTTTATATGGGTTCCCAGACGAAACACCTGGTCGATGAAGTCAAAATTATCGGCGGCGTCATGGGCGAACCGCTGGAACTCACCCCGTCCGAAACCTGGGGCCGGGAGGTGCTCGTGCCCGCGCAGGCGGAGATTGTGATTGAAACCGAGCTTTCCACCACCGAGGTGGATATCGAAGCTCCCTTCGGGGAGTACACCCAGTATTATGGAGGTCAGAGGCTGAACCCGGTGGCCGATGTAAAAGCCATCACGTACCGGAAAGATGCCTTCTACCTGGATATCATGCCCGGCCATGCGGACCACCTCTTGCTGGACGCTCCGCTGATTGAAGCCTACCTCTACAACCGCATCAAGGCGGTGGTACCGGGGGTGGTGGCCGTGCATATGCCGGTATCCGGGACCGCCCGGCTGCACGCCTACGTTCAGCTCAAGAAGGCCAATGATGCCGAGCCCAAGACCGTGATCGCCACCGCCTTGAGCTCCGATTATCGGGTGAAGCATGTGATCGTCGTCGATGACGACGTGGACATTTTCCACGATGACCAAGTCCTCTGGGCCATCGCCACGCGCTCCCAGTGGGACAAAGACCTGGTGGTGATTCCGGGAATGATGGGTACCCGTCTCGACCCTTCGGGAAACGGGATCATAACCACCAAGGGGGGCATCGACGCTACGAAACCTACCGATGCCCATGCCTTTCCTCAGCGGCTCTCGATTCCGAAGCCGGTTCTGGAGCGTATCCGCCTCGAAGACTATCTCGACCCGGAAGCGCTTCGCTAATCTTTCGCCAAGGAGATGAATCATGGCTAAAGTGCACTACGTGACCTGTCCATTCTGCCGGAAGGAATATTACATCGATCAAATCCTCTACGAGGCCATTCTGGCCAACCCCAAGCAGAAACTGCTTTGCCCTTTCTGCAAAAAGGAATTTCATCAAGAGATGAAGCCAAAGTCATAGAGTTGAAAAACTTTCTTCCCGCGCAGGGCTGTGCGTGGCGCGGGCAAACTGATATTGTTAAAAGTTCTATGAAAAACCGATCTGGAACATACGGAAAGACAAGGAAAACCCTCCCCCTTGAGGGGGGAGGGAAAGGGTGGGGGTGAAAGACCACGCCAGATGCCGTTCTTACCCCTCACCCTGACCCTCTCCCCCAAGGGGAGAGGGGATATAACTTTTGACAAAACCGACAAACTTTTCCGGGAGGACGAAAATGAAACGAATGCTGATTGTCGTGATCGCAGTATTTCTGGCGACTTCCCTGCCCGGGTGGGCCGGGAAAGAAGCCGCGGCCCGGGATAAGGAATTCATCCGCATCGCCGGAGGGTCCACCGGCGCCACCTTTCACATCATGGCCAGCGGAATCTGCATGCTGCTCAACGCCAATGTGAAATGGCTTGACGCCACCCCGGAGCCGGGCGGGTCGGTAATGAACGCGCGCCGGATCGGAACCCAGAAATTGAAGATGGGCATGCTGACCACCGACACGGCTTACCACGCCATCCACGGGGGCCCGGAATTCAAGGATGAACGATACCCGGACCTCCGCGCCGTTTTCTCCGGCCACGTCTCCTACTGGCACATGGTTACCCTGGAAAGAACCGGGATCAAAACGATCCAGGACCTGAAGGGACGGAAAGTCGCCCTGGGATACCCGGGCGGGTCAGTGGAGATCGTAACCCGGGAGATCCTGGCGGAGTACGGCCTGCTCCCCGACCGGGATTTTAAAAAGGCTTTTCTCACCCATTCCGAGGTCGTTGGTGCCTTGAAGGATGAGACGATCGAAGCGGGCGCCATCCTGACCGGAGCGCCCAGCGGCAACGTTTTGGACCTGGCCGCCACCCATAAAGTCCGCATCCTGCCCGTCAGCCCGGAGATGCAGGATAAAATCATCCAGAAATTTCCCTACTACATCAGAGGCGTTTATAAGCCGGGGATATATCCGGGGCTCACGGAAAACGTTCCGGCCCTGACCATCGGCACGTACTTGACCACGCACAAAAGCGCCGATGATGAATTGATCTACCTCACGGCCAAATTGATCGGTGAGAATACCAAGAAGCTGGCTGAGATGCATCCTTCCGGGTTGGAGTGGAGCCTTGAAACCGTCAAGAAAGGGTTCGTCATCCCCGTCCACCCCGGGGCCTTGAAATACTTCAAGGAGAAGGGCATCCCGGTGAATTAGGAAGCGCTCTAAGCCGAACAGATAGCCCGTTTCCGCTGGGAGCCGATCCCGCGGGAGATACACGAGTGCACGATTCTTTTGCCCGACGGAAAGTACTGAGGAGCGAAAAGTTGATGAGACCGTAAAATTTCCAAAATACCTCCTCTCCCTTGACGGGAGAGGGTTGGGGTGAGGGTGAAGAATTAAGAAATCCCCGCAAATTATTCATCCCCCTCCCCTTCATCCCCTCCCGCAAGGGGAGGGGAGATTCTACTTTTCGCAAAATCGTCAAAAGTTGATGATCTCGTAAAAAGTCCAAAAGTGCGCTTTTACGTCATTCCGGCGAACCCCGGATCGGGTCCGGGGCAGGCGCCGGAATCCAGTTAAACCCCCTCACCCTTCCCCTCTCCCCCGCAAACGGGGGAGAGGGCGGGGGTGAGGGGGGAAGGATAAAAAAGGAAATTCCTATACAATCCAGTTATTTCAAATACTTAAAAATTCTCTGGACTCCGGTTTCCACCGGAGTGACGACTTTTTACGAGAACATCGCCATTCGCGATCCGGCATTTATGGGAGAGTTTGACTTTTGTTAGCCCTTTTATTAATATAATCTTATAAAATTCTTGACTTTATCCCGGTAAAAGTGGTTAAATAAAAAACTTTATTTTAAAAAAACTTCCAATTTCTTATCGCGTGCATTCTTTCTTTTTGGGAACGATCCTCAGCCTGGGGATTTTTTTTATTGGCGGCGGCTTGGCCGAAGCAAAAGAACTCATCCGGGTACTCATCGTCCGGGATGTCTCTCAATGCAGAATATCGGGTCAGGAGTTGGCCCTGCGGGACCTCACGACAGGTCGAGCGCTCTTTAAAAAAACAAAACTTTCCTCTCTGACGATCCAAAGAGAAAAAGGCCCCCGTCTCCGGGTTCTCGGCCATCCCTTTTCCGCGCGGGCCTTCTTATTGACCTCGCCGTGGGGCCCCCTGGTCATCAATGGCCGGCAGTACCGGGATAAGCTGAAGATCCTCCCCGGCCAAAACGGAGGCCTATGGGTTATTAACGAGCTGCCGCTGGAAGAATATCTCGGCGGCGTGGTCCATTGCGAGATTTCCTCCCAGTGGCCCTGGGAAGCGGTAAAGGCCCAGGCGGTCGTGGCCAGAACGTATGCGACCTTCCAGAGGGGAAATCGAGCGGCGGAATTGTACGATGTGGATTCTGGGGTCAGCGACCAGGTCTATGAGGGAATCGGAAAGGAAGATCTCCAGTCCCGCAAGGCGGTGGAGGAAACAGAGGGAGAATTAGTCCTTTATCAAGGCCATCCGATTTTTTCGGTATATCATTCCTGCTGCGGAGGCGAAACGGAATCGCCCGAGTCCCTATGGCCCGGGTACTTTCCGTACTTGAAAGGCACCGCTTGCAATTTCTGTATCGATTCCCCCCGTTTCCTCTGGAACTACCCGGTAGACTCGGAAAAACTGCGGCGGACCTTGAAACGCGCGAGATTTTTGGACTCTGAAGTTTTGGGAATTGAAATTGCCGAACGCAGCCGGAGCCGGCGAGTGTTGCAACTTACCGTCACGAGTGAAAGAGGGCAGATGGAAATCCCGGGCAAGGATTTCCGGCGCCTCTTGGGGTACGATTTCCTCCGGTCCACTAATTTCATGGTCCAAAAAAAAGACGGGGGGTACCTTTTCTCGGGGCGCGGCTGGGGGCACGGTGTTGGCTTGTGTCAATGGGGAGCCAAAGGAATGGCTGAAAGAGGGATGGATTACCGTTCGATCCTGAAATATTATTACCAGAATGTGGAGGCCGGAAAGATTCCCCGATGAGAAAAAAGGTCAGTGTGAGTGTCAGGGAAACCGTGAGGGCGCCAGTCGCAAGGCCGAAAGGGCGCCAGACCCCTTGCGCCCTCACGGTGTGGCGCCTTTCGGGTTTCACCAGGGAATTTAAGGGCATTTAAGGCATTTTAGGCACTTAAGGCATTCAAGGCATTTTGTTCACTTCTATGAAACTTCAGGACTTCGATTACCATCTTCCCCCTCGGCTGATCGCTCAGCAACCCGTGGACCCGAGGGATCAGTCGCGGCTGATGGTTCTGAACCGGCGAACCCGATCTGTGGAGCATCGCCACTTTTGCAACCTGGCGGAATACCTTCAGCCGGGGGATGTCCTGGTGATCAATGACACCAAAGTCTGGGCCGCCCGCCTGATCGGGAAAAAGCAAAGCGGGGGGAAAGTAGAGATCCTCCTGGTACGGAAAAAAGGGCCGGTGAACCCCGCGGCCCGGGTTGACGGGGGAACTGGGGAGACGGCCAGCGAGTGGGAATGCCTGGTGCAGGGTTCTGGCAAGGTTCGCGGCCAGACGATGGTGTATTTCGAGGAGGAGCTGCGCGCGGAACTCCTGGAGCGAAATTCCCATGGCCTCTGGAGCCTCCGCCTGAGTGGCGGGGGGGATGTGGATGGAGCCATGCGACGGATTGGGTTTCCACCCCTGCCCCCTTACATTCGGAGGAATGGCGACCGCGCCATGAGGGCTCGGGATGGGGAACGTTACCAGACCGTTTATGCCCGCCAGGAAGGAGCCATCGCGGCCCCTACGGCGGGTTTGCATTTCACGGAAGCGCTTCTGGATCAAATCAAGCGGAAAGGGGTTTCCGTTCATCCTGTGACGCTCCACGTGGGAATCGGCACCTTCCTTCCGGTTAAGCACGAGGAGGTTGAAAATCATCGCCTGGACCCAGAGGTTTTTGAGGTCTATCCCGAAACCGCTGAGGCAATCAATAATGCCCGGTTCTCGGGCAAAAGGGTTATCGCCGTAGGGACGACCGTAACCCGAGCTCTGGAGTCCTGTGCCGATGAGCAAGGGTGCCTTCAGCCGGAGCGCGGGGACACCGGGCTGTTCATTCTGCCTGGCCACCGATTTCGGGCCGTAGACAGCCTGATTACCAACTTTCATCTTCCTCGTTCTACCCTTTTGATGCTGGTCTCGGCTTTTGCCGGAAGAGAGTTTATCCTGACCGCGTATGAGGAGGCCATCGGGAAAAATTACCGGTTTTACAGCTATGGCGATGCCATGCTAATTCTATAGAAATGCCTTAAATGCCTCAAATGCCTTGAATGCCTTAAATTGGAAATGGTGAAGTTCGATTTAAGGCATTTAAGGGCATTCCGAATTTAAGGCATTCCAACAACTCGTGCCTAAAGTTTATGAAGTGCGATTGAATTTTACTAACACTGTCCATCATGCAATTTGAAATTCTAAAGAAAGATCCAAAATCTGGGGCCCGGCTGGGACAGGTGATCACTTCCCATGGTGCTTTCCGCACTCCGGCCTTCATCCCTGTGGGGACGCAGGCGACGGTTAAGGCGATGACCCCTGAGGAACTCCGGGAGATGGGGGCGGAGATCATTCTTTCCAATACCTACCACCTCTACTTACGGCCCGGACATGAGTTGATCCGCCGGATGGGGGGGCTGCACGGTTTCATGCAGTGGAATTACCCTCTGCTAACGGATAGCGGAGGCTTCCAGGTTTTCAGCCTTAACTCATTCGTAAAAGTTACCGGGGAAGGGGCCCACTTCCAGTCTCATCTGGACGGCTCCCGCCATTTCATCAGCCCGGAGAAGGCCATCGCAATCCAGCAGGCCCTGGGAGCGGACATCGTCATGTGCCTGGACGAATGCACCGCTTATCCCGCTTCCCACGAAGAAGCCGCGCGTTCCCTGGAATTAACCCTGGACTGGGCCCGGAGATGCAAAGAGTCCCATGGGTCTCAGGACCAGGCTCTCTTTGGCATCGTCCAGGGGGGAATGCATTCCGATCTGCGGCGAAAGGCCGCTGAAACTCTTGCGGCAATCGGCTTCGACGGCTACGCGATCGGGGGCTTGAGCGTCGGGGAGAACAAAGAAGTGATGTTCCGGGTGGTGGCAGATACGGCTCCCCTTCTTCCTCAAGACCGGCCTCGTTATCTCATGGGCGTGGGACTGCCGGGGGACATTCTGGAAGCGGTTCGCCATGGGGTGGATATGTTCGACTGCGTTCTGCCCACGCGGAACGCTCGGAACGGCACCCTTTTCACCCGCTCCGGAAAGATCGTCATTAAGAATGCCCAATATGCGGAAGATCCTTTGCCCATCGAGCCCGGTTGCCCATGTTATGCTTGCCGACATTACAGCCGCGCCTACCTCAGGCACCTTTATCTGGCTGAGGAGATTCTGGCGTTGCGCCTGAACACGATTCATAACCTTCATTTCTATCTGCAGTTTATGAATGATCTGAGAAAGGCCATCGCGGAAGACCGGTTCGAGGCCTTTGGTCGAGAATTCCATGCCCATTGGGTATCCGGAGATGAACCATCCTTGGGAGGCCGGAAATCATTCCCCACCCACCCAGCTCTCCGGAATAGAAGTTCTTTTAACCCTTCAGAAAATCTTTGCAGATCTTCGCGAAGGAATGTGAAAAACCAACAAGGAGGAAAATTCGATGTTCAATGATGTAGCCTACGCCATGGGGGGATTACCCGGAGGGATCGGAGCCGGCGGTCTGGGAAGTTTTCTTCCCCTGATCCTGATGTTCGTAGTTTTCTACTTCCTGCTGATCTGGCCGCAGCAAAAGAAAGCCAAGGCCCACCGCGCGGTTTTATCAAACCTCAAGAAAGGGGATGAGGCGGTAACTTCGGGCGGGTTATACGGGACGATCACGGGGATCACGGACACCGTGGTCACCCTGGAGATCGCCGAAAAAGTCCGCATCAAGGTTGCCCGCAGTTCCATCGCCGGGGTGATGAAAACCCCAACCTGATGTAAGTCGTGAGCACCCCATCCTTGCTGGAAGAGGATTTTTTAGCGGCCGACCGGTGAAGCCACAGAGGCCGCAGAGAATAAAGGGGAACCGTTTCGCCATTTCACCCATTCCTATTTGCTCAGGGCCCTCTGTGATTAGGTTGGGATAGTGCCACAGTTCCAAAGGAGATGAAACCATGTGGAGAAGCATCCAGTTGCGAGCGGGGTTAATCGTCTTTTTCTTGGCCCTCTCGATCCTTTTCCTCCTCCCTACCCTTACGGAAACCCTCCCCAAATGGTGGACAAAGATCATGCCCACGGAAAAGATCCACCTAGGGTTGGACCTCCGGGGAGGGATGCACCTCTTGCTCGAGGTCGAGGTGCAGAAGGCTGTGGAAAGCGCGGTAGACAAGTACGCCAGCGACATCAAAGACACCTTGACCAAGAAGGATGTCCCCTTTGACCAGGCGGAACGAACCTCCGATGGCAAGATCTCGATCATTCTGCCGGACAGCAAGGCCAACGACCGCTTCAGCCAAGTGCGCGCGGACCAATTCTCCAGCCTGAAGGTCGCTTCCTTGCGCGAACAGGGCGGAAAGTTCCAGTACCTCCTGGAAATGAATCTTAAAGAAGTTAAGTCCATCGAGGACTCGGCCGTCCGTCAGGGGCTGGAGACCATTCGCAATCGTATCGATCAATTCGGAGTATCGGAGCCGGTGATCGCCCCCCAGGGAGAGAATCAGATCCTCGTCCAGCTCCCCGGCATAAAAGACCCCCAGCGGGCCATCGAGCTGATCGGCCGCACCGCCCTGTTGGAGTTCAAGCTGGTGGATGATGAGAACAGCTTGGAAGAAGCCCTGAAAGGCAACCTTCCCCCGGGAGACGAGATCCTCTACCAGAAGGTTGCGGACAGAGAAACGGGTGTGGTCACGCGCCGTCCCTATCTTCTGAAGAAACGCTCTTTGATGACGGGAGACGTCCTCACAGACGCCCGTACGCGGATCAAGTCCGACTTCAATGAGCCGTACGTCTCCATAGACTTCGACGCGCGCGGCGCCCGGCTCTTCGACCAGATCACCGCCGAGAACGTGAAAAAGCGCCTGGCCATTGTCCTGGACAACAACGTGTACTCAGCCCCGGTGATCCAGGAACGCATCAGCGGCGGCAAGGCCCAGATCAGCGGGTCTTTCACCCCTGAGGAAGCCTCGGATTTGGCCATTGTCTTGAGGGCAGGGGCCCTGCCGGCCCCCGTTCGGATCATCCAGAACGTCACGGTGGGTCCCACGCTCGGCCAGGACTCGATCGACAAGGGCATCCGCGCCGCTGTTATCGGATCTGTGTTAGTCGTGATCTTCATGGCGGTTTACTATGGCCTCTCCGGCCTGATCGCCGATTGGGCGCTGGTCCTCAACATCATCTACCTCATGGGAGCCCTGGCCTCCATGCGGGCGACCCTCACCCTCCCGGGCATCGCCGGAATCATCCTGGCGATCGGCATGGCCGTGGACAGCAATGTCTTGATGTTCGAGCGGATCCGTGAAGAATTACGCCTGGGGAAGACGGTCCGGGCGGCCGTGGACTCCGGCTACGACAAGGCGCTCTTTACCATCATCGACTCTCACGTCACCACCTTGATCACCGCCGTGGTCCTTTTCCAGTTTGGGACGGGCCCGATCAAGGGATTTGCCGTTACCCTCAGCCTCGGCGTCATCATCAACCTTTTCTCGGCTCTCGTCGGCACGAAGGTTATCTTCGACTGGATCAACTTCAAGAAGCAGCTCAAGACCCTGAGCATCTGATGAAAGGAAGGAACCCTTAGATGGGCATCGAACTCCTGGGAAAAACGAATATTGATTTCGTCCGGCTGCGGAAATACGCCTTCTTCCTGTCCGCCATCCTCGTAAGCCTGGGTATCATCGCCCTGGTGCAATTGGTCAGAGGCCAGGCGAATCTGGGAATCGACTTTGCGGGCGGGACCTCCGTTCAGCTCAAATTTGAGAAGCCCTTCCAACTGGACAAAGCCCGTCACGCCCTGGATATCAACGGGTTCAAAGACAGCGAGCTCCAGCAGTTCATGGAAGGGAACAAGCTTCTCATCCAGGTTAAAAAATCCACGACCGTCCCCGAGGGCAAGGTGGCCGATACGATCGTACGGATCTTCGCCAAAGAATTTACCGACAATAAGTTCGCCGTGGATAGCACCACCGAGATCGGCCCTAAGGTCGGGAAGAATCTGCAACATGACACTCTCATTGCCGTAGTCATCTCGGCCCTCGGCATGATCCTTTATATTGCCTGGCGCTTCGAATTTTCTTTTGGCATCGCGGCGGTCATCGCCACCTTCCATGACGTTTTGGCCGTCCTCGGGGTCTTTTACGTCCTCGGGAAAGAAGTAAACCTTCTCCTGGTCACCGCCCTTCTCACCCTGGCCGGTTATTCTTTGACCGACACCGTGGTGGTCTACGACCGCATTCGGGAAAACCTTCGTCTGCGCCCCCGGGACCCTTTGGGGGATGTGATGAACAGCAGCATCAATGAGGTGCTCAGTCGAACCATCGTCACCTCCAGCACCGTCTTCCTGGTTTGCCTGGCTTTATTTTTCTTCGGGGGAGAAGTCATCCATGACTTCTCCTTTGCTCTGCTCGTCGGGGTGGTCGTAGGGACCTACTCGTCCGTATTCGTGGCCAGCCCGGTCGTTTACGAGTGGCGCAAAGGCAAGAAAGTCCGCATCCGCTCGAAACGATGAAAAACAGACGCGGAGATGGGGAGATAAGGCAAGAACGGGGAAAGGGAAAACGGCGCCTTTCCCCCTTTTACCCTTTCTTTTTATTGGGTTTAAACTTCCGAAGTTTTCCCGCCGCCAGGCGGAGGGTTTCCATCTTTTTGGGAAAGGCAAAACGCACTTTGGTCCTCCCCAGCTCCGGACGGCTGTAGAAACAACTTCCCGGCACAGTGGCGACCCCGATCTTCTCCACCAGATAGAAAGCGCATTCCACATCATCCTTAAAGTCCATGTGGCCCACGTCGGTCATGATGTAATAGGCTCCCCGGGGGTGGTAGACGCGAAATCCGACTTCCTCCAACACTTGCCGGAGAAAATCCCTTCGCTCCCGGTATTCCGCCGCCAGAGTCGGATAATAAGGAAGATCTGACCGTAGCGCGGCAATGGCCCCCTCTTGCAAGGGATGGGCCGCCCCCACCGTCAGGAAATCGTGGACCTTGCGGATGGATCCCGTCAGCTTCGCCGAGGCAATGGCCCAGCCGACTCGCCATCCTGTAAGGCTGTAGGTTTTGGAGATTGAATTGATGGTGATGGTTCGGTCACGCATTCCCGGGAGGGAGGCGATACTGATATGCTCGGCCCCGTCATAAAGGATATGCTCGTAGATCTCGTCGGTAACGGCCACGACGCCCCATTTCAGGCAGAGGTCGGCGATGATCCGCAGCTCCTCCCGGCTGAAAACCTTCCCCGTCGGGTTGTTAGGGGTATTGATAATAATGGCTTTGGTCTTGTTGTTGAAGGCCCGGGCCAGTTCCCTCTCGTCGAAGTGCCAGTCCGGTTCATGGAGGGTGATGAATCGCGGGCGGGCCCCGCAAAGGATCGTATCCGGGCCGTAATTCTCGTAGAAAGGCTCGAAGACGATGACTTGCTCACCCGGGTTGACGATGGCCATCAGGGAAGCGATCATGCACTCGGTGGACCCGCAGCAGACCGTGATCTCCTTCTCCGGGTCCATGGCCACGCCATTGTACCGGGAAAATTTTTCGACGATCGCCTGACGCAACGCCGGGGTTCCCCAGGTGATGGCATACTGGTTCACATCGGCACGAATGGCCTTCACGGCCGCTTCTTTGATCTCTGCGGGCGCCGGGAAATCCGGAAAACCCTGGGCGAGGTTTACACCTTGATGCTTGATGCAAACCCGCGTCATGTCGCGGATGACCGATTCCGTAAAACTCAATGCCCGATCGGAAGCAAATTCCTTCATGCTCGCCTTTCTCCTTTAACGAAAGCGCAATAATTAGGCGCTTACAAGTTAAATTGCACGCAACATGGTATCAAATTCCAGAAATCCCCCCTTGCCCCCCTTTGGAAAAGGGGGGTTGGGGGGATTTAGGAGAATTCATGCATACGCCAATATTCCTGTTTGGTTCCGGCCAAGCCGGGTTAGGGTAATATATAAAATGGTTGGGTTTTCGTCAACATGAAATCATTCCGGCTGTCTATCCATTTTGTTCCTGAACCCCCTGCAATAAGGCTTGCCATTTCTCGGTAAGAATGTTAAGGTAACCTACAAAAACTCTTATCTCCTAAAGGGGAGTAGCTAAACAGGTGAGGTCAACATACCGGCCTCGAGTCTGGCCTCACCGTTGGTTAATAACCAATTAGCGAGACCTTTAGAGTGACTGTTGCGTCATTGCTAAAGCGTCTCGCTTTTTTATTTTGGGTTAAAGGTAAGGGAGAATCCAATGGTCGCTTTCCTAACCTCTTTGGGCCTTGTTCTACTGGCGGAGATGGGCGATAAGACTCAATTGCTGGCGATGGCCTTCGCCACCCGCTACATATGGAAAACCGTTCTGTGGGGAGTATTTGCGGCCACCTTAGTCAACCACTTTCTTGCCGTCATGGTGGGGAATTACCTGGACCATTTCCTGCCGATGGAATATGTGAAAATTGCCGCGTCTGCGGCTTTCATCTTATTCGGCCTTTGGACCCTCCGGGGAGACACCCTGAAGGGGGAAGACAAACGATTTAACTACAGCCCATTTTGGACGGTAGCCATCGCCTTCTTCTTTGCCGAAATGGGGGATAAAACCCAATTGGCGACCGTGGCGTTGGCTGCTGAATTCAATACGATTATTCCCGTCTGGCTGGGGACGACTGCGGCCATGGTCATTGCCGACGCCATCGGCATCGGGGTGGGCATAGTTTTGGGCAAACGTTTTCCCGAGAAAACGATCAGGTGGGTAGCAGCCTTCATTTTTATCGCTTTTGGCGTCTTTGGCCTGTATGCCTCCCTTTTCTAAACTCCCCTCTAATTTCCCGGCCAACAGCCCCTTGAGAATATCCGGTCTTACCTTTGACCTCGGCAATGCCCTGATGGCGGGCATGCATCTGGATCATACGCAATCTTCCTCTCGGGTCACTCAAATCCAGTTAATCCCCCTCACCCTTCCCCTCTCCCCCGCAAACGGGGGAGAGGGCGGGGGTGAGGGGGGAAGGACCAAAAAGGAAATTCCTATACAATCAAGATACGCCTAGACCCCAATGAGTTCAAAGGTACGGGGACCCCGGCCGACAATTTCGACGATCAGGGATTACAAGTGTAGGCCGGAGTCCGAAGCCAGATCTACCGCTTGAATCTCCCCTCCTTAGCCAAGGCAATGAAATGCGCCACATCGATCTCCTTGGGGCAGACGAAGGAGCACGCCTTGGAGGTATGGCAGCGGTACACTCCTCGCTCGCTGTACAGGAGTTTCAGCCTTTCTTCTCTGGCCTGTTCTCGCGGGTCCATCAGCCGCACCACGCTGGCCAAGATGGCGTTGGGCCCCAAGAAGTTCTTATGGCTGCTGATGCATGCCGTGGCGCAGCAGAAGCAATTGATGCACCGGGTCGCCTCCACGTATTGGTCCATCACTTGCGGGGGGATTTGGTATTCCCCGCCCTTGTTGCGGTTTTCGGCCGGCGTGATGATATACGGCTTTACCGACTCCACCCGGGCATAGGCTTTTTCCAGGTCTACGATCAGGTCGCGGACCAAGGGGGCGATGGGGATGGGCTTTATGGTGAACGTGGTGGTCCCGAATTGCGCCACCGCGTTCTCCACGAGCAGCTCGCAGGCCAGGAGGGGTTTTCCATTCACTTGGACCGAACAGGTTCCGCACTGGGCATGCTCGCAGGAGGAGTTCCATGCCAGCGTGGGATCGATCTCGTCGTTGATCTTGCGCAAGACGTCCGTGAACCGCAGAATTCTGCCCGCCGGCAGCCTGTACTCTTGCATCCAGGATCTCTTCTCCTCCGGATTATATCGTTTGATTCGCAAGGTTAGATCATAGTTCTCCTGCATGGTCCGCCTCCTATCGCTCCTTCGATATTCATGGGGCTTCGATAATCGCCCGCTATCAATATTTCCTCTCGATCATCCCGAATTTCTCATAGTGTGCGCCCTTGGCCTCAAAGAGACTCATGTCCACCGGGCGCTTGCCGAAGACCACCTTCCCGAACTCCGTCATATAGGCCAAGGTGTGTTCATTAAACTCCTCGTGCCTTTCGGGGTAGTCCTCACGGAAGTGGCCCCCCCGGGAGTCCTTCCGGTTCAAAGCGCCCTGGGCGATCACCATGGAGACCGCGAGGAGATTTTTCAATTCCCAGCACTGGATGAGCTCCTGGTTCATGGTAAGGCTCTTGCCGGAGACGGTCACTTCGGCCGTCCTCTCCCGCAGCTCCTCGAGTTTCGAGATGGCCTCCTGAAGCCCTTTCGCTTCCCGGAAGACCCCCACCTTTTCCGTCATGACCGCTTGCATGGTTTGGCGAATTTCTCCCAAGCTGGCCTTTCCCGCCGTTCCCAGGAATCCGGAGAATTGAGCGAAAGTCCTCTCTCCGGCATCCGCGGGCATCTCTTCCGGCTTCTCGCCGAGAAGCTCCACGGCCTTTTCTCCCGCGAATTTCCCCATGGTGATCAGCTCCAGGAGGGAATTGGTGCCGAGTCGGTTGAAGCCGTGAAGGCTTGCGGCCGCGCACTCCCCCACGGCGAAAAGCCCGGGAATGAACTCCCCGGGCCCCTTCTCGACCCGGCCGAACTCATCGGTGGGGATTCCGCCCATATGATAGTGGTTGCTCGGCCGGATGGGGCAGAGCTCCTTCTTGGGATTGATGTTTACGAATTTCCGGAAAAAGCTCGCTACCTCGGGGATCTGGACATCGTGAACATGGTCGGGCAGATGGCGCAGGTCAATCCAGACATGCTCAATCTTATGGTCTGGATTCAGAATCCCCCGCCCCTCCCGGATTTCAGTCTCGATGGCCCTGGACACGAGGTCCCTGGGCGCCAGATCTTTCATCTTGGGGGCATAGCGCACCATGAAGGCGTCCAGATCTTTGTTGCGCAGGATCCCGCCGACAGAGCGCAACGTCTCGCTCGCCAGGATGCCCGGCCCCACGATTCCCGTCGGATGAAATTGGACCGCCTCCGGATCCATCACGGGCAGCCCCGCCTCGAGGGCAAGGACGAGGTAGTCGCCGGTGTTCTGGCGGCAGTTGGTTGTAACCCTGAAGACTTGGCCGCATCCGCCCATGCTCAGGACGGTCGCCTTGGCCAATACGGCCACGAACTCCCCCTCCTTTTGCCTGAAGATGACCGCCCCCACGCATCGGCCCTTGGAGAAGAGCAGCTCAGTGGCCATGCCTTGATTCATAAAGACGATCCCCTCCCTCAAAGCCTCGCCCCACAACGTATCGATGATGCCCTTCCCCGTCCGGTCGGCCTCGTAGACTGCCCGAAAGGCTGATGCTTCCCCAAAGTTCACCGTATGCCCGCCGAAGGTCCTCTTGCCCAGCTTCCCATCCACATCGCGGCTCAGGTGCATGCCCCGGTTTTCCAGCCAGATAATCTCTTCCCAGGCCGCATCAATGACCTTCTGGAGGATGTTCTGGTCGGCCATGCAGTCGGAGCCTTTCCAGGTATCGAACATATGATAGATCGGCTTATCGATGGGATCCTTAGGGTCTACCGCGGCCAGCCCCCCCTGGGCGGTCGTGGTGTGAGATTTCTGCGGATGCGCAACCTTCGTGACCGCCACCACGTGGGCCCCTGGTTTTCTCTGGAAGACCTCTGCGGCGCAACGCAGCCCGGCGCCTCCGGCCCCGATGACCAAGACATCGCAATATTGCGTGGACCCAATTCTGAACTTTTCTTTCATGAATGTACTCCTATGATCAAATAACCGGGTTATTAAAATCTAACCCAGGCGCAAAGGGCCATGACGAATGTGATCACGAGGGCCGCACCGATTCTGAGACCCCGGGAGGAAAGGTAGTCCCCCAGCACGGATACCAGACCGTACCCCCCATGATAAAGGAGCCCTAGGAGCAGAGCCATGTCTACCACCTTGGTGAAGATTTCCTGCATCCGCATGATCAAGGCGCTCGCCTGGTGCCCCACCGGGGCGTTCACGTGCATGAACACGATGTGGGCGGGGACCAGCAAGAGCAGGAATGCCCCCGTGATCCGCTGAAGCTTCCAGACCATGGTGTGCTCGCTCCTCCAGATCCTGGAAGCCACGCCAAAGCAGAGGATCAAACCGGAAACGAATACGATCAACCAAAAGAGCGTACTGGATACCTCCTGGTTTCCGATTACCATGAGCAGACCCAGGAAAAGAACATATAGGAGAGAAAGGCCCCACACCCAACGAATCATGGAGTCATCATTGCGGACTCCAAAGACCTCATAGAGGATTAGGCGGCCTCCATTGAGGGAATGAAAGATGAGGACAATGGCCAAGGCCAGCAGGCCGATCCGGGTATCGTAGAGCGCGGGCGTTGTGAAGGATGACAGCAGATGCAGCCAGACGAAGAAGGCCAGCGCGATCCCGGCGAGGCGGTGGAACCAGCTGGCAACGAAGGCTTCGCCGCGCGTCCTTGCGTAAAAAGATAAAATGGGTAATTTCTCCAGTCCGAAGAGAAATCTTTCTCCTGCTTTTGCCTTGAGGGAATCATCGCTCATGGGTCAACCCCTTGTTCCGTATTGTGAACCTCTCGACTCCCCAGCCTAAAGGCCGGGGCTTGCTCGAGGTTCATCCTGAGCCGCGCTTCTTTACCCCCTCTTCAAAGACGGGGCTTCGCGCGGCCGAACGGGTGAAAAGTCCATCTCTCCGGCCTGGGTCCCGCCTGAATTGACTCCTGAACCTAGCTGCTCTGAAGGGCGGAGTAAAGGTGAGGCAGGTGGCGGAGGAAAACTGTGACACCTGGTGTAAAGATATATAAAGTTCGGCTTCTGTGTCAAGCCGTTTATCCTTTTATTTTTTCCATGATTCCTGGCTTGAGCTCTCGTGCAGGGTCTGTTGCTCAAATACCCTTTTGCAATCTTGCAGAATTTATCGGTAGTTCATCACTTCGCTAACTTAAGGAGTCGCTCATTTAAGACCGCCCCGTGCGCCCCGACGTGCCCCATTCCCACTGTTTAGCTCTTCTGTTCTCTCCCCTTTCGCCTTTCCAAGAGAGTCTGCCGCAGAACGGGCAAGATGGCCTTATCCTTATCAAAACCCGTTTCTTCCTTTACCTCGATCAGTTTTTCAAGCGACAGAACCCTGAGCCGCAAGTTGCCCATTTCGATTTCATCGGAATGTTGGAGTAGGTCCCCGTAA
>Ga0315289_10006015_pt1 | contig 17857 bp, 29 predicted proteins | sample YL17G11_40_MG_FD_203452 | JGI IMG/M metagenome (GOLD analysis project Ga0315289, IMG submission 203452) | Sediment microbial communities from Yellowstone Lake, YNP, Wyoming, USA - YL17G11_40 | ecosystem: Environmental > Aquatic > Freshwater > Lake > Sediment | place: USA: Wyoming | collected... | reverse complement strand
CATCCTACTCTGACCTCGAATCCCAGGACCCGATGCTTCCCGAAGAGGAACGGCCCTCGAACTGGCTTGGCATAACCAAGAAGGTTGTTCTCGTCGTACGAGGACTTTGCCCAGAAGACCTCCTGGGGCGTCTTGGGATTCGCGTTGGGCAAGAGCTGAGCCGCGTTGTTCGCATGGCGAGCTTCGAGGCCGACTGGCATCCGGGACTATGGCCGAGCGTCGTAGTGCAGATTGACGACGGCGGGGAGAGCACGGGAGCAAACGGCGTGTACCGCATCGTCACGATGGACCTTCGTTTTCAATATGAGCCGGCAGAGATTCCCATCCGCCGAACTACCTATACCGCGATCAAGTTGGAGACAGGCTATGCCACACGAGTGCGCCAGTACTGGGATTCACGTACGGCTTGGGAACTGGGGCAGTATCTACGGTTTCCCCAGGAGACGAAAGGGATTGAACCCTTGGGCGAGGGTGAGGAACGGGGACACAGAGACCGTTCGGCTTCTCTTTCGTGCGAAGGGCCAACTAAGCGAACCATTCCGTTCAGACGCGCTGATGGGCTGGAGGAGTTCGTCTTGGGGGCGAACGCGCTTGATGAGACGACGTATGTGAGCTGATGTTCTATTGTCCCGAGTGCGATATGCGGTTTCCCCTGCTACGGGAAGAGAACGAATCCGAAGAAGTCTATACCAGCCGTCTACTCGCCACTCTCCAAGCACCCTGTTCCCGATGTGGCCTGATCTGCGAAAAGTGCATTCGGGTTGGATCAGATAATGCCTGAGCCTACTTACTACAATACCGGCTTCTTCAACCACGGCAAGGAGTTCCGCGTATGGGGGAAGCTCTGTGCTAAGTTCGGGGTATGGACCTTCGAGGGGTGCGACCCTAACCCTCCTTACCATCCTACTTTCGGCGGCGAGCACGGCATGTCGGCGGGGCATATCAACATAGAACTTCCCGGCTGGGAAGCAATTTCGATCAGCTCGGTCTTCGACAGGGACTACTACCAGTCCGGCGCGTTCCGGGAGGATGGAGAATACCTCTCGGCCCTGATCTGGTATGCGAACATCACGCGGCTCGATGAGGTGTACAAACACCTGGTAGTGCCGATGGCTGGGCCGAGATACTATGAGATGATCAATCCGTGTCCCGGAGACCCTCCCGGATTTACGATGATCGACGGCACGACCTACATCGAGATTGATTTCGAGTTCAAGATCACCGGTCTGGGAGACCTGCGACTCGGCATCGATGTTCCCTGTGCCAACGCTCCAAACCGGCTCGGGACCATGCGGCAGAACAACAGCGCCGAACTGATTGCGGATTCGATTGGCTACCTGCGCGACCACTTGCACGATGCCGTCTGCACCCTGGTACTGGGCGGCAAGAGCATCAGTTGGCCAGCAAACGACAGTGATGCCAGCAAACTTACGATCATCGGTTCAGATTGGTCGGCTGGTGTTGATCTTGGTGCCCAATGGCCCTACAACCATTTTGGGTTTGGGCACGAAGAATGGCAATCCAGCACGCCCTACGCCTTCGGCGACTACGCCAAAGTTCGGCATGGTGGAGATCCAGAGAAACTTTGGGAGGACCCCCAGTGGACTTGCCACCGGTGCATCGACGCCCACACCTCGGGCGATACTTTCGATGAGGATGCCGAGAAGTGGGAGTCCAACTCAGGGATCACGCACTACTACGGGTCTGGACAGGGCGGTGGCGCAGGCAATTACAGTAATGCCGCCAGCCGAACTTGGGTAGATGCTTATTACACTAGAAGCCCTGCAAGCCCTGCCGTCCCAACTCGCATCCTTGGGTGGGAGAACGATGGAGCATATCATCGATTGATTGTGGGAGCGGGAATATTTAGGCTAACCGGTGGGTCTAAACCAGGGGGTCAGGGCGGCGGCGGCGGCGCCAACTTCATCGACCACCTCAACCGGTACTTCCTTTGGCTCGACCCTGATTACAAAGACATGGGCAGTGAGGTTCAACGGACCGATCTCTGCATCCGGGGCTATGAGCGGCATCCTCGGGTAGTCGAACAGGAGATCGAAGCCGAGGAAGGCGTCACGGTTCACCACCACCATCGGGTTCATACCTGGCCGGAACCCTGGAAGCCGGATACGGTCTATGTAGAGGGCGACGAAGTCTGCGCTGGTGAACCCGAACATGTCTACGTCTGCGCGGAAGGCGGGGGGCATACCTCAGAGAAGACCTGGGAGGAAGAAGACCCCGCCGACTGGACTGATGCGGGTGTAGCGGGTGCTCATCTCGATATTCTCGGTGGGTACTCACGAATCACGTATGACGGCGCGTGGTGGGCTTATGGTTCTGCGACTATGCCGCCGGGCTCCAGTTCTGAGGTGTACGAGGAGTGGACAATCGATACGCCGCAGGTGTTTTCTAAAACCACGGCGGCGATGACTCATGGCAACCTCCGGGTTCAGCAGGCGCGAACCGCGCATGCCACACCGACCCCGACCGAGGAGCATATCGGCACCGAGTGGCACATCGACGATCCTCCCGCTGACGGGGAAAAGCATTGGCATGAGCAACCCGTCGATGAACCTTCGCACCCGGCATGGGAACCCTTGCCAGAACAGGCGGTAGACGAATACTATAACCCTCTCTACGATCCAGACACAGGCGAACCTCTCTGGGCAGGGAATAGGAATCCTGTGCCAGACGGTCCTGTTGTGACTAACTACGCCCCGTGGCAGGATGACGCGGTCCACCTGGGCTTCAAAGACAACTACTTCGATTGGGCGAATGCGCTCAGAGTTCAGATCAAGCCACCAGGGATCGTGGCGACGCCATTTCAGGCCGCTGACTATACTGACGAGGAGTGGGAAGTCGTTGACGGCACAATCGAGATTTCGGGCGGGTATCTGAAGGTCATTCCTGACGATGAAGAGGCTACACCGGTAGCGACGTTGCCCGAGGCGATCCTCTTTCCTGAACACAAGCGGTTGACGGGTGCGGCTTTCGCTTGGGTGTACTGGGCAACGGATACCTCCGAGGCAGAGGCGAAGGTGTCCTTCGGCGGGCATACCTGGAATCTGAAGGCCGGATACCTCGATGCCCCGCCTCCCTGGATACCAGATCACAATTATGGAGACTCAGACTTTGTGATGCATGGGGGCCACTATTACGAGTGTGCAGAGGCACATCATTCATTAGCTACCTGGGAACTGGATGAGGGTTATTGGGGTGATTGTGGGCTCTTCGCGATCTACCAGTGCACTGAGATTGATCTCTGTCGACCCGACTCGACGACGGTGACGAACCCGCTCGCCTTTCCTCAGCAGTCGATAGTACCGTGGGAACTACCGCACGACCGAAGCTATCCTGGCGATCCGGAAGGCACGCGGTATGCCGATAGCCACTACAACTGGCAGTTCCCAAAAGGCTGGGGAGTCGGCAGGCTCAAAGATTGCAAGTTCGAGGCAGTTACTCCTGGCATGGCTATGTGGCTCGGGGGTGTATCATTGCGCCGAAAGCCAGCGGAAGAGGGTGGGTTCGCAGCGGTCTATGTGATGCCGCATCAATCGGCTTGGCCGGACACTCGCGACCACGAACTTGACGATCTGCACGGGGATTTTGCTTGGCCTTACTCCGGCGATGTCTACATCGAGGGCGTTCCTGCACCCCACACCGACCATTACCGTGTTGTGCCGAAGGTTCTGGTGGTCGTGGACGGGGCGGTGATCTGGGAAGGTCCATGCGGGCACGTGCAGATGGACAACCGACCTGCACCGATCGGTGTACCACCCAATGAGGTAGACGGACCGTTCTACTGGCGCGAACTGTATCATCTCAGTTTTCAGCCGTGGGCCGTAGGCCTGGATTACAAAGCCGATCCACCGTCATTCGTCATCACGACCTCGGGGCAATACAAGTGCATCTTAGATCATACTGCCGAGGAGGCAAACAAGCCGCCGAACGCGACATATTGGGTGCTGCAAGCATGCCTGCCGACGGGGTATCCGCTCGACAACTACACGACGCCGACTGGCTATCTGACGAACGGAATGCTCACCCTGACTAGCCAGCCGAGCGGCGGGCACGATCTGATATTTGCCTGGAGCCTGATGGCTTTCCTTGTGCCGGGCATCTACAATCTGGTTGCGAACTCTGTTCAGATCCCGATGCGGCTAAAGCTCAACACCCTTGTAGTCGAGACGGGTTCGTATCCATTCGGAATCCCCTACGTGGACTCTTCGCAGCTGACCTATAAGGGTCAGTTACAGGCACTCGTGTGGAACAATGGAGTGCGGGCGAATCTCGCATCTGTGAAGATCGAGCAGGAGACGTACGATCCTGACGATCCCGATCCCAATCCGACCGTGACCTACGGCGCGACGAATGGTCTCGGTTGGTTGGTGTCCCCCCCGCTGAAAACGCAGTACGCCGGTGACGTGAGTGGAGTCGGCGGAAGCCCTATTGAATGTCCCGTGCGGAATCGCCTTTACTCGCGCGTATGTATCGACATGGGAGCAGGACTCGGCAAGGGTCTGGCTTGCGTGACCGGTCAAAGCCGAACTTACGTCCTGTATGGTTTGATTGGCGGTCTGAGGTTGCGCATCTACGACCATCATCATACCGAATACATTGAGCGAGGTGTGGGGGTGATAACCGACACTGGGGCCGGGATTGCAATCAATGAAGACATCGGCAGAGTGCCCTTGATCGTTGTGGTCTATGATCATGGGGGACAGATAAAGCGTCTGTACTCGGGCGACGATGGAAAGACATGGAGTGCTCCGGTGAGTGTGACGGCAGGAACATATCCGCAACTCTGTGCTTCGCCAGTTGACGCTGGGGGAGGCATCGAAATCCTGGTATACCTTAACGCCTCCAATAACTGCTGTGTGCGGCGCAAGTTGGGGACAGGCGATTGGGGTAGCGAAATCCCGGTTGCCGCCGCTGTGGCCGGAGATACGGCGACAGTTACCTGGCTGAAGGGTCAATCACGCAGCGGAGAGTGGCTTGTCTTCCTCAGACAAGTTTCCGACGGCGCGATAAGACGCTACAAATCCCTGGATAACGGAAGGACCTGGGCGATCAGTGAGTAGTCAGAAGCCCTGTGGGGGCTTGTCTAGCCCCCCGGTTGCGGCATCAGACGATCCAAAACCCCTGCCCAGCCCTATAGTCGCGCTGTACCGTGGTTTCCGGCGGAAACAGGGGGGTTCTCGCGGGCCGGGGGTCTGGCGCAGTCCACACGTGCGTTGGCGGGAGCGCCTTGTAGACGCCTACAAAACCTCTCATCGGCTCGGGAGCACCTTTGTGCGGGGACCGCCAGCGTAGATGTCCGAGATCGCGCGTTCCATCGCCGGGGACTTATGAGACCAGCCGCCAGCACCGACCCGGGCCGCCCATTGCCTTGCGCGGGGGCCGCCGCCGTAGATGTTCGGGGAGACTGAGATCGGCCTAACCTCGACAACCACGAATACCCATCGGCCTTTATCAACCCGAGATTGGATGATCTGCCTACCGTAGTCTTTACCATTGAGGATGATTCGGCTCTGTGCGTCTGTGGAGTAGCTCTGAGCGTTGCTGATGCTCGCCGTGGCTGAGGTGGTTCTGGTAGATTCGATAGGTACTTCAGTCGGCCCCGACCCGCTCCTTCGTGGGCAGTTCTGTTGGGGGTTGAGCGCCTCCCGTTGCGGAATGCCTGGAGTTGCCTGCGGGAACCAGTACACTTTGAGCGACGGGGGCGAGACGGGAGTGCTTGACGGCGACCTATGTGGTGGGGGAGTGGCTGACTGTGTTCTCGTCCCACAACCAACTACGCTTACAAGGCTGCCCAAGACCACAAGTAATGCCAGTAATGGAAAAACCAAGTGTCTCATTCCAAGCACCTCCATTCGCAGTATACCACATAAACGAAATAGTCTGAGCCGCTAAGTGCAACAAGCGGCTCTGGTCCCTGTCCTGAATCAAGTTCAGGACGAGACGTATGGCTGGACTATTGCAGCCCGGCCTGCGATGTTAGCGATTTAGGTCATGCATTTTGGCACAGATTAGTTTGCGAAGGTTCAGAAGAGATGGGTCTACCGGGTTGCTATTACCGTACTTATTCATGGTAGACGAAAGCTGGATGAGTAGTTCGGCCTGCTCTCGTTTGATTACCAGGTATGGGAGCAAAAGGCGACAGATACTACCACACTGTTTGCCGCATACCGACCATAGCCAAACTGGCTTGCGACCCAACGGGCGTTTGACCGAGAGCACCGTGCCAAAGCCCGTGATCTCCCTGCACCGCTCACATGCGCTTTTGCTGGTCATCGCGATAGCAAGGCGGTATTTAGTCCAATGAACAGATCGTGCTCGATCTTTGCGGACAATACGCATGGTGAACGAACCTTCTCCGTCTACCAAGCCCGCAAGCCACGAGAAGTGCTGAGCCTCAGAGTCGGCGGCAAGATTCTTGATGCCGAGGTCTACGCCGAGGACGCCGTTGAAGTCGATAGGATCGGGCTCCTCTACCTCACATGTGGCGAAGAGGTAGAACGTGCGCTTGCGGTAAACAAGATCGGACTCGCCCTGCTGATGGTTCATCAGTTCGTGAGCCCGTTCCGAGCAGACGTACCGGACTGTGACCCGTCCTTGGAGCGTCGAGATAGACGCCGTGCTCAATTCGGCTCGGTAAGTGAGGTTCTTCAGGTCATAGGCAATAGCGCCGTGCCCGGCAAAGACACGTTGGCTCCGCTTGTCGAGCTTGTAGGCGTCGGCAACCTTCGCGATAGCCCGAACGGTCAGTTGAGCAGGCAGTCCGAACTGCTCCCGCACCTCATGATAAACGAGTTTGTGAAGGTCGTACTGTCGGAGCTTGCGCGCCTGCCAGCCGCACTCGGAGGTATGGTTGCAGGCGGCGTTGACTCTCTCAAGCGTCTCTCGCAGAGAATCGGCCTGTTCCTTCGAGCAAACCAGCTTCAGTTGCGCGGTGAGTTTCACAGGTTCATGTTAGCGTAAAACGAGTCCAAAGTCAAGTACAGAAAGGGGAACCTGACTGCTATTGCAGTTAGCGAGTTTAGAGCATGGCTGAGATCATCGACCGATCATATCCTGGCGAACTGACTCCTGGAACGGGGGACACGTTCCGCAACACGCTCAACGATGACCGCGAAGGCGTATACGGTCATACTCAGGCGCTTGAGGCGATGATAGAACTGTTCGCTACGGATCTGTGCGGCAGTGGGACGATGCCGAGCAACACGGCGGAATGCTACATAGATAATCCCGTGGTCGGGCGGGTCTACTGCGAGGTTGGCTACAAGGCGATTATCGGTGCCGCAGTTGAGACCACAGTGGTCATCAGCCAGGAATACATCGCTGCTGCGATCAACTACGTGTTTCTCTCGCTTTCGGTTGGGGGAATACTGAGCCTTCGTGTAGACCCCGCTGATACTCCATTCTCAAACGACATTCTCATAGCGAGCATCTCCGCAGCGGGCGTTATCAACAACTGGCCCGAGAACAAGATATTCGCGCATTTTCCCCCAACCGACAGGGTGCCGGCGGGGGATGTTACAGTTCCCGTAAACCATAGCATGATGATCGCTGGGGATTATGAGATAGCTTCTGCGCACGTCCTGGAGTTGCTGAACAACAGCATTTTCGAGATTACATAGCAAGATGGAGGTTCGCACATGTCGAGACTACGGTTCAACGAAGTGGCAGCACCAAGCACGCCGGCTACCGCTAAGGTGGAGATTTACGCTAGTAATGATGCTGACCCATTGATAAGGGTTGTTGATGATGCAGGCAAAAACAACTCCCTGACAAACATCAACAACGAGAGCGTGACCTCTCAATCTCCGGTTGCAGAGACGCGCACGTATATCGCTGGTTCTAACATCAAGGTTCCCTCCACCAAATTGAAGATTGGGACTATCCTGCGATGGACCTTCAATATGACAAAGACTGCAGCAGGGGTAGCAACGAGTACGATAGATATAGCATTCGGAATCCTCGGCACAACTGGAGATACTGCCAGAGTGTCTTTCACTAAGCCGGCAGGTTCAGCAGCGGTAGATGAGGCTTTCGTGGAGATCGTAGCTATCATCCGCGGTCCTCTTTCTGCTTCTGGTGTTGCGGTAGGAGAATTTGTCATGCTTCACAATCTCGCCGCTACAGGGCATGCTCAGATTCCTTGCGTGGTAGTGAATACGGTTTCTGGTGCTTTTGACTTGACTACACCGACCAACGTAGGTATATGTATCACAACCGGCGCGTCGGACGCTATCACGATTGAACAGGTGACGGCAGAAGCAATAAACCTATAATAGCGCAGGCTTGAATATAGCGACTGTCTCAGCAAGATCCCCGAACTGGGGGCTTTGCTTTGAATCCCAGTCTCATAGGATAGGAGAACCGATATGAACGAAGCTGTCATTCTGGCGTTGGTGAGTGTTATCACGCTTCTCTCTGGTGTAATCGGATGGAGCTTTAAGAAAATCACCAACGCATTTGTCGGCTATGTCCGTCGCTCACAGACTGCACTCGATCACCAGTCTGCTGCACTCGATCACCAGTCTGCTGTACTTTCCTCGCACTGCCTGCAAACGGCGAAGGAGCATCGGCAGATCGTGAAGGTTCTCAAGGCGCTAAATGGAGGCCCGAAGAGAGGAATCTGAAATGGACAACGTGAGTATTCAAGATTGGATCGCCCTGGCGGTCGGCATCGTCGGCGTCGTCGCCGCCCTACTTTCACGCTGGGGCCGACTGCCCGCGAACGTGCGACGATGGCTCAAGGCAATCGGCGAGAAGCGCGTTCTGAGGCTCGTTGAGACTGCTGCTGCCAACCTCTCGAAAAAGACGAACGAGGAGAAGCGCGACTGGGTGGCTCGGCAGGTCCAGGCAATCGCTGTGAAGAACACGGGCTTCGACGTGCCGAACTCGATTGCGAACCTGCTCGTCGAGCAGGCTTATCAGGTCTACCTGGCTGCGGCAAAGAAGAAGGCGAAGTGACCCTCACTGTTGACCGGGCGAACCTCGTCGAGCTGATGGATGCGACTTTCCTGCATCATTCCTATCGGATGGGCTCAAAGCCGCGCCTGGGTTCCTCTGCCGGCCAGTGGACGAGGACGGACTGCTCAGGATATATCAGGTGGCTTCTGCACGGCTGCACGAAACCAGCGGTGAAGTTGCCGGAGGGTTCCGTTGAACAGCGCGAGTGGTGCGAGCAGCACGCGCTCAAGGCGACCAGCCCCAGTTACAAGGCCAACGGCGGATTGCTTGACGATATACTCAGAATCGCCTTCATCAGGCCGACCAAGCGGAAAGCCGGTCACGTCTGGCTGGTAATCAACGGCAGAACCATCGAGAGTTACGGCGGTCACGGTCCCGGTCGGCGACCTTGGGATACGAAGGTCCTACTGAAAAACGTGGACGGCTGCTACGTTCTGACGGGACCTTTGCCGTAAGCGTATAGATTTCGGGCGACTCACCGACCCCGGCCCCAGTCCGGGTGAACAACTGGGCATTTCTTCCTTCCCTCGACTGCCCCCGCCAGCCGCAATCTGGCGGGGGCTCTTTTTGACGTACGGCCGGTTTGTGGTATAATGCACTCACTTAGCGGATCGTTGCTCGATTCACCAGAGCGGACTCCTGGTGGTCCTATGCATCAGGTGGTGGACCGGTGCCGGTTTTGCCAGATTGACCGGGACGCCCCAGAAGCCCCGCTTGCAAGCGGGGCTTCCTCCTATCTACCGCCCCAACCCCCTCAGAATCGCGACCTCGTGCGGAATAGGGGGATTGTGGCGGGCGACTTACCCCGTCCGCGATCCGATGATTAGAGATAGAACCATCAAGATGATCGTTACCAGTATCGCCAGGACAAATCCTACGATCCCGGCCCAACGTCGAATGTGTTCCCTTTTCATGAGTCCTCCTTCTCTATGCGCGGCGGGTCACCTTTGCCCCACAAGATGATCGACGGGACTCGCCCGCCGGTAAGCCGTTCTCGCGTCTTCGTCAGACAGGTGCAGATACCGCAAGGTGGTCTGAATGTCCCTATGTCCCAAGAGCCGTTGGATATGGACGGCTTCCATCCCGTAGTGGGCCATGAGGGTCGCTGCCGTGTGACGCAACAGGTGCGGGTGACATTTCAAGCCTGCTCCCTTCCCGATCCTGCGGATGACGTCGTAGATGCGCTTCTCCACGAGTCGGTTTCGGTGGACTGAAAGCCACAGGCAGTCAGTCTCTACCCCGTCTCGCTCTCGCAGATACCGCCGCAGATGCCGAAGTGTCTCCGCCCCGAACGGCACGACCCTCTCTATTCGCCCCTTGCATTCCTCACTCACCCTCACGTCGCGGTTGACCAGGTCTACGTCCTCGACAAGCAGGCGCGCGAGTTCGCCGGCGCGAAGTCCGGTGTCGAGCATCAGGGAGATCATGGCCAGATTGCGCGCGCGCAGAAGTATATCGTTGTGGCCGTAGTTCGCGGCGGCGGCAAGCAGGCGTCCTGCATCTGTCGGTTGGAGGGTTCGCCCCTCTCGCCGATCCCGGCGAATCTTGGGGATATGTTCGGCCCAGTCGCGACGGTCAACGTAACCCTCACGGGCAAGCCACCTGAGCCAGACGAGGGTGATCGTGCGGATAAGATGTACCGTGCCCGCCGCCAGGCCCCGGTCAAGCAGCGTGGATAATACCCCGCGAATGTGCTCCGGCGTCAGGTCGTCGGCATCGGTCACCCCAGCAAGCCCGAGAGTAAGACAGACGCGCTCGACCTCTCTTTGGTATGAGGCCAGCGATTTAGGGCGGAGATTCTCGGCATGCTTCGCGGCTAGAAATGCCTCTACACATTGTGAAAGTTCCATCGGCCAGGACACCTCCCATGAGTGATACCACGTTTGGCGTCCTACCGTGCGTGGAGAAATCTACTGGGGTTTTGGCGGGTCATATACCAGATTACTTCCGGTTGGGCTTCGGATGCTGGCATAATACCCCGTGAGTGACTTTTCAGGCAGCTTGTTGCGGAGTTCAGGCGGTAACACGTGTCCGGGTCCTTCGCCTGCGTCGCACCGGCCGGCTATATTCGCAGACAAAGTCAACCCACTCCTGCGGCTTCTCGTCCGGGAAATAGCCGATCACTTCCCGCAATCGTGCAAGCTCATGCTCGCCGCATCCCGGCGCGGGCATCCCGGCCTTCCAATTGCGGATAGTCGCCTTACTGATGGCCCCGCCGATGAACCGGTAGGCCGCTTCCTCTGTCAGCAGGGCATTCTCGTGGCAGAGCCTCGTAAAGCGCCGCCCGAACTCTGGATTGTAGGGCATCCTCATCACCTCCCTCCTTGATCTGTTGTTGTTATCAGTATAGCGCGAAATATTTCTACTGTCAAGCCCTCTATCCTATTGCAGCGCGCAACAACACCCGTTACAATAGTATCAACGATCACAACGGAGGTATGCCATGAGCCCTTTGCAGCAGTGGCGGCAGATGCGCGGCTTAACTCAATCCGACCTTGCGGCGCAGTGCGGCCTGGATCGCAGTATAGTCAGCTTGATCGAGAACGGCCAGAAACTGATGCCTGCGTCGCTCGCGGCTTTTCTTGAGTCGATAACGCCCGGACTTGCCGACGAACAGCAGCGGCATTACGCCAACCGTCGGCGGCGTATCAAGAAGATGCTGAGCGAGGCGGCGTGATGAGCCATGAAACGGTAGCCCTGTCCGCGATTCGTTTTGACAAGTCCGTCTACCCGCGTACCAAACACGACCCCGCCCTGGTACAGCGGTATGCCGCCTGTCTAGCCGAGATCGAGGCCGCCGGGAACTACATCACTGTTGACGCAAACTTGCGCATGCTCGATGGGCGTCATAGGCACTTGGCGTATCTGACCATCTACAGTGAAGAACCAGACCATCAGGTCACTGTCCATGTCCTGCCGGTATCTGACGACTCAGAGGCATTCGAGGTAGCCGCCAAGCTGAATAGCCAATCCGGTTGGCAGATGACGGAAGAGGATAAGGAAGCAGCGGCACGACGGATGTACCAGCAGCCCGACCGCCGCAAGACACAAGCCGAGATAGGCGCAATACTGTCTGTGTCGACCACGACAGTATCGAGATGGCTAACCGGCATACTCGAAGCCGAGCGTAAAGCCCGCGAAGCGAAGATGCTCTCAATGTGGCTTGCATGCCATACGCAGGAAGACATCGCCGAAGCCGTGGGTGTGGTGCAGTCCGTGGTGGCTGAGTTTTTGCAGAGAATATCGGAAAAGTACAGCGGAAACGATTCCGATATTTTCCGCAATTTCGACGCCGAGCCGGAAGAGGGCAAGAAGTCACCGCGTCAGCTCTACTCTGTTTGGAACTTCCCTGAAGCGACCAACAAGACGCGCGTGTTCGGCAGCATCCCGCCCGAGATTATCGACAACCTGCTCTACTACTACACGAAGCCATTCGACGTAGTGTTCGACCCATTCGGCGGGGGCGGCTCGACCGTCGATAAGTGCATCGAGCGCAAGCGTCGGTACTACGTTTCGGATCTCAACCCGATCCCGGCACGCTCCGACATCCGCAAGCACGACATCACGACCGGTCTACCCGGCGACTTGCCCGTTCCCGACTTCGTTTTCCTCGACCCGCCCTATTGGAAACAGGCTGAGGGCAAGTACAGCCAGGACCCGACTGACCTGGGCAACCTCAAGACGGTCGAGGAGTTCATCGAAGCCATCGGCCGAATAGCGCAGCAGGCTAAGCGCAAGTGGAACGGCGTACATACCGGCAGACTCGCGCTCATCCTCGGCCCGTGCAAGCAGGACGGGGCTTACACCGATCTCGCGTTCCTGGCCTACGCGCGAGTTGCCAAGTACTTGAACCCGGTTCAGCGGATCATCGTTCCCTACACTACACAAGTACATGGCGGCGCATACGTCGAGGGCGCAAAGAAGAAGAAAGAACTGCTCTATCTGCATCGTGACCTGATGGTATTCGGAGGCTAGGATGTCTCTTCCTGATCGGATAGAGGAGGCGGTTGTGGTGGAACGGGAAGTCTATGACATCATTCGCCACCACCCGGCTATTGCTAATGCCACGATCAACGGCAGCGAATGCACGCACGATCCTGGCTTCATGAATGAGGTGCGTAGGAGCACTGCGCCAGCAGCCCTGCTACTGCGCTATCAGCCTGATGGTGTGGCGCTCACCAAGAAGGGCGGGGTGTTCTACTGGGATGCCAAAGCAAGCGATCAGATCGAGAAGCAAGCCTACCAGATATACATGAAGCTCAGTGATTGGGGCTGTCCCGTATGGATATGGTGTCGGCCCCCTGGTTGCGACCTCTACTATCAGCGTCTGCATCTGATACGGTTTCAGGATAGCACCCAATGGGTCAACGGTTTCCCCGATCCCTGGCCTGTCTACGACGACTGGATATATCCCCCCGGCTCAGACACGGCATATAGTGGGACACCCTATCGCGTCATCGACCTATCATCAATGCGGAACTGGTACGAGGAGCACCCAAGAAATATTTTCACCCCAGGCGCAAATACCTGTTGACACGTTGCCGGGACTCATGGTATAGTGCTATTGTTGTTGTTGTTCAGCACAGGATGGACCCAATGGAACTCTACACAACGTTTCGATTGCTACACGATCACCGCGCATGCGTTGACTCCTACCGCCGAATGGGGAAGAACCCGGCGCGCGCAGGGCAAGGGCCGAAACGCCCGTCTTTCGCGAAAAAGCCCGACTCACAGGCCGATTCCGCGCGTCCAGCCCCGGTCAGGGGTTCTGATACAGATTTGGTTCTGACGGCCCCTGAATAGGGGGGTTTACCAGTTCACTGACGGTCAAGGGTAGGGATCGCAACTTAGAGAAAGGGGGACCCTATGAAACCAGATACAGAGGACTATGGCATTCCGAATCCGATGGAAACCGAGGCGGTAGACGCTTTCATCAAGGTCTACGAGGAACGGTTTCCAGAGGCCATGGTTCAGGCGGACCATCAATCGCTGATGTTCTGCATGATGGCCATGATACTCAAAAAAGACGCGACGGACTTCGAACGGATCGGCAAGATGGCCGCCGCGGCCGCGTTCCGGGTGATCGAAAAGCTGGGTCAGATGGACCGGTTCAACACGCAAATGGACGCGGCCCTTTCCAAGGTCGAATCGGTTCCTTGACAACTGAAGAGAATTTTGCCGGGCTAGCGCGGGAGTTTCCACCTTTTCTTCCGCGCTGTGGGCGGCCCGGCATCCAGTGTCCGAGTCCGCCAACGGAAGATGCTCACCTGCCGGATAGAGGCGTTACCCGCGACTTCGGCGGGGTGTACCCAGCATGCAGACAGGTGGTTGCCGGAGGGGCGGGCTCGGGCAGCTTCCGAGTCCGGCGTTTACCTGGTACGCCAGGTAGGTGAGGGTTGAACGGTCGCAGGTCGCCACTGCGCCATAGGTAGCGGTGTGAGGCAAACCGCCGCCGGACTCGGGTAGTTTCCGAGTCCGGCGCGGCGTGGTGGGAACACGCACTGCAAGAAAAAAAGAAGCTGCGCAGTGACGAATAAGGAAAACACAGTTTCCGAATATCTTCCGCGCCTATGGACGTGCGCGAAATGACGCGCCCAAGCTCGTAGTGGCGGCTGCGATCAACGCAGTGATACCGGGACCGCTCAAGCGCGGAGAAACGTGGACGGTCCTTTGGGTGTGAGCGGAGGGATCAATCCTCAGCCAGCGGGCCTCTGGATTAGTCCAAGTCGAGTAGGTTCAAATCCTGCCGTCGGGCTCGGTCAGTTTTCTCGACCGCCGACAAGTCGCCCTGGTGACTTCCTTCTCGGGATAGGCGGTCGAGATTCGGGAGGGTTGGTCTGAGCGCATTAGCAGCGTTGAGGCAGCCTATTATTCTCGGCCAAGCCTGGCAAAATAGGGCAGACACACAGGCAAGCCAGAGGCGCACCTACTTAGCTACGGCGACCCGAGGCGGCTGACCCTCTCGCGGATTCAGAGTTTCGAGTGAAGCAAAGAGGAGGTGATCGAATGTCAGAGACGATTGAATACCCTGTCTGCGAGTACTGCAGCCAAGAGAGAAAGCCGGGAGTAAGCTGCACGGTGATGAAGATCACGATTCAGGGTCAGGAGCACGATCGCGTCCCGTACGCTAACGAACGCCGACCCGAGCCTCACGACTGCCACGACTGCAACACGCCCTTGGGTGGGATTCATCACGCCAACTGCGATATGGAGCGTTGTCCCAAGTGTGGGACTCAATTCATCACCTGCGGTTGCGGTCCGGGAGAACTGCCCGTCGCGACTGAAGGGAAGTACCCCGAATGAGTCGGGGTGGCCGAAGGCCGGTCCTTCAGCCACGTTGGAGGTCCCTGCCCGAAAGTTTCGAGCGATATGAGGAGGAGGTGATGAGATGCAATACCGAAAGCGACCAGTCGTGGTGGATGCAACTCAGTGGTTCACGAATGGCGATCACCCAGAGGATGGATGCATCAGTACATTCGACCCAGAGGGTGGTGACCTGTTTCTGAGCGAGGGTAAGATTGTTCGCTACTACCGGACGTCCGACGGCGAACGTATCTGCGAACAATGCGGCAAGGTGATGCGTTACCACGGGTGGATCGACACACTGGAGGGTTGCCACATAGTCTGCCCCGGCGACTGGGTGATAACCGGCGTAAAGGGCGAGCACTATCCGTGCAAACGGGATATTTTTGAGGCTACGTACGAGCCAGTTTCCCCGCAGGATGCGGGGTGAGCGAAGGCCGGTCCTTCAGCCAGGGAAGGTTGAGGACCGGCAACAATCAGGGGGCCGGAATAGCAGGGAATTGACCGGCCCCCGCTATCAAGAGAGGAGGCAGGACAGTGATAGATGTTACATTCGACCCGATTGAACTCATGATGGATGAGGTAGCGAAGGGCGAACTACAAGAAGCCTGCAGGGCGCGAGTGGAGATGGCAGAAGCGAGGTTCCCCCGGATACTCGATCACGTCTCGAAGGTCGCCGCGTATCTGGCCTTAGTTGAGGATCGGTTTCACGACCAAGAGATGAAACTCGCGTTTATCGGATACACACGGACTCTGGTCGCCAACGCATTGGCGCTATTGGCGCGTGAGAACGATCCTGCGCCCCTCGGATTGGATGACGGAGACAAGGAGGCAGGAACGTGATTCTCTACATCGTGATCGGCTTAGTGGCGCTTGTCATCGATTTCATTCTCGGGCATCTCTGCGGTTACGGCAAGGGGCACTACGAGGGCTATCGCGTTGGCGACGAACACGGTTATAAGTTGGGTCTCCAGGACGGCGTTCGGCGCGAAGCGGCGGCGGCGCTCGAAGTCCACGAGCTCGCCAATAAGATTAGAAAGGAGCGGGCATTGTGACCATTTGGAAATATCCCCTTCCACAGAAAGAGCAGTTCGCCCTGCGAATGCCGAAGCGCGCGAACCTGCTGACTGTGCAATTACAGGATGGTGTGCCTACCCTCTGGGCAATGGTCGATCCCAGTGAGGACTATACCGAGCGCGACTTCGTGATAGTTGGCACGGGACATTCTATCGACCTGCCACGCAGAGAATACATCGGGACGTGGCAGATGGGGTCGTACGTCTGGCACCTGTTCGATGCGGGGGAGAAAATGTGAAATGCCTACCAATCGTGATTTCGGCGCTACTGTGGGCGGCAGCCGTCGTGACGGCCCACTACTTCGGAACGGGCCGACGCTGATGCGGCGACTAGCTACCTACCTGCAAGCCATCGACCTTGACCCGCTCGACTACCTGTGCAACCTTGCCCTGATGGGCATCGGCTTCTTCGCTTTCGGGTTCTACTGCTGGCTGGTTTGCGGGGGGAGACCATGACTAAACTAAGACTTCGCCCAGTCAACTGTGCACCGCGAACTTGCGCGGCCTGCATCAAGCAGATCGAGGGCGAACCCCTTGAACTGCGCGACTGTAGTGGTGGGCGGGTCTACGTCCACGACATACCGTGTGCGCTGAACTACGGTCGCGCGCGGCAGGCCAGATTCCCGTGGGAGAAAGGGGAAAGCGATGGCACATCTCCTGACTGATGAGCAATATGAGTTCCTTCATTCAGCGGCGAACCGCGTCGCTCTGGAGTGGAATCTTGGGGAGCTCGTTGGTGGGGTTGCCCCCGAAACCAAGGGCACTCTCGCATTACTCGCGCTCTGTCTCAAGGACGAACATACCCACTGGAGGTCACCGGAGCACAAGGCGGCGGCCTTGATATTGGCGCGGAGGATAATGGCGCAGGAACTCGTCAAGGCCGGCGAACCGCGCCGGGAGAAAGGGGAACCTGATGCCTAGAACATTACTGACGCTCGACGAGAAGCACAGGGCACGAACCAGGGCACTCTACGAGGTCGAGTATCGCAAGAACCTGCGCGAACTTGTCCCCGGCTCGTGGGAGTGGGAGCAACCGGATCGCCAATGCAAAGCATTGGAAGGGATCGCCGACGCCCTAGAGCGCCTGTTCCCCTACCTGGAGGAGATCAGGAGGCAACTGCACGAGGATTTCCAGCGGCTGCCGAGCCGCAGGGACCTGGCGGCGATTGGAATCGCCACGGGAGTGTTTGCCGCCAGTGTGCCTGATCGCGTCCACTTCGACTGGGAAGCGATTCGACTGGACGCCGATGCCCTGCTCGCCGAGCTGGACAAGACGGCGGAGATGGAGGAGGTGGGGTGAGATGATCTGCGGCCGTTGCGCGAGGTCTTTTGACGAACGCCCCGCACTTAGTCGCGCGGACGGCAAGACCAATGTCTGTCCGTCCTGCGGCACCAGGGAAGCTCTTGAGTGCATCCAGTTCGCGAGGCGGGGTAAGGGTCCGGCTGTTGTGCGGAGGTACCTGTTGAGTAAACTGATGGAGGAGGTGAAGTGAGATGGTTAA
>Ga0315289_10006012_pt1 | contig 17859 bp, 19 predicted proteins | sample YL17G11_40_MG_FD_203452 | JGI IMG/M metagenome (GOLD analysis project Ga0315289, IMG submission 203452) | Sediment microbial communities from Yellowstone Lake, YNP, Wyoming, USA - YL17G11_40 | ecosystem: Environmental > Aquatic > Freshwater > Lake > Sediment | place: USA: Wyoming | collected... | reverse complement strand
TCCCGGCAGCACCCCCCCCGCTCCCGAGCTTTCTCACGTCCCCGCTCGGCGCCACAGGCTTGAAGAACGAGTCGAGCCTCCCCTGCTGCGCCTTGGCGCCCGCGGCTCCGAGGCGGTTGAGCGCGCCGCGGATGCGCCCCTCGTCAAAGTCCTTCTCGCGGACCAGGAACTGGATGATCCCTTCGACGTCCGGCTTGGTGAACTTGATCGGCGGGAGCTGGTCGAGCGGGGCGACGCTCGGCTCTGTTTGTTTTTTTTGTCGTGTGTTTTGGGGGAGTTTTTTTCTTTTTTTCAGAAAAGTCTCTCAACGAAACCTCGAACCTCGACCTCGACCCCCCCCCCGCCCACCCACACACACACTCACCCCCCCCCAAAAAAAAAAAATCAACAGCTCTTTTTTTTCCTTACCTTTGAACAGCTTCCTCGCCTGCTCGAACGGGAACGGCTCTGGCACCGGGTACTTGGCCCGGTCGATGTTCTCCAGGACCTTCTCGATCGTGCCGTGCGCGCGGATCAGGTTCAGCGCCGACTTGGGCCCCACGCCGCGGATCGACCCGGCGTAGTCGCAGCCGCAGAGGATGCACAGGTCGACGAACTGGTCCTCGGTCAGCTTCAGCTCCTCGAGCACCTTGGCGTAGTCGTACTCCTGGACGGGGAGCTTGGCCGAGGCCGGGGTCATGAGGTTGCGCAGGACCCTCGGGGCGCCGAAGGTGAGGGAGTCCATGTCCTCGGAGGACATCGCATAGGCGGCTCCTGGAAAAGTTTTTTTTTTGCGTGCGACATTTTTCGTTTTTGGTTTTTTGGGGTGAGTTCTTTGGAGCCTTTTCTGTCTGTTCCTTTCCCTCTTGTGCCTTTCGAGATCCCTCTCGCCCTCTTTCTTCTCCGCAGCTCCATCGACTGAAAGCGAGAGAGAGCCAGAAAGAACGGGGGAGGCGGAAAGAGAAGAGCGCGATTCCAAGGGGGGAAACAAAAAACAAAACAAAAGGTTACCTTGCTTGACCAGCGACGCGCACTGCGCCTCAGCCTCCGACGGCGCGTCGACCACGGGCACGCCCAGCAGCCTAAGCAGACGCTTGCATTCCTCGTTGTGGACCTTCGTCACTTTCACGGTGCGCTTGGCGAGCTTCGCCACGGCCTCCTCGTCGGCGCCGGCCTCCTTGGCCTCGGCGAGGTCGGCGGCCGCGTCGCCTCGCGCCCCGGCGCGGCGCGAGAGCTCGTCGCGCTTGGCCTCAGGCGGGGCGCCGTCGAAGACGTAGATCGGCTTCATGCCGGACTCGAGCATGCGGATGGTGCGGTAGAACATCCCCTGGAGGTGACTAAGGTATAGTTTTTCGAGGAGAAAGGGCGAGAGAGAGAGAGAAGGGCGAGCGCGTTGAGGTAGGGAGAGAAATGAACGACGACGACTGACGAGAAACCATCGACGAACCGATTCTCTTTCTATCTCCTTCTCCACCCAGCCCCCCTTACCTCGTGACCTCCCCGGACTGGTCGGTCAGCTGCTGGTCGCCCATGCGGCCGACGACGACCTGGTTTGTTTAGAGACAGGAAGAGAGAGAGGAAGAGAGAGAATGAGCGAACCAACTCAAACACGATGACTTTCTTGATGCCAGTCAAACAAATCCATTTACCAAGAACTGGTAGATGTGCATCGACGCGTCGACCGCGATCTGCCTGCCAAAGTAGTTTTCGAATTTGTTCTCGCGGCGGCAGGTCGGGGCCGCGTCGCCGAGGAGCTTGGAGAGGCCCTGAAGAGGTAGAAGAGATTTGAAAGGTTTTTTCAATGCCGACGTCGTCGACGACGAAAAGAGAGCGGTGATGGTGAGCTCTTCTCTTCTTCTCGCTCTCGCTTTTTCTCCTCGATGCAAACACGCATTCGAGCCGGTCGTCGCTCCAGAGGAGCGGCACGAGGCGTACCTTGATGCCCATGGCGGGCGACAGGGGAGATTTGAGAGGGGTGGAAGAAGGAAAAAGGGGAAGAGAGTTTCGTCGACCGCCTCTCTCTCTCTCTTCTCTCTCTCTCTCTCTCTCTTTCTCTCGAAAGTGACGGAGAGCGCGACCTCGACCGAGTCGCTTCCCCCCATTTTTCTTCTTTCGTCTCTCAGTAACCGAGAACGACATGCTCTCCGCGAGCGACCCGAGGGCCAGCCTCCGCGCCCTTCGATCCCAAAACCCCAGCAGAGCGCGAAAAGTCTCGATAGAGACCTCTCCTGGAAGAACTGCTCCCCAAAGATCGCTGAGCAGCGAGCAGCGGCGGCCGATGCTCGTCGTTGATGGGTCGACGTCGGCGGCGTCAACGCTGCTCCTCGACCCACAAAACTCCACTGCGCCCTGCTGGTTCCCGGACTCCCCCGCTGACGACTCGCCGGCGTCGTCCGATCTGCGGCTTGCGAGGGGCTTCGAGCGCGCGTCGACCGTGATCGCGAGGGCGCGCGTCGCCGGCGCGGCTCTGAGGTAAGTGAGAGAAGCCCTGCAGTTTTTCCTCTTTCCCTCTTTGTTGCGCTCTTTTTTTCAGGAAACCGAGGGGACTCGATCTTTGGCAGCTTCCCGAAGCAAACCAAAGCCGGCCCACTTGGCCAAAAGCAGACTAGAGCCCTTCCCAGCATGCCACGGCGATCTCTACATTGTCGAAACCTCCGTCTCGGCGCGATAAGGACAGAGATCCCTGGAGAGGGCCCCCGAGCGCAAGGCGCACATGCACATTTTGTCTTTCTCTTTTTTTCAGTTTCGTCTCGCCCCTCTCCCTTCTCTCTTTTCTCTTTTCCAACTCGCTCTCTTCCTCCTCCTTCCCAAAAACAAAAACGAACCAGGTCCGCGCTCGACGAGCTCCTCGGCCGCTGGCACGACTTCGACCACCTGCTGCTGGGTCTCCCGGGGGCTTTGAGGGCCAACGCGAGCCTCGGGCACCCCGCGGCGGCGCTGCTGCTTCCTTCTTCTTCGCGGTCGTCTTCGTCGTCGCTCTCTCCTCCGCCGCCGCCGCCTCCGACGCCGCTCGACCCTCTTTCTTTGCCCGCGGGCTGCTCGGCGCGCCTGCTGCGCGACCTCGGGCGGTACCGCCGCCTCATGCTCTTCTGCAGGGCGCTGAGACACGGGAGGGACTTCGAGAGGGTGCGGGAGGAGCTGGAGAGCGCCGGGAGGCAGGGCGTCGGCCCCTTCCCTGCGCCCGCCGGCGCGGCAGCGGGCTGCGGCGGCGCCGGCGGCGGCGGGGAGGCGGGAGCGGGGGGCGCCCCGCCCGCCTCACCCCCTCCCCCTCCCCCTCCGCCGCCGCCGCCGCCGTCGATCCGGATCCTCTCGGTCCAGCCCGCCGCCGGGCTCCTCCGCCCGGCCTACGTCCTCCTCGAGGACCACGCCACCGAGCAGCTCGTCGTCGTCGTCAGGGGCACGACCGGGTTCCGCGACGCCGTGACCGCGCTGACGACCAAGGCCGCCACGACGACGAGGACGAAGGCGAGGGCGAGGGAGAGGGCGAAGGCGGAGGCGGCGGCGCGGCGGCTGCGGCGCGGGAGGAGGGAGGAGGCCGGCGGCGGCGGCGTAGGAGGACCCGAGGAGGCGCCGGAGCCCGCGGCGTCGGAGGAGGAGTCCGAGTCAGAGTCAGAGGAGGTCCACGAGGGGCTCGCCGCCGCGGCCGAGGCGCTTGCCTCCGAGCTCGGCCCGCCGCTCGCGCGGGCCGCGGCGCGCGGCGGCTGGAGCGTCGTCCTGACTGGGCACTCTGCGGGCGGCGGCGTCGCGGCGCTGCTGGCGCTGCACCTGAGGACGCAGGCGCGCGAGCTCGCCGCCCGGGTCGCCGACGGGGGCGGCGGCGCCGCCGGCGCCGCCGCCGCGGAAGAGGCCCTCGCCTCCGCCGCCGCCGTCGCGTTCGCCTGCCCCCCCCTGGCCTCGCTCGCGCTCGCGCGGTCGCTGAGCCCCTTCGTCACCACGGTGCTCTGCGGAGCTGACGTCGTGCCGACGCTGTCGCCGCACTCGCTCGACCGCCTGAGGGCCGACGCGCTGGAGATCGCCCTGGAGAGGAGGAGGGGGGAGGAGGGGAGGCGGGGGAGGGGCCGGAAGCGCTCCTCTCTGGCCACGGCCGCTCTCTCCCTGTCGGGCTCTCTTTTGCCGCCCTTGCCCTCGCTCCTCGCCGTGGGGATTTCGTCGTCTCTTCCTTTTTCCTCTCTCGCCCGCGGGGTGCTCGGAGCTGCGCAGGGATGGAGGGGGAGGGCCTCCCTCGCGGCGGGCCTCTTCTTCTTCTTCGGGGCGCTGGGTCTTGCCCTCGCCGCGGCGGCAGCAGGCGCGTCGAGGCGGCTCGGGTCGGCGGCGAGGGAGGGTGGGTCGAGGGAGCAGGAGCGGAGGCAGGAGGAGGCGAAGCGGCAGGGGAGGGGGGGCCCTCCTCCTCCCGCGAGGAGCGGGTTCAGGAGCCACGTCGTCCCCTGGCCGGGGGCGCGGAGGCGGACGCGGGAGGGCTCGAGGCTCGGCGGCGGCGGAGAAGGAGGAGGGGGAGGAGGGAGGAGGAGGCGCCCCCTCTCGCCGGTAGCGGCGGCGGCGGCGGCGAGCCCGGCCCCCGCGGCGGCGAGCGCCTCGAGGGCCGCCCTGTTCCCCCCGGGCAGGATCCTCCACCTCGTCCCCTCCGAGGTCCTGCTGGAGGCCTCTGCTGCCGCTGCCGCCGCGACTGCCGCTGCCGCTGCTGCTGCTCTCTCTGAGGCTCAGGAGAAGAGGGAGGGCCGCGGCGACGAGAGCGACGAGGGCGGCTGCGGCTGCGGCTGCGGCGGCGGCGAGGGTCGGAAAGAAAGGAAGGAAGAAGACGCCGCCGCAGGTCCGCCGCTGCTGGCTCGCCCCTCTCCTCCTCCGCCCCCTTCGGACAGCAGCAGCACGGTCATCCTCGCCGCGGTGCCCCACGAGCGCTACGGCGCGATCAGGCCCCACCGAAGGATGCTCCGGGACCACTTCATCCCGGCGCACCTCGCGGCGCTCGAAGCGGCTGCCGCGGCCTTTGTCGCCTCGGCGGCGAGGGCGGAGGAAGGAGAGGCGACTCCCGCCGCCGCCGCCGTCGTCGTTCCGAGCTGATGATTCGAGGGCCGCCCCAGTTTCTTTCTCTCGGCTTCTTTGTCTCAGAACCTGCTAGTTTTACAACGTCAGAAATGCTCTCTTCTTCTCCCTTTCCCTCGAGTGCAGTAATAATAAAAATAGAAATAGAAACAGAAAACCATGAAAGAGCAAGAAACACCTCACTTCAGGAATCAAACTGCTGCCTCAGGACCATCTCCTCCTCGCTCTTCCAGGCGCCCGACGCCCTCACGCCGGCGTCTGCCACGCGCTTCTGCTTCTCCCTCGCCAAGGCGGCAGCGGACTTTCGCGGGGGAGCGGCGGCGGGGGGCTGCGGGCCGATCTGGTTCGGGTTTGGCGCCGTCGATTCCGCGGCGACGACGACCGCCGCGGCCCTGAGCTTGGGCGCGAGCGACGAGAGGTCTCGGGGGCGGTTGGGCGGCGGGGACCGGGACCTCGAGCGAGAGCGCCGGTTCGCCTGCTCCGTGCGGGCCGCGGCGACGACGGCCGCCGCGGGGGGGCGGTTGGCCTCGGGGTCGAGGAAGGGAGCGGCGGCGGCGTTCCCGGAGGCGCCGAGCGCCGAGAGCGCGCTCGGGAGCGGAAGGGACGAGGAGGGGGCCTTGCCTCCGCTGTCCCTCCTCTGCTTCTCCTCCCAGGCGCGGAGGCGGCTCTCGGCCTCCCTCTGCCGCTGCTCGGCGGAGTCCTGCGAGGCCGCGGCCGCTTCGTCGTCCTCGCCGCCGCTGTAGCTGTCGTCGTCGCCGTCAGAGTCGGCGGGGTGGCCAGCGGCGACGGCGGCGAATGCATCGCCGACATTGACCTTCCTCCCTTCGTCCTCGTCCGAGCTGCTGGAGCTGGAGCTTCCGTAGCCTGCCAAGGCTTCCATGCTGGGCAGCCTTCTGGCGAGCAGAAACGACCGTGCCCTCGAGCAGCGTCGCCCCCGCCGCTCTCAAAGAGTGAAGAAAAAAGAAAGTTTGTGACGGAGAAACGAAATATCCCAGTCGGTGCTCAGAAGTTTTTTGCTGTGACGTCGCCTCTTCTCTCTCTCCCTTTTCTCCCTCCTCCCACCCCACAGGCCCACTCCCTCGCACCCGCGCAAGCAAGGAACATGACCGACCCCGTCGTCCCCGAGGCCGAGGAGGAGCTCGTCGACTACGAGGAGGAGGAGGCCGGCGCCGACGACAAGAAGGCCATCGCTGGCGCCGCCGGCGCCGCCGCCGGCGGGGCTGCCGCTGCCGGCAAGGGCGCCGGCTACGTCGGCATCCACTCCTCCGGGTTCAAGGACTTCTTGCTGAAGCCCGAGCTCCTCCGCGCGATCGTCGACTGCGGTTTCGAGCACCCCTCGGAAGGTAAAAAGAAAAAAGGAAGGGAGAAGGAAGACGGCCGGCGTTGCATCGGCGGCGGTGCTGTTCTTTTTTTCCCGCCCGCCGCGCGGTTTGCTGTGCCCATCCCCCACCTTGGGCGCCCGTTTTCGGCCCCATGCCTTGCCGCTCGAGGTACACTCTTTCGCTAGCGGGGCCGATGCAGCGTCCTCGAGCTTGCCATTGGATGGGAAGGGGCACGCACAGGGCGTAAGCTGTCCGATCGCAGGGGCCATCGGATGACGTCTGCGCCAGTCGATGTTTTTGTTCCTCCCATGCTTCCATCTTCTTCCGCTCCTTCTCACCTCTTCTTTCTCCTCCTCCTCCTCCTTCCCTCCTCCAATCAAATCAATGCAACAACACAACAGTCCAGCATGAGTGCATCCCCCAGGCCATCCTGGGCGGAGATGTCCTGTGCCAGGTGAGCAAGCAGAAAGAGGTGGAGAGAGAGAGAGAGAAGAGACGAGCTTTTTCGGCCGACAGCGATCAGCGCCTCTTTCTTCCCCCGCCTCTTTCTTCCCCCGCCTCTTTCTTCCCCCTCGCTCGTTTCCCTCATCTTTTTTCGACCCCGACCGCCAAAAAAAAAAACTTCGTAGGCCAAATCCGGCATGGGCAAGACGGCCGTCTTCGTGCTCTCGGTCCTCCAGCAGCTCGACCCCGTCGACGGCGAGGTCGGCGCGATCGTCATCTGCCACACGCGCGAGCTGGCCTACCAGATCTGCCACGAGTTTGAGCGGTTCTCGGTGTACCTGCCCGGTGAGAAGGAGAGGAGAGAAGAAGAGGAGATTTTTTTCTCTTCCCGCTTCGAGCGGAGCGGGCAGCGGAGCGAGGAAGCTTTCTATCATTTCCTTTGAGCGGAGCGGGCAGCGGAGCGAGGAAGCTTTCTCTTGTTTTCCTTTTTCCTTTTTCGGGTTTTCTTTTTTTTTTACCTTTTTCGAACCGAGAAAAACAAAACTCACTTCCCATCCTCTTTCCCTCTTCTTTTCTTCCCTCCGAAAAAACAATAGGCGTCCGCGTCGCCAACTTCTTCGGCGGCCTGCCCATCAAGCAGCACAAGGACATCCTCCGCGGCGCGGCGCCACCGCACATCGTCGTCGGCACGCCGGGCCGCGTCAAGCAGCTGGCCAAGGAGGGCGACCTCAAGCTCGGGTCGCTGCGCCACTTTGTGATCGACGAGTGCGACAAGGTGAGAGAGATAAGGAGAGAAGATAGAGAGGGAAAGATGAGAGAGAGAGAGCTGGATGACTCTCACGTCATTATCGCCCTTTCTCACTTTCTCTCTTTCCCTCTTATTCACCCCCCACACACAAAAAAAACAGGTTCTCGACAACGTCGAGATGCGCTCCGACGTCCAGGAGGTCTTCAAGCTCACCCCGCACGACAAGCAGGTCATGATGTTCTCGGCCACGCTCGACAAGGAGGTCCGCCCGATCTGCAAAAAGTTTATGACCGACGTGAGTTTTACTAGGGATGGAAAAGCTAGCTCACTCAGCTGGCGGTGTTTTTGTGGGGATTCCGGGAGGGGGAACGTCGATTCATTATCGTCATTCGCTGAGCCGATCGAGGGCGATGCGACGGCGGCCGGAGAGATTCTTCGGAGGAGGAGGAGGAGGAGGACGGCCGCGACGAGAAGGGAACGGCGCCGCCGCGGCAGCGGTGGCGCTTGCCGTCGTTGCCGCTGCGGCATGAAAAAAAGAAGATCAACGAACAAGAGGGGAGCTTTGCCTCCCCTCCTCTGCGACGATGACGACGACGACCAAGGACGACGACGACGACGGGTTCCGGACGGCGAAGCGCTTGAAAGAGAGAGGGGAAAGCAAAAGGATCAGAAAGAGCGAGTCGAGAAGCCTTAGCGCGCTCGTTTAGAAAAACCTCTCCTTTTTGCCGCTTTCTCTCTCTCTTCTTGCTGAACCGAAAGCTCCCGTCATTCTTCTCTCGCTCGAGCTTCTTCTCCTTCTTCTCTCGCTCGTGCGACCCTGCTTCGTCTTCTTATACCCCTCGTCAGGGCTCTTGCGCGCACAGAATCAAGAACACAAGAAACAAAAAACTGACGAACGCTTTTCTTCTTCCAAAAAAACAAAACCAAAAAAAATGCCCCAAAAATTTCTTCCATCTCTCTCTCCCCTCCTTCCCCCCACTATTTCTTTCCCTCTCTTTTTTTCCCTCCTTTTTTTCCCTCTTTTTTTCCCTTTTTCTCTCCCCCCCCCCAAATAAAAAACCGCCAAATACAGCCGATGGAGATCTACGTCGACGACGAGGCCAAGCTCACGCTGCACGGCCTCGTGCAGCACTACGTGATGCTCCGCGAGGGCGAGAAGAACCGCAAGCTCAACGACCTGCTCGACGCGCTCGACTTCAACCAGGTCGTCATCTTTGTCCGCTCGGTCGCGCGAGCCAAGGAGCTCGACCGCCTCCTGCGCGAGTGCAACTTCCCCTCGACGTGCATCCACCGCGGGATGAAGCAGGACGAGCGGCTCGCGGTCTACAAGGTACGAGAGGCAGGAGGAAAGGCTGAAAAAGGGAGAAAGGAGAGGAAAAAAAAGAAAGGAGAGGAAAACGCCGCTCACGGGAGAGAAATTCACGTCACCAAAACCAAAAAAAACGACAGGCCTTCAAGGAGGGCCAGAAGCGCATCCTGGTCGCGACCGACCTCGTCGGCCGCGGCATCGACGTCGAGCGCGTCAACATCGTGATCAACTACGACATGCCCGAGACCGACGAGCGGCACGGCAACGGCGCCGACACCTACCTGCACCGCGTCGGCCGCGCTGGCCGCTTCGGCACCAAGGGCCTCGGGATCACGTTTGTGAGCTCCGAGGCCGACTCCGCGGTGCTCAACCAGGTGCAGGAGCGGTTCGACGTGGACATCAAGCCGCTGCCGGACCAGGTGGACGCCGCGAGCTACATGACGACGGCGTGAAGTGGAAGATGGGGGAAAGGGAACAAGAGGGAAAAAAGAGAGATGGAAAGAAGAGGGGAAAAAAGTGCTGTGATTTTTGCGAGCGAGCGAGAGGGCAGGTGTTTCTTCTTATGAGCCCTTCCTTTTGGTTTGTGTTATGTTTTTCTTTGAGTATGGCGCGCTTTCGTCCTTGTTTATGTGCAATGGAAAAAAACAAAAACAAACATTCTTCAGAAGAGAGGAAGAGAGAACCAAGGTCGAAGGTGATGGGTTTTGGAGGGAGAGAGAAGAGAAGAGGTTGAACGGGGACGAAAAAAAGGCGCGCCTCGCCTCGATCACTCCCTTTCTTTTCGCTTCTCTTTTCCGAAGCGGAGAAACCTCTTCTTCTTTCCGCTCTCCCTCCCCCCTTCTCTCATCATGGCGGCCACAACAGCAGTCAAGCCAGCAGCTGCTGCCGCTTCGTCCTCGCACGTCGACGGCCACGACGAGGCCCTCCCGGCGCCGAGGTCGCACCTGCTCCTCCTCCTCCTGTCGCTCGCGCCGGCGTTCCTGCCCATCCCGGCCAACGCGAACATCGTGGCCACGGCGTCGCTGGCGGTCTTTGTCGGCTGCTGGAGGAGCGTCAAGCAGGAGGCCCCCACGGAGAGCATGACGCGGAAGGTGAGAACGATGATGAAAGGAAAGGGAAAGCGAGAGCGATCATTCGATCGGTCGTCGAGCGCCCATGATTTCGTTTGGGACCTTTCTCTCTCTCTCTTCAACGCTCTTCCTTCTAGTCTCTGCGCGCTCTCACGCGGAGAGGGTGTCGTGCACTCTCGATCCCTGTATCCAGGGGGGAGGAGAGAGAGAGCCAGCGAAGAGAGAGAGAGAGAGAGAGAGGGAGCAGCGAAGCTGCAAAGAGCAGCAAGCACCAACGGTTCTCAAACGGTTTTTTTCTCTCTCTCTTCGCCTCTCCGCCTTCTCACCCTCTTCCCCCCCTCGGTCTCTCTCTCTCGTCCTCTCTCCTTCCCCCTGAACCAATCCAATTCACACCAGGACGCCATGAAGTTCCCCTTCATCGGCTCCGCCGTCCTCCTCTCCCTCTTCGTCGCCTTCAAGTTCCTCCCGGCAAACCTGGTCAACGCCGCGCTCACGCTCTACTTCGCTTCGCTCGGCACGGCGGCCCTGGCCGCGTCGGTGCTGCCGTTCGTCGAGGCGCTGTTCCCCGTTGCCGTCGCGGAGAAGTCTTACTCTCTCGTGAAAGGGCTCAAGATCCCCTACGTGCTGGATGTGAGCATTATTCGGGGGGGTGGGGCAGAGAGGGGAGAGCGAGAGAGACAAGAAGAAAAGAGGGAGGGAGAGAGACAAAGAAAAAACTCTCAACTTGAAACTCTCAACCCCCCTAAAAACTTCAACTTTACTCTCTCAGGAGCCGACCGACCTCTCCCTGACCGTCCCCGAGCTTGCCTCCGGAGCAGCCGCCTCCCTCTTTGCCCTCTGGTACGCGATGAAGAAGCACTGGCTCTCCAACAACGCCCTCGGGCTGGCGTTCAGCATCACGGGCGTGGAGCACCTCTCGCTCGGCGCCGTCTCGACGGGGGTCATCCTTCTGTCCGGCCTCTTCTTCTACGACATCTTCTGGGTCTTCTGCACGCCCGTGATGGTGACCGTGGCCAAGGCTTTCGACGCACCCATCAAGCTGCTGTTCCCGCGGTTTGGCGGGGGCCCCGTCGCGGCGAGGCTCGCCGCCGCCGCCGGCGTCGCGGCCGACGGCAAAGGGCTGTCGCCGTTTTCGATGTTGGGGCTGGGCGACATCGTCATCCCCGGCGTCTTCGTCGCGCTGCTGCTGCGGTTCGACTGCCTGCCCGAGAGGCAGCAGAGGCTCCGGGGAGCCAAGGCCGGCGCCGCCGCCGCGGCGAGGGCGACGACGCGCGCGAGCTCTGCCGGCGCGGCGGAGGAGAAGAAAAAGTTCCTCTCGTCGTGTCCCTACCCTTACTTTGTGGCGTCGTTCTTCGGCTATGTCCTTGGCCTCGGCACGACGATCGTCGTTATGAACGTCTTCAACGCCGCCCAACCAGCGCTTCTTTACATCGTTCCCGCTGTTTTGGGCGCGACGGCGGTGGCCGGCGCGGCGAGAGGGGAGCTGAAAGCGGTCTTTTCGTTCAGCGAGGAGCCCGAGGAGGAGGAAGGGGAGGAGAAGAAGGAGAAGAAGAAGGACAAGTAGCGAAGAGTTGTTTTTGTGGTTTCGTTTTCTTTCTCTCCGTTCTCATTTTTTGTGTGTGGTATTCTCCCCAGTTTTCGTGGTCTGACGTTGCGCATTTTTCTCTCGTTTTTCCGGAGGTGGTGGAGGGGGTGGAGGAAAAAAAAATGAGAGAGAACCGGCGAAGTTTTCCAGCACTCTCTTTTTTCGTTTTGGCATTTCAAAGAGCCGAGAGATGGCTTCGCGCTTCGACTCGTCGTCATCGGGCTCCTCCGAGGACGAAGAGGAGGCCCCACAGCTCGACGGCATGGTCTCAAGCGAGGACGAGGTCTTCGAGGACGCGTTCGGCGACGTTTATGACGACCTCGACGCAGGCGAGCTGGAGGTGAGAGCAATGAGAAGGAGAGCGAGCGAGCGACGACGATGGACTTTCCATTGGCCAGCAAAACAGAAACAAAAACTCACCGTTTCCTCCACCCCATATCTCTCTCCTGCTTTTAGCTCCCGGAGGACACCGATGATGATGACACGACACCAGAGATGCTGCGAAACGGCGTGGATGCGCAGGTGAGAGAGCGACAGAGGCAACAGTTTGTTTTTCTATCAGAAAAAAACGACAGCGCGGCGTCGAGACAGCAAAAAACAGGGCGTTTGACCTCTTTCTTACCCTCAAAACCCTCATCTTCTCCGACACCCGCAGGGGATCGACTGGGCGCGCTTGCAGCTGAGCCGCGAGGACTACAGGGTAAGCGCTGATGCTCAGAAGAAAAAGAAGGGCGTTGAACCTTTTCTCTCTCTTCTTTCTCTTTCTCTCTCCCCCCCGCTCCCTCTTTCTCGCTCCTTTTCTCTTTTCTCGCCCCCTCGCTCTCCCTGTCCCCCACTCTCCCCCTTTCTCTCCCTCTCTCTGTCATCTGTTCAACTAAATTCGGTCTCTCGACCTCGACAACAACAATAACAAAAAAAACTGCGACGAACAGGAGCGCCGCCTGAAGCAGCTTGATAACTACCTCAACCTCCCAGCCGCCGTCGCCGCCGCGGCCGCACGGATCGACCGCGAGGCCACGCGCTCCCTGCCGCCGAGGCCGAGGAGCAGGATCAGGAGGGCAAGGGAGGACAAGGGGAGGACGCCCGCTGCTGCCGCTACTGCTGCTCTTCCATTTTCCCCGGGTTCGCCCCCCTCCGCTCCCCTGCCGCTCGCGTTCTCGCGCAACAGCCGCGCCGTCCGCTGCTCCGTAGCGCACTTCCAGCTCCGAAACCTGCTGTACACGCCCTCGCTGCACGAGGCCTACGTCGTGCACGCCTCGCGCCTCGTGGCCTGGGACTCGGCGACCAGGGAGCGCACGGTGGTGCTGGACCTGAGCGGGAGCGACGGCGGCGGCCTCGGCGGCGACGGGGGCGGCGAGGACGACTGGAGGGCGATGCTCGCCGGCGCGGCGCGCCGCCCGCCCTTTGCCAACTCGCGCGTCCCGCTGCCGCCGCTCCCGGCCCCTCCAGCCTGGGCCGGCGCCTTCCCCATGCTCGGCAGCGCCGCGGCGACGGCGGCAGGCGAGGAGAGAGGTCGCTTCGTGTCGCGGCGCGTCCAGATCGCGACGGCGGCGGTGGGGCTCGGCCTCGCCGCGCTCGGCGGGTTCAACGGAGAGGTCGCCGTCGGGCCCACGGGGGCGGGCTTCTTCCCGTCTTCCTCTGCTTCCGCGTCCACGAGCAGCCGTGGGGCGAGCAAGAGCGGCCCAGCGGGAAGTGTGGGCATGCGCGTAACGACGAGCGACAACGGGATCACCAACGGCCTGGAGCTCAGCGGCGGCGCCAGCCGCGGCTCGTCGACGCTGCCGCGCGTGCCCGACTTTGGCGAGGGAGAAACGTTTTCTCCCTCTTCTCCGTCGACGACCACCCTCTTCTCGGCCAGCAACGACGGGTTCGTGCGCGCCTTCGACGCCTCTACCTGGCAGCGCACGCTGCTCGTCGACTGCGGCTGGGCGGTCAACTTCGCGACGGCGAGCCCCGACAGCGCGCTTCTTGCGGCCGTCGGCGACGACCCGGAGGCGGTGCTGCTCGACCCGCGCTGCCGCGGTGGCGGCGGCGGCGGCGGAGGCGCCGGCCGCAGCAACAGCGCCGCGCCTCTGACGACCCCGACGACGATGGGGAAGAGCGGCGTCGCGGCGCTGCGGGGCCACCTCGACTTCTCGTTCGCGGCGGCGTGGCACCCTTCGGGCCTGCTGCTCGCGACGGGCAACCAGGACGCGACGGCGCGCGTCTGGGACCTTCGCAACACCAAGGAATCGCTGCACGTGCTGAAGTCGGAGCTGGGCGCGGTGCGATCGTTGCGGTTCAGCCCCGACGGGGCGCTGCTGGCGGCGGCGGAGCCCGCGGACTTTGTGAAGGTCTACGACGTCCGCGGCGAGGGCGGGGGACTGGGGAGCGGAGGGGGGGGATCCGTGCGCCTCCGCCCTCGCTCTTCCTCTCGCCGCCCTTCTTCTTCTTCTCTTCGCCTCGGCGAAGAGGAGTTGCGAGAGGCCGAAGAAGAGGGACAAGAAGAGGAGGAGGAGGAAGAGGAAGAAGGACTCATCGCGGCGCTCCCCTCCGGCACCGCCGCTCCCTTTGCCACCTGCGGCGCCTGCTCCGGCGGCGGCTGCCCCCGCTGCGTCGACCTCGCCCTCCGCCACCGGGACCGGCTCCAGAGGCTCCGCAGGCGCAGGAAGCTGGTGCTAGAGCAGCAGACGCAGCAGAGGCAGGAAAGCAGGAGGAGGAAGAGAAGGATTGACGACGACGAGGAGGAAGAGGAGGAGGAGGACGAGGAGGGGAAGGGAGGCCGGCCGCTACTCGGCGAGAGCACGGACGACGACGAGAACGACAACGGCGGCCGCGGGGCGAAGAACAACACCTCCGCCGACGACGACGACCCGCTCTCTCTCCTCCGGCGCGGCCCCTTCGAGACCGCGCAGGTGATCGACTTCTTCGGCGAGTGCGCTGGGATCTCGTGGTCGCCCTGCGGGTCGAGGCTGTCGGTCGCCGTGGCCGATGCGACGTACTCGAGCCTCTTGCAGTTTGACAGGGTTTGAGAAAAAGAAGAAAGTTAGAAGAAAGAAAGAAAGAAAGAAAGAAAAAAATCGAGTTTTTTGCTGCATTTTTTTCTCTTCCTTGACGCTTTTTCCGACGCCGCCCTGCTCTTTGGCCTGCTGCCTCAAGTGCGCACACATTTTTCTCCAACTGAACCGAACATTCTCCTCTCTAGCACCACTCTGTCTTGTAAACGAAAACAAAAAGAAAACCTGAAACGGAAAGAGAGAGAGAGAGAGAGACGAGAGGTTTGAGGCCGGAAAAAAATTGCTCGAGTTTTTTTTCCCTAATTCTCATTGTTTGTCACACGACGAAAAAAGAAGAAGAAGAAACCAATTCACGTAGCATGCATGCATGCAGAAACACCAGAGCCGAAAACAAGGGGAAAAAGAAGTGGGGGTGGGGGGTTGTAAATCGTTGAGGGTCGAAAAAAAGAGGTCAAGTTCGAGTTTGAAAAATACTCTCTCGTCTTCTTTGTCTCTCTCTCCGTCTCCCTCTTAATTTTCTCCCCCCCCCCGAAGCTCTCACTTTCTCTCTCTCTCTCTTCCCTTTTTTCATCAACAGTGCGCCCGCATGCAGAAACGCGAAAAAACGAACGACAGTTTTTTGTGAGGGGATTTTTTGGGCGTGGCGATTAGGGAGGTAGGTTTTTTCTTTTAAGTTTCGCAAAAAAAAAAAAAGTGTGTGGGCGGTTTTTTTTTCCTCTCTCTTTCGTCCGTTTCGTCCTCCTTTTGAGGACCAAAAGCGACACTGATGCGTATCTCCACTCGCTCTCTCGGCTCCTTTCAGCTCTTTTTCCACTGCTTAGCGGCCGGTGGTGTGCGGGCCCGAGTAGGGCGCCAGCGTCAGCCTCTTGTCCTTCTCCTTGGACGGCACAAAGCGCCTCGACTTGGCCGGTGCTCCGGGCTTGTCCTTCTGCCACTCTTTCGCGACGGCCTTCCCGGCGACGTTGACCTTGGGAGACACCTGCACCAGGATCGGCTCGACGTTGACGAATTCTGGGTTCCACTGCGCGCCGACGGCCTGGACCTTGATCAAGTGCGGCGCGATGTCGATGAGCTGCGGGTCGGCGCGCGCACCGACAAACGACAACGCGATCAGCTCGGGCCGGACGCGGATCAGCTCGGGCGAGGTCTCGGCGCCGGTGGCCCCCGCGCGGGCGATGCACGGCCTCCACTGGATCTGGTTGAACGACGCCTCGAGCAGGTTGACCTTGGCCATGGAGTAGGTGTTGGCCGGGAGGAACTGCCCCTTGATCGCCGCGGTCAGGTTGGCCGACGGGTCGAACACAGCGCGCGCCGGCGAGGCGCCGTTGGCGGTGGTGACGGTCGAAGTCTTGGCGATACCCTGGAGCACGGGGTCGCGGAACTGCAGGTAGGACGCCACCGGGGCCAGCGCGTCGCCGAGCGGCACCGAGGTAGCCGCATCGACGGCCGGGCGCAGCCAGTCAAAGCCCTTATTGACGGGCAGGGCGGTCTGGGTCAGGTTGAGCAGGTACGCGTCGGCCTGGAGCGTGTTGTTCTGCCACCTCGAATAGATGTTGGTGGACTTGATGTCCGCTGCGGGGAGGGTCGAGCCGTGCTCGGTGACCTATGGGAAAGGGACGGAGGGAGTAAAAAGGTGTGTTGTGAGTTTTTTTCTTGTCGGGGACGAGAGAAAAAAGACGTGATTGAAAAACGGAAAATTGGAAAGAAAAAAACTATTTTCTTTCTCTTCTTCTCACCTTGCCCGTGAACTGGAGCGCGACCGAGTTGTTGTTGACCGAGTTCCAGAACCTGGATCCGGCAGCGGTCAGCCCAGGAAGGTAGTCGGTCGGGATGACCGGCACTGCGGGCACGCGTTTGTTGTACGCGGCGCCGAGGGACTTGGCCGAGGGCAGCGCGGCCTGGAACGCCGACTTGATCTCGGGCGAGGCGGGCACGACCTGCTTGGCGGCGCCCTTGTCGACGATCGTCTGGAACGTCGTGATGTTGGACCCGAGCTGGGCCCACTTGACCTGGGTCGAGTTGAGGAACCTGTCGACGAAGGAGATGTTGGCGAGGGCCGGGCCCGGGATGGAGAAGTTGCCCTGAGGTTTTTGGGAAGAAGAAAAGGAAAGAACGAGAAGAGAGAAAAAGAAGTTAGTTTTGGTTCTTTTGTTTTTGTTCTCTTCTCTCTCTTCTTTCTCTCTCAACTCGAAGAAGAAGAAAAACGCCTCTTCTTCTCACCGTCTTCGACTGCTGATAGGCGACGGTCTTGACGCGGCCCTGCGTGACCGTGACGTTGGGCCAGGCGATCGCGGGGTCCGGGGCCAGGTACGGAATCGTCTTGTTAGCAACCTGTTTTTTTTTCGAAAAAGAGTTTTTTTTAAAGGAAAATTGAGTTTTTTTGGGGGGGGTCCTTTCAAAAACCAAAAGGTTTTTTCCTTTCAAAAACCAAACACTCTCTTTCTCTCTCTCTCTTTCGTCCCCTCTCTCCCTCCTACTCACCAGCTGCGGCGGCTGAATCGTGACGGTCTCCTGGTTGAACAGGTCCCCGGCGCCGATGAAGTCCACCAGGCGCTCGTTGTCCTCCGCCGAAAAGTCGTGGAAGAACAGCTCGTCGAGCCCCTTGTCGATTGACGCGAGGTCGGCCTCGGTCTTGGTCCCGTTGGAGTACTTGGAGAACATCTCGTGGACGAGGTTGGAAGGCGCGTGGATCGGGTTGCCCTTGAGCAGCGAGGGAAGCTGCTCCTGGACCGCGAACATGGCCTGGGCGAGACCCATCATCGGCTCGTGGAGGTCGGGGTGGATCTGACGAGTTTTTTTAATTTTTTTTTGTAAGCAGTCGAGGTTTGAGTTTTTTTTTCTCCCTTGGTTTTTTTAACTATCACCTTTTTCTCTCTCTCTCTCCCTCTCTTTCTCTTCTCGTTTTCGTCTCCTCACCTTGTCCGCGAGGGACGCGATCTGGTTCAGCTGCTCCCCGAGCATCGCCGTGACCATATGCGTGGCCTGGGCCGGGTCGTCGGCCTTGGGGATGAAGATGAAGGGCGCGTCGGGGACGAACTCGCCTCCCGCGGGCTTGGCCTCGGCCTCCTTGGACGAAGAAGCAGTCTCCTCGCTGCTGCTGGCCTCCTCGGCGGAGACCTTCTGCGGGGGGCCCTGGGCCGCGGCGACGGCGAGCATGCCCATGAGGGCGAGGGCGATGGTGCGGGCGCTGTTTTTTGTTTGTTTGTGTTGACGGAGGGAGAAGAGGAAGAAGAAAAAAGAGAAAGGGTGAGTGAGAGAGGTTGAACTTCTTCTTCATCGTTCGCCGCTAGTCTGAGACTTGCGCCCTTCTCCTCCTCTTTTTTGGAGCTCTCCTCCTCGAGCTCCGCCGCGTGCAAAAGGTTTTTT
>Ga0315289_10006011_pt1 | contig 17862 bp, 25 predicted proteins | sample YL17G11_40_MG_FD_203452 | JGI IMG/M metagenome (GOLD analysis project Ga0315289, IMG submission 203452) | Sediment microbial communities from Yellowstone Lake, YNP, Wyoming, USA - YL17G11_40 | ecosystem: Environmental > Aquatic > Freshwater > Lake > Sediment | place: USA: Wyoming | collected... | reverse complement strand
GTCGGCTGAAATTGATTTTGATGTTTATAATTTGATTAAAAAAATGTACTCATCTTCAGAAACAAAAACCAATAAAGAACTTGGTGGTGAGTATTGGACAAAATCTCATGATTTACACATGAAAGAAGATGATTTGCCAACTTTGGAAAATTATGCAATTGGACATAATCGTACAACTCTTGCCAGACTTGTTGAAAGGGATGTTGATGGTGGAGAAGAACCAAATAATGGTGGTGGTTAAACAGTAATTAGTTGGTAGTATTTATTAATATGAAAAAATTATTATTCGTACTATGTTTACTACCAACCTTTTTGTTTTCACAAACTAAATTAAAAGATTCTGTTTTTTTTCAAAACCCAATCTTCAAGGGAATGTATTCTGAAGTATTAGAGGAGCCTTTATGGGTTGAGTATGTTGTTAAATGTCCAAATGGAAGTACACCAAGAACTGGTATGGATTTCTTTACTGTAGATTCAATTAAAACATCTGACAATAAAGATTATGAAAATAACATTTACGATAAAGGTCATTTGGCTCCGGCAGCCGACTTTAATTGTACTAAAGAAATGTTATTTTCAACATTCACATTTTTAAATTGTTGTTTACAAGACCAATATTTAAATCGTGGAACTTGGAGATTATTAGAAGTACATGAAAGAGAATTATCTAAAACTGCGACAGTAAAAGTTAAAATTGTTTTGGTGTTTGATAAAAAATCAATTAAGTTACCAACAGGTGCAACAGTACCTTCAGGATTTTACAAATACATTACAGTTAATGGTAAAACAACAAAATACTTTTTTAAGAATGAAAAACCACTAAGTAGTGATTTCAAACTTTATATTGTTAAATAATTTGGTAAATTAAGATTTAATCCCCAACTTTTTTCTATACTTTGATATGTTGCATGCCCAATATGCCGCTTTAGTTTTGTCATTTTTTGTATCACATTTGTGACGTACTCTAAAATTTTTCTTAGTTTCGGGCTTGTTATTTGGGTCACCAAATTTAACCATTTTAATATCACCACTTGGTTCTTTTACATATACAGCAAATTTCTTCAATTTACCTGAAGTTTTAAATGGTGAATTTAGATTAACTTTTTTACCTTTATATTCAGCCTCATTAATAGATTCATCATCCTCTTCTATTAAAAATGGAATATCTAACCAAACTTCATCACCTTCAAATATTGCTGTTTTTCCAATATCAGTTTTTAATAACCACTCATCATCTTCACAAAGTTGGACTAAACCATTTTTCCAAAGACCACGTGTTTCATTTATTAATGAAAAAAACTCATCTGAAAATGGTAGAAAAACATTTTCAACTAAAGGCAAATCATATTCTTTGTGATATTTTAATCCTTCTGAGATTTCAACACCTTCTTTTATTAGAATACCTTTTTTTGGTAAATTTTCTTTTAATATATAACGAATAAAATCCTTCATCATTCTGGTCTCAATACTGTTAATGCTTCAGGATATTCTTTACTTAGGAATTCTTCATTTTTTCCTTGATATGGTATGTTTTGTAAAATATACCTGATAGAGTTTAACCCTGACACTCTTTTATCTGACGAATCCAAAATAACCCAAGGATGGTTTACCGTTGATGTTTTATCAAATAGTTTTTCTTTAAATTCAGTAAATCTGTCCCACAAATCTAACATCTTTTCGTCATTAGGCGAATATTTCCATTTCTTCAATGGTGAACTTAATCTTTGTTTGAATCTTTTTGCCATGGTTTCTTTATCAATTGAGAACCAAAGTTTAAAAAGGAAATTACCATTTTCCACCAATGAGTTTTCAAAGTTCTCAACGTTTTCCATAAAGTCTTCATATTCTTCAGGAGTACCATAACCAGCAACAGGTTCCACTAAACCTCTGTTGTACCAACTTCTATCAAATAAATTGATTTTACCTGGTTCAATTTGTTTCCTATATCTACCCCACCAATCAGCTCTATCATCGGGTGTTGGAATTCCAAGTTGAATAACTTTAAATCCTTTTGGATTAATATTTTCTGTGAATTTTTTAATTGACGAACCTTTACCTGCACTGTCCCTTCCTTCAAATACAATAAGAACGGTTTTACCTGTTTCGGCTAACCACTCTTGTAATTTAATTAATTCAACTTGTAATCCATATAATTCTTTGTTAAAGATTTTTTTAGGTACTATTGAAACATCTTCCATTCCAATACCAAAATCTTCAGTTTCAGGTTCTATACCATAAATTCCTTTTTCTCTAAACTCTAATGATGTAAAAATTCTTAAGAAATAATCTTCAACATTTTTCTTACGATTACCTTTTTTTAACATTACGTTTTTAAGGTTTTTTTCAATCAAATCAAAATCAATAATGTTGGTCTCACCAAATTTAATAATCTTATCAATAAGTTTTTTAATTGTGGCTGAATATAAACCGCTAAACTTTAGAATGTTTAGAATATTTTGTGCGTGTTTGTTAATGGATTCCAAATCTTGGTCTTCTTTAATAAGACCCATCATTGTTTTCATTTTTTTTACTTCTGTTAATAAATCAAACATATATATAAATACTTAGTTACCCTGAAACCTTTTTATTTCTTTTTCAGTATTGTTAATCAACCATAATTCAACATTTGGTATTTTTAATAAAAAAGATTTTTCATAAGAAAAACAATCAATCTCTTCTTCAGCAATTTTTACATTTATATTATTATTAACATATTGTAAATGTTTTGATTCATGAACAATAACTGCGGCTAAATTATTTATGGGTCCTAACAACACATCATTTTTTGTTATTAAAATTTCACTATTCCCATCTATGGATGAATATTTCCCATTCCAAAAACCAATGTTGGTACAATACTTAGTTAGTGTATCGTAAACACTTTTATCGTAGGTTTTAATAATATTCAAGGCTGAATCAACTCTTTTCACCCATAAAAACTCAACGGGGGCAATCTTTATTTGTCCAAACAAATTTGTTGATGATAGAATAAAAAGTAATACTAGAAGACGCTTAACCATATTTATATATACCAAGATATTATAATATGAAAAGACTTCTTACGTCATTAATCACAATTTGCGCTTCAGTGATGGGTTTTGCGCAAACATGTCCAACACCAAGTACCACGGGTGCTCACATTATGTTGGACTCAACCTATCAAACAGGTACCTATAGGTCTGGGAAAACAAATATAGGATTGTGTTTTTACAACAACACATCAACAAACATTACTGCAGTTCAATATAGAGTGTTTTACGACAATGCGGCTTTTGCTAAAGTTGACACCGTAACATCTATGAACACGTCATTTTCACAAGACTTACAATATGTTGACAATGCGGCTGGTGGTTATGTAACAATCACAATGGTTTACACAGGAACTAATAGTTCTTTTACTATTCCCGATGGTAGATTATTTCAAGTTACATTAAAACACACAACAGCACTTTCAACAACATATTTGAGTGTGACCGACATGAAGTTTACTGGTACATCGTCTTTTCCTGAAACAGCAACAACTCAATCAGGTCTTGACTACACTTTAACACTTAAAAACTTTGGTGGTAAATTTAAACCACAAGTTATGTCGTTTAAAGGGAAGTTTGTTAACGTAACAGGAACTGCATCTAAAAACCTAAGTGTATCTTTAGAGAAGAAATTAAAAACATCTTCAACTTGGTCTTATGTTCAAACATCGGTTACTAATACTCAAGGTAGATTCAATTTTACTAATGTGGAAATTGATACAACTGCTTGGGATGTTAGAATTGCGGTTAAAGGTGACACAATGGGTGTGGGAGCAATTGTTTCAACGGCAGATGCACAAAGAGCTAACAAATTTGTCTTAGGAACTTTAACACCATCAGGATTTGATTTCTACTCTACTGACGTAAACAACGATGATAAAATCACTGTATCAGACGTTTATGGAATTTACGCAAGAGTTTCAGGAAGATTCACTTCTTGGGCTAACAGTAGAGCTGACATCTTATTTTTCACTGAAAGTCAATATAGTTCAGTTAACGGTTCAAGTTCAAGTAAACAATCTACAGTTCCTGGTGTAACAAACTTCACATTCCAAATCATCGCAGGTCAACCTGACTCTGTAACTTATTATGTATTAGGTATGGGTGACGTTAACGGAACTGGTTACAACAGAGCTCGTATGACTCCAATTGAAATTGTTAATCCTAACAACGCTAATAAACGCATCATTGATGTTACTACAGCTTACGACAACATACTTGAAACAATAGAAGTTAATTTACCTATGTTGAAAGTTGACGATGGAAACTTGGTTAACATTCCTGTTAGATTAAAGACAGGTGGTATTAACGTTGGAGCATTACAATTGATGATTAAATACGATACTTCATTGTTGGAATTCAAAAGCGTTAAAAACGAATTGAAATCTTCTTTATGGTTATCATATATTAACACATCAGAAAACAAAGTTGAATGGGGTGGATATGACCCAACAAACAATGTTAATTTATTCAACGATGGTGAGTTAATCTACACACTTCAATTTTCTGCGAAGAAACCTCAAAGTCAATGGGGAATGAGTCCACTATATGTTACAAGAAAATTTGCTGGTAACAAAGACGCTATTGATTTAAACATTACACCTACTGATGGTATCGTTCAGGTATTTAGAATGGGTGGACACATTTACGTTGGTAATGATATGGAACTTTATCCAAATCCATTCACATCAAAATTAACAATTTCTTTCAACATAAAACAACAAGGTAATACAACTTTAAGTATTGTTGATGTGACAGGAAAAGAAGTTAAAAGTGTAATGGGTGATATGACTCCTTCAGGAAAATATACTTACACGGTTGATATGTCAGACTTATCTGATGGAATGTACTTGGCAGTTTTGAAAAAAGAAGAAGAGATAGAAGTAAAAAGAGCAGTTAAAACTAACTAATAATTTCGGGGGTCACTGACCCCCACTAGCCGAAAAATAAAATAAACCAAAATAAAATACAAAACAAAATGAGTGAAGAAACAGAAGAAACAAATGACGGTACTTGGTCTAGTTTGAAAAAAACCATTATCGGAGCAATCGCTACCGCAGTTACGGCTGGTGGAGCATGGTTCACAACAACCTTATTCGGTGGTGGTGATGACGAAGAAAAACCTAAAACAGAACAAGCCCCAGCGGCGGCACCTGTAATCAATTTAAGTGTTGACAATTCGTCAAAGAACACTGCTGGCGGTGGTGGAACTAACACAGTTATCAAAGAAAGAACTGTTGTAGAAAAACAAGCGGCACCTGCAGAATCTAAACCAGCAAAGAAAAGCGAAACTGAAGATGCGCCTTGGTAATATACTAATAGGTTTAACTTTATTTTTTGTAAGTTGTGGTACATCGCAACCACTAAAGGCACAAATAGGTTCAGTTAAAACCGAAGAATATACCGCAGGCTTTGAAAAGAAAAAATCTTTGGATTCATTACCTCCATACACAGACACAATTCAGATTCCAATTCAAATATTAAAGATTGGTATTAACGATGAGGTGTATGAGATGTATCCTGAATTAAAAGATGCAAGAGTTGGTTTGGGTGTTACAAATATTGTATTAGAATATTTGGAACAAACTGGAAGATTTGTTTTCACTGAAGACAAGTTGGAAATAAAAGAGAGAATGGTGAACCAATTCAAAGCGTCTAACAAAGGTTTTACTGAAAACAAAGTTGATGGTAAAGGTAAGATTAAGTTAGCTAAGTATTTCGTCTACATTGAAGTTTATGACTTTTCTGTAGGTGAAGATGAGGTGGTTGAAACATCAGGTGTTACAATTAAACAAATTACACAACTTGGTTTACAAGTTAGATTTGTTGATGCGGAATCTGGTGAGGTTATCACAGGTAGTGGACAAGGTAAGGCGGTTACGACAAAAACATCATCAACTCTTGGTGATATTGAAGGACCAAAGTTTAACAAGTCTACTGTGGGTGTATCAACCAAAAAAGCATTGGAAACTTCTACCGTGAGAGTGGTAGAGAAGTTGATAAAAAAAGAAGTATTCAAAAATTAAAATGGCAATTAAAGAAAAAATTAAAAACACATTGGGTTTAGGTAAACCTGATTATGTAAAAGTAGAAGACAAGAACAGATTCTATTTCATGTTGCAACAGATGCAAAATAACAGATGGAATATCACCTTAGCAATTTTATTCTTATTCTTTTTTATCATCGCTGGAATTAACTCAGCGGTATTCTTCAATATAACAATTGGTGAAGATTGGAAAGAATTATTATTAATCTTGTTGGGTGCGTTTGTTGGTAACTTGAACAAAGTTGTTGACTATTGGTTCAACTCTGAAGACAGAGACAAAATGTTAATCCAAAAGGTTGACGAAGAAGATGGTCAATCTTTATCTAACGTAACATCAGTAGATTAATGAAGTGGATATTCTCAATATTATTATTGTTGGTATCCTCTATCAGTTTTGGTCAGGGGTTCACATATTCGTATGTGGACCCTTGTTCAAAAAAACTTAAGGTAATTAATATACCTAACGCCAATTCATCAGTAACCGTAAATTATTTGGGTTATGTTAATACATTTACAAAAGATGACTTTGATAATGGTAATTTTGCAGGATGGGTGGGTGATTTGTCAACCAAATACGCCTCAGCACCTTGTGATGAAATCAAAACAAAGACACAAGTATCACAAAATACAATAATAACACAGAATATCATCTCAACATTAAGTTCTGTAACCGCTGTATCTACAATGACTGTAGCAAGTAGTGTTGGAAACATAACTTCAGGTGGATTAAGTAATAGTGTAGATAATTCATCATCAGGTGAAAGTTCGGGGAAAGGTTCGGGGAAAGGTTCGGGGAAAAACGGTAAAAATGACAAAAATAACACCCAATCGGGTACAAATACCACTGAAAATGGGGGTAATAACACCCAATCGGGTACAAGTACAGGAAATATCGGTCAAAATAACTCAAATATAGGTCAAAATAACCCAAATTCTGGCTCAAATCCACCCCAAAATGAGCCACAAACACCCCAAAATGAGCCACAAACGGGAAATAACCCACAAACACCACAAACTGGTGAAAATACGGGTACAAACCCGCCAACTAACCCCCAAACACCCCAAAATAACGGAAATACGGGGAATCCGGGGTCAAATACGGGGAATTCAGGAGGTAATACGGGGTCAAATACGGGTCAAAATGGAGGAAATAACGGAAATACGGGGAATTCAGGGTCAAATACGGGGAATTCAGGTGGTTCTGGCGGAAATGGTACTGCAGAACCCAAAAATGACCCTACAACCACTCCAACAGACAATAAATCGGGTGGAAATGGTGGAACAACCAATTCTGTAGCAAATGCTGCGGAATCAAGTAGTTCAGGTGGTGGAAAACCAAGTTCAAAGACTACCGCAAAAACAGGTTCTATTATAGGAACTGGTGATATTGTTGTTATTAGGAGTGCTGAGGACAATTCTAACCAATTTAGGGCTACTATGTCCATGACAAAGTCAAATACGGACAATTCAAGAGCAAAAGGAGCTCTATTAAATTTTACAACAACAATTAATAATTCAAATCTTACATTTTACACCGCATTAACAAATAAAAAGAAGACAAATACGGCAATATTTGCCAACTCATCTATGGTTGATTTTGAAAGAAATTTATTTAATACCACAACCGCACTTGAATCTCACAGATATGGTAGATTGTCACTTATGGGTGGCGCTAACTTTACTGTGGGTAGTTTGAGTGATGAAGTGTTCACAAATTTATCAGCTGTTGGTGGTGGTTTTTATATGTTTAAGGTTGGTAAGAAAGTTAATGCAAATATATTAATGTTAGCCGTGTATTCACCGTTTACAAAGTTCTACGAAGGTAGATGGTGGAGTTCAGGAGTCTTATTGGTTCCATTTAGTTCTTGGGATTATTCAATTTCCAAAAACTTTAAATTCAATGTGAGTTTCTCAGGAACATATCAATACTCGGATAAATTCTTAAACTATCAGATATTAACTGGTGGTAAAATAATGTTATGAAAAACACAATAATACTATTAGGTATTATACTCATGGGTATAATCAACCTAAACGCACAGGACTGTTACACAGTCAAAGAAATTAACAACAAAACTGAAAATCCTGACCTTTCATCTAAGAGGTTTACTTTCGGTATAAAACAAATGACTGAAGAATTGTTAGGTGAAAAGTTTACAATTTGTATTGATGGAAAACCTGTTGTGGTTAATATCACTTCAATTGAGGCTCCTACTGTTGGTATCAATTTTGGTCCATTTATGATTAGAAAGAAAAACACAATTGTTAAAACTGAAATTTTATTTAATGATAAAATTTATGTTGGTGAGGGTTCAGCAAAACTTTCAGTTAAAGCATCTTTTGCCGAATTGAAAGATGAGAACTTACCATTTGAAAAAAGTGTTTTTGCTTCAGCAGTTAAAAAATCTTTACAAGACGGTATTTCTAAAATTTAATGAAGTGGATTGTATACATATTGACATTCTTTATATCCTTGAAGTCGTATTCTCAGTCACCTTTGTGTGCTAGTAGACCTACAAGTTTTTGTTGTGAGTATGTTTCTAGTGTAACGATAAACGGAAGGACTTTTGCCGGTAGTAAAGGTTTTAGTAACACCTCTGGTGGAAGTCCTGCCGGATATTATGATTATGCGTATACAAAAGATACTGTACCAAGAATTAAAGCAGGACAAAGTATTACAATATCATACACTGCGGTGACTAATGGTAACTACATGGAATATTTTAAACTATGGATTGATTTTAATGGTAATGGTGTTTTAACCGATGCTGGTGAATTGGTTCATAGTTCAAATTATCAATGGAATGGAACTAAGACGGTAAGTGCAACATTTACAGTCCCAACTTCAGTATATAATGGTGAAGTGTATATGAGATTTGTAATGCAATATTCAGGTTCTCCTGTAATATGTGGAACATATTCTTATGGTAATACTTTTGATTTTAAAACAAGAATTGTGGGAGCTACCGACCCATTTAGTTATTCAGGTTACATTTATAATTCAGAAAGTGTTGGAATTCAAAATATTCCAATAGAATTATATAGTAAATTAAAAACAAGTTCTACATATACTTCATTAAGTACTACAACAACAGATGCCAACGGGAAATACAGTATAAGTTCAACAAGAGATGCGACTTTATATGATTTTGAATTACGAATTAACACATTAACAATTTTATCACCTATTGTAAGTGATGCAAAATCATTTAATCAAAAAGTATTACTACAATCATTTAATTCTCGTGACTATTATAGAATGGATGTTAATGATGATAACAATCTTTCAATCTCAGATGTTTATTCAATTTATATGAAAATAATTGGTCGTTCTTGGAAATCGGGTATGGTTGATTATAGAATATTTACTTCATCAGAATGGAGTACCATAAATACGTCAACATCAAATCTTAAATCCACGTATCTTGGAGTACAAACAATTACACTTAGTGGTCTTTCCAATAAAGGAAATTCTAATTATTATTTAGTTAGGACTGGTTACAGAAATTAACTATACACTAATTACAAATATGAAACAATTATTTTTATTTTTACTTTTATTATCCTCATCACAACTTTTTAGTCAAGACACTATTAAAACAAAATTTACATTTGATTTAACAGGAAGTATTAGCCAAGCGAATACTAATAAACAAGACAACATACTTTTGAATTCTTTTAGTTCCGTAGGTTGGAAAAAATTTGAAACGGGATTATCTACATCATATCAAATGATGACAAATAACAATACCCAATTAATTAATGATTTTGTATTGAGAGTTCAACCAAGAGTTATTGATGAGAATTATTCAATATTTTCTTTTGGTCAAATTTCATCTCTATACTCTAAGAAAGTAAATCAACGTGTTGAAGCAGGTATTGGATATGGTAAAACCATTTTTAAACAAAAACTATTGGAAAGTACATTTTCATTAGGAACATTATACTTTAATAATGATTATAGTGATTTAACAAATAGAAAAGGTTTAAGAGTTTCACCAAGAATCCAACTGTTTGGAAAAAATGAAAAGTACAAAATATCGTACTCATTTGAGGGTTTTTATCAACCAAACCTTTTAGATAAGAAAGATTATATTACAAATACAAAAACAACATTTTTATTTGACCTAAATAAAAAATTTAGTATTAAGGTAAACTACTCAACATCATTTGAATCATTTATAATTACAGGAGCACGAAACGATATCAAAAATTTTACTATGGGTTTTAACCTATCTATATAAGGTGGTATTTATAGTAAAACTAAGATACTATGATATTAAAAAATGGCTCAAAAGGCGAAGAGGTAAAAGCTCTTCAAGCAAAATTAGGATTAGTTGCCGATGGTAACTTTGGTCCTGGAACTGAAAAGGCAATTAAAGAATGGCAAACAAAAAATGGATTGACGGCTGATGGAATCATCGGACCAGCATCATTAGAAAAACTTGGATTAGGTGCATCACCTGCAGTAATCAAAGAAGATGTTGTTATTCCTAAAGGTGGTCCAATTAATTTAGAGAAATTAAAAGGACATATTCCTGAAGCGGTTATTGTACAAATTCCAACAGTAATGGAGAAATTCCAAATTAACACACCATTAAGATTAGCTCATTTCTTGGCACAATGTGGTCACGAGTCGGGTGGGTTCAAAGCAACTCAAGAAAACTTGAATTACTCTGCGGATGGTCTTAAAAAGATTTTCCCTAAATATTTCCCTGGTAACATCGCTGAGTCTTACGCAAGAAACCCTGAAAAAATCGCATCAAAAGTTTATGGTGGTAGAATGGGTAATGGTGGTGAAGAAACTAAAGAAGGTTATAAATTCAGAGGTAGAGGTTACATCCAATTGACGGGTAAAGAAAACTATACATCTTTTGCAAAATCAATTGGTGAAGATACTGTAGCAAACCCTGATTTGGTTGCTACCAAATACGCATTGGCTTCAGCAGGTTGGTTCTTCAGTAAAAACGGATTAAACTCAATTTCTGATAAAGGAGCTGACGACGCTACAGTAACGGCAGTAACAAAAAGAGTTAATGGTGGAACCATAGGTTTACCTGACAGAATTAAACACTTCAAAGAATATTATCACTTATTGGCATAATCATCAAATAAAATTATTTTTAAGAAAGGTGTTGTTAATTCAACACCTTTTTTTTATCTTTGTTATATGAACACAGTAAATGATGATTTTAATTGGGTAATGAAGGTTTTGAATTCTTGCGAAACAATTAGCCATGTTATGAGTACCGAAAAATTATTTGATAATTTTAAAAACAAACATAAAGATTATTTTAAGAGTTTAGGTAAAAAAGACCTTCTTAAAAAAACTCTTAAAAATGAATTTAAACTTTCAATGAGAGAAAAATTAACAACTATTAAAAATGCGTAATTTTTTACAGTAATACGTAAGATATTATTAACTTGGATATATTTATATATCTCCACCTTCGGGTGTCTTTTTATATATACCTTTTCCACAAGACCCAAGAAATTGGGTCTTTTTTTTACCAATTTTTTTTATTACATTTGAAAAACTATGGACAAACTAAATCAACTCTATCATTTTATGGGATACAAATTTTCCCAAACAGTAAAATGTAATCACAATGAAAAATTGAATGAAGATGTGTTTATTCAATCAAAATGGGAATTACCTCATTCAGAGTATTCAATTGAAGACATTGTTCGCATGGAAGATAATGGTGACATTATCTCATATTTCCAAGATGTATATTGTACACCATTTTTTTGTTGGGATGGCGCAATGGAAGTGGTTGATAAAATTGAATTGACTCCATGTAATGATGGGTTCCCATTTGTTATTTTATCGGGAAAATATTTTAGTATTGAAATTGATGGTGAACTTTTTGTAATTCAAAGAGAACACTCAGATAACAAATTAGAAATTTTAGAAGAATTAGTTTATGAATTCTTAAACTATTATTACACTAATGTAGAAAAAAATAATTAACTTTGTAATATGAAACAGTATATCTATTTGGATGATGTAAGAACGCCCACTCAGGGTGTAGGTGATGATAACCAGCCTTGGGTGGTTGTTCGTTCCTACGATGAGTTTGTAGAGAAGGTGAATGAGATTGGTTTGGAAAATATTCAATCTATTTCTTTGGACCATGATTTGGGTGATACTGCAATGGCGGAATGGCACAGAAATGTTTATAAAAACTACGAATTGAACTACGATAACATTACCGAAAAAACTGGTATGGATTGTACCAAGTGGTTGGTTGAACAGTGGTTGGATGGGAAACCTGTTGTTGATGTGGTTGTTCACTCCGCAAATGCGATTGGTAGTGGAAATATGATGGGTTATATCAACAACTACAGACACATTAACAAATTACCTCAAAATTGTGTAAGAGTTCGGATTGAACATACTATTAAGATTATGAAAACAAATATTAAAGAAATAGAAGATAAACTTGAGAATTTCAAAGCCGTTCAATATAGAATGGGTGATAAAGGTATGGATTATTGTTTTGAACACTACAGTTCATTTGAAGAAATTGAAGATGAAGAATTTCATAAATTGAGAAATGAATTTTTGGATAGTATGAAAAAAATACGTTCATATGTTGAAAACAAAATTGAAACATTGTCAGAAGAAATTGATGACACACCATGGGGAGACTATTAAAATTGATATATGATTGTCTACCTTTTTCATACTTTGGTACTTTTTTTAACCATGATGCTCACAGTATTGTTTCAAAAAGAGGAAAAAAAATAATAAACAATATCAAATAAATTAACTATCTTTGCATCATGATGAACATTGTACACATATCAGACACACACGGATTCCACAGAAAGGTTAATGTTCCTTTTGGTCAGGTGTTAATTCACAGCGGTGACATCAGTAATCGCGGTGAAAAACATCAGGTAGAAGACTTTATTGATTGGTTTGTTAATCAACCTCACAAATATAAAATCTTCATCGCTGGTAATCACGATATCTGTTTTGATGAACACCACCCTTTGAATGAAAATAAGTTGGAGAAACATCTTATGGGTGAAAACTATACACCATTAAAACCTACGTGGTTAAATAACCTTTTGGATAATTTGCCCGACAATGTGTTCTACTTGGAAAATAATGGTTGTGAAATTGAAGATGTAAAGTTTTGGGGTTCACCTGCAACTCCTTGGTTTGGTGGTGATTTTTGGGTATTCAACAAACAAAGAGGTCACGACATCAAACAAGTGTGGGACCAAATCCCTTTGGATACTCACGTGGTGATTACTCACGGTCCTGTGATGTATAAGTGTGATTACATCCCACAACAACAATTCTTTGCTGGTTGTGAAGACTTGGAACGCAAACTACAAGAGGTTAAACCTATCCTTCACTTATCAGGACATATCCACGAAGGTTATAGTTGGGCATACAATGGTAGTACCGAATTCTTTAACGGTAGCGTCTTGGATGGTGACTATGAACTTAAGAATGACCCTTGGGAAATTGAACTAAATGTTCACTACAAAGAAGTGAAAGTTTTAAATAACATTTCAACCCCTAACTAAAGTTGGGGGTTTTTATATTTATTGTATATGGCATATTCAGATAAAGTTATTGACCACTACACAAATCCAAGAAATATTGGAACGTTAGATAAGAACGACTCAAGAGTTGGTACAGGTTTAGTTGGTGCACCAGAATGTGGTGATGTTATGCGTTTGCAGATAATGGTTGAGAATGATATTATTACTGACGCTAAATTTAAAACTTTTGGATGTGGTTCAGCAATTGCATCGTCATCTTTAGCAACAGAGTGGTTAAAAGGAAAATCATTAACTGACGCTTTAAAAATTGATAATATGGAAATTGTTGAGGAATTGTCTCTTCCACCAGTTAAAATACATTGTTCAGTTTTAGCAGAAGATGCGATAAAACAAGCTATCAAGGATTATCAAAACAAAAATTTGAATGGATAAAATAACACTTGAGATGTTAGATGACGATGATTGGGATATATTAAAACGACAAAAAATAGTTCAATTATCTTCAGAAACTTTGATTAAGTTAGGTAAATGTTGTGGTTCAAAATGTATAAATTGTCCTTACGAACCAAAGCACAAACCAAATAACACAAAAATATTTAAAGAATAAAAAAATTCAAAAAACAACGGCATGTACGGAAATACAAATTTAACCAAAGACTTTGTTGTTGATGATGACCCAATAAAACTTGCGGAGTTTGAAGCAAGAATTGCTTCGGGTGATAAGATTGAGCCAAAAGATTGGATGCCATCGGAATATAGAAAACAACTTATCCGTATGATTGAGCAACACGCTCATTCTGAAATTATTGGAGCATTACCTGAAGGTACATGGATTACAAGAGCACCAGGGTTTAGAAGAAAATTGGCTTTGATGGCAAAAGTTCAAGATGAAGTGGGTCATGCACAACTTTTATATTCAGCGGCAGAGACTCTTGGAAAACCACGTGAGGACATGGTTAATGATTTAATTTTGGGTAAATCAAAATATTCCAATGTATTTAATTATCCTGCCAAGACTTGGGCTGATACTGCAGTTATTGGATGGTTAATTGATGCTGCGGCAATTGTAAATCAACTTGCAAATGCCAAAGGTTCTTACGGACCTTATTGTAGAGCATTAGAACGTATCTGTTTTGAAGAAAGTTTTCATTTGAAGCAAGGACATGACAATACAGTTTATCTTGCAACAGGAACACCACAACAAAGGGAAATGGTACAAGATGCTCTTAATAGATGGTGGAGACCTGTAATTCATTTTTTTGGTCCACCAGATTCACAATCAGTTCACTCTGAAAAATTAATTAAGTGGAAACTTAAAATGATGACCAATGATGAAATGAGAAATCAATTCTTCAGCATGTATGTTCCAAAGATAGAGGAACTTGGTTTAACATTACCTGATGCGGATTTAAAGAAAAACGATGACGGAACATGGACTTATTCTGACCCTGATTGGGATGAGTTTTGGGCGGTTGTTAAAGGTAATGGTCCATGTAATAAAGAAAGAATTGCTGTTAGACGTATGGCCGAAGAACGTGGAAGATGGGTTAGAGAAGCTTTACAAAATAAAGACTCTGTTTATGTATCACCGTTAGCATGATGGAAATTATTACTGTATCTGAAAAGGCAAGAATACAAATCCAAAAACTTTTGGAAGAACAAAAGTTAAATAAGGAAACTCATTTTTTAAGAGTGGGTGTTAAAGGTGGTGGTTGTTCAGGAATGTCTTATGAATTAGGATTTGATACTATACCACAAGAAGGTGATAATATTGTTGAAGATAATTCCATAAAAATTGTAATAGATAAAAAATCTTTCCTTTATTTATTTGGAACTGAATTGGATTTTACAGATGGGTTAAATGGAAAAGGTTTTCAATTTATAAATCCAAACGCTTCTCGCACCTGTGGTTGTGGAGAAAGTTTCGCAGTTTAAAAGGGGTTTTTATTTTTAAAATTTGTTGTATTTATATTACCATGAAAAAAGTAAATCAAACCAAATATTCTTTATTTTATTCGGATGGAAAAAGAATGACGTATGGTAATTGTTTAATAGCCTGTTTTGCGTCCATATTGGAATTACCTCTTGAAGAGGTACCAAATGTATATGTGTTTTATGGTTTAGATAAAGATAAGACATTAAGACCAGGTGAACACCAATGGTTTAAAATTATAGATTTGTGGTTAAACATGAAATATAATAAGAAATTAATGTATAAAGGATTAAATGAAATACCCACAGAAGAGTTTGTTATTGTTAGAGGTTTATCAATGAGAAAGAAACCACATTGTTGTGTTTATCAAAAAGTTAATAATAAATTAGTTCCTTATTTTGACCCACATCCAACATCAGAATTTTTATCTGAGGAACATCATTACTATACAATATTAAACGTCTAAGTATTTATTATTATAGTTTTATGAAAGAGTTAATTAAACAGATATTAAGAGAAGAACTTGAAAACAATGACCAGGAAACTGAAGTTGTTATTAAACCATCTGAACTTGTCAAAAAGAATATTTGTGATAGTGAAAAGTTTTGTAGTGCTCAAGGTAAGATTACCTTTGGACAATTAAAAGCTATTGTTGAAAGTGCAACACAAAAAAGATTATTTAAACACATTGGTGAAGGTGGATACAAAGCGACATTAAGATTATTGCCTTGGTTTTTACCACAGTTGGCTTTGGGTGGATTTATAACAGCATCTGTTAGAGCTTTAAATAAGATATTTAGACCAACATTAACCGAGACATCATCTTATAAAACATGGTGGGGAAAAACTGTTATGAGAATGTTTGACATAGCTGAGGGTGAATTACATACCGAGGACCCACTAAGTAGAATATTTTTTATTAGTGATGGTTTAATGACAATGATGAGTGATGTATATAAAATTAAATTCGCTCGTTACATCGCAAATCTTGCAGAATCAAAACCTGATGACGAAGAGGTACCTGAATACTTTGTTGAAAATGAATTGAGAAATTGGTTGAATCAAAAGTTCTTGTTGAACCCACCACTCCCAATGAAAATTATTAAGTAATAAAACTTTTTTGTAATTGGAAAGGAATACCTTTAACAGATAAATCATATTTGTTACTGAACCATTGTCTAATTAATTTAAAAAATATAATTTTTGTTCCTGGCATATATTTTAAAACATCTTCTAACATTTCGTGATAAAACCCTAATTCATTTGTGATAATGTTATATTGAAAATATCTTAAATCATTGTCATCGACAAAATACAGATTATTATCTTTTTTTTTGCTACGTTTAAAAACTAACTTAGATTCTTTAGCTGTTAAATTTGGAACCACAAAATCTATTAGGTCTAAAATTTCTTGTTCATTATATGATTCGTTAATGTATTCCATTTAAAATAAATACAATAAATAAAAAAATAGTATTTATTGAAAGTGTCTTATTTTTTTATTATCTTTGTAACATATGAAACCAAACATCAAAAAAATAGAAGAGGAACTTGATAATTTCCGTGCAGTCCAATACCGAATGGGTGAAGAGGGTATTGATTATTGCTTTGAAAGTTATAGTTCATTTGAAGAAATTGAAGATGAAGAATTCCATAAATTAAGACAGGAGTTTTTGGACAGTATGAAAAAAATACGTGAATACGTTGATAATAAAGTTGAAGTATTGACAGAACAAGTTGATGATACAACATGGGGAGATTATTAAAACTAATTATTGTTTTAGTTACATTAGTTTTTGTTGGATGTCATAGGAAACATTATACCAAAAAACATCCTTGGCATCCAAAAAGAGCAAACCGATTAGATTCAAGATACGAGAGATGTTATAATCCGTAGTATTAATATATTTATTGGTATGAAGATATTGATTACCGAACAACAATTAAATAACTTATTAAATAGTTTAGGACATAATGATTCAAACGAAGAATTAATATACGAGGACATTTATGGTTCAGTAGAAGAAACTGATTACATTGCTGACTTTTTAAACGAAGCCGAATATCAAGGTAGAAAAGTTCAGTTGGGTAAGATTATGCAAGGTGACATTAAGAAATTTAAAGTTTACGTTAAGAATGATAAAGGAAAGGTCGTAAAGGTAAACTTTGGTTTTGGTGGTAAATCGGCACACGGAAAAAGAATGGTGATTAAAAAAAATAATCCTGAAAGAAGAAAATCTTTTAGAGCTAGACACAATTGTGATACACCTGGTCCAAGATGGAAACCAAGATATTGGGCATGTAGAACGTGGTAATATGAAAAAAT
>Ga0315289_10006010_pt1 | contig 17863 bp, 22 predicted proteins | sample YL17G11_40_MG_FD_203452 | JGI IMG/M metagenome (GOLD analysis project Ga0315289, IMG submission 203452) | Sediment microbial communities from Yellowstone Lake, YNP, Wyoming, USA - YL17G11_40 | ecosystem: Environmental > Aquatic > Freshwater > Lake > Sediment | place: USA: Wyoming | collected... | reverse complement strand
CTCGTTTAACATACATTGTGCTTGGTTTTCCAAAAGCTGTGCAATGCTTGATTTTTTGATGCCTCTAAGGCCTTCAAGTAAACCTGAATCTTTCCAGTTATTTACGATAGCACTTCTTTGTTCTGCTAACGATTTAAATACTGTAAGTCCTACTTTACCGCTATTTAATAATTCACTCATTTTTTTAGTTTTTTAAATTGTTTGTTATAAATAGTATTAAATTTTCAAAATTCGAATTCTCAACTATTTTTTTATTTTTTTTATTCCTGGTCGTCAGTTTTAGTTATACCTGCAAGTTTTTTAGCTCTTCTTGCCTCGTCACTTTCGTAAAGAGGTTCAGTTGTGCTCTTTGGTTTTGCTGTATTAGTTGAAGTTGATTTCAACTTTTCTTTACCATCAACAACTTTAATGTTGTTTTCTTTAATGATGTTTTTGAAAAGTCTAGTAGCTTCTTCATGAGTTTTAGCGCTGTCGAATTGTTCACATACTCTTATTTTTTCTTCTGTGGTTAATCCGCCATTCATTAAAACTTTATTTACTAATGCAAGTTTGCCGTTAAATAATTGCATGTTATCAAACTGAGTTCTTAGGTCTGTAAAAGCTCCTTCGAATTCTTTTCTTTCGTTCTGAAGAGATTTTACATTGTTCTTTAAACTTTTGTTTTCCTTGATAAGCTCGTCTAATTTAGACTCATATTGAGCTTTTAATTTATTTTCTTTTAGAGAAGTTACAGGAGCATGATGTCCTTTTTCCTTTTCCATTGTATCTAATTTTAAATTTCTGTCGCCAGTTCCTTTTGATGCAAATCCAAGACTTCTAGTTTCTTCCATTGCTGGACCATCCATAGCCATTTCATCTTCATCAACGATTTCAAGCATTTGCTCTTCCATTGTATCTATTGGATTCTCATCTTCAAAACCAATAATATCAATTTCTTCATCTTCTGCCATTGGAATTGGAGCTGGTGCCGCCTCTGGAGCTGGTGCCCCTTCTGGAGCTGGTGCTCCTGCATTTTGCATTTCACCTGCTTCATCATCAATAACTTCAAATTCTTGTTCTCCTGTTTCAGGAGCTGCACCACCTTGTTGTTGCATCATGATATTAATTAATGTATCAAGTTTAGAAAGTAATTCAGGCATTGCTGGAGCTTCTTCAACTGGTGTTTCTGCTACTGGAGCTGCACCTGTTGCATCAGCTACTGGAGCTGCTGCATCTACTGGAGCTGGAGTTGGTGTTTGAGCTGGCATTGCAGCTGCTTGTTCTTGTTCCATTGTCATATCATTCATTTCTTCTATATTTTGAATTTTTATTTCATCATCTTCATCAGAAACCATAAATTCTTCCGAATCTTCTTCTGGTGAATCTAATCCCATATCCGCATCAACATCAAGGTCCATTTCTGAACCAGTTCCTGCGTCAGTTCCAATTCCATCAACAACTTCTCCATCTGTAGAAATTTCAACGTTACCAGAACCATCAATATTTATTGTAGTATCTTCATTAAGTTTATCTTCGAAAAGTTTTTTCAACGTTTCAGAAACTTGTTCTTGAAGCTTTTCAGCAGCTTGTTCTTCAGCAAATTTTTGGATTTCCTGGTAATTAAGTCTTGCTTCTTCTAGTGATGATTTTTTATCGCTCATTGTGTGAGAGTTACTATGTTTTTTAATAAATATTTAAAAATTTCGAAAATTAGAAACTATATTGCTTTTTTTATATATTTTTCCAAAAATCTTTGTTTGATGTGTTAAAAAGCTTTGTATAGTAATCGTAATCTTCTTTAATGGGACTTTGTACATTAGGAATATTAGCTCCTTTCGTATCATTATAAGGAACCATTCCTCTCATAAATACTTCTTTACCTTCTTTAAATAAATAAGCACCTGGAGTAGATGGAGACGAAACAAAATCAAATGCAATTAATTCAAAATCTTCTTGAACAACATCTGCACCTGAAGTACTCTTTACAGAACCTACACCTCTAGATGAAATACCTAAAGTAAATCCAGCTTTTAATAAACCTTTTAATTTTCTACCTGCATCAACATCTTCAGCAACCAATACTTTTCCGTAAAGGTCCTTACCTTGCCACCACATATCAATAACTCTATGAGATACATTTGCTAACGAAACAACAGCGCTATCTGGGTGGTCTAATTCTCCACCAGCAGTATTACTTTCTACAAGCTCCATATATTTATCAACTTCACGTTTTAAAATTGCATATGGATAAATTCTACCGTTTCTATTTTCAGTATCAGCTTTTTGAAGAATACCAGTCATGATAAGTGGTTTACCTCTTTCTTCCGCTTCTTTAATAAGATTTGCGCTAGATTTAAATTCAAAGAATTCAGAAATAATATACTTTGGATTGTTTATCATGTTAATAATTTTATTATAAATAATCAGAATTTTTCTGTTTTCTTTCACATAACAAAAAAACCCTCATTATGTGAGGGTTTTGATTAAATTATTTATTTTTTTCCAGGACTCATAGCCTTACGAAGCTCTTTTTTATCTAAGTGTTTCTCAAATTTGTTTTTACCAAGAGGCTCAAATTTATGTCCATCATATTCAATATCTCTTTTAGCAGCCTTCATAGCACTTTTGTCAATCTCGTTTGTTGGCTTAGGAATTTTAAATCCTTTATCTTTTGCAACATTAATAGCTGCAGCTACAGCTCTATCATGAGGATAACCTTTATCTTTTTGAAGATGAGATATTTCTTTTCCAATAACCTTACTTGCTTTGTCAGAATATTTTTTTTCAGATAACATACTTAATGCTTCTGGAACTGACCACCCAGTTGCCTTTTTACGCATTTCTTCAGCCATTTTTTTAAGAGCTTGAATTTCTTCTATAGATTGACATTCACTTAATAGAGAAATCTCCTTTTCAATGATTAATTTTTGTTCTTTAAGTATTTCTTTTTGATAAAGTTTTGTAGCTTCCGAAATTATATATAGCTTTAATTCGGATATTGTCATTTTGTTCTTCATGGCCTTTTATTATTTCTAATAAATAGCCACAAAAAGCAAAAATTATAAGGACTTTTTTTGTATTTCGAAGATTGAATTTCCTTGAACTATATTTGAATCACCAATGATATTGCTTATTCTAACAGCTTCATCATATAGTCTAGTATCTTTCTTAATACTTAAAGGTAATTTGTCTTGATTAAATAGATTGCATGTGTGCAAATATAACTCTACAGAAATGAAGTTTCTCTTGGTATTATAATTCAAATTATCTGGAATATTTTTAATGTATATATTTTCTTTTTCTTTTGGAAAAAACAAATTATTTTCTAATTCTCCTTTTAGTCTTGAAGAATATATTTGTCCAAGTTCTTTACTTAATATATTTTTTAAATATTCTTGGTCTTTAGATTTGAATTCTACATTTGGTTGTAACCAGAAACTTATAAAAATATAAATAGTATCAGGCGCATCCCTGTTTTCAACAGTACCTATTTTTACATTAATATTTTTATTATTCAAAAGTTTATCTGCAACTTTTATTTCTCTCGCTGTTCTTTTGTATTTTGACATACTTTTCATATTTGTTAAAATATAAGCAAAATATATTAAAAAACAAAAAAGCCACCAAAATGGTAGCTTTAATTTTTTTATATGTTTTAAGTGATTATTTTAAAGTCTCACTTAAATCTAAACATGATATAATACTTTCATCTAAATTTAAATGATTTGCACTATTCATTTTGGTAAGTTTTTCTTTAAAAGTATTTAATAAACTTATTGTTTTTGGCTCTGTATTTTCTTTTAATTTAGCATCAATTAATTCTAGATTCTCTTTTGTTAAAGCTTTCAGATAATTAACTTTTGTATTATTATCAGAAACTAAAATTTTAAAAGTTTTTTGTTCGCTTTCGCTTAAATGTTTAAATCTCTCATTAAAATTATTGATAGCCATCTTTGTGATGAACTTCCAAGCATCACCAACCAATTTAGGAGAATCTGTTTTCTCTGTTGATTTATCTGACTCAGAAACAACTGGCCTAGTTAAATGCTTTAAAATATACTCATAAGCTTCTTGCTCTCTTTCAAAATCAGAAAAACCACCTTTTGTGATTGATTCTATCATTGTATTTATTGCTTCGAATAATTTACCATCTTTTTTAGCTTCTACATGATAATCATCCAATAATTCTCTTCTGATTTTTTTATTCTCAGCAAGAATTTTTTCCCACTTCTCATTAGAAAATAATTGTAAATTTTGATTTAAAAACCTTTCAGCAAGTCTTTCTTTCTCAAAAGGCTTACATTCTTGTAAACTTTTATAAATCAAATGCTGTTTGTTTATTAATGGGTTTTTTTTAACCGATTCGGTGAATAGGTTGATTGTCTTGCTTTTAGATTCTCTGATAAGCTCAGAAGCCGATAATTTCATTATCGAATCCCTGATTGCACCAAAATTATAGCTGATTTCCTTCATTATCTTTAATTTTTATATAAATATCTTAAAAATTTTCTTGTTTTCAATATTTTTTTATATATTTGAACCTCTAAAAACATTTAAAACAAAAAACTAACTTATGATTAATTATTTAAAAGTAAAAAATGGACTATTCTTTGTGAATCAGGTTATTAAACCTGAGGCTCAAAAAGAAAAACTGGTTGAGGTGAATACTCACCACATCTTTGTAATTGACTGTTCTGGCTCTATGAGCGGACAAATCTCTACAATTAGAAAGGATTTATATAACAAGATTTCTACCATCTTAAGACCAAATGATTCTGTGAGCATTATCTGGTTTTCTGGAAAAAACGAGTTTGGTGTACTTTTACAGGATTATACTGTAAATAGCCCAATTGGTCTTAATAAAGTTAAAGAATTAATCGACAGATATTTGTCAGCCCAATGTTTAACAGCCTTTAAACAACCATTACAAGAAGCAAAAAAGGTAATTCAAGAGGTTACTAAAAGTAGACCAAATGCTTTACACTCTATTTTCTTTTTAACAGATGGTTGTGATAATTGCTGGCCAACAAAAGAAATTATGAACGCTGTTTCTGATTTAAAAGATTCTGTAAATGCTGCAACAATCGTTGAATACGGTTGGTATTGCAATAGAGAGTTAATGAGCAATATGGCTCAAGAACTTGGTGGAATTCACACTGTTAGTCAACACTTCCAGGATATGGAACCATACATGACTAAACAATTTTCAAATGAAAATAAAAGCAAAAGAAAATACGTTCAATTAGAAGCGGCTCCTAAATTTGATGTAGCTTTTAACATTATTGATGGTGATGTAATTCTTTATGCTCCAAATGAAAATTCTGAAGTTCTTTTAGGTGTTGATGGTGAAGTAAGTATTTTTTATTTTACAGACAAAGAACCAACTGGAAAATTATTGGGCGATGCTGATTATTTAAGCAAAACTTATTTAAGTGGAGCTTTTAAAACTGACGATATTGTTAAAGGTTTATATGCTTCATTATTTGCATTCAGCAGAAGAAGTGATTTCAACATGGTTTCTGAAATTTTAAAATTAACTGGAGATGTTAATTTAATTAAAATCAAAGCTAATACATTTGGAACTCAAAAAATAACTGAACTTGAGCAAAAAATTGTTGATGCTATTAACGATGAAAATCTTCGTTACACTCAAGGTTACAATCCAGATGCAGAGCCAGCAGAAGATGCTTATTGCGTTCTTGATATGATTGAAGACCTTATGATTGATGAAAATAATTTCTTCTATCCACAACACGAAGCATTCGGTTATAAGAGAATTGGCTCTAAAACTGTATCTAAAGCTGGAAAAATTTCAGACGAAGATAAAAAGAAACTAGAAGATATGCTAAATGGCAATAATCTTTCAGGTTTACAAGATGCTCTTGAAGATGTAAAAAGCAAAACTACAGACCTTAAATTTATTTATAACAATGAGCTTCAACCTTGTCCTATTTCAGACCTTGTTTGGAATGAGAAAAGAGCTAATCTATCAGTTCAAGTTCTTTATAAAGGGTATGTAATGCTTCCAAAAAACAAATTTAATTTATCTGAGAAATTTGATACACAAATTTTTAGAAATTATACAATCATTAAAGATGGTATCTGTCACACTTATAGATTACCAGTTTCTTTATCTGAAGCTACTTTCAAAAAACTTCAATCGCAAGATTTGTTAAAAGGAGAAACTTTTGAAAAAGGAAAAATTTATATCTTAGATTACTCTGAAATCCCAGTAATCAATAGAAAAATGGTTGATACTCTTTCTGCAAAAGAAATGTTTGAGAATGAATATGAGCTTACTAAATTACAAGCTGCAAATTATGTATTCACTGCTTTAAAGAAAAGATTATTTGAAGGCGCTGATAAGAAATTCAAAGAAACTTACGGAGAAGAAGCAGCTGCATGGCTTGAGAGTCTTGGTTTAAAAGATTATGGATTCAACCCACCTTCAACTGTTGAAAAACAAAATGAAGAAATCGTTGTTAATACTCTTGAAATTAAAATTGACAAATTAAGTTCTTCTTTCACTAAGAAAGATTTTGATTCTCTTGAAAGTAAACTTAAAGTTGGAACAAGTTTAACTCCTAAAGAAGCTCTTATGGAGCCAGCCCTTAAAGAGTTTAATAACTTCCAAGATAACCTTAAGGGTGTTGATGGTACAAAAATAACAGAAGATTGGTTGTATCAAAAATCTAAGAATTTCAGAGTTACAAAAAACAAATTGATGACTGAAATTTCTAAAGCTAAATTCTTAACCATCGTAGGTAAGTCTTGGTTTAAGGAATTTACTGATAGAAGTCAAAATGAAATGACTCTTAATATTGACTCTAAGGATATTAAATTCCTTGTAGAAGATAAGCAGACAACAATTAAATTATAATAACCCCTAATAAAAAAGAAAGCGGCCCTTAAAAGCCGCTTTTTTTATTTTGTATCTACCCATACCCATCCCAGGAAAAATTTACAACACGCTCGATGAAAAAAATTTGGCTTATCTTTTCTTCTAAAAATAAGAGAATCATCTCCACCACCTTTTCCATGAATATCATATCCTCCAACAAGCGTTGAAGGTCTTATAGTTAGATTAAAACCGCCTCCAACTTTTCCGTCTTTTAATAATTCGCTCATATTATTTATTTTCTAATTCAGTGGTTAATACTAGTGCGTTTTTATTTTCAAGAATATTTTTATAAACAATTGCTCTATTAGCAGTAACGATTTTTAGTTCGTATTTGTCCTTCACATATTCGTGTAAATTATCTGCCAATTCTTGTCTATAAGCTGGGTCTAATATAACTTTTTTAATAGCCTTATACCATCCATCTTTATTATCTTTTATCAAAATTCCAGTCTTACCATTTTCTATTAACTTAGAATAAATTCCGAAGTCCTGAGCAATCAAGCATTTCTTTTTCATACCAGCTTCGATTATTTTCAATTCAGATTTAACTTCATTGAATTTATTTATTCTTTTAATCATCTGGCCCTTATCTGTTCTGTATTCATCTATAGAATCAATAGGAGCTAAACACACATCACAATAATCATAATGCTTTCCGTATTGTGTTAAAGGAAGAGTCCATCTACGAACATAACTTTTTTTGTATTGGTCAGGATATTCTTCTTTCTTAATTTTATTTAACCATTTAAAATACTCTTCATCTTTTTGAACATCTGAATATTTGTTTGTAAAAATTTCTTCAAATTTCATCCAAATAGTTTCATGTGGAAGAATAGCCCTTGTTGTTCTGCTGCCATCTGGTTTAATTTCAGTAATAGAACCTCTGATATCAAATCCGCACATAATCATTTGAAATTTATCTTCCAATTCTTTGTTGCGATATAATGCATTCATTGATGGTTCTAATAATTTTAAATCATGAAAGTGTGATGAGCCACCAATCCAAGATAAACGGCATCTATCAGTTTGGTTTGGTGTAACTTCTGATTTCCACATCTTATCATCCATGTTAAGTGCATTCGGCATGATAATTACATTTTTATTGTATTTTGCTATTTCGTTTGCAAAAATATCAGTTGTCGTTGTAACATAATCAGACAACTGCATTGTCTTAATTATTTTTTCGCCCAATTTTTCGCTTTTTACAATCTGATATAGAGGATGTGTTGTAGGTGGCTCCCAAAAATCATCAATATCCATGATTAGAGTCACTCCAGCAGCTTTTAATTCAGCGAAGTTCTTATCTATCGTCTCGATTGGTCCGAGGTGTCTATGGAAGTGTATGATGTCGAATTGCTTCATGTATTGCATATTCTCCATATTTGGACTAAGGTTTATCTCAACATCGAAGTCTTCTCCAAAATGTGTCGTTAATGCTTGGGCTGGCCAGATAGAACGAAAATGTCCAACTCCCTGTGCGTCCGAAGGTACGATGAGTACTTTTATTTTTTTATCAGTCATAATTTATTGATTATTTTATTAATTTCAATTTCTTTATTAAACTTAAAGTCCTTTTCCCAAATAATAAAGAGTTTATATCCATTTTTTTCAGAAATTTCCTTTTTTTTTAAATCATGACCCCAAATGTCTTTAGCTAGTAATTGTTTTTTTTTATGAAAATAATCTGGTTTATATATATTTGGGTTACAATGCCAGTAATCTCCATTGTATTCTATTAAAACATTTTTATCTTTAATAAATAAATCATATCTTAAACTTCCAATATTAAACTGAGACTCAACTATATATCCAATATCCTCAAGAATTTTTTTAATTTCAATTTCTGCTGATGATACAGGGGCGGTTTTTAATTTACCATTAGCTTGATTTTTTAAAGCATTATCGCTTTGAATTTTTTTTAAAAAATCTAAATCTCCACTTTTATATTTTTCTTTTAATGCATCTGATACACTTTTTCTATGTATTGGATTGGCCATGGAATTATTTTCTCCACAAGCTTTTCCTAATCTATTTTTAGAAATTTTTTGATTTGATTTAATACTATGAATTTTACCATAAAAAGGATTATTTTCTCCAGACTTAGAACATTGTAAACATGTAATATTTTTTATATCAGCATTTCTAATATTTCTCAATAGAATACCTCTCTCTAAGGCGGTTTGATTTATCTCTTTTTTACAATCTGGACAATATCTAATTCCAAACCATTTGCTATTTTCTTGATAAACTTTGTATTTTATCATTTCGCTTTGTAATTCTTTCTCTGTTCTTTTCATATTTTTCCTTTGTCCTACATCTAAATAGTCTGATAAAATTTAAAAATAAAAAAACCCGCTTTATAGCAGGTTTTAGTTTTTAAAAGAGTATCAATTAAGATTTTGAATAATCATCAGCTTCTTTAGCCGCTTTAGTAAGATTAGACTCACTGTAACATTCACATAATTTTAATTTTAAATCATTAGAGAATGCTCTGTCGATTTTAATCAATTGTCTTCTTTCCTGAGCATCAATAGATGAAGTCATTCTAGAATCAGAAATACAGAATTCACCTGGTTTTAAAATTAAACCGATTGTTACTTGATTTGATTTAGCAACAGCAACTTTAACTGTCTGTGTGCTTGTATTGTTAATTTTCCACATAATTTTTGTTTTTATAAAATATATAATTTAGTTTGGCTAAAGTAAATGGTTTATGATTTAATATAGCATTTTTTTATTGAAATCTTGTTAACTGGAGTAAAATAAGACTGTCCGTTAATCTTCCATTCTTGAACCTCTCCGTTTTCTTTAATCAACAAAGATTTATTATTTTTTTCAATAGCTTCTTTAAGTTCTTTTGGAGAATCAATCTTTTCATAATTATTTACAAGGTCAAGCATTTTTATAGAGAAAGATTCTTCCATTGGACTTACTGCTTGTGAAACATTATAACCCATTGGTTCTTCAGGAGATATTTCATTTACTGCTCTTGTTGTATTTGTAAGTAATTGGTCTCTTAATATTTTCATTACTAAATCTTCAACAACTTGTTTTATATCAACTGAACCAGCAATTTGGTTCATAATATTTGGTTGGCCATTAATATCTAAAGTTCCTGGTGTAGCAGGACCTGTAGGCATGTAAGGATTTTCTTTATATTTAGCTTGAAGGTCAAAATCGGGGTCAAATCTTTTTTCAACGAATTTAGTTGTGCCGTTAGCATAATCAAATTCAAGTTCTCCTATTTTTTCTAATTTAGCCATATAAACATCAGCTTTCTTTTGACCTTTATCTAACCAGAAATCATTCATTGATTTTTTTACATCAGGGTCTGAAAAAGTTCTAAGTGGTTTATTTGATAAATTCTCTCCACCTTCGCTTAATTCGTTTTGGCTAAATATAATTACTTGAGCAGGCTCAATTTTTTCCATGAATGAAGGAAGTTCTGGCTTATACGCTGGAATGTTTCCAGTTGTACCAAGCTCTATATTTTGTCCTGGTACTTGTGTGCCATCATAATCTGTATGAACCTTTTCTACGCTTGTAGCATCTGCCATTGAAGTTCTTCCAGTTGGTTCTCCGCTTCCAAATCCACCGCCTGGAAATATACCTGTTTCTGTAGTTCCTAAATTACTTGGGAAAGTAGCTTCTGAAATTTTTTCAGGTATTTCTGACTTTGCTTTTTCGCTGTTATAAGTATTCATAATTTTATCTTCAATTTTTTTAATTGCATCAGCATCTAAAACAGAATTTAAGTCCATGTCTTTTATTTTACTGGCTATCATTGTTTTAAGCTGCTCTTTATCAATTTGTGTAGACATAAGATTTTATTAATAAATAGTTCTTTTTTTGTGTTTTTCCCCATTATCACTTATAATACTCTTTATAATACCAAAAAAAATGCTTATTTATTATTAAACGTAACTTATATGGCAGATAAAAGAAGGTCTGGTAAAAAAATACCAAAATATGAACAAGAAGAAATTGATTCTTATAAAAATTCATCAAACTCTATAAGAACTGGAATTAATGAATTTATTTCTATAAAGAAATTAGCATTTGAACTTACAAAAAAACAAAAAGAACTTATCAAAATACTGCATGAGAATAAGATAGTTACAATCACAGGCCCTCCAGGAACTTCAAAAACATTTATAGCATGTTATGCAGCGATTCAAGCTTTTATGTCTGGAAAATGTAAAAATATAATCCTTTCTAAGCCAACAGAAATATTGGCTGGAACCAAAGACCCAGGTGCTCTTCCAGGTTCATTAGATGAAAAGATGGCTGTTTATGCAGAATCTTTTTTAGATGCATTTGACGAGATTTTAGATAAAAAAGATTTTAAACATTTATGGAGTGATAAAGTTATAGAATTTAAGCCAGCTCAATTCTTAAGAGGTAGAACATTAAAAAATTCTTTTATTATAGTTGATGAGTATCAAAACTTTGATATAAAAGCTCTTAAAAGTATTGTAACTCGTTTAGGTCGTAATAGCACAATTGTATTTATGGGAGATACAAGACAAAATGATATAAATAAAAAATATGTTGCTGTTGATATTTTTAACGAAATAATAGAACCAATTAAAGGGTGTGCTCTTTTTAAATTTGAAAGAGCTGATATTGTTCGTGAACAAATACTTATTGATATTGTTGATAGATTTGAACAGTATGAAGATGAAGGTAGGATGCCAGACACGCAGAAGGGAAATTAAAATTTTCAGGCTATTTATAGTTAAATAAACACATTATGATAAACTATTTTTACCCAGATTTAGGAAATTCTAAAGACGAAAATCAAAAAAAGAAATTCGTAAATGAACTTTTGAATCCTGAACAAGCATATTTCGAAGCTATGAGAAAGGCTGGAAGTATGAAAAAACCAAAGAATGACATCATGGAAAAAACTGAAGGTAAACTTCTAACAAATGATGGAAGAGAAATGTTAAATGAAAATAAATAAAACTATGAATTTATACGAAGCAAAAACAAAAAAGACAGCATCAAGAGACCTTATGTCTCCAGAGCAGGTTAAACCAGCCCCTAAAAAAGATGTTAAGCAAATTGAGAAAAGCTCAAATGATATCATTGAGCGTGCTGGACAAAAAGTTGTTATCGAAGACGGTAGAGAACTTTTAAAATAAAAAACAAACTTATAGCAAACAAAAAAGCCTCTAAATTTTAGAGGCTTTTTTTATAATCTTTTGCTTATTTTTGTTATTCTTTCTATCTCTGTAGGTTTACTAGTTACAAATCTGTCTCCGACTTTTTTGTATACTTGCATTTGAGATGGACTGCCAACATTCATATTTGGTAATGAAACAATATCACCAGGGTCAATACCAGATAGGTCTGATTTTAAAACTGTATATTGATTATTTTCAGAAGCTTTCTTTAGTTCAAAATTAGAAGATAAGGTTTGTATTGTAATTGTAGAACCCTTTTGTATTTCTTCGCTCTTAAACTCATCAAGTTCTTTATCTTTAACAAATCCAGAATCTAATTCACTTTTTAAGTTATCTTTTATTTCTTTTAGATACTCAATCTTTTTAGTGTACGCATTGATTAACTTAGTAAGAGTATCAATTTTTTGCTGTTTTATAGACTGGAATTCATTAAATTCTTTTGCTGACTTCTCTTCGTTTTTAAGTTTTTCGTAATCCTTTTCGCTAACCTCAATAAAGTGTTTCTCTATATTGGATAAGTTTTTTTCAACTTCCTCTATAGAAGAATCAACGGTAGGCTCCATAGGAGAGAAAGCCTGATTCTCTTTCAAAAATTTCAGGCTTTCTTTTCTTATAAACTCTAAAAGTTGTGTTTTAGTTTTTATTTCCATGATTATTCTTCGTCTCTGCTTAAACCAGCAAACTTTTTCATTCTACTCATTTCTTCTAATAATGCTGTTTTCTTTTTAGCGTCAAGACCTTCTGTGAAGATATTCTTTCCTTCTGGTTTTTTAGCTTCATTAATTACAACACCTTTTGCTTTTTTACCTTCTTTAACGTGGTTATCTTTTTCCATGTTATCGTTTACTTTATCAGCACTAACTTCTTGAGCTACACTATGACCTTCTAAAGGTTCATCAACTGATTCTGTTTTTACAGCTTGTTCAGCTTGAACTTCTGAATATTCGTCAACTTCTTCTTCATCAGAAACCTCTTCTTCATCAGAAACTTCAATTTCATCATTTCCATTTTCATCAGAAATTTCAACTTCTTCAAAATCTTCGTCTGAATTTTCAGCTCCCATTTCTTCTGCAGCTTCTTCTTCAGGAGTTTCAGTAGATTCATGACCAGCAGACATTTTAGCGTCAATAGCTTTTCCAATCTCTGCAAACTTAGCTTCAAATTCACCCATTGGAGTTTCATCCATTTCTGAATCCATTTCTGAATCAATTTCAATTGCATCATCATCTTCTTTAAGATGAGAGCCAATTTTTTCAAATTTCACTCCATGTTGCTCTCCTGGGATTAAACCAGTTGCTGACTTAGTTTTTTGTACTCCACTAGCTTCAACTTCTTCAAGACCATTGTCTTCTTTGTCCATTGCATCTAATGATTCATTTATTTGAGAAAGTCTGTTTGATAATTTCTTTTTTTCCAACATTTTTTGGAATTCTTCTTTTATCATTTTATCAACTTCTGATTTTTTTATTTTCATGGCTTTAATTTTTAATTATAAGTTTATTATTTATTTTTTTTCAAAGATTCAAGTTCTTCTTGAAGTTTTTTGTTTTCTTCTTTAAGCTTAGCAACTTCGTCTAAAACATCTTCATTAATAGAAGCTGGCTTTTCTGTATCGGCCATTTCAGATGCTAATCTAGCAACATGAGAAATGTTTTGAAAATCATTAACAAAACCACTTTTTGAGATATTCATAGCGTCTGCTGATGTTTTAAACCCAAAACTAGCAACCATACCAGCCTCATTAAGACTAGCAAGTTCAGAATTTATCTTCTTTACTTCTTCGTAAAGTTCGATTTTTCTCTTTGTTTTTATAGCCTCTTCAATGATGGCTTGCTTGATTGCACTCGGACTGATAATTTTTGACATAATATCTTTTTTAAATAAATATTGAAAAAATTTGATTTTCTAGTTTTTTATGAGTATTTTTTATATAATTAGACAGAAATCAAGTTCATTTAATAAATATGATAAAAAACCTAAAACGCTAAAAAATGGAAAATGTAATAGAAGGAACAAATGAAAACTTTAAAGGGCTTATAGCTCAGGATAAAATAACAATAGTAGATTTCTGGGCAGAATGGTGTGGGCCATGCAGAACATTAGGTCCAATCTTGGATTTAGTTGCTCAAGAAAGAGCTGATATTCAAGTAGTAAAGGTAGATGTGGATAGTAATTCAGAACTTTCAACAGAATATGGAATTAGAAGCATTCCAGCTGTATATATCTTTAAAAATGGAGAGCAAATCGGCAAATTCGTTGGAGTTAAAAGTAAAGAAGATATCCTAAAACTTATATAAATGATTGGAGCCATAATATTTTCAAATAATTCACCAATATTGCTTGACACGTTTTTACAATCAGTAAGTGATAATAATGTAAAAATATTTAACTTTTCAGTTCTTTATAAGTCAGATGAACAAAATGAAGCTCAATATTTAAATGTATTTGAAAAACATAATTTGGTAACTCATATTAAGGAGTCTAATTTTAAAGAAAATTTATTGACCCTATTAATTACTGAGCAAAATAGTTTAATTACATTCTTTAAAGATACTAATTACTTCTTTTCTGAACTTCCGTCTGGAGATATTGAAAATATAATGGAAGACCAGGATATATTTTGCTTTTCACTTTGTCTTGGAAGGAATATAAAGCATTGTTATTATAACGATGTATATAATATTTTATTAAATGAGGTTGAAAATAGCGAAAATACAATAAAATGGGACTGGGTAAAGCATTATTTAGACTTTGGTAGGCCATTAGAACTTGGTGGAGGGCACATCTTTCACTTAAAGGAGATATATAAGATGTTTAAGAAATGGGCTTATAATGACCTACAAGGTCTTGAGAGCTCATTTGAACAGTTAGATTATTACCCAAAAGAACATATGTCCAGCTTTAAAAATAGCGTGCTGGTAGATGTTCTTCAAAAGAACTATGGCACAGAACCAGGAACATTTTCAATTGAACCCTTAAAGGCTTTTGATTTTAAAACATTAGATAGAATAATAATAGAAATATGAGCAATAGAATAGTAGTTGTAACTCCCTTTTATAATCCAGGAGAGTTCTTAGAAAAGTGCGTGGCCTCTTTAATGTCACAGAAATATGATAATTTCAAAGTAATCTTCATTGACGACTGTTCAACTGATGGCTCTTTTGATAAACTTCCAAAAGATGACCCAAGAGTGACAATTATCAGAAATGAAACAAGAAAGACTGCTCTTGAAAATATCTATACAGCAATAATGGACTATTGTGAACCAGATGATATTGTTGTTACATTGGATGGAGACGATTGGTTTCCAACAAAGAAAGTATTAGCTTACATAGATTATTTTTATAATCAACATGATTGTTGGATTATGTATGGTCAAGCATCCTGGACTGATGGTAGAAGAGGTTTCGCTTCAGCTTATACCCCAGAAGAATTTGCAGACGTAAGACATGCTCCATTTAAAGTTTCTCATGTTAGAAGTTGGAGAGCTGGAATATTTCAAAAAATTAAAGAGCAGGACCCTACATTTAGTTGTATGAAAGATAAGGATGGTAATTTTTACAGAATGTCTTATGATACAGCTATTATGTTTGCTATTATGGAAGTAGCTGGATATGATAAAGTAAAATTCAATGACGAAATACTTTATGTTTACAATAGAAGCAATCCAATTTCAGAAGATAGAGTTGACCAGCAATGGCAATGGGCAGTTCATAAAGAAGTTAGTGACAAACCAAAACTTAAGCAAATAGAATCTTATAGATAAATGAACAATTTTTTCACCATAGCAATAGATACATGCAACCACCAGGATTGGATTGAGAAATGCCTTAATACTTGTCTTACTCAAAAATATGATAATTATGAGGTAATTCTTGTTGATGCCGTATCTAACGATAATACATATGAGATTGCAAAAAAATATGCTGGTGAATTTAAAAACTTAAAAGTATACCAAAATGAAACTAGATTACCACAAGTTGCAAATTTTTTATGGCTTAATGAACTATCCAGAGCAGGCTCTATTGTTGTTTCAATTGATGGTGATGATTGGTTAAAAAATAGTAAAGTTTTACAAAAATTAAATGATGTATATAATTCTGGAGAAGTATGGATGACATATGGAACTTATGAAGAATATCCATATAGAGATGTATCTTTTATTTATCAGCCATATCCAGAAGAAGTAATTAAAAATAACGCATTCAGAGACCATAGGTGGCTAGCTTCTCACTTAAGAACATGGAGAAGAGAATTGCTTTTAAAAATTGACGTGAGTGAATTTAAAAGAGAAGATGGTGAATGGTTAGATACAACTGGAGACCAGGCTATAATGTTTCCTATGCTTGAAATGTCTGGACATAGAAGTAGACATATTTCTGAAGTTAATTATGTTTATAATGTCGCTAATACAACAAGGGACGGGGCATCGAATGAAGCTAGACAAACAGAATTATCAAATTATTTACGTTCTAAAAAAAGACACACACAATTAGAATCATTATAATATATTAAAAAAAAATTACCATGCACCAACTAATATCCCCATTCAAAAAAGTTTTTGATGTTTTAGAAAGTAATAAATTTGATTATGAAGATATCAAGCTTAAATCTTATATACATTTAAAAGAAATAGAAAAAAACTATGATATAAATGTAATTATAGGATTTAAAGGAAGACAAGAATTTTTAGCGCCATTGATTGAATCTTTTAATAGAGCATTTGATTATTATAATTCAAAATATGGAGATAAAAAATTTTGTTTAACTTTTGTTGAACATAGCGAAGCGCCAGACTCAAAAGATATTTTAGAGGGCTCAAATAGTTATTTGTGGACACCAGGAAATGTTACAGATTCTTATAGTAGAAGTTTTGCTTATAATTTTGGGGTTAAATATTCTAATAGAGCAAAGTATTATTTATTGCATGATTTAGATATATTGGTTAAAGAAAACTTTTTTGAAGAGTTGTATCAAAATATGAAAGATTCAAGATGCATGCAAACATACGGAAAAAGACGTGTTTTGTATCTATCTCAAGAATTAACCCCAAAAGTAATTAACAAAGAAGTCGATTTTAATTCATTTAATGAAAGTACTCCAAATGTTAGTTTGCCAATGTATGCTGGCCAACCAGCTCTTGGTTCAAAAGGTGGTTCTATAATTATAGAAAGAGAATTGTATTACGAAATAGGCGGATTTGACCCTGAACTTTTCTGGGGATATGCTGCAGAAGACCAGATGTTTTGGGATAAAGCCCTTACTGTATTAGGAGAAGTTGATTATGCAGATAATCCACCAATAGATATTTTTCACATGTGGCACCCACCAACAAGTATGACAAATCCATTGGTATATGAAATGGAAAACTATATGCTTCAGTTTAGAAATATGAAAAAGAAGGATAGGATTAAGTTTTTAGAAACAAAAAAAGAAATGTTTAAAGATGGAAAATAAGCCTTATATTTTTACAGAAGGATATGACTGCGGATTGATTTTAAAAAAATGCCTTGAGTCTTTTTTTGAATATCATCCAGATTTGACGGTTCATGTTTTTGGTACCGCAAATGATTTCAAAGAATTAGGCAAATTCAAAAATGTAGAATACATAGAATTGAGCGAAGACCAAGAATTAAAAGAATGCTTCAAGCATGGCCATATGGGTACTGCTCATATTGGTGCCAGAGTGATTAAAGAATTTTCAAAAGGATATGATTATATTATTCATTTTGATAGTGATGTTGTTTTTAGAAAAGAGTCAATATCTCTTTTAACCAACAAAATAGATGAAGGG
>Ga0315289_10006009_pt1 | contig 17866 bp, 17 predicted proteins | sample YL17G11_40_MG_FD_203452 | JGI IMG/M metagenome (GOLD analysis project Ga0315289, IMG submission 203452) | Sediment microbial communities from Yellowstone Lake, YNP, Wyoming, USA - YL17G11_40 | ecosystem: Environmental > Aquatic > Freshwater > Lake > Sediment | place: USA: Wyoming | collected... | reverse complement strand
CCTCCGGCTTCCTCCGGACCCCGCCTCACGACGACGCCCTTGCCCTTGGCTACGGTGGGTACCATCAACCCCCGGGAAGGACTTCCACCTTCCTAGTCAGCGCCCATGCTGGGCGTACATCACAGCGCCGCAGGCCGGTCGGCCTGCGGCGCTCTTGTGTGCAGCGGGTGCGCGCGAGTCTAGGACGCGCCCCTCTGGTGTTTTCCGAAAAGCGTCAGGACGAATGCCCCCAATCCACGGATCACCACATACGGCAGCAGCCCGAACCACCCGACGTACGGTGTGAGGCATCCGAGCGTGAGGGCGACCGTTCCCCAGATTGCGGGCCGCAGCCCCTGGCCCCCGGGCATGAGCCGCGCCCCAACCACCTGAACCATCACTGCCAGCCCGAAGGTCGCGGCGATGGCCAGGACGGCGGCCAGCAAGACCGCCAGGACGATGACAAAGTCCAAGCCGGTGTTGTCTGCCAGGGCAATCACCGCCGAGATGAGCGCCCCAACAAAGACCAGGTTCACCAATCCCACCAGGAAGCTGCGCGCCGCCTGGGTCTCCGCCGCCTGACAGGTGCGCGCGATCCATGGCGTGAAGAGGGCATTCATCACGATGAACAGCCCCACCAGCGTAGCACTCAACAGGGGGACGGCGACCAGCAAACCGATCAGTTGATTCATGGTTCCTCCAAGGTTGCCCGGGCCCCGCGTGATGCCCGGCGGTGGACGGACGGGAGGGATCCGGCCCTCCCAAGCCTACTCATGGTGGCGCGACGAGGTGCATGCCTTCCCGCTCGAAGCTGCGCGTGCGCCCTGCCAACCAGACCAGGAAGAGCGCCATCGCCAGTCCAACCAGCGCCATGCCGCGTGTCTCCACCGCGCGCGCCGGATCGAGCTGCTGCAGCGGCGCCAGAACAATGAAGAAGCTGAGCGCGCCACTCGCCAGGGCAAGCTGTCGGCGAGCCTGCCAGCGGGAGGGCGCTTCCCCTCGACGCAGGCCAAGGACAACTCCGGCCACGAGCAGGAGAAGCAGCGCCATATCCATCGCCGGGCCGACGCCTGTGTTCGGGATACCCCACAGCAAGGCGAAGAACGCGATCGCGCCCACCAGCCCGGCGGCGAAGATGCGAAGGCTGCGCGGCCTGTCGCTTCCCGGCTCGGCTCGCCAAGCCGCGTTGAAGGCAACAGGCATCCGTCGGGCCGCAACATACAGCCCGATCACGGTCAGAAGCGCCAGCAGGTAGGCAAACGCCGGCGGGCGGTAGGGGGTCAGGGCGAAGAAGCCGAAGATCACATCCACCGCCAGCAGCCCGCCGAGAAACTGGAACAGACGGCCGCCGACCCACGGCTCGCGGGCCCGCCGGGGAAACATCAGCGTCACCAGCAGGATCGGCAGGCAGATGCTCCACACGGCATGGAACAAAGTGAGACCAAGGCTCCACACCCAGTTCACCCCGGCCCATCGGCCGTAAACACCGAGAGCGCCCAGGTCGACCCAGTGCGGATCGAAGAAGCTCTTCACCATCAGGCCTTCCTCGACGATACCGTACGCCGCGCCCAGGACCAGGATCGAGGGCCATCCCTTGTGCCAGCGCAGTGCGAGTTCGCGGACGAGGATGGCGCCGCTGCCATACAGCGCCGTCAGCACGAGCAGCGAGAAGGGATTGAAGAACTCGGCGGGCGGCGCCGAGCCGGTCAGCAGCTCGGCCGTCATTGGGGCCAGGAAGAACAACACCAGCGCCGGCGGGACTCCGCGCTTCGGCCCGTCTTCGCTTCGAGTTCCTATCGCGACCCTCATAGTCATGGCTGGCCTCTCCCTACGGCCACGGAGCCTCACCTGCCGGGCGCCGCCGCTCCGTTCCCACGGTCGGCCTTCGTCGGAACAACGCCACCCGGGGATCGCAGCAGCAGCGCATTCCCCAGCACCCCAAGCAGGAGTGCGGTGCCGGCCAGCGCTGCCCATCCCGATACCGGACCCTGCAGGTGCGGCAGGGACAGGCGCAGCGGCGCTATCCGCATGGGGGAGGATGGAACGAGATCAAGGAACGGAGCCAGCCATCCGGAGACGTCGGCCAGAAGGAGGGCTCCTGCCTGCCGCACCGCCGCAAACGCCGGATCGTGCAGCACCTGCTCAACCCAACGCTGAAGGTGCACACCCAGCGCCGCCAGCGCCGCGGTCGCCGCGGCTACTTGCCCGGCCAGCACCCACCGCCAACGAACGGAGGCCTTTCGTGCCGCCTGAAGGCTGGCAACGACCCCAGGCGCCAGGTCGGTGACCAGCCGTGGCGCGGCCACGCTGGCGATCTGGGCAAACAGAGCCTGCGCCTCCCGCAGTCGCAGCGCACACTCCGGGCAGCTCTGCACGTGCCGCTCCACCTCGATCCGTGCCTGGCCGCCCAGGGAGCGATCCAGGTAGTCGTAGATCGCCTCGTCTCCCAGGTGCCACGTGGAAGGATGATCATGCATGCCCCTTCAGCCTCCTGGCCAGCATCCGGCGCGCCCGGTAGAGGTGAGACTTGACGTCGGAGAGCGGAAGCCCGAGTGTCGAAGCGATCTCGTCGTAGCTCGCCTCCTGATAGTGCCGCAGCTCGATGGCCGCTCGGTACTTTGGAGGCAGCGAAAGCACCGCCTGCCGGACGGCCTCGGCCTCCTGCCGACGCTCGGTCGCGCCCTCCGGCGTCGGGCCCGGCGGCGCGCCGCGCCAGCCATGCTCATCGTCCAGGTCGAGCGTCACGGGCCGGTTGCGCTGCAGGCGGTTCAGGCACAGGTTGGCCGCCACGCGCCGGATCCAGGGCCCAAACGGGTAAGCCAGGTCAAACGTGTCCAACCGCTGATAGCCTCGAAGGAAGGCGTCCTGCGCAAGGTCCTCCGCCTCCTGCCGCTCGCCCAGGAGACGGTAGCAGACGCCGAACACCGAACCCTGGTAGCGGCGCACGAGCTCGCCGTACGCCTCCAGGTCTCCCTGCCGCACTCGGCTGACCACGACGCCGTCATCGTCCTCAGGCATGTTCATAGGCTACTACAAGGAAGGAGCCGGGGAAGTCGCGCGCAAGTACCCTTCTGCTTCAAGGGTCCCCGACTCCGAAGGCATACGCCAGGCATCGGAAGCACGGGGGAACACGAGGGGCGCACGGTAGCGTGCGCCCCTGGGCCGCTCGTAGATGGCACGGCGTCGGCGTCTAGATATCCAGGTTGCGGACTTCCTTGGCGTGGGTCTGGATGAAGCGCCGGCGCGGCGGCACGGCCTCACCCATCAGCATGTCGAACGTCCGGTCTGCGACCGCGGCATCTTCGACCGTGACCTGCATCAGCGTCCGATGGGCCGGGTCCATCGTCGTCTCCCACAACTGCAGCGGATTCATCTCGCCCAGGCCCTTGTAGCGCGAGATAGAGGCTTTCTCCGCTCCGCTATCCAGGCCCTTGAGCACCTTGTCGCGCTCGTGCTCGCTGTAGGCGTACTGGACCTTGGACTTGTAGGCAATGCGAAACAGGGGCGGCTGGGCGATGAACAGGTGGCCGGCGTCGATCAGGGTCGGCATGTAGCGGAAGAAGAAGGTCAGCAGCAGCGTGCGGATGTGGCTGCCGTCGACGTCGGCGTCGGTCATGATGATGATCCGTCCGTAGCGCAACCCCTCGAGGTCGAAGGTCTCACCGATGCCCGTGCCGAGGGCCGAGATCAGCGCCTTGACCTCGTTGTTGCCCAGGATCTTGTCCAGCCGGGCGCGCTCGGTGTTCAGGATCTTGCCGCGCAGAGGCAGGATCGCCTGGAAGTGCCGGTCGCGCCCCTGCTTGGCTGAGCCGCCGGCCGAGTCACCCTCGACGATGTACAGCTCGCACTTGTTCGGCTCGCGCTCCGAGCAATCGGCAAGTTTGCCGGGCAGCGTCAGGCTTTCCAGCGCGCTCTTGCGGATCACCAGGTCGCGGGCCTTCTTGGCCGCGTCTCGCGCCCGGGCCGAGGTCAGGCATTTCTGCACAATCGACCGCCCGGCCTTGGGGTTCTCCTCCAGGAAGGCGCTGAACGCCTCGCCCAGCACCTGCTGCACCTGGGTCTGCGCCTCGGCGTTCATCAGCTTGACCTTGGTCTGAGACTCGAACTGCGGGTCGCGGTGCTTGATCGACACGATGGCCGTCAGGCCCTCGCGCGTATCGTCCCCGGAGAAGTTGGGGTCGGCGTCCTTGAGCAGGCCCGCCTTGCGCGCGTAGTCGTTGATTGTGCGCGTGATCGCCGCCCGCATGCCCGTCAGGTGGGTACCGCCGTCGACCGTGTTGATCGTGTTGGCGAAGGAGTAGACCGACTCGGCGTAGGCATCGGTGTACTGCAGCGCCACCTCGATGCCGGTGCCCTCGATCTCGCGCTCGACGTGGACCACGGGGTGGAGGACCTCGCGGTTGCGGTTGAGAAAACGCACAAACGACGTGATCCCGCCCTCGAAGTAGAAGGTCATCGCCCGCCCGTCGCGCTCGTCGAGCAGGTCGATGGTTACGCCGCGGGTGACGAAGGCCATCTCCCGAAAGCGTTGGACCAGCGTTTCAAAGCGGTAGGTGGCGCCGTCGTCCTTGAAGATCTTGCGGTCGAACCTGAAGATCACCTTGGTGCCGGTATTCTCGGCCGGGCTCTTGCCAATGACCTTGACCGGGCCGGTCGGCGCGCCACGCTCGTAGCGCTGGGCGTGGACCTTGCCATCACGCCTGACCTCGACCTCGCACCATTCGGACAGTGCGTTGACAGCCGAGACACCCACGCCGTGCAGGCCGCCCGACACCTTGTACCCGCCGCCGCCGAACTTGCCGCCGGCGTGCAGTACGGTCATGACGATCTCGAGCGCCGGCTTCTTCTTCTCCGGGTGCAGATCCACCGGGATGCCGCGCCCGTTGTCCTCCACGGTCACGCTGTCGTCCTTGTGCAGGATGACGTCGATCCGGTCGCACGCCCCGGCCAGCGCCTCATCGATCGAGTTGTCCACCACTTCGTAGACCAGGTGGTGCAGGGCTTTCACGTCCGTCCCGCCGACGTACATTCCCGGTCGACGGCGGACCGCTTCCAGGCCCTCGAGAACCTGGATGTCTTTGGCGGCGTAGCTGCTCACCGAGGCGTCCTTCTTGACCACTGTCACTCCTCCCCGCGCGACGCCGGGGTCGTCGCCGCGGCGGCGCGCGCCAGGAAGGCGCGCCGCAGGTCGAGCATCCACTCATGTCGACCCTGGTAGAACGCGTAGCTCCCGGCGATCAGCGTGGTGCTGACAAACGCATGACCGATGACGGCCAGTGCGCCGAACCACGAGTTCTCCGCGGGCATCGCCCAGATCCATCCGGCGGCATAAGTCACGAGCATGATCAGCGCCAAGAACGCCACGCTCGAGGGCATGTTCCAGCGCACCACCTGCATGCTGGTGCGCATCGACTTCCATACACTGAAGCGGTAGCGGATGATGCCGTGAGGCGTGAAGGCCAGGTAGATGGCCAGCCAGAAGATGAAGCTGAAGGCCAGGAACATCACCCCCGCACCGAGCAGCGGTAGAACGAGTGTGGCCAGGGAGACGATCAGCGCCGCACCGAAGACCGCGACCAGCAAGCCGGCGTACAGGCCGGCCGAGAGGAGCAGGAAGCGCCCCCACGCCTGCCCCATCGGGGCAAGTTCCGCCGGAGGCGCAAGCTGGCGGGCGATCAGCACCTGGAACACGGCGCCTAACCCCAGCCCGATGGCTGTGAATAAGGCCCACAACCCGGCAACCGACACCAGGCTTCCCCCCTCGGTGGCTATCGAAAGACCCAAGGGATTGGCGGCCGGCATCCGGGCGGCCATCAGGCTCGGTACGCCCCCGGGTATAGCCGAGAGGGCCGAAAGGATGTTGAACCGCAGCGCCAGATTAGCAAACGTTTGCTGCATCGCCTCAAGCTGCTGCACCAAGGCCGGATCCACGCCGGCCGGAGCCACCAGCGAGCGGGAAAGGTCCTGAATCAGGCGCGTTGCCCGAAGCTGCGGACCCAGCCAAAGGAAGAGGTCGAGTACCAACGGGGGCAGGATCAGGGCCGGCCGGGCGGCAATACGATCGAAGCCGGCTGCCAGGGATGCCAGGATGCCGATCGGTGGTTTGAGCGGGGAAGGGGCTGGCCTATCCACAATCTTTGATTCTATCACACGTCTCCGAATGGCCTCCGAGCCGCCAGACCCACAGCCGTTCAGGGCGCGCTGCGATCGGGCGCGCAGGAGTTCAGCACACGTCACGATCAAGTGGGACCCCTACTCTCCGAGTCCACTTGTGCTGGCGTTCACAAACTGCATTCAACGTGCCATTCCCTTCTCTTCCTCCGTCGTGTCCCTGGTGACGGCCCCAAATCCGGGCCCACGAGGCTTGTCGCGAGGCTACTCGACCTGACAGGTGGCAGAGCCACCTGTCAGGTCGGTCCGTCAGGCAGAAGACCCGCCCGCGACTCGGCCTCCCAACCCCTCGTCCGTGTGCAGGATGATAGGCCGGCGGAACCGCAAGGGGACGGCACGCCGTGACTCTCTAGCGCGGGCATGCGCGCGCTAGGCCATCCCCGGCCAAGGAGGGACGCAGCCTGAAGGCTGCGACTACGGGCGTCGGGTGGCCAGGAAGGGCGATCAAGCCTGCGGTAGCTGTAGGGGCGAAGCATCCGACCCCGATGCTTCGCCCCTACCGAGACGCCTGCGCATTCCCCGGTGCGACAGCGGCAGGCGGAAGCAGGGGCACGGCACCCCGTGACCCTCCAGCGCGGGCATGCGCGCGCCGGGCGGCCCCCACCCTTGTGTGCACCCCGGGCCACCCCCGCCCTGGTTTGACCGGCCTCCGTGCGTCGGATAGAATGCCTGCGCATGACCGAAAGGGAACGCCCGACGGTTGCCTTGCTCACCGACTTTGGGACGCGCGACGCGTACCCCGGGATCGTCAAGGGCGTTCTGGCCAGCCGCGCGCCGGACGCCCGGTTGATTGACCTTACGCATGAGATCCCGGCCGGCGACGTACGCGCGGCCGCGTTCGTGCTGTGGCAGGCCCTCCCCTACCTGCCGGCCGGATCGGTATGCCTGGCCGTTGTAGACCCTGGCGTGGGTACGCAGCGGCGCCCGATCGCGCTGCGGCTGCCGAACGGATTCGGCGTCGGCCCGGACAATGGCCTTTTCTCGTGGGTTCTTTCCTGGGGAGACGCGCTGGACGCCGTGGAGATCGACCCAGCCCGCCTGTCATCCGCGACTCCTAGCGCCACCTTCCATGGCCGGGATGTGTTCGCCCCGGCTGCGGCGCGGCTGGCGCTCGGCGCTCCACTTTCGGATCTCGGGCCGCCACAGGACGACATCGTCCGGTTGCCTACACCGGGCTTCACACGCATCGCCGGCGGGGTCGCCGGCGAGGTCGTGTGGATCGATTCGTTCGGCAACGCCGTCACCAGCCTTGGCAACCTCCGCCTGTCTGGCGATCGCGCCGAGTTGACCCCGTGCTGGCATCCGCTGCCTGCGACCTCTTTCCACGCCGCGGCCGCCCGTCTTGCGCTCGGCCCGGGGATCGTTCTCCCCCTCTCCCGCACCTTCGCCGATGTCCCTGCTGGGGAGCCGCTGGCCTACGTCGGGAGCAGTGGACTGATCGAGATCGGCATACATCGCGGGCGTGCGGACACCGGCCTCGGCCTTGCGCCGGGACAAGCCGTCACGCTCCTGTTCGAGGGATAGTCGATGCAGACCTTTCGAATTGAAGGCGGTCGACCGCTGCACGGCGAGGTGACGCCATCGGGCAACAAGAATGCCGCCCTGCCGCTGCTGGCAGCCTGCCTGCTCACAGATCAGTCCATCGTCCTGCACAATGTCCCGGACATCGGGGACGTGCGCACCATGCGCCGCCTGCTCGAGAGCCTGGGCGTGAAGTTCGAGACTCTGGACGTGCACACCTGGCGTGTGCAGGCCGGCGAGGTACGGCGGGCGGATCTCGATCCGGACATCTGCCGCAAGATGCGCGCCTCGATCCTGCTCGCCGGGCCGATGACCGTGCGCTCCGGCGGCGTGTCGCTCCCGCCGCCCGGTGGCGATGTGATCGGCCGCCGGCGCATCGACACGCACATCCTGGCCCTGCGCGCCTTGGGAGCCGAGGTGGCCTACCGCGGGCGCGAGTTCAACTTCGGCGCCAGCCAACGTCTCCACGGCGCTGACCTGCTCCTCGATGAAGCCAGCGTCACCGCCACCGAGAACGCCATCATGGCCGCCGTGACCGCCCGCGGCGAGAGCGTGATCCGCAACGCGGCTTCCGAGCCCCATGTCCAGGATCTGTGCGCCTTCCTCAACACCCTCGGGGCACGGATCGACAACATTGGCTCCAATACGCTCCACGTCCGTGGCGTCGACCGATTGGGCGGCGGCGAGTTCACCATCGGATCTGACTACCTGGAGGTGGTCAGCTTCATCGGCGCGGCCGCAGTCACCGGCGGCTCGGTGCGCGTCCGCTCGGCCGGGCCGGAACACTTGAACATGGCACGCCTGGTCTTCCAGCGCCTGGGGGTCAGTTGGGAGGTCGAAGGCCAGGACGTCGTCGTCCCGTCCGGGCAGCGCCTGGAAGTCCAGCCCGACCTGGGCGGCGCCATCCCGTCGATCAGCGTCATGCCGTGGCCGGCCTTCCCCACCGACCTGATGAGCGCAGCGATCGTCGTTGCCAGCCAAGCGAAGGGTACGGTGCTGTTCCACGACTGGATGTTCGAGGGGCGCATGTTCTTCATCGACAAGCTGGTGTCGATGGGCGCCCGCATCATCCTGTGCGACCCGCACCGCTGCATCGTCGAAGGGCCGCGCCGGTTGGTGGGCGAGACGCTGGAGAGTCCGGACATCCGTGCCGGGCTGGCGCTGGTGTTGGCCGCATTGGCGGCCGATGGCTCCTCGACCATCCGCAACATCGGCCAGATCGACCGCGGCTACGAGCGCATCGAGGAGAAGCTGCGCAGCCTGGGCGCGGCGATCGAGCGCGTCGACATCTGAGGTGCGGCTGTGGAGTGCAAGGCGCGCGGCCGATTGGCCGCGCGTCGGAGTCTCTTGGGCGCCCGCCTGGGACTAACCAGCCGCGGCAGTTGCCGCCGTCGAGCGAGCCTCGACTTCCGACGCCAGCCGCCGGTAGGCCGCGGCGGCGGCGCTCTCCGGCCGATGCAACAGCACCGGCAAGCGCGCCGCCGGCGCCGTCGCCAGCGCCTCGTCCAGCTCGATCACCGTGTCAAACACACGCTCGTGAAACGCCGACCGCAGCTCCTCGACCACCTGCCGGCTGTGCGTCGACGCCGGCTGGTACATCGTTGGCAGCAAGCCGAGGAGATCCAGCGCCGGATTGAGACGGTCGCGAACGGTGCCAACGCTGTCGAGGATGGCACGGATGCCCCGCATCGCCAGGTAGCGGCACTCGACCGGCACGAGCACGGCATCAGCCGCCGTCAACGCGTTGACGGTCAGCAGGCCGAGGCTCGGGGGCGTGTCGATCAGGACGTAGGCCACCTGCTCTGCTTCGGCGCGCAGCGGGTCGGCAAGCCGCCGGGCGCGATCCGGCCGATTCATCAGCAGGTACTCGGCCGCCGCCAGGTCCACGCTGCCCGGCGCCAGCCATAAGCGTTCGCCGATCGGCCGGACGATTTGGCCCAGGCGCACGCCGTCCTGTGCCAGCAGCGAGTAGGTCGTCGGCGTCAGCGTGTAGGGGTCAAAGCCTGAACACGCGGTCAGCGCGCCTTGCGGATCGAGATCGACCAGCAGCACGTGCTGCCCGCGCTCGGCGAGCGCCGCGCCCAGGTTGATGACGGTCGTGGTCTTGCCTACGCCGCCCTTCTGGTTGGCGATGGCCAGGATGTGCCCCATGGACGGGGAGTATAGCCAAGCCGCCTCCGTCCGGCAAACCCACGGTAGACGGCCGGAGGGTATTCCCGGGCACCAACCGGGGATTCGGACTGCCGGGGTTTGGAATTGACGGGGATAGGTTATAGGCGGGGAAACCTGTGCACACCTGGCAGGTGTGACCTAGCTGGCGGAGGGGTGGCTATTTGATGGTGGATCTCCCCTATTTCGGAGGCAATTGATCAAGCGGAGTATTGCTTCTTCGTCATTTGCGGGAATTCGGGGGTCGTTGAATTCCTGGAGCTTATCCCGGGCGATTTGAGCGGCAAGGGCAACTACCTTGTCCTGCCATTTCTTACCCGGTTTTCGCTCGCCATTTCGGAGGGAATATGCGTATCGGGGGCTGCAATTGAGGATGGATTGAACCGAATTAGCGGGGATTAGGTGGAGGATTTCCGGAAAGGAAACTGCGAGTATCGAAGGGATATCGTGCGCAGGCTGCATCTTTCCGGGGGCATCGATCCACTACTGGTAGGTGATCGCCGAATCTCCAGAAGCGGATTCCCCGGAACCAGGAGCCAGTTCTTCACAACCTCCCGTCCCTAGAGACTACCTCCACAGTGGGGACACCTGTTACCTGACGGCGCCTTCTTCTGAATCTGCTCCAGGAATCCAGATCCAAGGACGCCGGTCGGCAGCGCAAACAGCCCAATCCCGAGAACCGCGATTGCCGATGCCAGCAGCTTTCCCAGAGGTGTAATTGGATAGACGTCACCGTACCCGACTGTGGTCAGAGTCATCACGCCCCACCACATGGTGCCCGGGATGGAAGCAAACTTCTCGGGTTGAATTGCGTGCTCAACCTCGTACATGAGAGATGACGCCACGACGAGCAAGATCAGCATGAGGAACACAACCGCGGCGAGTTCCTCCTTCTTCGCGCGGATGACGGCGACAATGGATCGGAGGGCGCTTGAGTATCTTCCTAGCTTGAGGATCCGCATCAACCGGATGAGGCGAAACGCTCGCATGAATACGAGATCGACACCGATGAACGGCAAGTAGAAGGGCGCGATTGCGACAAAGTCAACAAGTGCTAGCGGGGTCAGAGCGAACTTGAGGCGACCACGGAGTGGCGCAGCATAGCTTCCAGAAGCCGTGCATGACCAGAGTCTGAGGACATACTCGATTGTGAACACTGCTACTGAGAATGCCTCGAATGAAAGGAAGACTCCCCTCCACCGCCAGTAGATAGGCTCCATGGTCTCGATCATCAAGGCGATGAGATTGAGCACGATCAGGAGCAGGATGCACACCTGTACGGCTCGGCTCGTCCTATCCTCGGGCGATGCGACCTCGAGGATTTCATAGGCCCGCTGCTTGACCTGGCGAAGACCGGTCAATCCGCTGTCCATCGGGTCGCATTCCCTCCACGGCGCATAGATACGGTTGCACTAGATCCTGTGACGAGATTGGGCATGTACGATCCCCTTCTCATTCCGCGCAAGTCCGTGTCGCATCCTGTACAGATCCCCCAAAGGCGAGGATGCGAATGCCACTGCTTGATTCCATTGGTCTGAGAATCCAAGCGAGATACAGCATCCTCACGGTTTTCGATGCTCGCCACGGCGAAGGCGCTCGAGCTTCTCTGCAATCCGCTCCTTTGCCCTCGCCGTCCCGGCCTCATCGATCGCAGCACTCACCAACTTGCCCCCCGCGAACTCCACCTGCAGCCAGTGCCCCTCCCGGCTGCTCTTGGGCAGCTCGCTGCGCGCCACCACCGCCTGCCGCTCCGACTCTCCCACCAGGAGAACGGCCTGATCCCCCTCGAACCGATCAATCACCGCGCTCTCGCTCATTTCGCCACCGTGAAGTAGATCTCTTGGGTCATCGTTTCCCCTCCTGCTGTGGCAGTGACTACGATCCGCCAGTTACCGGGCGTCGTGTTGCGCCCGACGTTCCAGGTCCAGGAGACATCGCCGTTCGCGTCCGCAGACCGGGGGGAGAGCCCTGCCGCCTTGCTCGCCCCCGACTTGTAGTAGACCTTGATCGTGCAATTGGCGCCTAGCATGGTGTGGGCGACGAGGGTCGCCCTCCCTCCCGGGGCCACGGGGTTGGTCACGGAGATGATCTGCAGGCTCAGCGGGCCGCCGCTGCCCGGCACGGCCGCCGTGCTCGTAACGCCCGCACCGGGTATCGGCGGCGCGGGCGGAGCACTCTGTCTTCCGACCTCGACCTTGTACCCGCCGGCGCTGTCGGCCGTCACCACCACGGTCCCGTTGACTTCCGTGCCGTAGACCTCGACCCCTGCCGACGCCAAGGCCTCCAGCGTCTCCGGATGGGGGTGTCCGTAGGAGTTACCCCTCCCCGCCGAGTACACGGCGATCTTCGGTTCTACCGCGCCCAGGAAGGCCGGGCTCGAGGCCGTTCGGCTGCCATGGTGTCCGACCTTCAGGATGTCGGCCTGGACGGGCAGGCCCACCAACAGGATGCTCGCCTCGGCCGCCTGGTCGGCGTCACCCATGAACAGGAACGAGCTCGCCCCATAGACTAGGCGCAGTACGATGGCGTTGCTATTGAGGTCATCCCCCGGAGTGGACGGCGGGCTCAACACCTGAAACGCAAGACCGCCGAACGGGATCGTATCCCCCCGCTTCACCTCCACGTACTCCGCGCCAACGTCGGCGATCGCGTCCAGGAAGTGCTCATAGGTCAGCGTTGTTGTTGGCTGGCCATTCGTGACCACCTCCGCCACCGGGAGCGACTTCAGGACCTGGATCAGCCCGCCGATGTGGTCCGCGTGCGGATGCGTCGCCACCACGAGGTCGAGCCTGCTCACTCCCTGACTCTGAAGGTACGCAAGGACCCCCGAGTCGGCTACGCCGCCGTCAATGAGCGCCAGTCTTCCTTCCGGGGACACAATCAGCTCAGCGTCTCCCTGCCCCACATCAATGAAATGGACCTGCAGTAGACCCGCACTGGCTACGGCAGTCGAGGTGACGAGTGCCTCGGAGGGAGGCGGAGCCGTCTCAGACGCGATGATCTTGGACGTGGGAGCCACGATCGATGGCGTGACGATGGCTGAGGCTGTGCTGGGGAACGGGCTGGGGAGCGTCGGGCTTGCTTGCGGCAAGGCCGGGGCAGGCGGCGGCGTGCGCGTGCACAGCGCGCACAGCCCCACCAGGCCCACGGCCAGTGCGACCTGAACAAGGCCCCGGCAGAGTTTCAACCGGCGCACTTGCCCACCCTCTCAATCACGTCGTCCTCACCCTCAGGAACATCCCCGTTCCTTCGCCGGCTGGCAAGCCTTCGCGAGGAGACTCAGGGCGACTTTGGAACTTCGGACTACTTCAGGCCAAAGAGCCTGAGTATCATCCTTCCTAGCTTCCTTTCCTGGCCCGACCGTGTTGTCGGAAGGCCAATTGTCCGAGCGATTCTTCCTCTGGCCGCAGAGATACCCACCGCTCGCTTCCACGAAAACGACAGGCCAAACTTCCTGCCCATTGCTGTCCTCCTGCGTTCGCCTCGGTGCGGCGATCAAGCATCCTTCTTGAGGTCTCGGCGCAATTGCCATCCTTGCCAGCGACTAGGGCGGTAGAGCCTTCAACCACTCTCTCACGCCGTCGTGCCATGAACAAGTACCTCTTCTATGCTGAGAGTAGCTGCACGTACCGTCGTTGCAGATTGCGCTGGCGCCCTGGCACGCTCCCCCACCATCCGAAGGTACGATCGGCGAGACGGCCGTGGGCATCCTGGTGGCTGTTGGGGTCCGAGTTCTTGTCGGGAGGGGAGTGGACGAGGGTGTCCTCGTGGGAGTCGACGTCCTCGTGGTGGTCGGCGTCTTTGTGGGCGTCGGTGTAATCGTTGGGGTGTCGGTAATTGTAGGGGTGCGGGTCCAGGTGGGAGTGAATGTGACCGTTGGAGTCAGAGTCGAGGTGGGAGTAGCCGTTGCCGTGAGCGTCGGCGTGCTGGTAGGTATCAAGTCGAAGACGATACCAGCTGCAGCGCCGCCCCCGGTGGCACTCTGGAAGCAGAAGCTGACTACGAGGAAGGCGCCCGCGGCGAGACCGAGCAAGGACCCTGCGCGGTCCGTGACCAACCCCAACGCCCGAGCCAGATACCTACCAAGCGTGATCTGCCCGAAGCCTGTGAGTTCAGCTGCGATACTCTGCGCTGTCTCGGATGTCTTGCCCTCCTTGGCTCGAAGAGACTGCTCGAGCGTCTTGTTCTCTGCTTGCCTGTCCCTGGCCGCCTTGCGGATGGCCGCCAGATCCTCGGACACATCCGAGTTGGCCTTTGCCTCCTCCACCGCGATTTGGTCGATAAGTGTGGTGTACCTGTGCCGGATCGTGTGCTCGGTCTCTGAGGGCAGACGTCCGGGCGCCGACCGCTCGAGCGCCAGTTCCACATCTCTGCGCCAACTCAGGACCGCATCGATCTTGGCGGGGCCGAATCCGGCAATCCCCGTAAGCCGAGATCTGTCTACGTCCGCAGCAGTCGAGATACCGTGGCGATGGAGGCGTTCCTTCAGTGCTGGTCCGACGCCCACGATTCTTGCGGCGGCAAGTGCGCTGGCGCGCAGCCCTCGCGCTCGGTGCTGTTCGCGGAGCGCCTTGAGGGAGCCCTGGAGTTCGTCCTGCATCTTGGCCCGGAGACTGGCCCGCCTGGCATCGCAGTCTGCGATCAGCCTTTCATGCTCCAGCTTGCGCGCGTTGAGCTTCGATGCTTCGCCCCTGGCAGTCTCCGCCTGTTTCCTTGCGCACTGGCTGATGGAGGCCTGAAGGGCGGCAACCTGAGCTGTTGCATGTTTCAGTGCACTCTCCAGGTGCTTCCGTTTCCTGTAGACGGGATCCCGTTTGTATTCGACCAGGACATACGCAGCGAGCGCTATGGCAACCACGACGCCGAAGGCTGATGTGACCAGGACGAATGCGTGAGGGATTACCTTCCAGAAGACGACGGAGGCAAGGGCGAGGAGGACTCCGGCGCTCTCGGCTGCTAGCGCCCTGTGCACCCACATTCGTTGCTTATGCGGCATGGCTCCGAACTGGATGGTCATGCTGCGCCCCCACGCGAGTGCCCTAGATTAAGTGGGAGATCCAATAGACACCGGGGCGGCTTCCTCCCGCCAAGCGGCTCTACACCACTGCCAGAGAGGAGGATCCCGAAGGTCAATATGCATGTTGCCGCCTCGCCAAGGGGGGTTCGGCGGCAGGGGCAGTGGTGCTGTTGGATGTCCGTCCTGCCGAGCAGAGTCTAGTCCAGGTCCACTTCGAGGGCAAACTCAGCATGGTGTATTGCGTACGGAATGCCCAGGCAGCATCCTCCGGATTGTCGCGCCGGCCGGCGGGCAAGGGGCCCCAACTTATCCGCCAGCCCGCCGGGTGAGCATCCGTGGGGCGTCGGGCGCACAGGCAGGCCGCATGCCTTGGTCCTACCCCTTGTACTGGTCGGCGGGATGCTTGTTGGCATTGAACAACTCATACCTGCCGTCGGCGTGAAGGAAAAGGAAGGGGCGGGTGCTCGGCCATTCGTGGCGCGCCGGGGGCAGGTTGACGACGCAGGACATCAAGTGACGCCAGATGGTGTTCTCCTTCCAGGAACCCTGTTTCTTGATGCGCTCAACCAGCTGCAGAAAAGGGACGATCTCTCCGGGGGACAATGCATTGCGGATGGCGTCTGAGCAAGCCTCGCCGTGGTAGCCCTTGGTCATGATCCCCTCCCTGCTCTGCCAGTAGTGCACCGGTTGACGAGACAAGCGGCGGACAACACCGGCGGATCGGATCACCCACTCCAGCGCCCCCAACGGCCTTGAGCTAAGCTGCCCGGCGGAAGCGGGCAGAGGAACCGGGATTATGCGGCACGCCGGCGGGCGAAGGAAGCTCCAGCCAAGGCCCAGCCCGCCGGGCCAGCTTCAGCGAGTTGTTGGGCAGCCCAGGATGGCCCGCTGCGGGATCGTGCACTATGGGGGACGCCACTGAGAGAATGAGCAACTCGCGGGCTGGGAGGCGTAGGCACTGTGGAGGACACATGTGTTGGAGAATGCCACGCCGCCGATCAGGTTCCACTGCTTGTCGTAGTATTGGACAGTCGCCGTGAAGGCGCTCTCATCTTTGACGCAATAGATGTTGCCTGTCACTACGCGACCGACGACGCGGTAGGTGGCGTTTCCCAGATCCGTGATGTTGACCTTGTACCATTCGGGCCTGTCCTCGCATCCAGGATTCAGGAACGGCTCGGGCTGGTACGTGGCAAGCTCACGGTGGGCGAATCCCGCGGCATGTGAGAAGGCGTCGTCTGCGGTGGGCTTGTAGAAGAGGTTTCCGAGAGCTTCGGACAGGCCAGTGGTGCATTGGCTCAGGATAGAAAGCAGGCACAACACGGCAATGGCAAGAATGATGTAGATCGTGCAGGACGTGCCGGGTGGCTTGGATCGGGGGGGCGTTTCTCCCGGAGGGATTGGCACGGAGGAGATGTGGCGGGCGGGCTCACTGCGAACGGCACGGCGGGAGTCCGTCTTGGTAGAGGAAGGAGGTCGAAGGTCGCGAGACACGGAGTGTTCAGCGTTTGTGGAGTGAATACGACGGCCGCAATGCGGGCACGTTGCGGCGTCCACGCCTATCAGTTGCTTGCAGAAGGGGCAAGGTCTGGAGGGCTTGGGGGAAGGTAGCTTGGGAGATGGGGCAGGCGCAGGAACATTGATGGAAGGGGAGCCGGTTCTTGAACTCGATCCCTTGGAGTAGAGCTCCATCCCTCTGAGCGCATGAATGTTTGTGGGATCGATCTGCAGGACTCGTTGGAAGTAGCGGAGCTTGTCAGCCGGGGCATCAACGCACTTGGTCATCCAGAGGAGGGCCAGAAGATTGTCTGGGTCCTTTCCCAGAACCCAACGCAATCCTGCTTCGCCTTTGGCTACATCGCCCCTCCTTATGGCCAGGGCCGACGCGTCTAGAACCTGTTTGTGGGTCGGATTTCTGCTTTCCACGAGTCCCCTCACAAGCAGCGAAGGACTTCTGGAAAGTGCACGGGGTATGGTAGCACGGACTGAGGAAGTCCGGGAGTTGAGGCTGAAGCGGATGGCGCAGAGTTTGCCCCGGGAGCGAGTGGCTTGACGTGCTGCCCAACGGCGCCGAGCTATGCTGCCCGGCGGAAAATGGCAGGCCCTCCTTGCTCTACGGCATGCTGGCGGTCGATTCAAGCGTGAGCCGAGGCCGGGCCCGCCGGGTTAGCATCAGCGAGAAGGTGGGCGGCGGCAAGATCACTGGGTGCGAAGCGCGAAGCCCCCAAGGGAATAGTCAACGACGAGGTCTATGATGCTCCTGAGCTGGGGAGAGCAGTTCTTGAACTCTATCCTGTCTAGCGCAGCCTCTCCGTATTGCTTGAGAGCCTGCCCGATAAGAGCATGGACGTAGGACTGGGTAGCGAATGTGACGTGGGCGAAATCGAGAATGACACTGTCACCAGCCTGCAATGCGGGGAGGAGGAGCGTGACTCGGACCTCCTTGGCCTTGTCCTTGTCTTCGGCAAAGCCTTTCTGGCCGGGCGGCACTTCGATGGTGACGGTCATGTGAATCTCACTGGCCTTCGGGCTGGGACGTGGCGCGGGATCTGGTCGCGTATCGATGCGAAGAAGTCCTGGAACTGGATAATCTGCTCGGTGCGGATCTCGAGGGACACCACCGTACCCTCCCACGGGGCGTCGAACTCCCATTTGTCGGACCTGTCGGCGAAGGGGTCCGGCGACAGTGGGGCCTCAACAAGAGCCTGTGTTGAGCGGTAGAGACGATAGCATGCTCTCCCTGAGAGCAGCAGGAAGTAGCCACCTGTCCCCTTCGCGATGGACCTGGTGACGAACAGGCCTGCACCGGCATTGTCGGGGGCGCCATACGGCCCAGCTTCTGCGCCTGTTATTCCGGGCTGCATAGCAAGCTGAAGTGCGAGCAGCGGGTTGTCCCTTGCTTGCTGATAGACCCTTCCAAGATGGCACATGATGCCCATGGTTATGACCCCCGAAAGTTGGACATGCGAGTAATGTGGGGTTGACCCTGTTGGAAGGTGGGGTAGGCTA
>Ga0315289_10006007_pt1 | contig 17867 bp, 16 predicted proteins | sample YL17G11_40_MG_FD_203452 | JGI IMG/M metagenome (GOLD analysis project Ga0315289, IMG submission 203452) | Sediment microbial communities from Yellowstone Lake, YNP, Wyoming, USA - YL17G11_40 | ecosystem: Environmental > Aquatic > Freshwater > Lake > Sediment | place: USA: Wyoming | collected... | reverse complement strand
GAAACACGCGACGCTGCACCTAAATGCATTTCGGGGAGAACCAGCTATCACGGAGTTTGATTGGCCTTTCACCCCTACCCACAACTCATCCCCTCAGTCTTCAACCTAAGTGGGTTCGGGCCTCCACACGGTCTTACCCGCGCTTCACCCTGGCCATGGGTAGATCACTCCGCTTCGGGTCCAGAACACACCACTACACCACACACTATTGTGCGGATACGCCCTATTCAGACTCGCTTTCGCTACGGCTACCCCTCAACGGGTTAACCTCGCGACATGTCCCTGACTCGCAGGCTCATTCTTCAAAAGGCACGCCATCACCCCACGCGCGATGCGAGGGCTCTGACGGATTGTAGGCACACGGTTTCAGGTACTATTTCACTCCCCTCCCGGGGTACTTTTCACCATTCCCTCACGGTACTAATCCGCTATCGGTCACTGGGAAGTATTCAGGCTTACCGGGTGGTCCCGGCAGATTCACAGCAGATTCCACGGGCCCGCTGCTACTCGGGAACCCTCCACGACAGAGAACATGTTTTCGCCTACGGGGCTCTCACCCACTACGGCAGACCATCCCAGGCCACTTCGACTAACACATTCTTTTCTTACTGCCGCCCGGACCGGCAGATCCGGGAAGAAAGGCCCCACAACACCGCACACACAACCCCTGCCGGGTATCACATGCATACGGTTTAGCCATCCTCCGCTTTCGCTCGCCACTACTCACGGAATCACTTTTGTTTTCTCTTCCTACGGGTACTGAGATGTTTCACTTCCCCGCGTTCCCCCCCAACGCCTATGTATTCAGCGTTGGGTGACACGACATCACTCGTGCCGGGTTTCCCCATTCGGACATCCTCGGATCTGAGCTCGGTTGGCAGCTCCCCGAGGCTTATCGCAGCCTCCTACGTCCTTCATCGGCTCCCAGTGCCAAGGCATCCACCATGCGCCCTTACACACTTACAAACACAAAAACCAATATTAGAAATTGCACATCAACAAGCCGACACCCGCACAACCCCCACACACCCCCCCAAAGGGGAGACGCCGGCGGCCACACGGTTGTCGCTCGCTAGATGCTCGCAACCACTATCCACAAATCAAACACCACACCCCACCACCAAAGCGGGGCGACAACCAGTCCCACCCGATCCGCAGACCAGGAAGAAAAGGGCTTGTTGCCTCAAAGCCCAATAGTGTGTCCAGTGATTCCCGCCGACGCCCGATCTCTCGATCCCCGCCGCCGACACGTTCGTTGCGCACCAGAACCGACACCCACTACAGGCACCGGCCCATCCATCGAATCGCCCAGAATCCGGTAACCCCACAATCTGCGGGCCGGCCCTGGGTCTCGTGGTGCTCCTTAGAAAGGAGGTGATCCAGCCGCACCTTCCGGTACGGCTACCTTGTTACGACTTCGTCCCAATCGCCGATCCCACCTTCGACGGCTCCCTCCCTGACGGGTTAGGCCACCGGCTTCGGGTGTTACCGACTTTCATGACGTGACGGGCGGTGTGTACAAGGCCCGGGAACGTATTCACCGCAGCGTTGCTGATCTGCGATTACTAGCGACTCCGACTTCACGGGGTCGAGTTGCAGACCCCGATCCGAACTGAGACCGGCTTTAACAAGGATTCGCTCCACCTCACGGCTTCGCAGCCCTTTGTACCGGCCATTGTAGCATGTGTGAAGCCCTGGACATAAGGGGCATGATGACTTGACGTCATCCCCACCTTCCTCCGAGTTGACCCCGGCAGTCTCTCACGAGTCCCCACCATTACGTGCTGGCAACATGAGACAAGGGTTGCGCTCGTTGCGGGACTTAACCCAACATCTCACGACACGAGCTGACGACAGCCATGCACCACCTGCACACAGGCCACAAGGGAATACCTATCTCTAGGCACGTCCTGTGCATGTCAAACCCAGGTAAGGTTCTTCGCGTTGCATCGAATTAATCCACATGCTCCGCCGCTTGTGCGGGCCCCCGTCAATTTCTTTGAGTTTTAGCCTTGCGGCCGTACTCCCCAGGCGGGGTACTTAATGCGTTAGCTACGGCACGGATCCCAAGGAAGGAAACCCACACCTAGTACCCACCGTTTACGGCGTGGACTACCAGGGTATCTAATCCTGTTTGCTCCCCACGCTTTCGCTCCTCAGCGTCAGTTACTGCCCAGAGACCCGCCTTCGCCACCGGTGTTCCTCCTGATATCTGCGCATTCCACCGCTACACCAGGAATTCCAGTCTCCCCTGCAGTACTCCAGTCTGCCCGTATCGCCCGCACGCTCACAGTTGAGCTGTGAGATTTCACGGACAACGCGACAAACCACCTACGAGCTCTTTACGCCCAGTAATTCCGGACAACGCTCGCACCCTACGTATTACCGCGGCTGCTGGCACGTAGTTGGCCGGTGCTTCTTCTGCTCCTACCGTCACTTGCGCTTCGTCAGAGCTGAAAGAGGTTTACAACCCGAAGGCCGTCATCCCCCACGCGGCGTCGCTGCATCAGGCTTGCGCCCATTGTGCAATATTCCCCACTGCTGCCTCCCGTAGGAGTCTGGGCCGTATCTCAGTCCCAGTGTGGCCGGACACCCTCTCAGGCCGGCTACCCGTCGTCGCCTTGGTAGGCCATCACCCCACCAACAAGCTGATAGGCCGCGGGCCCATCCCACACCGCAAAAGCTTTCCCCCACAGACCATGCAGCCCATGAGGTGTATCCGGTATTAGACCCAGTTTCCCAGGCTTATCCCGAAGTGCAGGGCAGATCACCCACGTGTTACTCACCCGTTCGCCACTCGTGTACCCCGAAGGGCCTTACCGTTCGACTTGCATGTGTTAAGCACGCCGCCAGCGTTCGTCCTGAGCCAGAATCAAACTCTCCAAACAAAAACCAACCGGACAAACCGGCAGAATTTCGAATCAGAAAAATCTGACCAAGCAACCAGTCAAAACTGGCACAACAAAAAAGTCACACCCCAACACGGGGGTATCAGAATGCGACAAAAACAAACAACAAACAAAAACCACCAAACACACTATTGAGTTCTCAAACAACAAACACCTGCGCCCAAAACCTTCGAACGGGCAACCCACCCAGCTTACTTCAACTGCATGGACTCGGTCAAATCGATGGGCTCCGGCCCGCTGAGCGGGTCCGTGGCGCTTCTGATCGTAACGCTCAGTGTACCCGTTCTATTTCCGCGCCCAGGCTCTGCAGGTCCTCGACGAACAGCGGATACCCGCGATCGATGTGGAAAACGTCGTGGACCTCGGTCTCCCCATCAGCGACCAGTCCGGCCAACACCAATCCGGCGCCGGCGCGGATGTCCGACGACCAGACCGGCGCGCTGGACAACTGCGGGATGCCACGCACCACCGCATGGTGGCCGTCGGTGCGGGCGTCGGCGCCGAGGCGGATCATCTCCTCGACGAATCGGAACCGCGCTTCGAACACGTTCTCGGTGATCATCGAAGTGCCGTCGGCGATGGAAGCCAACGCGATCGCCATCGGTTGCAGGTCGGTCGGGAAACCGGGAAACGGCAGGGTCGCGACATTGCACGCCTTCGGCCGCTCGTACTGCGCCACCCGGAAACCATTGTCATTCTGCGTCACGGTGGCGCCGACATCGTGCAGCTTGTGCAACACCAACTGAAGGTGCGCCGGATCGACACCGGTGACCGAGATGTCACCGCGGGTCATCGCCGCGGCGATTCCCCACGTCGCGGCGACGATGCGGTCGCCGATCACCCGGTGCTCGGTCGGGTGCAACTCCGGCACGCCGGCGATGGTCAGCGTCGATGTTCCAGCGCCCTCGATCTGCGCGCCCATCTGGTTGAGCATCTCGCACAGGTCCACCACGTCCGGCTCCCGCGCGGCGTTGTGGATGGTGGTGACGCCCTCGGCCAGGACGGCCGCCATCAGAATGTTCTCCGTCGCTCCGACCGAGGGGAACTCCAATTGGATCTCGGCGCCGCGCAGGTGGTCGGCGGAGGCGACGACACAGCCGTGCTCGATGACACACTCCGCGCCGAGTTGCCGGAGACCCGACTGATGCATGTCCAGCGGCCTGGAGCCGATCGCGTCGCCGCCCGGGAGCGCGACCCGCGCCCGCTTGCAGCGGCCGACGAGCGGTCCGAGCACGCAGACAGACGCCCGGAACTGACGCACCGCGGCGAAGTCCGCCTCATATTTCGGCTCATCGGGCGAGGTGATCCGAACCACCGATCCGTCGAGTTCGACGGTCGCGCCGAGGCCTCGCAACACCTCCGCCATCAACGGCACGTCGAGAATGTCGGGGCAGTTGGTGATGGTGGTGGTGCCTTCGGCCAACAGGGTGGCCGCCATGAGCTTAAGGACGCTGTTCTTCGCACCGGTGACGGCGACGGCGCCAGCCAACGGGTTACCGCCGGTCACCAGGAAGCGCTCACCCACGGCCACAGTTTAGAGCAGGTGGGCGGGGGTCCGGCCCACCCGGGCCGGTACGGTTCTCATCATGGGAGTGCACCTGACCCGCATTTATACCCGGACCGGCGACGACGGCACCTCGACCCTCAGCGATTTCTCGAGAGTCGAGAAGTCCGATGCGCGGCTGATCGCCTATGCCGATTGCGATGAGGCCAACGCCGCCATCGGGGTATCGGTGGCGCTCGGTAGCCCCGATGAACCGCTGCGCAGGGTGCTGACCTGGATCCAGAACGATCTGTTCGACGCCGGCGCCGACCTGGCCACCCCGATCGTGGAGAACCCCGAGCATCCTCCCCTGCGCATCACCGAGTCCTACATTGACCGGCTGGAGAAATGGTGCGATGAGTACAACGAGTCGCTGGCGCCGTTGAACTCGTTCATCCTGCCGGGCGGCACCGGGCTCTCGGCGCTGCTGCACGTCGCCAGGACGGTGACCCGGCGCGCCGAACGCTCGGCCTGGATCGCGGTGAGGGCGCACCCGGAGACGGTGAGCCCACTGCCGGCCCGGTACCTCAACCGGCTGTCGGACCTGTTGTTCATCCTGTCGCGGGTGGCCAACCCGGACGGTGACGTGCTGTGGCAGCCGGGCGGCCCCGGCGCGAAAAAGCCCGGGGCATAGGTTCTTCAGCGCTTTCAGACGGCGGGGCGCCGGGCCGTCGGGGACGGCCGGGACTCGACCCAGGATAGGAACGCGGTCAGTGCACCGCGGTCGAGTGCCATTTCATAACCGCGCGCCAGACCACCGGCGCCGTCTTGGAGTTCCAGCACCGTGACCTCCTCGGTCATGATGTCGAACTCGTCTCCACGAGGAGCGCGCCGGGACACGATGGCCAGACCGCGGCGACTCAGCCTGCGATCGGGCCACGGCCGCAGACTCGACAGCCGGTAGAACCCGGCTTCGTCACCGCGGTAGCGGATCACGCCATGACGCCAGCCGTGACCGCCCACGGCAGGAGTGTCACGCAGGATTGCGGGCGTACCGCCCTGCCCCAGTTTCCACAGTCGGAAGGTGAGCGCCACAACGACCAAGAGCAGAACACTGACGAGCGCGACCATGACCATCATCGACGCGCTCATCAGCGGCTAGTCGAGTCGGCCGAGCGCCCGCAGCCGGGCCCTGCCACGGGCAGCGGTCCGGGGGTCCTCGGAGGCTGCGTCCTGCTTGGCCTCGTCCTCGTCGATCTCCGATTCGAATTCGGCAGCCTCGGCCAGGATCTTCACACCTGCATCGGTCACCGACATGAAGCCGCCGTGAATGGCGATCCGAAGGTCGTCCTCGCCCTCACGTTCCACCCGCACCATCGCGTCGTCGACAAGCTGCGCCACCATCGGAATGTGGTGCGGCAGAATACCGATCTCGCCGGAGGTGGTGCGGGTGAACAGGAACGTCGCCTTGCCCGACCAGATCTTGCGTTCGACGGCGACGATCGCGACATCCAATTTAGCCATCTCACATCACCTTTCGAGGTCGAAACGCCGAAGTCACAGCGTGACGCCGAAGGTCTCGGCCTTCTTCGCCAGATCGTCCACGCCGCCGATGAGGAAGAACGCCTGCTCGGGCACATGGTCGAACTCGCCCTTGGTGAGCCGGTCGAACGCCTCGACGGTCTCCTTGACCGGAACCGTCGAGCCCGGCTGGCCGGTGAACTGCTCGGCGGCCATCATGTTCTGGCTCAGGAAGCGCTCGATACGCCGGGCCCGGTTCACCAGCTGCTTGTCCTCTTCGGACAACTCGTCGATGCCGAGGATGGCGATGATGTCCTGAAGGTCCTTGTAGCGCTGCAGGATCCGGATGACTTCCTGGGCCACCCGGTAATGCTCGTCGCCCACCACAGCCGGGTCCAGGATCGTGGAACTGGAGGCCAGCGGATCCACCGCCGGGAAGATGCCCTTGGAGAACACCGCGCGGGACAGCTCCGTCGTCGCATCGAGGTGTGCGAACGTGGTGGCCGGGGCCGGGTCGGTGTAGTCGTCGGCGGGCACGTACACGGCCTGCATAGAGGTGATGGACCGGCCGCGGATGGAGGTGATGCGCTCCTGCAGCTCGCCCATCTCGTCGGCCAGGGTCGGCTGGTAACCCACCGCCGAGGGCATGCGGCCAAGCAGCGTGGACACCTCGGAACCGGCCTGGGTGAAACGGAAGATGTTGTCGATGAACAGCAGCACGTCCTGGCCCTGCTCATCGCGGAAGTACTCCGCCATGGTCAGCGCGGACAGCGCTACCCGCATGCGGGTGCCCGGCGGTTCGTCCATCTGGCCGAACACCAGCGCCGTGTCCTTGAGAACGTTGGCCTCACGAAGCTCGACCCACAGGTCGTTGCCCTCGCGGGTGCGCTCGCCCACGCCGGCGAACACCGAGGTGCCGCCGAAGTTGCGGGCGATGCGGTTGATCATCTCCTGGATGAGCACCGTCTTGCCCACGCCGGCGCCGCCGAACAGGGCGATCTTGCCGCCACGCACGTACGGGGTCAGCAGGTCGACCACCTTCAGGCCGGTCTCGAGCACCTCGGTGCGCGGCTCGAGTTGGTCGAAGGCCGGCGGACGGCGGTGGATCGACCACTTCTCGAAGTCCTTGCCGTAACCCGGCTCGTCGAGGCAGTGCCCCAGCGCGTTGAACACGTGTCCCTTGACACCGTCACCGACCGGGACCGAGATCGAGGCACCGGTGTCGGTGACCTCGACACCCCGCACCAGACCGTCGGTGGGCTGCATGGAGATGCAACGCACCAGACTCTCGCCGAGGTGCTGAGCGATCTCCAGGGTCAGCGTCTTGGCCAGCGACCCGTAGGTGATCTCGGCGTGTAGCGCGTTGAACAGCGCGGGGACCGAACCGCGGGGGAACTCCACGTCGACGACTGGGCCCGTGACGCGAACCACGCGGCCGGCTTTGTCGTTGCTGCTGGTGGTGGTGTAGGAGCTGTCGCTCTCATGGATGACGGTCATGGTCCTCTTCGTTTCCTGGTGCCGTTTGGGTGATCTCTATTTGGCAAAGTCGGCGAGAGCGTTTGCGCCGCCGACGATTTCGCTGATTTCCTGGGTGATCTTGGCCTGACGCTCGCGGTTGGCCATCAGAGTGAGGATCTTGATCAGATCGTCGGCGTTGTCGGTGGCCGCCGTCATGGCACGCCGCCGCGACGCCGACTCCGAGGCCGCCGCCTCCAGAAGTGCGGCATAGATCCGAGTGGTGATGTAGCGCGGCAGCAGGCTGTCGAACAAGGTGGTCGCGTCGGGTTCGAACGAGAACAGGGTCTTGGGCCCGGTGTCGACCTCCTCGACGTACTCCACCACCATCGGGGCGATGCGGCGGGCCTCGGCGTTCTGGGACAACATCGACCGGAACTCGGTGAAGACGATGTGCAACTCGTGCGTGTCGATGCCGGGGAGCCCGTCGGGACCCGGACCGCCGCTTTCGTCGTCGTCGTAGCCGGCAAGGAACGCGCCCAGCAGAGTGTCGGCGATCTCCTGCGCCTTCTCGTAGGTCGGCTTCTCGGTGAACCCGGTCCACGCTTCGGCGATGTTCCAGTTGCGGAAGGTGAAGTAGCCCTGCGCTTTCCGGCCCACCACATACAGGATCGGAGTCTTGCCCTCCTGGCGCAGCATCGCGATCAACTGTTCGGCGCGGCGCAGCACGTTGGCGTTGTAGGCGCCGCACAGCCCGCGATCCGACGACAACACCAGCACGGCGGCACGCTTCGGATTCTTGTGCTCCACCAGCAGCGGGTGATCCAACGCCGCCTCAGCGGCCAGATCGGTCAGCATGTCGGTGATCTCGACCGAGTAGGGCCGGGCCGCCGCCACCCTGGCCTTCGCCTTGGCGATGCGTGAGGTGGCGATCAACTCCTGGGCCTTGGTGATCTTCTTGATCGCCGAGGCAGAGCGGATTCGTCCGCGAAGTTCGCGAAGTGTTAATGCCATCTACTTCTTCCTCGGGACGGACTTACGAACCTGAACGGTCTCCCTTGCGAGGTCGGATTCATCCAGCGGAGTGACGTTCTCTTCGGGGATCACCGAACTGCCGTCAGTCGTGGCGAAGCCGCGCTTGAAGTCGGCGACAGCGTTGTTCAGGGCCGTCTCGGTCTCCTCACTCAGCTTCTGGGACGTCCTGATGTCAGTGAGGATCCCGGAGTTCGCTCCACGCAGGTGCTCCAGGAACTCCGACTCGAATCGGGCGACGTCGGCGACCGGCACCGAGTCCAGTTGGCCCTTGGTGCCCAGGAAGATCGCGACCACCTGATCCTCGACCGACAGGGGGCTGTACTGCGGCTGCTTGAGCAGTTCCACCAGGCGCGCACCGCGCTCGAGCTGCGCTTTGGAGGCCTCGTCGAGGTCAGAAGCGAACGCGGCGAAGGACTCCAGCTCGCGGTACTGGGACAGGTCCAGGCGGAGACTGCCCGCAACCTCTTTCATGGCCTTGATCTGGGCGGCACCACCCACGCGGGACACCGATACGCCGACGTTGATGGCCGGACGCACGCCCTGGTTGAACAGGTCGGTCTCCAGGAAGCACTGGCCGTCGGTGATGGAGATGACGTTGGTGGGGATGTAGGCCGAGATGTCGTTGGCCTTGGTCTCGATGATCGGCAGGCCGGTCATCGACCCCCCGCCGAGTTCGTCGGACAGCTTGGCGCAGCGCTCCAGCAGCCGCGAGTGCAGGTAGAACACGTCGCCGGGGTAGGCCTCGCGGCCGGGTGGGCGGCGCAGCAGCAGGGAGATCGCTCGATAGGCCTCGGCTTGCTTGGTGAGGTCGTCGAACACGATCAGCACGTGCTTGCCGTCGTACATCCAGTGCTGGGCGATAGCCGAACCGGTATAGGGCGCAAGCCATTTGAAGCCGGGGGAATCCGAGGCAGGCGCGGCGACGATGGTGGTGTACTCCATCGCACCGCCCTCCTCCAGCACGCGGCGCACGCCGGCGATGGTGGTTCCCTTCTGGCCGATGGCAACATAGACGCAGCGGACCTGCTGGCTCGGGTCGCCTGTCTCCCAGTTCTGGCGCTGGTTGAGGATGGTGTCGACGCAGACGGCGGTCTTGCCGGTCTTACGGTCGCCGATGATCAGCTGGCGCTGGCCGCGACCGATCGGCGTCATGGCGTCGATGGCCTTGATGCCGGTCTGCAGCGGCTCCCTGACGCTCTGCCGCTGCACCACCGAGGGCGCTTGCAACTCCAGCGCACGCCGGGCGGTGGCGGTGATGTCACCGCGGCCGTCGATCGGCTCACCCAGCGGGTTGACCACGCGGCCGAGGAACTCGTCACCCACCGGCACGGAGAGCACCTCAGAGGTGCGCCGGACCTGCTGGCCCTCCTCGATCTTGTCCGACTCGCCGAGGATCACGGCGCCGATGCTGTGCTCGTCGAGGTTCAGCGCCACCCCGAGCACGCCGCCGGCGAACTCCAGGAGTTCCTGGGTCATCACCGAGGGAAGGCCCTCGACGTGGGCGATGCCGTCGCCGGTGTCGATAACAGTACCGACTTCCTCACGCCCGGTGCCCGCCTCGAAGCTCGAGACATAGCTCTCGATGGCGCCCTCGATATCGTGAGCGGAGATTGTCAACTCTGCCATGGCTTTTCGTCTTCCTGCCTTCTTGTCTTGAGGGAGTTCGTGGAGCTAGTCGGGCAATTTCGTCGCTGCAGCGGCCAGCCTGGATGACAGCGTTCCGTCGATGACCTCGTCTCCGACGGCGACCGAAAGACCGCCCAGCAGTTCGGGATTGACCGTGAGCTGCAGCGAGACGGGGGTGTGGTAGATCCGGGCCAGGAGCTCGGTGAGGCGGCGATGCTGGGTGTCGCTCAGCTCTGTCGCCGCGCTGACCTCCGCGACGACCTCGCCGCGCCGCGCAACGGCGAGTTCGGCCAGATCCTGAACGGCCTCGTCGGCCCGCTCACCGCGCAGCAGTTCCACGGTCTGGCTCAGTAGGGCAGCGACAGTCTGGTTGGTCCCGCTCGCCCGGTCCAGAACACCGCGCAGCAGCGAAACCCGTTGGGCGCCGGGCTTGGAGTAGTCACCCAGCAGCGTGATCAACTGCGGGTCGGTCGCCATGACCCGGCTGAACCGGAACAGTTGTTCGGCCACTTCTTCGGCCTGATTGTCGCGCTCTGCCTTGGCCAGCAGACTCAGCCGGGCGACATGCTCGAGGGCACTGACCAAGTCGCCGGTCTTCGACCACCGCACCGAGGCCGCGGTGTCGAGCAGATCGAGGGTCGTCGGCCCGACCTTCCCGCCGAGCACTCGCTGCAGCAGTTGCTTCTTCGCCTCGGTTTCACCGGTGGCTTCGGCGAGGTGCCGGGTCAGGATCGGCTCACTCAGGAGCAGATTGTCCACCGCGACGAGTTCATCGGACAGCGTGGCGAGTTCGCCGGTGCTCAGCGAGCCGGACAGAGCGTCGAACCTCGCAACCACGGCGGCCTGGGCGTCACGGCTGGCCGAACGCATGCTGCTGGACTCCACCTCGGGGGCAAAGGCCGCCGGAGCCATCGAGTCCAGTTCGTCGAGGAACCGGTCCACCGTCGCCGACTGGGCCTGCGGGTGGGACACGTGCGCCTTGACCAGATCGGTTGCCCGCTGGACCGACTCGCTGCCGAGGTCGCCCCGAAGCTGGCGGATCAACTGCGAACGAAGAAGCGAAACCTGCTGTCCGCCCTGCACTTTGATGCGCTCGGCTTCCACGCCGGCCTGCACCCGCATCTGCTCGGCGATGCGCACCGAATCGGTGCGCGCCTCCTCGATCATCTCGCGGCCCTCGACCTTGCCTTCCTCAACCCGCTTGGCGTGGTACTGATCGGCCGCCGCCAGCCGCCCGGTGGCCTTGGCGCTCTCCTCCAGCTGGTTGCGGACGGCGTCCTTCTGGTTGGCCATCAGCTTGCGTACCGGTGGCGCCACATACTTGGTGATTATCCAAACGATGACGACGAAGCCGATGAACTGTCCGATAAAGGTTGACAAGGTGATCAGCCTTCCGAAACCGTGTATGAGTCCGAAGCGGTGACCGGGTACGCCGACGAGGTGGACGAGCCACCGCCAGTGGTGCTGTTGCCGACGGGAACGCCCAGCACCCGACTGGCCAGTGTCTCCGACAGGGTCTGGACGGAGGCGCGCAGGTTGGGGGCGATGGCGTCGCTCTGCACCTTCAGTTGGTCGTTGGCGTCCTGGAGGGTGCCCGCGACGTCGGCGTTGGCCCGCACCCGGAAGTCGTCGACGACGTCGCGACCTTGGGAGCGCGCCGCATCCCGGATGGCGGACGCCTCCGAGCGTGCAGCATGCAGTTCCGCGTTGCGGTCGGCCTCTGCGGCCGCCTCCTGCTCAGCGGCCCGGCGATTCTCCGCGGCGGTCTGCGCGATCATCCGCTCGCGCTCACCCAACACCTCCTGGATCGGCGGCACGACGAACTTGCCGATCACGCCGAGCACGATCAAGAAGATGGCCAGCACGAAGAAGAAGGTGCCGTTGGGGATGAGGAAGTTGCTCGTGCCGCCTTCCTCAGCCGCCAACAAAGTGACGCTTAGGTCCCCCATGGCCGACTAGGAGGCGCCAGGCGTGGCGAATACGAACAGCGCCATGAACGCCAGGTTGATGAAGTAGGCCGCTTCCACCAGACCGACGGTGATGAAGAACGGGGTGAACAGCCGGGCCTGGGCCTCAGGCTGCCGGGCGATGCCGGAGATCAGCGCGTTACCGGCGATACCGTCGCCGATGCCGGCGCCGATGGCTCCGCCGCCCAGGATGAGCCCGCCGCCGATCAGGGCGCCGGAAATGATGGTGGGGTCTGCTGCCATTCCTAATTTCCTCCTTGATTACTGGTAGGACTCCTACCAGGGTGTGGGTGGTTCGGGGTGTCGAATACGCCCTATCTACGGCGCTTTAGTGGTGCTCCTCATCCAGTTCCATGGACTGGCTGAAGTACAGGATCGTCAGAAGCGCGAAGATGAACGCCTGGATGAGGCCGACGAACAGGTCGAAGGTTTTCCAGATCGCGTTGGGCGCCCACATGATGTAGGGCGGGAACAGCGCGATCAGCGAGACCATGATGCCGCCGGCGAAGATGTTGCCGAAAAGTCGCAGAGACAGTGAGATCGGCTTGGCGATTTCCTCGACGAAGTTGATCGGCGCCAGGAAGGCGACGTGGCCCTTGAGCACCTTGATCGGGTGACCGATGATGCCGCGCCGCCAGATGCCGGCCGCGTGGTAACAGATGAACACGAACAGCGCGAGCGCCAGCACGAAGTTGATATCCGAGGCCGGCGGTTTGAGCAGCTCGTGCGTCCCGCCGTCGGCGGTTCCGTACTGGACGGGAAGCACCGCGATCCAGTTGGCCACCAGAATGAAGACGAACAGCGCGACAGCCAGTGGCAGCACGAACGGCGCGATCTTCATGCCGATCGCCCCCTCGATCTGCCCACGCATCTGGATGGTGATCGACTCCCAGAACAACTGCACACCGCTGGGCACGCCGGTCGACGTGATCTTGGCGCGAAGGAAGAACGCCAGCGCCAGGGTGATGGCCGCGGCGATGGCCGTGGCGAGCACGGTGTCGGTGTTGACGGTCATGCCGAGCCAGGTGGCCGTGGTGTGGTGGCCGACCTCAATCGCGCCCTCGGCGAGGATTCGTTCGGTCATGGTGCTCAATCCTTGAACATGTCGTCGGCTGCTGGGGCGGGAATGGCCGGACCGGTCCCGCCACTGGGCGGGATGTCCGGATCGCCGGTGCGGATCTTCTTCCACACCGGAAGCGCGGTGCTCAGCACCAGGTACACCTGGAACAGCGCCAATCCGAAAACGACGCCCAGGCCGGGCGGGCGGAAGAGGTAGGCGACGGTCAGCCCGACCACGGTGATGATCAGCAGCCGGGTGGCCGAGTTCAGCGCCATCTTGTGCTTGATCGGATTGGCCTCGGAGGTGATTGACGCAACCGACCGCTGCACCAGCAGCGCGTTCACCAGACCCAGTACAAGTCCGACTCCGAAGAACACCCCGAACATGACGTGGCCGGCCCATGCGGCGAGACCGATCGCGAGGGCGGCGAAAACGGCGCAGCCGATCAGCAGATGGACGGGTCTAAAGACAACGGATGGAAACACCAACGGCGCATCTGGCGCTGGCGTCGTCACACATTCACCCACAATCGTGTCGGTCTGAATTGACGAAAAACGGTGTCATACCGCCTCGCCTAGGCCGGCAACCCGTGCGATTCCTCGGGTTTCGCCCAGCACCGTACCACATGGTAGACGGGTCAAAAGCGTCTACTACTTACCGTCGTAAAGACTGTCGTACAACGCTGTCAGCTCGTCGTCGTCAGGCATGTTCTCGCCGCGCAGCAACGGGATCACGGTGACCACCACCGCCACCACGATCGCCGCCAGCATCACCGCCCCGGAGTAGCGCGGATCGAAGAAGATCGTGCTCGCCGCACCGAGTGCGACCACCCCCACCCACAGGTAGATCAGCAGCACCGCCCGGCGGTGCGAATGCCCGATCTGCAGCAGCCGGTGATGCAGGTGCATCTTGTCCGGGCTGAACGGGCTGCGTCCGGCCCTCGTTCGGCGAACGATCGCCAGCAGCATGTCCAGCGCGGGAACGAACACCACGGCTACCACCAACAGGAACGGCGACAGCAGAGCGAAGACGTCACGGGCGCCGTAGGCGCTCTGCGAGATGGGCCCGGCCGCCGTCGTCGACGCCGCTGCCAGCATCAGGCCGACCAGCATCGAGCCGGAGTCACCCATGAAGATCCGGGCGGGATGGAAGTTGTGCGGCAGGAAGCCCAGGCAGGCACCCGCGAGGACCACCGAGATCACCGCCGGCGGGTAGAACAGCACATCGCCGCCGTGGTCGCGCAGCAGACCCACGGAGAAGATGCAGATGGCCATCGCGGTGATCAGCCCCAGCCCGGCGGCCAGCCCGTCCAGCCCGTCGACGAAGTTCATCGCGTTGACCACGGCCACCGTCAGCGCCAGGGTCAGCAGAATCGAGGACGCCTGATCCAGCACGATCGTGCCCACTCCGCCGAACGGGATGTACAGCACACTCCAGGCCACGCCCATCGTCACCAGCACGCTGGCGGCGGTGATCTGCCCGGCGAACTTGGTCAGCGCGTCCAGACCCCACCGGTCGTCGATCAGGCCGATGGCCATCACCAGACCGCCGGCGATCACCACTGCCGGCATCCCGGAGGAGTAGATGAACCCTCGGTTGAGGGCCGGCAACTGGGACGCCAGGAACACCGCGGTGACGACGCCGAGGTACATGGCCAGACCGCCCATCCGCGGAGTGGGCGCCATGTGGACATCACGTTTGCGGGGATAGGCGACGGCCCCGAGGCGGGTGGCCAGCATCCGCACACCGCCGGTGGCGAAGTACGTGACGGCTGCGGCGGTCAGTCCGACCAACGCCAACTCACGCAGGGGGACGCCGGCCCCCCGGTCGGAGAGCGCCAGTAGGACGGCGTCGGCAGCCATGCGCGAGCTACTCCCCCGCCGCCGGTGCCGTACCGGCCAGCGACGCGGGGTCCACACCGAGAACCGCGGCGACCGCCGCGGCGCTGACCGGGCCTTCCCGCAGCAGCCGCGGCTCGGTTCCGGTCAGGTCGACGATGGTGGACGCGGCCTGCTGCTCTGACTGTCCGCCGTCGAGGTAGACGTCGACCAGCCCGCCGAGTTGGTCCCGTGCCTCCTGCGCGGTGGTGGCCGCAGGCTGCCCGGAGATGTTGGCACTGGACACCGCCAGCGGTCCGGTCTGCTGCAGCAGTTCCAGCGCCACCGGCTGCAGCGGCATCCGCAGCATGACCGTGCCGCGGGCGTCGCCGAGGTCCCACGTCAGCGACGGCGCCTGCTGGACCACCAGGCTCAGCGCGCCGGGCCAGAAGGCGCGGATCAACTCCCGGGCGGAATCGGACACGTAGTAGACCAGGCCCTCGATGGTGTGCCAGGAGCCGACCAGCACGCCCACCGGCATGTCGCGGCCGCGACCCTTGGCCGCGAGCAGACCGGCGACACCCTGACTGTCGAAGGCGTCGGCGGCGAGACCGTACACGGTGTCGGTCGGCATCACGACCAGACGGCCGCTCTTGAGCGCCGACGTCGCCGCGGCGATGGCATCGGCCCGGTTCCCCGGGTCGCGGCAGCCCAGCATGCGGCTCACGGCGCATGCCTCTTCTCAATTCCCGGGTCGCTTCGCTCCTGCCCGCCGGTCTCAATTCCCGGGTCGCTTCGCTCCTGCCCGCCGGTCTCAATTCCCGGGTCGCTTCGCTCCTGCCCGCCGGTCTCAATTCCCGGGTCGCTTCGCTCCTGCCCGCCGGTCCGGCGGGCGGTGACGAATCGGGGCCGACCGACCAGGTCGCGATGGGTGGTGACTTCGTCGAAAGCGCCTGTGCGTTCGATCATCTCGACGGCCGCACGAGACGTGGTGTCGTCGTGTTCCACGGCCAGTAGTCCGCCTGCCGTGAGCCAGTCCGCGGCGCGCCGGACGATCGGGCCGATCACCGCCATGCCGTCGGCCCCCCCGAACAGCGCGTGCGCCGGGTCATGCCGCGCCACCTCGGGATCCAGCACGGCTCCGACGGGAATGTACGGCGGATTGGACACCACCATGTCGACGGTACCGACGACGTCGGGAAGCAGACCGGGATCCGTCGCGTCACCGGTCACCAGGCGCACCGTCGTCGAAGCGGAGTTGCGGCGGGCGTAATCGAGCGCGACCGCGTCGTCGTCCACCGCGATGACCCGCGCTCCTGGCAGTTGCGTGGCCAACGCGATGGCTAGTGCCCCGGATCCGGTGCACACGTCGATGACAAGGGGACACCGCGGAAGGGACTGCGCCAGAGCCCATTCCAGCAGCGCCTCGGTCTCCGGACGCGGAATGAAAACCCCCGGTCCGACCTCGAGTTGCACGGGGCCGAAGGCGGCGTGGCCGGTGATGTGCTGCAGGGGAATCCGATTCGCGCGGGCCGCGACCGCCTCCCCGAAACGGTCGAAGAATCCGGGACCGACGGGGTCGAGCAGGGCCAGCCGGCCGCGGCCGGTGCCGGCGGCGTGAGCCGCCAGGAGTTCGGCATCGTTACGGGCCGAGTCGATTCCGGCCTGCGCCAGCGTTTCGGCTGCGGCGGCAATCGCCTCGCGCAGGCTGCTCATGCCTGCTGCAACCGGGTCTGCTTGTCCGCGGCGACCAGCGCGTCGAGTAGTGGGTCGAGATCGCCGTCGAGCACCTGATCGAGGTTGTGTGCCTTGAAGTTGATCCGGTGGTCGGCGATCCGGTTCTCCGGAAAGTTGTAGGTCCGGATCCGTTCGGAGCGGTCGACGGTACGGATCTGGCTGGCCCGGTCCGCCGAGGCGTCGGCCTGCGCCTGTTCCTCGGCCAGCACCTGCAGTCGCGCAGCCAGCACCTGCATGGCGCGCGCTTTGTTCTGCAACTGCGAACGCTCGTTCTGGCAGGTGACCACGATTCCGGTGGGCAGGTGGGTGATTCGCACCGCCGAGTCGGTGGTGTTGACGCCCTGGCCGCCCTTGCCCGACGACCGGTAGACGTCGATCCGCAGGTCGGATTCGTCGATCTGGACCTGCTCGACCTCGTCGGGTTCGGGGTAGACCAGAACCCCGGCCGCCGAGGTGTGCACCCGGCCCTGGGACTCGGTGACCGGGACCCGCTGCACCCGGTGCACGCCGCCCTCCCACTTCAGCCGCGACCAAACTCCGTCGGCAGAATCCCCCTTGCTGGTGATCGACAGGGTCGCTTCCTTGTATCCGCCGAGATCGGAGAAGGTCTCGTCGAGGACGGTGACGTTCCACCCGTGCCGCTCGGCGTAGCGGATGTACATCCGGGCCAGATCGGCGGCGAACAGCGCCGACTCCTCGCCACCCTCACCGGACTTGACCTCGAGCACGATGTCGTCGGCGTCGTGGGGGTCGCGCGGAGCCAGCATGTCGGTCAGCTGGTCGTCGAGTTCGGCGACCCTGACTTCCAACTCCGCCACCTCGTCGGCGAACGACGCGTCGTCAGCGGCCAGTTCGCGGGCGGCCTCAAGATCACCGCGGGCCGCTTGAAGCTTGCGGTAGGTGGCCGCGACCGGCGCCAGTTGCGCGAATCGCTTGCCGACCCGGCGGGCATTGGCGGCATCGCTGTGCAACTCGGGGTCGGACAGCTGGCGTTCAAGGTCGGCGTGCTCGGTCAGCACGGCGTCGATCGCATCAGCGGGGGCGCTCTGCGTCATCGTCCGTCCTCTCGCACTGTCGAAGAAGCTCGGTGCCTGAACACAGACCGACGCCCGGACTCTCGCGACAGCGAGCGACGGGCGTCGGTGGTGCAGCTAGCTGTCCGCGTTCTCCGCAGTCTCAGCCGGCTTCGCACCGGCACGCTTGCCGTAGCGCTTCTCGAAGCGCGCCACCCGGCCGCCGCTGTCGAGAATCTTCTGC
>Ga0315289_10006004_pt1 | contig 17872 bp, 23 predicted proteins | sample YL17G11_40_MG_FD_203452 | JGI IMG/M metagenome (GOLD analysis project Ga0315289, IMG submission 203452) | Sediment microbial communities from Yellowstone Lake, YNP, Wyoming, USA - YL17G11_40 | ecosystem: Environmental > Aquatic > Freshwater > Lake > Sediment | place: USA: Wyoming | collected... | reverse complement strand
ACACAGGATCACAGTCCCAAAAATAAAACAGCCTTCACTGCCCATATCAACCATATTAAGGTTAGATCAGGCAATCAAGTTTCTCATACTCCATGTATGAGTCGCGGAATCATGAGGGTTTTAAACGTAATACCCCGCAGCTTGCTGCGGATGGGATAAAACGCATCCGTATCCAACTTAGGGATGTATCAGTTGGCCAGCTGTGGCTTAATGCGGCGGCGCCTCTTTCAGATGCAAGCTCTCTGTAGATCCGCCCTCCCTGGCATAAGCGACCAGAATGCCAGAAGGTCCTGTCCTCAGGTCGAATCCCAGAAGGCCGCTCTCGAGAAGCTCCAGCTGGGATGCAATGTCAGAGAGGCTGACGGCTGCCTCCTCAGGACCGATTGCTATGGGCCGCAGGAGGTTCTTATACACTATATACCTCCACTGGGATGCAAACTTGACCTTTAGGGCCTTGATCACAAATCCCTGCTCCAAGAAGTTGCGCAGGCTGAAGGGATTCTGGGGTGAGACGGTGCTGCAAACGTGCTCGTAGCCCATCTCTCTTAGCACCTGCAGGTGCCTCTCGGCCATTCTTCTCTGCAGGGAGTTGCCGCGATAGGCTGGATGGACAGCCACCACCTGCAGATGGGCGGCCTTGCAGAGCTCCTCTTCCCCAAGACCGACCTCAGATCCCAGGTTACGCTCCCGCGGGGGTATGCAAATCAGGCTGAAGGCAACCAGGCCGTCTCCGGTGAAGATCCCCAATCCTGCGCGCTCTGCCCTCAGGGCTTTTTCGAAGAACCTCCCAGAGTGCAGCCGGAGGATCTCCGCAGAGGGGAGGCTTTTTGCCACCTGCTCCTGAAGGTCTAGCACCCCGGCCAGATGGCCCTCTCGCAGGAACTGCATCTCAAAGCTCAGCAGCTCCTCAGAGGGGAGGCCCTTGTGCTTTTTTATCTGGGGAGATATCTCCGCCATCCTTCCCGCCATAATTTTTTCCCTGCTATTCTCTTTCAATAGTCAACGGCAGGCTACTTGTCTCTTGCCAATTTGGCTCTTTTGCTCCGGAGATCTCAAGAGGAGCCTCCGTTGAATCTAGCATTCCTCGAAAATACGCGGGCATAAGCTCAAATAGCTTTCAGCGGAACTCCTTTTATTGCCCGGGCAGAAAGATTTACTGGGCAGGCAAAAATGCCGGTTAGAGCTCTTGAACAGCGATCGATATGCGCCTGAGTCGTTTCTCCCTAGTATTTGCCGTTTTGGCAGTGCTTGCCTGGGCGGCAGCCCTCGACCCAGTACTGATCTTTGTCCTGGCTCTTCTGGGCATAATTCCCCTGGCCAGCCTGCTCGCCGAGGCCACAGAGGCGCTGACCTTCCATGCCGGCCCCAAAGCGGGAGCTCTTTTGAATGCCACCTTTGGCACAGCCGTGGAGCTGATATTGCTTTTTGCCTTGCTCCGCTCCGGCCAGATAGCTGTAGTGAAGGCAGCGCTGGTGGGATCTATCCTCACCAGCCTGATCCTGGTGGTGGGACTGAGCCAGCTCCTTGGCGGTTTGAGGAACGGCCTTCAGCGCTTCGACAGGGAAGGCAGCGGCATGGCGGCGGCGATGATGACGCTGGCGGTGATAGGCCTGGCACTGCCTACCATCCTGGGGCTAGTGCATCAGGCTCATCTGGGAGAGGGCTTCAGCACTGACTTCCAGGACGATGCCCTGGACACGCTGAGCATGGCCATAGCCGTAATACTGCTGCTGCTCTACGGGCTGCTCATTGTGTATCAGTTCCGGCAGCCATCTGCGACGGAGGTGGAGTTCGAAGCTGCTACGCCAGACGAGTACCGGAAGCTAAGCGTACGCGAAGCCGTCGGCTTGCTGACGGCTGCAACTGTTGGGATAGCCATAGTCAGCGAGATTCTTAGCGGGGCAGTGGAGCCCTTCGGTCAGCGTCTGGACCTTGACGCACTCTTCATGGGAGTGGTGCTGATCCCTCTGGTCGGCAACGTCTCCGAGATCCTGGTGGGGGTGAGGACTGCTCGTGCCAACAAGCTTGATTTGTCGCTGTCGATTGCCACCACCTCTGCCATGCAGATAGCACTTTTCGTCGCACCCCTGCTGGCCATCATAAGTCCCTTCTTTGGTCAGGAGCTGACTCTGTACTTCAGCATCTTTGAGGTCTTCGCTTTGGGATTGGCTGTCTTTTCCGCTGTGGCAATAGCCAGCGACGGGGTCTCTAACTGGATGGAAGGAGCGCAGTTTCTGGCGCTGTATCTTATCCTTGCGTTATGGTTCTACTTCCTGGCTCCTACTTTGATATAATGCAGAAGTGCTGCTCAACGAGTTTGAGGATCGATTTGGATCCAGTTCTTGAAGATGCGTGCGAAAGGCGGTTCGATCACAATTTATAAAATAGGTTATAAAATAAAATTCTCAAAATAAAAATTTAACAGGTCTTGGTCATTGATGACGGCAATCCATCGACCAAAAGCCTTAATCTATTATGAATAAAATAAATCTTCGGAGGTTTCCTCGATGAGATTTTGTATTATCCTGGCAGCAATTGCCATTATGGCATCGACTGCCGTGGCGCAAGAAGATACAGCAAGCAGCTTAACTAACAAAGGTTACGACTTCATGTATCAGCTGAAATATGGAGAAGCTCTAGGAGCTTTTGACGATGCCCTCTCCATAAATCAGTCCTATGTTGCGGCAATGGCAGGTAAGGGCAGTGCTCTCGATCGTTTGGGCAATTACAGCGAGGCCCTCGAGATCTACAATGGGACTATCGAGATCGCTCCCTATTACGTAAAGGCCTGGGCGGGCAAAGGCTCGAGCCTGGAGAACCTCAACCGGAGCAATGAGTCGCTAGATTTCTTCAACATGTCCCTGGAGATGGATCCAGGATATGCTATTGCCTGGAATGAAAGGGCTTGGCTGCGTTACAAGAGGGGCGAATATCAAGACGCGCTTGAGGACGCAAATACGGGGATCAAATTGCTGGAAAGAGCGCTGTCGTCGACACTGGATACCAAGGGCATGGCGCTTCTAGGCCTGGGCGAGTATAATGAGTCCATGGAATGCATCAATAGAGCCATCGGGCTGGAGCCCTCAATTGCAGAGCTGTGGTACCACAAAGGAGATGTCCTCAAGGCCATGGGCCGCGAAGATGACGCCGAGGCCGCCTACGCCAGGGCCAGGAATTCAACCCTGGTATGGCCTGGCGAGGAGGATATCTGAAGTACGGTTTTGCCCGCTGAGATCATGGGCAACTGGCCAGAAGAAGTATGCACAAGGAAGAGATGCGCATAGGCGCGCAAGAGGAAAAAGCGTGCATAAGGGAGTTACAGTCGGCTGGAACAGAAATCCATTAAGGGCTTGTAGGTGACTGCTATGAGGAAAATACTTCTCGTCGTCTTTCTCCTGAGCTTTTTTTTACTTATTTTGTTTGCTGGCGGAGCTATCCCGCAGGAACACCCCCTCGAGGGCAGGACCGTCAATATAACCATCCTGGGCATAAGCGGCTGGCTCCCCAGCACTCTGGCCATGGAGATGGCAGCCCCAGATGCGAATACAAGCTTTTCAGAGTTTGCCGAGTTTGCCCGGGACAACTACGGCTATACAGTGAACTTCTCCTTTGCCGAGCTGCCCTTTGAAACATTATTCCAGCAAGCCAGGGACTCGCTCGCCAACCGGTCAAACGACTACAACATCATCATCGTCGACAGCCAGTGGCTGGGTGCCCTCGTAGAGCTAGAGGGAATTGTGAACATCACCCGCCTTATTGAAGACGGCATCCCGGATATGGGGATCGATCCACAGCCAAATCTGAGCCTTCGGCTTTTCAGCCCTGCCGTCCGCGATGCTTATCAGGTCTATCCCGACGGCACCGACCAGCTATGGGCTCTGCCTCAGGAGGGAGATGCCATTGTGCTTTACGTCAACAAATCGCTTTTAGAGAGTCCCAAAGAGCGAGCCGTGTTTGAGGCGGAATATGGCTTCCCAATGCCTGTTACCTTTGAGGACTTCGAGAACCTTACCATGCCGGTGTTTGAGAAGATGGCCAGGTTCTTCACGCGCCCCGCCCTTGGTCTCTACGGCACTGCTATGCAGCACTCGCGCACCTACGACTTCCAGACCATGTTCCTCTATCCGTTTATGTTTTCCCTCGGCGGCGATTCTTGGAATCCCAAGACCCGGGAGGTCTACGGAGTGCTGAACAGCGATGTGAATGCCCACGCTATGGAGTGGAACAAACGCATGCTGGATTATGAGCCGCCAGGAGCGGCAGATTTCGGCATTGAAGAGAGCATCGATGCCTACTGCGGCGGGAGCGTCTTCTCCGCCTTCCAGTGGGCCGCACTGGGCCCGTCAATGCTTGCCGATCCCAAGGTGCGGGAGAATACTCTGATCGTCCCGCCTCCGGGATTTGTGCGCAGCAATGGAACGTTCTCTCGCATCTACTCAATAGGAGGGCAGCCCTGGGTGGTTAACACCTATAATAATCCCGATCAGATGCGCGTGGCCGTAGATTTCCTCAGCTGGTGGTACCTGCCCCAGACCCAGATCGAGTTCGCCAGACGCGGTGGAAATCCCACCGATGCCCGGACGGTTGGAGATCCATCCTTCGAGGGCATCAACCCCTGGAACAGGGCCTACAAGTATATGCTGCAAGGGAACCGTTCCCGCGACTTCTGGCATGAGCCAAGCTACGCCGAGATGCTGGCCGTCCAGCAAGAAGGCTTCACAGCCTATCTATCCGGGCGGACAAGCGACCCCCAGAAGGTCCTCGACCAGATTGCCTGCCAGCAGCAGAAGATCCTGTTCGATAGCGGCCGCAGCACAATTCCACCGCCGGATTCGTGCATGGATGCGGATTAGAGGGCAAAGCTGCGGGTGAAGGGAGCCACTACAGTGATGATCAGGGAGGTCAGGATCAGCCAGGCCAGCAATGCCACTACTGTTCTGGTGATCCTCTCTGCCTCTTTCGCGCTGACCACCCTCTCTAAAGCCGCCTGAATCAGGTCTCGGAAGATGTGACCTCCGTCCAGGGGCACAGCCGGAAGGCAGTTGAAGAGCCCGGCATACAGGTTTACCCAGCCCACCCAGAGAAGGAGGTTGGCGATCCAGAAGAACTTGTTTCCCAGTAACCCAGCCCATCCCGCCGGCTGGAATACATCGGTGATCCAGCCGCTGAAGCCCGGAAAGCCCTTCTCTGAAAAACCGGAGATCCCGGAGAAGGGCAGGCTCAGAAGATAGAGGAAGCCCCCTATTCCGCTGGAAGGTACGGCCTTGAGCAGAGAGAGGACCTGCCCCGAGGGGGCCTGTTGGAAGGTAACGCCTCCCATGTAGACGGCATCTCCTGATATCCCAATGCCTATGAACCCATACCCTCCCGGCTTGGAGGTCAGTCGAATTTGATAGATACCCTTGCTGGTGGCAACAGTGATATTCTGGCCGGCAAGTGTGCCGTTCATGTAGCTCCGGAACTCCCCCAGACCCGCTATCGGCACACCGTCGATAGCAGAGATAACCGACCTGGGAGGAAGGCCGGCTTCGGCAGCGGGCGAGTCCTGGAAGACGGAGACTACCATAATGCCGCGAGAGGGCTGACCCTTCAGGGCCATCTCCCGAAATTTATTATCCTGCAGGACTCTCATCTCTGCTGAACCCTGCGAGAGAGACCGGTAGAGCCATGTTAGGTTGTCGGCCTCCATGCCGTTGACCTGAGCAAGAACCATGTTCCTCTGGAAGCCGGCCTCTTCTCCGAAGGAGGAGCTCTGCACGTCCGCGACCACGACCCGCTCCAAGGGGGTGATAGATCCGATCACCGGTCCAAAAAAGAGGGCCATGGCGATAGCAGCTACAGCGAAGTTGGATACCACCCCGGCAGAGAGTATCCTGATCCTGGCGCCTCTCTTGACGGCTGGAGCCTTCTCGGGGCTGCCGAAGAGCTCCTCTTCGTCAGGCTCTACAAAGGCAGCCACAGGAGCGAAAAGAAGGGTCACTATGCCCATGGACTTTACCCTGACCCCCTCCACTCTGGCAAGGATGCCATGGGCAAACTCGTGCACCACCATGGTGACGAAGAGGGCGATCCAGCCCCAGACAAAGGGGATATACTCGTTCAATCCGGGTATGAGCAATATGTTCCGCGGCGCATTGTAGTTGCTGGGCTCGGGAGGAGATTGGATCATCAGGTAGCTGATGAGAAGGAGAACTGATAGGAAGCAGAACATACCCAGGACTACAAGGGGCACTCCCGCTGTCGCCAGCAGCCTCCACAGGCGTTTGGGCCGGCTCAGCCTGTTCAGCAGATCTAGCCCTCGGGTGGTGCGAAAGAATATTAAGAGGGGTAGGGGTCCCCAGGTGGTCACTCCTCGACGTCTCCAGACTTCGCTATTCTGCAGGGGGAGCAGGAAGAGGGCGTAGCAGCCGATGATGATGGCAGCTATGATGAGCCAGTCTCCCAAGATCAATGATAAGGTCAAACCTCTATCCTCTTAACTCTCGTCATAGAGACCATATATTTAAGATCAATTCAAGATCACTCGGGCCTAGTTCTTGCCAATTGCTTTTCCGAATCGGTTAGAAGAGGGAGGAAGTAATTTCCGGAAATAATATGCAGGCGATCATAGAATCCCCTGCTCCCGGAGCTCCTCCTTGGCCAATTGCTGATGCTTTCTTTCGAGAAAGCTGTACACATTGCCATGGGGCGCCCCATCAATCAGCATCTCTATGGCCGCGCGAGCCACCTTGATCTGCTCAGGATGGCCGAGCAGGGCTACGGTCTTGCCGTAGACGGACACTCTGGCTCCAGAGAGCCTCTCCATGATCTCTCTGGTCCTCCCGTCCTTTCCAATTATCCGGCCCTTCATGCGCATCATATCGTTCTTGGTTCCAACAGTCTTTGATAGATCGATCACATCCAGCATCAATATCTCATCGTCCAGAATAGCCAGAGCCTTCTCTGGGGAGAATCCTCTGCCGATGGCCCGCAACAGGTCCAAAGCTCTCATGGCTAAAAGAGGATCCTCTGATGACACTATGCTGACCGTCCCCGTTTCGCTGTCAATTTCCATCCTGGTCTTCGTCCTCTCCTCGATGAGGTGCTTCATGGACCCCCCGGGGCCCACCAAGACGCCTATTCGCTCCTCTGGAATCTTGATCTCCATCTTCTCTCTCCTAGCTTTCGCCCGTCCTTCCAACCGTCATCTGGAGCCGCCTGGTTTTTTCTGTAATCTCTCCCAGATCTCCTCTTCAGAGCCGAATCCGTAAGCCTTTTTGAAGTAGCGGGCCAGGTTGGCAATATCCCGTTCCAGGAACTTTTTGGCCATGGGGTGGTCGAGAGTCACCGATTGCCCCATGTCGATCAATGTAGGCTCAAGGTTATAAAGGATATTGAACTCGCTCAGGTCGGCATGAACGAGGCCTGCCCTGTGATATAGCAGGGAAATATAATCAGATATTTTATCATAAACGCGCCTGGCCTCTTCCACGTCCAACTCCACATCTTTCAGAGGCAAAGCAGGGGTCGGCATCTCCCCAACCAGCTCCATAACCAGAATATTCTCCCTTACGGCCAAGGGGTGGGGAACGCGCACACCCGCCTCCTCGGCCCGTTTTAGATTGCGAAATTCCTTTTTGGCCCAGGCGGAGATAACAGCCTTTCTAGTTCCTCTTACGCTTCCGAATCTCGGATCCCCTATAAGATAATCCTGCATGGCCCTGAAGCTACTGGTGGCGATCCTGTAGATCTTGACCGCCAGGTCTCTGCCCTGGCCGCGGGCACAGAAGACGTTGGCCTCCTTGCCTGTGGCCAGCGGCCCTCCCAGAGCATCGATCACGCCCTTGCTGGATAGAGCATAGAGATTCATCAGAGTGGGCGTGTCAAAGACCGCCTGCTGAACCTTGAGGTCGCTAGAGTCTTTGATCTTCTGGCGAAGGAGGTCGATATGGGAATCGAACTCCTCTATCTTGGTGCGCCTGCTCATGGAGTGCCTTTCAGGAACCCCTTGCGCTGCAGCCAATCCACTTGGGGTCCTGTGTACCTCCAGACTACATCCGCCTTTTCATTCTGGAAATCCCAGGGCACAATTATGACCACATCCCCCTGTCGGATCCAGATCCTCTTCTTCATTTTGCCGGGAATCCTGGCAATCCGGGTCACGCCGTCGATGCCCCTCACCTTGATGCGGTTTGATCCCAGCAAGCTCTCCACGTGTCCAAATATCTCTCGATCCTGTCTTCGCGGAAGCCTCACTCTTGTGACTACGGCCTCCTCTTCTGCCTGCAACTTCTTATTCAGCTTATCACCTCTCGCCCAAAGCGCACATCAGATCGATGCCAGCCTGGAGCATTCTTCAAGCCACATTTTACCTCAAAGGCCTCGAACATATTTAAAGCCTCTATGGAGAATTCCCCATGAATAGTTAAACTTTATGTCTGCTAAAATATTAATGGGCCCGACGCGATTCGAACGCGTGATCCCCGCCGTGTGAAGGCGATGTCATAACCACCTAGACCACGGGCCCTGGACGGACTATGCAATCGGGCAATCTGTTATTAGTATCTTGCCCCCGGAAAAAATGCTACTGAAAAATGCATGGCTCTCTTGGGCATATCTCTTGAAGCATAACTATTTAAATATCGATTTGCGAAGCCCACTGGAGAAGATGAATCTTCAAGCTTTTAATCCGGCTTACGCCCTATACGAGCGGCTGCTCAAAAGGGAGGTTATGGCAGGTAGCCCGGTGGAGCATGTGGCCATAATCCAGGATGGGAACAGGAGATTCGCAGAAAGAGCAGGCCTGCCTCGAGTCTTGGGGCACAGTCTGGGGGCTAAGACCACAGAGAGCGTTTTGGACTGGTGCCTGGAGCTGGGCATAAAGCACCTCACTCTCTACGCCTTTTCTACAGAGAACTTCGACCGAGATAATGAGGAGAAACGGTTGCTCTTCCAGCTCATAAAGGAAAAGTTCAAGGAGCTCAACAGCTCAGATAGAGTTCATTCTCTTCAGATTCGCATCAGGGCTGTGGGGCGAATAAATCTATTGCCGCAGGATTTGCAGGAAGCCATACGGAAGGTGGATGAAGCCACAAGGGGATATGAAAGGCTGTATCTAAATGTGGCCCTGGCCTACGGAGGCCAATGCGAGCTGGTGGACGCAGCCAGAGCGCTGGCAGAGCAGATCCGTGCCGGCAGGCTGAAGCCCGGGGATGTGAACGAGGACTTGATTGCCCGCTACCTTTATCCTCATGAGGATGCTTCAATTCCCAAGGTGGACCTGATAATAAGGACCGGCGGCGAGATTCGCACCTCTCACTTCCTGCCCTGGCAGGCCAATGGAAATGAGTGTGCAGCTTACTTCTGTGCCCCCTTTTGGCCGGAGTTTAGAAAGATAGACTTTTTGCGGGCCATCAGGTCGGCTCAAGCCAGGTCCAGGCGGGGCCAATAGGCTTAATTACTAAAAGCATGCCATCACGCTTCAGTTGTCCCGATGGGGTAGTGGACATCCCGAAGGCCTGCGGAGAACCAGCGCAGAGAGCCTTCAACCCGGGTTCGAATCCCGGTCGGGACGTTGGAGTTTCTATAGTGGAAGAATATGAATAAAAAGATAATAAAGATTTTCGCATAGCTGCCCACCATTTTTTGGGGGCTGTCCTCGGGCTCTCAAGCCACTATTTATTATTACTATGCTTCTTTGTGGGTCGTCCCGGTGCATTTAGCTCCCGCGGTAAGCGCGAGCGGCAACCCTCCAGCGGCCGCGGGGAACACCACACGCCGGGGGTCGAAAACGGTTGATAGATCGATTTGCTCTTCATTGCCGATGGCAGCGAAAGCGACCCGCGTCCTGGGACTGCAGCACTTGGTGAATACAGATTCTTTTGCCGCCCCGTCCCTTGTAGCGTGCCATCTTTTTTTAGAGATTTCATTAGAATGGATGATCCAGCTTCCGCCATGGGAATGAGAAGCCAGGCCAAAAGGAATTTCTTTGCCATTCTCGAGAAAAGGTTTATCTTCTTGGAGCAGGTGGTTTTGAAGGCCTGGAATGTGACCTTAGGGTCGAACCAGATCGGGTGAACTAGATGAAGTCTTTTTACAGCTTTATAGGCGAGGCCTGGAATTCGCCCCGAGAGGGCTACGTAGGGGCGCTGAGGCAGGGTCGTCTCAAGGCCTGGCGCAGAGATATGACAGCGCAGAGGATCGAGCGGCCTACAAGGCTGGACAGAGCCAGGGCGCTGGGATACAAGGCCAAGCAGGGAATCGCTATGGCGCGCGTAAAGGTAAGGCGCGGCGGCCTTCGCAAGTCCCGCTATGTCAGGGGCAGAAAGACCAGCAAGATGGGGATGAAAAAGATAACCATGGCCAAGTCCATCCAGCGCATAGCCGAGGAGCGAGCCGGAAGGAGATTCCCCAACATGGAAGTGCTCAACTCCTACTGGGTAGGGGAGGATGGAAGACACAAGTGGTATGAGGTCATCCTGGTCGATCCCAGCCATCCGGCAATTAAGAGCGATAAGGATCTGAACTGGACAACCCAGGGAGTTCACAGGGGCAGGGCCCAGCGAGGGCGGACCAGCGCGGGCAAGAAAGGACGGGGGCTACGGAAGAAGGGACTCGGAACTGAGAAGACCAGGCCAGGAATCGGGGCCCACGACGGTAAAGGCAAGTGATCCGCAGGATCTCCCTTCGGGCATTTGTTGCCGCCACTGAGGACGAAGAGAGGGTGAAGGAGGCTCTCGGCATCTTCGCCCCCCGGAACGGCATCTCTTCTATCAAAGTCCGGGGCCACTTCGGAAATGAGATCGAGATCCTCGAAGCCAACCTCCATAAAAAAGAGAGCCGGGAGTTCTTCAGGATCCTTAAGCAGCAGCTGCCCACTTCCGACCTGGCAAAGCTACAGCGGGAGATAGAGGCCAGATTGGATGATGCGAACCAGTTCCACTTTCGTCTGGACAAGCAGGCTGCCTACCGGCGCCGAGTCTGTCTGACGGAGTCCAAAGACGCGATAGACGTCTCTGTGGCTGTAGAGACCTACCCGGCCAGAAGGGAGGAGGCCCTCAGAATTATGGGAGATCTGTTGTGAGCTTCTACCTGTGGGGAGCAAAGGCCTTGCCTGAAGGCTCGGACTCTGCCAGCCGGCTGGCCCTCGCGGCTCGAGATCTGGGATATAAAGGATTAATCATCTGCAGCTGCGAGCCTCTCCGTGTCTTCAGGATGCAGGCCTCACGGCAGATCAAGGGCATAGAGGTGGAATATGGAGCAGAGGTCGATGTGGCAAATGCCAGGGCTCTGCACAGCCGCCTCTCAGCCTCGAGGGCTGCCTATCCCTTTCTTCTGGTTGAGGCATCCTCAGAGGAGATCATCAATGCGGCATGCGAAAGCCCCAATGTGGATGCCTTGCTCCTTTCGGCTGATAGACGGCTGAGCATTGCTGCCGCCAGAGCGGCCCGGCAGAGCCAGGTGGCGATCGGTTTTGATCTGAGCCCCTTCTTCCGGCTTCGGGGAAGCCCTCGCGCCAGGTGGCTGGAGGCCCTCAGGCGCAACCTGGGGCTGGCCCGCAAGTTCGACCTGCTTTTGATCTTGACTTGCAGGGCCAGGTCCCGGCTGGACCTCAGAGGGCCTAGAGAGATCCTGGCCATGGCAGAGGTGGCCGGATTTGAGCCCGCAGAGGCAGAGGAGGCCATGCAGCTTCCAGAAAGGATACTGAAAGAAAATAAAAGGCGCTGGCTCGGCCCCGGGGTGGTGCTCATTTGAGGAGCAAGCTTCCTGTTCTTTTTCCGAAAAGGAGGTATGTCGTCTTTCGGCTGGACTCAGAGGAGGAGGTAGCCTCCAAGGATATCATCAAAGAGATCCATTCCGTACAGGCCTCTCTCTTCGGAGACATAGGAGCGGCTCGCAACAGGCTGAAGCTGATATATCATGAAGGCTGTTTCGGGATGCTGCGCTGCCGTCATGACCATCTTCAGCAGACCAGAGCCACACTCGCCTCCGTCTATGCCATTGGCGGCGTGAGGGCGGCTCTGCACATAAAGGGCGTTGCCGGGACGATCAAATCCGCAAGAGAAAAGTATATACCGCAACTGAGTAGATCTGGCGCTGAAGACGACGGAAGAAGAATCGAGCTAGAGGAAGTTTCCGGGTGTATAGTTCGCATCCATGGGCGCAAGATCGATCTCTGTCCGGACGACCCGAATAGGACCAGAGGATCAGATACCAGATACCTGGGTCTGACCTCTTTTGATTTGATTGGAGGACACGACGATGCAGATGGCACCTCAGATGGGCTATGACAGGGCTATAACGGTTTTCAGCCCTGATGGCAGGCTCTTTCAGGTTGAGTATGCGCGTGAGGCGGTGAGAAGGGGAACCACCGCAGTTGGCATAAAGGCGGTGGACGGAGTGGCCGTGCTGGTGGACAAGAGGATAACCAGCCGGCTCATGGAGCCGAAGTCCATCGAGAAGATATTTCAGATAGATATGCATATTGGAGCGGCCACCTCAGGCCTGGTGGCCGACGCCCGCGTGCTCATAGACAGGGCAAGGGTGGAGAGCCAGATAAACAGGCTGGTCTACGACGAGCCCGTAGGGGTAGAAGCCCTGGCCAAGAAGGTCTGCGATTTCAAGCAACAGTATACCCAGTATGGCGGAGTTCGACCCTTCGGCACAGCCCTTCTCATTATCGGGGCAGAGGAGGACAGAACACGCCTTTTTGAGACCGATCCCAGCGGAGCATTGCTCGAGTATAAGGCCACGGGCATAGGAGCAGGTCGTTCCGCAGTCATGGAGGTCTTTGAAGAGAAGTACCGGGAGGAAGATCTGTCAATGGACCAGGCCATCCTCCTGGGGCTGGAGGCCCTCTACAAGGCTGCTGAGGGCAAGGTTGAAGCAGCCACGACAGAGATCGGGGTCATCAAGCTGGCAGATAAGGTCTTCCACAAGCTGACGGAGAAAGAGGTCGCTTCCTACGTAGAGAAGATGAAGGCTCAGGTTGGGAGCGCTTCAGGAGAAGCCTAGATGGTGCGCCTCGATGACGCAGTTCCAGCCAGGTTGAAGACCCACGGAACTACTTTCGAAGTTCTGGTGGACCCAGAAGGGGCTCTGGCCCTACGACGGGGAGATGCTGTCAAGCTGGATGAGATCCTGGCAGTGGAGGACGTCTTCGAGAATGCCCCCAGGGGAGACAGGAGTGCAGAAGAAGACCTTATACGGGCTTTCGGGACAACGGACGTTCTGGTCATTGCCGAGGCTATAGTAAAAAAGGGCGAGATCAGCTTAACTGCGGATCAGCGCAGAATGTTCACAGAGAACAAGAGGCTTCAGGTGATCGAGTTCATCGCCAGAAACGCCATCAATCCTCAGACCAAGGCGCCTCATCCCCCAGCCAGGATAGAGCAGGCCATGAAGGAGGCTCATGTGAACATCGATCCGGCCAAATCCATCGATGAGCTGGTCAGCGTGGCCATGAAGGCCATACGACCCTTGATACCCATAAGGTTTGAAGAGGTAGAGGTGGCGGTCAAGGTGCCAGCCGCCTATGCCCCCAAGGCCTACGGCGAGATCGCCGCTTTTGGCCGTGTCATCCGCGAGGCCTGGCAGAACAACGGCTCCTGGATAGGGGTCATAAAGATTCCAGCCGGAATGCAGAGCGACTTCTACTCCCTTGTAAACAGGCTGACCAAGGGCGAGGCAGAGACGAAGCTACTTAAGCATTGAGAACGGGACAAGGGATGGCATGGATCGCAAGGTGGTTGTACCAGGTGATCTTCTTTCTGAGGACGCCAAGAGGTCTGGCGAGGGCACCTTTGTAAAGGACGGAAAGGTCTACTCGCTGCTTTATGGTCTTGCCAATTACAAGGACAAGATAAATGTCATACCCCTGGCGGGAAAGTATGTTCCTGCCCCAGGGGATAACGTCATTGGCGTGATCAAGGACATAACCTTCTCAAACTGGATCGTGGACATCAACTCTCCCTATGATGGCTTGCTGCACATCTCCGAGTTTCCCAAGAGGATCGAGGCAGAGGAGATGTCCAAATATCTGAGGATGGGCAGCTCCATAATGACCCGGGTCAAGGATGTCGATCCCACTATGAAGGTGGAGCTCACATTGAACGACAGAAAGCTGGGGTCGATAAGGACCGGGCGGGTTATCGAGATCAGCCATACGCGAGTCCCAAGGCTGATCGGAAAGGGCGGGTCCATGATAAGCATGCTGAAGAAGGAGATGAACTGCAACATATTCGTAGGTCAGAACGGAATGATATGGATTAGCGGAGGAGAAGAGGAGATGGATCTGGCCTTAAAAACCATACTCCTCATTGAAAAAGAGGCCCACACCAACGGCCTCACTGACAGGATTGTCGAATTCCTCAAAAGCGAAAAAGGGGCCAGAAGTTGATGGATATGGATGAAGCTGAGATTTCATTTTTCAAAGACGGATTGCGACTGGATGGCAGGGGAGCAGACCAGATCCGGCCTATAAAGATTGAGGTAGGAGTTCTGGCCAGAGCTGACGGCTCCTGCTATGTCGAGATGGGCAAAAACAAGGTCATCGCCGCAGTATACGGACCAAGGGAGGTTCATCCCAGGCACCTGCAGGAGGTGACCAGAGCCATAGTGCGCTACCGCTACAACATGGCCTCCTTCTCTGTGGAGGAGAGAAAGAGACCCGGGCCGGACAGGAGATCCCATGAGCTCTCCAAGGTAAGCCGCGAGGCTCTTGAGCCGGTGATATTGACCTCCTACTTCCCCCGGTCGGTAATTGACGTCTTCGTGGAGGTGCTTCAGGCAGATGCTGGCACCAGGACAGCCGGAATCAATGCCGCCTCCGTTGCGCTTGCGGATGCCGGAATACCCATGAAGAGCATGATCAGCTCCTGCGCCGCAGGAAAGGTCGGCGACACGCTGATCATGGATCCCATGAAAGAGGAGGACAACTTCGGCCAGGCGGACATGCCTCTGGCCATGACGCCTTCCGGGGAGATAACTCTGCTGCAGATGGACGGAAGGCTCAGCCAGGAGGAGTTCCGCCAGGCTCTGCAGATGGCAATGAGAGGATGCCGGGAGGTATACGAGATCCAGAGGAAAAGCCTCCTCGACAAGTACAGCCAGCTAGAGTCGGAGCCGGTCCAGGAGGTGCAGGCCCTTGAGTAGCGTCTTGTCAGAGATCCGAAAGGACTACCTCTACAACCTGGTCCTGAAGGGGGAGAGAGCTGATGGCAGACGGTTCGATGAGTATCGTGAGATATCCATCGAAAAGAATGTGATCAGCAAGGCCGAAGGCAGCGCTCTGGTAAAGCTAGGGTTAAGCCAGGTGATGGTAGGCGTCAAAATGCAACCGGGCGAGCCGTTCCCGGACTCGCCCAATCGCGGGGTGATCATCACCAATGCGGAGCTGGTTCCTCTGGCCTCGCCCACCTTTGAGCCCGGCCCGCCCAACGAGGTGGGCATAGAGCTGGCCAGGCTGGTGGACCGCGGGGTAAGGGAGTCCAAGGCCGTGGATCTGGAAAAACTCTGCATAATCCCAGGAAAGCAGGTGTGGGTGATCTTCATAGACGTCCACATCTTGGATGATTGCGGGAACATCAAGGATGCCTCCAGCCTGGGAGCCATAGCAGCTTTGCTCACTACACGAGTGCCAGCCAGCAGGTTTGGGCTGGGAGAGGACTACTCCCTGCCGGTTAACGATGTTCCCATCGCCACCACGGCCATAGAGTTCGGGGACGTTCTGATGTTCGACCCCGACGTGGACGAGGAATCCATCGCCAACACCAAGCTCACGGTAATAAGCACGGCAGATGGAAGCATCTGCGGAATGCAGAAGAGCGGCCCCGGAATGCTGACTCCAGAGCAGGCCTACCGCATCGTTGATATAGCATGCCAGAAGGCTAGGGAGATCCGGGAAAAGTTTCTGGAAGTATGAGTCATGGTCAAGCCAACTTCGAAAGGAAGGAAGAGCAGATCGGCAGCTAGGTTTGGTCCTCGGTACGGCCGCAAGTCCAGGAAGCTGGTGGCAGACATGGAAGAGAAGACCAGAGCGCTGTATGACTGCCCCCAGTGCGGAAGGACGAAGGTCAGCAGGATCAGCACAGCCATCTGGAGCTGCAGCAAGTGCGGCTATACCTTTGCCGGCGGAACCTACGTCCCTGAGACCTCTTTGGGACGATCTGTCACCCGTTCTCTGAAGAGAGCGGCTGCGGAAGAGTAGAGAAGATGGTCTACAAGTGCACTAGGTGCAAGAAGACCGTGGAGGTGGATTATGAGTACAGCGGCATACGCTGTCCCTACTGCGGCCACAGGATACTGATGAAGGAGAGGCCCACCACGGTCAAGAAGATAAAAGCCGTCTGAGGAGCCCTAGCTGCCTCGCGAGATCGCCTCTGCTGGAGCCGGAGAAAAAGGGCTTCAGGAAGAGGGATTGCCCGGGCAGCAGATGGAGATGGGAGGGCAGTTCGCGAGAGCTCCTGAGATAATTTGGCAGAGAATAAGGGGCCGGGGCTTCTCGCATCTCTGGCATCTCTTCGGCAATCGCGAACCCCGAAGGCGCCGGAGCGCAGCCTCGGGAGATTAGGAATAGAAGAGGCTTGCTAGGATATGCGATCTCTTCCTGCAGATCGATCTCGTGTGACACCAGGCCATCGGGCCGGAGAGAATTGTGTTCTGGCAGGAAAATGCTTACAGCAAACGTACGGCGCCCTTTATAAGAGGCCGGAGGAGGGCCTAAGATATGATGGGCTTTGCAGATATAGTGCTCCAGACAGAAAAGCCAGCGGTCTTATTTCGAGTTCTGGCTCCAGAGCTGGAGGACGAGATCAACCGCACAAGGGTGAGCCTGGATCCTGGCGAGAGCTTCCTCCGGCTGAGGATTGAGAGCCACGACCTGGTCTCCCTCAGAGCGGCTTTGAACACCTGGATAAGGTTATTGAACATCGCATCGGAGATGGTGAGGATATGAGTGGAGAAATTCCTCCTCAAATACAGAACCAGCTGGCTCAGCTCCAGCAGCTTCAGCAGCAAGCGCAGGCGGTCTTGACCCAGAAGGCCCAGATCGAGGGTTTGGTCAGGGAGACAGAGGCCGCGCTGAGGGAGATGGAGAAGAGTGGCGATGATGCCGTCATCTACAAGAGCGTGGGTGATCTGCTCTTCCGGGCTGAGAAGCAGAAGCTAGTGGAAGAGCTGAAGGAAAGGAAGGACATGATGGACCTGAGGCTGAAGACCATGGCCAAGCAGGAGGAGCGGATACAGGGCAGGTTCACTCAGCTTCAAGATCAGCTGAAGCTCGCGCTGGGCCAGCTGCCTCCCAAGGGCGGCTGATCAAGAGACTTAGAGCGGGCCCGTGGCTTAGCCAGGATATAGCACCGGGCTTCTAACCCGGGGGTCGCGGGTTCGAGTCCCGCCGGGCCCGTCTTAATGGGGGGATTTTGATTGATAGAGATCCTGAGCTGAAGGTCTATTATTCACAAACCATGGGCAAAGTTGACGCCCAGGCTCTGAAAAGGAAGCTCAAGGCAGCAGGAATAAAGTCGGGCTGGTTTGTAGTCCTCGATAATATGGTTATAGCTGGCGGAAGATCAAGAGATGAAGTTAATGACTTTTTGGATGAAATGCTGGCAGATGACAGGCAGCCTGCTACGATCAGACCTGCTGAAGGTAGCAATCTTTCTGGATGCGTTCAAGTCGGCATCGATCTGGAAGCCGCAGCTCTTGCATTTGAAGATTCTACCATTGCGATTTTCCTTCTTCTGAAATCCACATCTGGAACAGGTACGAGAAGTGTATCTAGGATCTGTAGCAACCACTTTCTTACCGATAGCGGCGGCTTTGTATTCCACAATGCTTCTCAGTTCTGCGAAGCTCCACTTCCCCAGCTTCGTGTTTTTCTTACCGTCCCTGA
>Ga0315289_10006002_pt1 | contig 17876 bp, 11 predicted proteins | sample YL17G11_40_MG_FD_203452 | JGI IMG/M metagenome (GOLD analysis project Ga0315289, IMG submission 203452) | Sediment microbial communities from Yellowstone Lake, YNP, Wyoming, USA - YL17G11_40 | ecosystem: Environmental > Aquatic > Freshwater > Lake > Sediment | place: USA: Wyoming | collected... | reverse complement strand
ACCTTGGCCTTAATGGCTGCGTCGTACGTCTTTCGCATACCGAGCATGATACCATACCTCCTCTTGAGATATGGCGGGCCTAAAATGCACCTATACCCCCTGTCCAGTTTTTGGGGAGCGGCTCAGAATTCAACGTCTCCCATGTTGCGGTGAATGAGGTAGTATCCTTCGTCCATGGTGAGCTACTCCCCAAAAACTGGACAGGGGGGATAAGTGGGTTTTGAGCCTGCCATATCTCAAAAGGAGGTATGGTATGCTGTCGGGTATGAGGAAGACGTACGACGCGGCCTTCAAGGCCAAAGTGGCGTTTGAAGCGGCCAAGGGGGAGAAGACGATCACGCAGATCGCGAGCGAGTTCAGCGTCCATCCCAACCAGATTCGGCTGTGGCGAAAGCATCTGATAGAGCAGCTGCCCGATCTATTTTCCGGCCGCCGGCCGCAGCAGGAGAAAGCGCGCGAGGAGATCGAGGCGGAATTGTACCAGCAGATCGGCCAGCTCAAGATGGAGCTCGAGTGGCTTAAAAAAAAATCACGGACGCTCCTGTCGCGATGAAACGGGCCGAAGTGGAGACAACCTTGGCGAGGATGTCCGTTGTCCGCCAATGCGGGCTTCTGGAGCTAGGGCGCTCGACGTTCTACTACCAGCCCGTGGGGGAGGACACCTACAACCTGGAGCTCATGCGGCTGATCGACGAGGAGTTCACGAAGCGCCCGTTCTACGGGGTGCCGCGGATGACGGCCCGCTTGCGGATGATGGGCTAGGAGTTAACCCCAAGCGGGTGCGGCGGCTGATGCGGGTGATGGGGCTTGAAGCGATCTATCCGAAGCCGAGAATGTCGGTCAATGGGTCCAACCACAAGGTGTATCCCTATCTTTTGAAAGGAGTTACAGTCGACCGGCCGGATCAGGCCTGGGCGGCCGACATCACCTACATTCGGCTGGCCCAGGGATTCGTTTATCTCGTAGCGATCTTGGACTGGTACAGCCGCTATGTGGTCTCCTGGGAGCTTTCGACCACGCTGGACACGGGTTTCTGTCTGGAGGCGCTGCGGACCGCGCTCCGGATCTCGAAGCCGGAGATCTTTAACACGGACCAGGGCGTGCAGTTCACGAGCCTGGATTTTACGGGGCTTCTAGAAAACGCGGGGATCAGAGTGAGCATGGACGGCCGCGGCCGGGTGTATGACAACATTTTCGTCGAGCGACTCTGGCGTTCGGTCAAGTACGAGGAGGTTTATCTGCATGACTACCGGACGGTCCCGGAGGCCAGGGGACATCTGTCCGACTATTTCGAGTTTTATAACAACGAGCGGCCGCACGAGAGGCTGGGTTACCGGACGCCGCATGAAGTTTATTTTGGGACGCGGGCGGCGATGGTGCCGGCTTCGGAGGCCGTGGTTTGATAAGGACCGGCTCGAGATCGTCGCTCCTGGGGCTTGTGGTGAAGTCGTTTTTACCCGGTTCCCGCAAGAAATAGCTTTTGGGCGTCGAAGGAGTTAAAATGGTCACACGAGGCAGGCTCTCGGTCCACCTTAAGAAAGCCCCTCAACTGTCCAAAGAATGGGGAGAGGGTCAGTCAATACCAACATAATTCATCTGTGCACCTCCTAGTAAGTAGTTTCCAACGGGGAGTCTATCAAACTCCCCGAGGAGGTGCATCACGTCATCATGTTATCTTATAGAGCCCAGGCGGGCAACCTCCAGTCGCAGATCGACGACCTCCGGGACGAGCTAGACCAGGAATACGGCCAGGGGCCGTGCGGCGACCCCGCGACCTGCGTGAGCGTCGATTGCATCGGTTGCTGCGCCTGGCAATACAAGATCACCGCCCCCGAAGGCAGTGCCGAACGGAGCGCTCAAGAGGCGGCACGAGCTCAGCGCTTGCTCCAGTGCCAGAGGATCGAGATGACGTGCATGTTCAAGAATTTCAATCAGGGGGCCGACCAGCTGTTCAATCCCCTACGCGGGATTCCATGGACGTAAGTCCATGGAGGGATAGCAGTCCCCGCTTCGGGGACAGGCGCTCCTGTGCCTGCAATTAGCAGATCCCACAGACGTAAGTCCGTGGAGCTTCAGTAAGCCGTCACCTATTTCATAAGCATATTGCCGCCTCTGCTCTTCACGTTCAGTATCTAGACACCCCGGCGAAGGCGCGGAAGTGTCACGGGACCTCCGGCCCGGTGACGATTCAGCAAGCCCCATCAATTTGTCATGAACACTGAAAAACTATATTCTTAAGCGGATGGAAAATAACGCCGCCGTCTATGCCGGGAGTTCCGGAATCGATCGATTTCTGTCCACCCTCCCCGGGGCTAATGAATGATACACACACAATAAGGAAGACTTTCATGAACAGACATTGTTCTTTCATCATCGACGCCTTGCTGTTGATATCGCTGGCGGGCCTCCTCTGCGGTTGCCAGACTAAACCGGTGGCCGGAGACCTGGAAAAGAACTTCGTCAATCCCCCGGACTCCGCGCGGCCCGGGGTGTATTGGTATTTCATGAACGGCAATCTCAATGGCAAAGAGATGACCGCCGACCTGGAATCCATGAAGGCGGCGGGCCTCGGCAACCTGGTGTTTCTTGAGGTGGACATCGACGAGCCGCCGGGTGGCCCAGTCGCGTTCATGAGCCCCAAGTGGCAGGAGCTTTTCGTCCAATCCGTCCGTGACGCGGAACGCCTGGGCCTGGACATCACCCTCGGGATCGGGCCGGGCTGGTGCGGCAGCGGCGGCCCTTGGGTCAAGCCGGAACAATCCATGCAGCACCTCGTGTTCAGCTCGGTCGAGCTCAAGGGGCCACAGCGCTATTCGGCGATCCTCCCCGTGCCCACGCAACGTTCGACCGAGTGGCACACCATGGCCAGTCCCTATTACGAGGATGTCGTGATCTGGGCCTTCCCCAGCCGCAAACTGCTCATCCCCGACATCGACGAAAAAGCGCTTTTCTACAGGGGCCCGTATACCCTCAGGAAGGAGGTCAAGCCCTATCTGCCGACTTCGGCACGCTATGCGGAGCCGGGGCCGTCGGGCGTCATCCAGCCGAACGAGATCGTGGATCTCACGAAGCAGCTCAAGCCGGACGGAACGCTCAACTGGGATGTCCCATCCGGGGATTGGACGGTCGTCCGCATGGGCCGCCGGACCACGGGCGCGAGCAGCCGGCCCGCCCCTTCCGCCGGTGAGGGCTTGGAGAGCGATAAGTTCGACGCGAAGGCCCTGGAAGACCATCTCGGCCGGTTTGTCGGCGTTCTGCTGGAAAAGATCAGCCCGCGGGCAAAGGAGCACGGCCTGACCACCTTGCACATGGACAGCTGGGAATCCGGCGCCCAGAACTGGACGCCTTCGTTGCTCGACGAATTCAAGAAGCGGCGTGGTTATGATGCCCGACCGTGGCTGCCGGTCTATACCGGCCGGGTCATCCAGAGCCTCGAGATGTCGGAGCGGTTCCTCTGGGACCTTCGTTTGACCGGGCAGGAACTGGTGCTGGAGAATCATGCCGGGGCCGTAAAGACGTATGGACGGAAACACGGGCTCTCGCTTTCGATCGAACCTTATGACATGAATCCCGCCGGAGACCTCGACTTGGGCGCGGTGGCGGATGTCCCGATGGCGGAGTTCTGGAATAACGCTTTGGAGTCAGCCTACAGTTGTTTTGAATCCACGTCGATCGCGCATCTGATGGGGCGGCCGATCGTCTCGGCCGAAGCGTTTACCTCCGTGGAGGCACTGGATGCGTATCCGTGGTCGCTGAAGAATCAGGGCGACTGGGCGTTTTGCGTGGGCATCAACCGTTTTGTTTTCCACACCTTCGCCCACCAGGCGCTGGGTGACGCCTATAAGCCGGGCATGACCATGGGACCGTACGGCGTACACTGGCACCGGAATCAGACCTGGTGGCCCATGGTGTCGGCTTACCACCGCTATCTCACCCGGTGCTCCGAGCTTCTCCGTCAGGGTGTCTCGGTTTCCGACGTGCTGTATCTGACACCCGAGGGAACGCCCCATGTCTTTCTGCCCCCGCCCAGCGCGTTGGAGGGGAGCGGCCGGCTGGCGGACAAGAAGGGCTATGGCTTCGATGGATGCTCCCCGAAGATCCTCATGGCCAGGGCTGAGGTGAAGGACGGGCTGATCGCCTTCCCGGGAGGAAGCTCGTATCGTCTTCTGGTCCTGCCGCAGGTGGAAACGATGACCCCGGGCCTGCTCGGCAAAATACGGGACCTGGTCGAAGCCGGGGCCACGGTGGTCGGTACGCCGCCGGTAAAATCACCAAGTCTCTCCGGATTTCCAATCTGCGACTCTGAAGTCCAAGCGCTCGCCAAGGATCTCTGGGGGAGCTTGGACCCGCCGCAGACCGCGACCAAGCGCAGTTGCGGCAAAGGTTTTGTCCACTGGGGTGGCGAATTGTCGCCGCCGGCCCCGACCCTTCAACAGAACCAAACCCTCCCGCCACTCTATCCCTCCTATGACCTGACTGCCTCCCTGTTGGCGGGAATGGGGGTAAAGGAAGATTTCACCGCAACAGGCCCTGTGCGCTACGGCCACCGGCGCACCAATGATCGGGACATCTACTTCGTGTCTAACCGGACCGGCGCTCCGATCAAAGCGGACTGCCGCTTCCGGGTCGGCCAGGGAAGCCCGCAACTCTGGGATCCGGTGACCGGTGAACAGCGGCCGCTGCTGCAATTCGAGCGTGCCGACGGTCTCACGGTCATTCCCATGGAGTTCGATGCGTTCCAGAGTTTCTTTGTGGTGTTCGGCGGGAAGGACGAAAAGCCCATTTTGAAAACGGAAAAGAATTTCCCGGAGCTAAAGTTGAGCCAGGAACTTTCCGGCGCATGGGACGTTGCGTTCGATCCGAAGTGGGGCGGCCCCGAGAGGATTGCTTTTGACACCTTGCAGGATTGGACGACCCGGCCGGAACCGGGGATCAAATATTATTCCGGCATCGCCGCCTTTCGAAAAACGTTCAACCTGGCCCAGGTTCTTGCAGGTAAAATTTATCTGGATTTGGGCGTCGTGCACGACATGGCGCGCGTCAGGTTGAACGGAAACAATCTCGGCGTGGTGTGGTGCGCGCCGTGGCGAATCGAGGTCACAGGCACCATCAAGGCTGGCGACAACCAACTCGAAATCGAAGTGGTCAACCGCTGGGCGAACCGCATGATCGGCGACAAGCAGCCTGCCGATGCAGACGTGCGCAAGGTGGGTTGCCTGCCTGGCTTCCTGGGCGGGCAAGAATTCAAGGCGGGCCGCTACACCTTCTGCACGTCTGATCCGTACGATGCGCAGTCGCCGTTAGTCTCGTCAGGTCTGCTCGGGCCGGTGCAGATCCTGATCAGCGACAAATGAAAAAAACAAATTGAATATCAATAGCTTAATGATACAGTGATGGCTAAGAAATCACATACAACAGAGAATACCATTACCCGGCGTCACTTTTTGTATTCTGCCGGCATGGCGACGGCAGCCCTTGGCATTAGCCCACTAACCGGAATGACTGCCTGTGTGCGGGAAAACCCTGCCCGGACGGACGCTTCGGGGAAACTGTGCCTGTGGTCTGACCGTCCGGCGGAAGCATGGATGACGGAAGCGTTTCCGATCGGCAATGGACCCATGGGGGCGATGCTCTTCGGCGGCACCGGGATCGAGCGGGTCCAGTTCAATGAGATCAGTCTCTGGGCCGGAACCCGCATGGCCGTCGAGGGCCTTGATGACGAGGGCCAGGACCTGGGGGCGTATCAGGCGTTCGGCGACATCCTCATCCATCTCGGCCATGACTTTTACAAGGTGACCCGTTACCGGCAGGAGCTCGACATCGATCGCGGCGTTCATCAGGTGACCTACGAATACAACGGCGTGCGCTTTAAGCGCACAGCCTTCGCCAGCCACCCCGACGGAGTCGTGGTGATCCACCTGACAGCGAACAAGCCCGCCGCCTACACCGGCCGCGTTCAGCTTGCGGACATGCACCAGGCCGGGATTGCCGCCGCCGGCAACAAGCTCAGCTCGGTGGGCAAGCTGCAGAACGGTTTTGAATATGAAGCCCAGTTGCTCGTGCTGAATCAAAAAGGCGCCGTCGCGGCCAAGAATGACGATGTCTGCGCCACAAACCCGTGGAACATTGCCGTGCCCGCCACCGGCCTGGCCTTCGACCAATGCGACAGCGTGACCCTGATTCTCGGGGCCGGCACGAATTTTCTTCAGGATCACACCAAACAGTGGCTGGGCGCGCATCCCCACGCCGCCGTCACGAAGCGGGTGGATGCCGCCGCCAGGCAGAGCGTGGCGAAGCTGCAGGCACGGCATGAGAAAGACTATCAGTCCCTCTTCCGCCGGTTTTCGCTCGATGTGGGGACCACGACGCCGGACCTGTTGGCCCAGACCACGCTGGCGCGCCTGGAGGACTACGCCAAAAGCACGACGGCCGATCCGGATCTCGAAGCCTTGTTCTGCCAGTTCGGCCGGTATCTGCTGATCAGCTGCTCGCGACCGGGATCTTTGCCCGCCAATCTCCAGGGCGTCTGGAACGACAGCAACGATCCCGCCTGGGCCTGCGACTACCACTCGAACATCAACGTCGAAATGAACTACTGGCCGGCCGAGCCGACCAACCTCGCCGAATGCCACCGGCCGTTCATCGACTACGTCATGAGCATCCGCGAGGTCAGCGCGAAGAACACGCGGAGGAAATACGGCAAGGGGCGGGGCTGGACCGTCCAGACGATGAACAACGCCTGCGGCGTTTCGTACTGGAAATGGAACCCGCCCGGCAGCGCTTGGTATGCGCAGCATCTGTGGGAGCATTTCGCCTTTGGCCGGGATAAGGACTATCTCCGCGAGACCGCCTATCCCGTGCTCAAGGAAGCCTGCCAGTTCTGGGACGACCACCTGAAACGGCGGCCGGACGGCACGCTCGTCACACCCGACGGCTGGTCGCCCGAGCACGGCCCCGCCGAGGAAGGCGTGACCTACGATCAGGAGATCATTTACGACCTGTTCACCAACACGATCGAGGCCGCCGATGTGCTGGGCGACGACAAGGAATTCCGCGATCACATCGCCGGCCTGCGGGACAAGCTGCTCAAGCCGAAGATCGGGCGTTGGGGGCAATTGCAGGAATGGGAAGCCGACAAGGACGATCCCAAGGATAACCATCGCCACGTCTCCCATCTCTTCGCCTTGTATCCCGGCCGCCAGATCACCCGGGCCGCAACACCCGAATTGGCCGAGGCCGCACGGGTTTCCTTGCAGGCCCGCGGCGACAAGAGCACCGGCTGGAGTCGCGCCTGGAAGATCAATTTCTGGGCCAGGCTGTGGGACGGCGATCACGCCTACACCATGCTGCGAAGCCTGCTGAACGTGGTCCGCGAGACGAAAACCGTTTACGGCGAGAGCGGCGGCGGCGTCTATCCGAACCTGCTCGATTCCCATCCGCCGTTCCAGATCGACGGCAATTTCGGCGCGACCGCGGGCTTCTGCGAGATGCTGGTGCAAAGCCACGCGGGCCGGATCCATCTGCTGCCCGCGCTGCCCAAGGCGTGGCCGGCCGGGACGGTCACCGGCCTTTGCGCGCGGGGCGGATTCGAGGTGGACATGAGCTGGGAGGGCGGCCGCTTGACCCAGGTTGTGATCCATTCCAAGGCAGGCCTGCCCTGTAAGGTCGTTTGCAGTGACCAGAGCTGGGATTTCGACACCACGGCCGGAGGGTCCTATCCCCTCAAGCTCACAGAAAAGGTTTAACGCTCATGAGAAACGACTGAAAGGCTAACACCTAGGAAAAAAAATGAAACACAAGAGTGCATGGGCCATCTTCCTTTTTTGTCTGGCCTGCTCCCCTAAAAATTCAGGCGTTAGGCCTGAGGCTGCGGGCGCGAAAACCGCAACCCTGCCGGAATGGTTCAGCGGCGGGAAGTTCGGGATGTTCATCCACTGGGGCCCCTATTCCGTGTTGGGCGGTGAATGGAACGGAAAGAGGATCGCGCAGGGAGATATCGCCGAATGGATCATGCAGCGGTTCCAGATACCCGTTGCAAAATACCGCAAGGTCGCCGCCGCTTTCAACCCGGCCCGGTTCGATGCCCGGGAATGGGTGGCCCTGGCGAAGGCCGCCGGCATGAAATACCTCATCATCACCGCGAAGCACCATGACGGGTTCGCCATGTTCGATTCCGAAGTCAGCGGCTACAATATCGTCGATTATACGAAGTTCGGCCGGGACCCGCTCAAAGAATTGTCGGAGGCATGCGCCGAAGCCGGGATCAAATTCGGCGTCTATTATTCCCACCGTGAGGACTGGGAAAATCCGTACGCTTACGGAAACACTTGGGATTTTGATACTTCACAGACCAGCCTGGACACCATGGATCATCCGGAGCTGTTCCGGAAATACCTGGACGACAAGGCCTTGCCGCAACTCAAGGAATTGCTCACCCATTACGGCCCGCTCGGGATCGTCTGGTTCGACCGGGGGATGTACACCCAGGAGCAGGGAAAGGAATTCGCCGACCTCGTTCATGCATTGCAGCCGAGTTGTCTGGTCAACGGCCGGGTGGGGCACTACGATCAAGAGTTGCTCGGGGATTATCAGAGCCTGACCGATAACGGGATGCCGGTCGGGGGAATCGAGGAGGCCTGGGAAACTCCCCAAACCCTCAATGATACCTGGGGATTCAGCCAGTTCGATCAGAACTGGAAGTCCGCCGGGGATATTATTAAAAGAATGGTGGCCATTGTCAGCAAGGGAGGAATTTACCTGCTCAACGTCGGGCCCACCGGGGAAGGCGTCATTCCCGGCCCTTCCGTGAAGATCCTTAAAAACGTTGGCGAGTGGATGGACAAGAACAGCGAAAGCATTTACGGAACCTCTCCCTCCCCCTTTCCGGCCGAGTTCCCCTGGGGGTTCTGCACAAGAAAGGGGGACCTGCTTTATCTTCATGTCTTTGACTGGCCGGCCGATGGCATCCTGAAGCTCGAGGGATTGAATAACCGGATCCGGAATGCCTATATGCTGACGGACAAAGCAGGGAAGCTGAAGGTCAACCGGGATGAAAACGGTCGATGGCTGATCTCGTTGCCTGAATCACGGCCCGACCCGATCAATTCCGTAGTCGTAGCGCAAATCGCCGGCCCTCCCGATATCGATCCCCTCGTGGTTCGGCACAAGGGCGGTGAACCGGTTGTGCTGGATTATCTTAGCGCCTCCACCCGTGGCCGAGCGGTCAAGCGATTCAACCGAAAAGGGGAGGAAGGCCAATTCCACATTTCGAAAATGGAAGGACCCGAGGATGTCATCGAATGGCATGTGAATATGGCCGCTCCCGGAATGTATGACGTTTCCATAACCTATGCGGCGATACCCGGCTGGGAAAATGGCCGTTACAAGGTGATCGCCGGCAAGGAACAGATCACGGGCACGGTGAGATCCAGCCAGGGCTGGTATGAATACAAGACCGAAAAGATCGGACGGATGCGGATATTAAAACAAGGAGAAATCCTCTTCCGGCTTTATCCCGAGCGTCAGCTTGATCATTACCTGATGTATTTCAGATCCTTGGAATTGGCTCCGATCGACCGATAAGCTTTTCTTGTCTGGCCGGATCATTGTTGGGGCGGCGCCATCCTGATCTTCGTGCCTCTCCTCGTCAGGTGGATCCTTGTGAGGGGGGCAGGTCACGCAAATCCAAAGTCTATCTGTATCTGGGCACGGTGAAGGAGACGGCCAAAGTGCGGCTCAATGGCCAGGACCTCGGTGTGGTCTGGTGCCATCCGTGGCGGCTGGAGATCACCGGGGCTATCAGGCCCGGTGAAAACAAGCTGGAGATCGAGGTGATGAACCTGTGGCCGAACCGGCTGGTTGGCGACAGCAAACTGCCGGAAGCGCAGCGCCGGACCCGCACCAACATGCAGGCGAAGTCGGTTCTGTCTGCCGGCCTCTTGGGACCGGTGCAGATCCTGATCAATGAATTATGAAAAAAATTAAGATCTTAATAATTGTTCTTTCTATTCTTTCAACCGGTCACGTTTACAGTCAAATACAATCAGTGTCAGGGGAATGGCAATTCCGTGTTGATTCGGTAAAGGAACTGGCAAAAATAAAATTGCCTGGTTCGTGTGAAGAACAAGGTTTTGGGGCTAAAAGCACAGAGAAAGACCCCAACCGGCTAACCCGTGAGTTCCGGTATGTTGGTAAGGCATGGTATCAGGAAACAATAGAAGTGCCCAAAGAATGGCAGGGAAAACGTTTGGAACTGTTTCTGGAAAGGATATTAACTTTCTGATGAAAAGAAGAAACAGAAATTAAAAATGGCACTCATTTATACAAATGGATAAATATGAAAAATAACAGAATGAATCGCTGTTTTATTCTTTTATTCTCACTTATTTTCTGTCAGAACCTAATGGCTCAAAATCCGGGCAAAATTGATAATCAGCCTGCGACCGCAAACAAAGCGTCCAGATTGTGCCTGGAACTGGTGAAGACCGAGCCGGTTCCGGTCATCGGCCCTCAGCATTCCGACGCACGGGACATACCCGCCGGATTTGAGGCGGGCACGACTGTCAAAGTAAAGATCCACGGCAAAAGCGCCTACCACATGGTCACAACGACCATGGAAACCTTCGGCGCCACGCGCTGGGCGTACTTGAGGACTGAGCACTGGATATCCGAAGACGGCAGCAAATGGAGAAGGCACAAGATTCTATTCCGCCCCGGCAAGAATCCTGAGACTGGAATGTGGGAGCTGACTGCCAGTCCCTTTTTCTTCTTCGATGAAAAGGAGGATCGCTGGTTTGTCTATTTCAATTTCCTGGCCTATGACCGCATTAGAAGCTGGGACACCCCGACGCTGCTGCGCAGGGCAGGAGCCAAAACGAAGGGAATGTCCGGAATCAACGGCGAGTTCGAGTACCCCGGAGAGATTGTCGCGCCCAGCGGAATCGCCCATCCGACCGATGCCGCGGCATCAAGCATCAGTCCACCCTTCAGGGCCGCCGACGGGAAATGGTACGCGTTTCTGGGCGGTGGGCCCAAACCATTCAATGACAGATCGGGAAAATGGTGGGTATTGATCGTAAAGGCAAAAGGCCCTGGAGGGGAACGATCTGTATACCTGCTTCTTCTCCGCCTATGACAAACAGGGCGAATTTGAAAGCATTGGAAAGGCAACCTTCAAAATAAAAGAGATTGTTGAATACAAATGAACAGATTCACATCTTCTGTTATTGCCGTTTTGCTGTTTGACTGACCTGCTCCCTAACATTGTGCCAGCCCGAGAGTGAATTTCCCGACCATAAGCGCCTCCGGCGCCGGTGGTCTAGGCACAGCTCATAAGGCTGGTCCAGAACATTCCCGGACCGGATCCTCCGGGCCACGTGGAGCGACAAGTATTCCCTGGTGTACTCGTGGATGATCGCCGGGATCCGCAGGGGCCGCCCTAGGACGGCCCCGGATTCATTATATTGACTTCCGCCCGGAGCAGGGATATCCTCTAATTCTCCTTATCCACTCATGCGCACTACGCCCCAAAATATGTTCCTAGCAGTCCTTTTCACCGTCCTGCGTGTTGCTCACTCGACAGGCGCCGAGCCTCAGACCGCCGACCTGAAACCGGAAATCTTCAGGTTTGATCCTTTCACCTGGCCGAGCGAAATTCCTCAGGACTGCCCGTTTGAACGCTCCGGGGCGTTCCATGCGATCCGCTTTCTCGGCCTGAAAAGCGGTTTCCGCTATGGCGACACATGGTATCCGAGCTGGGCCGAAAACGACATCCTGTATTCGCCATGGACGGATGGAAAAACCAGGCGCCTCGACGGATACACCGATTGGTCCCAATCGTGGGTCGATCCCGTGCACATCACCACCGGCCAGGGCGTCATCATCGGGGACGACCCGCTCAATCTCGTCGCCTACAGCATCGGGCTCGACAAAAGCTCGCCCGCCGCGCCCTACGCCGGGCGCTACCCCTGCGGCTCGCTCGTCCATGATGGCGTGTGGTATTACGGCACTTACTGCCTCGGGCCGGCGGATGGCGTGCACTACGGAAAAACGCGCCTCAACTGGCCGTGGATCGGGCCGTTCGTCGGCTTCAGGCACTCGACCGATTACGGCCACGCCTGGACGCCGCCGCCCCACACGCCGTCCGAACCGCTCTTCGGGGAAACGGGGATGTGGGGCTACCCCGTCAAGATCGGCGCGCCCCATTTCGTCGATTTCGGAAAGAACATGGAGCATTCGCCCGACGGCAAGGCCTACCTGGTGGCGCATGGCGCAGACCACGAGACGACGTCCAAGAACTGGCGGATGTGGAACGACAGCTGGATCACCGGGGACCAGGTCTATCTGTTGAGGGTCACGCCGGGCATCAAGACCATCAACGATCCGTCGGCCTACGAGTTCTACGGCGGCAGAGACAAGGACGGCAAGCCCGTTTGGACGGGCGATTTCGAAAAGATCAAGCCGCTGCTCGAATGGGACGACAACATGGGGTGCGTCACCGTCACCTATAACCCGGCGCTGAAGAAATATCTCATGTGCGTCACCGACGGAGGCAACACGGTGTCGCGGATGGACACGTATCTGCTCGAAGCGGACCGGCTCGACGGCGACTGGAAAATCATCGCCTACATGAAAGAGTTCGGAACGCAGGCCTACTTCGTGAACATCCCCTCGAAATTCATCGGCGAGGACGGGGTGACGATGTGGCTGCTTTATTCGGGGAATTTCTCGCTCGATCAGAACGAGAAGCCGCATCCGGTGAACCCGCCCGGCGGCCACTATGGCATGACCTTCCAGAAGATTGAATTGCTGAGGAATGAATCATCAGGGAAGGCGCGCGGTTCGGAATGAAGAGCTGTTGCATGACCCGCCAAACGTCGCGGAAGATCCATCCCGCACTTCTCGGCGCGGCCATCCTGGTCTTCGGTGCTTGCGGGCCGGGGGCCTCGACCGGATCCCGGCCGGCGTCGGACCGGGCCGCACTCTCCGAGAAGGACTTCTTTGATCCCCCCCTCTCGGCCCGGCCGAGCGTCCTCTGGGTCTGGCTCAACGGCTTCGTCGACCGGGATCAGTTGACCCGCGAGCTTGAGGAGTTAAAGGCCAAAGGGCTGGGAGGGGCCATCATTTGGGACGTGGGCAGCCTCCGCGACCCGAAGAAGATCATCCCGGCCGGGCCCGCCTTCCTCGGCCCGGAATCGGTGGCCAGCATTTCGCACGCCATCGACGAGGCGGGCCGCCTCGGCCTGGAGCTCGGCCTGTTCGCCTCGAGCAGCTGGAACGCGGGGGGAGCGTGGATCAAGCCCGAGAACGCCAGCCGGCAACTGCTCTGCCGTCAGATCGAGGTCCAAGGCCCGGGCCGCGTCCGGACGACGGTCCCACTCCCGGACGGCATGACCGCCCATTGGAAGGACGTCGCGGTGCTGGCCGTTCCGGCGGGCGGCGCCGCGGTTGACATCTCGGACCGGATGGATCCCCAGGGCCGCCTGGACTGGGACGCGCCGGCCGGGGAATCGAGGATCATGCGCTTCGTCGCCAGCAACACGGGGCAGACCCTCGAATGCCCGAGCCCGAACTCCGACGGCCTGATCATCGACCACCTGAGCCGCGAGGCCGCCACGGTCGACATGACCTACATCCTCGACCGGATCCTGACCGCCCGCCCCAGCCTCGACGCGCTGAAGACCTTCATGCTCGACAGCTACGAGGTCCGCGAGGCGGTCGATTGGACGGACGATTTCATCGGCGCCTTTCGCGCGCGGCACGGCTACGACCCTGTTCCTTATCTGCCCGCGCTGTTCGATCCCGCGGCGCTGGACCCCGGGATCGCGGCGCGCTTCCTCTACGATTACCGGAAAACCGTCAGCGACCTGATCATCGAGAATCATTTTCGCGCGGTCCGGGACCTGTTGAACGGGCGAGGGGTGCGACTCCTGGCCGAGGCGGGACATGGCGGGTATGCCCGGGTGGACGCCTTGAAAGCGCTGGGCTCGGCCGATATCCCGATGGGGGAGTTCTGGAACCACGAGCGGTTCTGGGTGGTCAAGGAAGCCGCCAGCGCCGCGCACATCTACGGCCGGCGCATCGTCGACGCCGAGACCCTGACCGGCTGGCGGAGCTGGCAGGACGGCCCGGCGGAGTATAAAAGGCGGTTCGACATCGCCCTGTGCGCGGGGCTGAACCATCCCACGTTCCACACCTTCGCCCACAATCCGCCGGCCGCCGGCCGGCCCGGGTTCGTCTACCACGCCGGCGAGCACTTCAACGTGAACGCCACGTGGTGGGACCAAGCCGGTCCCTTGATCGAATACATGGCCCGCTGCGATTATCTTCTTCAGCAGGGCCTTTTCGCGGCCGACGTCGCATTCTATTACGGGGATCAGGCGCCGAACCTCGTGCCCGCGCGGCGGATCGATCCCGACATCGAGCCCATCTATCCGGACACGGCCTGCCTGCACTGCGGCCAACCCAGGCCGATCCAGACCTCCTCGCTCGACCGGGGGTACGATTACGATTACGTCAACTCCGAAGTGATCCTCGATCGGATGAGCGTCTCGGGCGGGAGGGTCGTCCTTCCCGACGGGCTGAGCTACGCCCTGCTCGTCCTTCCGGACCGCGACGACATGCCTCTCGCGGTCCTGAAGAAGATCGGCGAGCTCATCGAGGCCGGAGCGACGGTCGTCGGCCGGAAGCCCGTCCGGGCCCCCGGGCTGGCCGGGTTCCCCGCCTGCGACGACGAGGTGAGGGCTTTGGCCGACGGGATCTGGGGTTCCTGCGACGGCGCCGCGGTCAAGGAACGCGCCTGGGGGAAAGGCCGGATCGTCTGGGGCGTGCCTCTGAACGACATCCTGCGCGACCAAGGGCTGGGGCCCGACTTCCGGGCGCTCGGCATCCCCAACGCCGATCAACATATCGATTTCATCCATCGATCCACCGGCCGCGAAGACATCTACTTCGTCTCCAACAGCGCCAAGGCCGCGGAAGTCTTCGACGCGGTCTTCCGGGTGGGGGAGAACAGGACGCCCGAGTTCTGGTATCCCGACACGGGCAGGATCGTTCCCTGCCGAACGTTCGCCCGGGAGGAAGGCGGTTACCGGCTGACTTTGGAGCTCTCGGCCTACGGCTCCATCTTCGTCGTCTTTCGCGAGACGCCGACGCCGGCGGCTTTTCTGTCCCCGGCCCCCCTCAAAGCGGAAGCTCATCCGGCCGTCGCCATCGCCGGTCCCTGGACGGTCCGTTTCCCGCCGGGATGGGGCGCGCCGGAATCCGTCCTCTGGAACGGCCTGATCAGCTGGACCGAATCGGAAGACCCCGGCATCAGGTATTTTTCCGGGACGGCGAGCTATACGGCGGAATTCGAGTTCGGCGAGCCGCTGCTCCGGGAGGGACGGGGCTGGCTGCTCGACCTCGGAGCGCTGCGGGAAGTTGCGGAGGTGGCCCTCAACGGCCAGAGCCTGGGCATTCTTTGGAAGGAGCCGCTTCAGGCGGATGTTTCCGGCTTGTTGAGACCCGGCCGGAACGTCCTCGAGGTCAAGGTCACCAACCTCTGGAACAACCGCCTCATGGGGGACCTCCTGGATCCGGGGCAAAAACCGTATGCGCGCACCAACATGGTCCTCAAGGTGCGGGACCTGATCCCGGCCGGACTGTTCGGGCCGGTGACCATCCGGCGCGCCGCCCGAGATGGCGCCGGTGTGACGGGGCGGAGGTGAACAACGTGAACAAAACGCTCCTCCTCGTCTTCATCGTCACCGCGGTTCTTTGGCCGGCCTGCTCTCGGAATCAGGCGCCGCCGGAGCCTCGCACGCCGGCCGAGTCGGCGGCCCGGGCCCTGGCCGGGCGCCTGTTGCCGGGCCGCGCGCAAGGCTTCGTCTTCGAGCAGATCACTCCCGAGGAGGGGCGGGACGTCTTCGAGGTTGAAAGCCGGGACGACCGGATCGTTATTCGGGGCTCCAACGGCGTGGCCATGGCCTCGGGCCTGAACTGGTACCTCAAGACCGTGTGCCGGTGCCTCGTTTCCGTGATCGGCGACCAGCTCGCCGTTCCGACGCCCCTGCCTCCGGTCCGCGATAAGGTCCGCGTGCGGACGCCTTACAAGGACCGCTACTTCTTCAACTACTGCACGTTCTCCTATACGATGGCCTGGTGGGATTGGCCTCGCTGGGAGCGCATGATCGACTGGCTCGCTCTCAACGGCGTTAACATGCCGTTGGCTGTGACGGGCCAGGAGGCCGTCTGGGTCGAGGTCCTGAGAGAGCTCGGTTTCAACGACGGAGAGATCGGAGACTTTATCGTCGGCCCCGCTTACCTGCCCTGGGGCTGGATGGGAAACATCGACGGCCTGGGCGGACCGCTCCCCGAGACCTGGATCCGTAGCCACGCGGAACTTGAGCGGAAGATCCTGGGCCGGGAACGGGAGCTGGGCATGACGCCCGTACTGCAGGGATTCACGGGACACGTCCCTCCGGCGCTGAGGACCCGCTATCCGGCCGCCCGCATCAGGCAAACCGGCGACTGGTCGGCCGGATTCTCCGGGACGTACTTCCTCGATCCTACGGACCCCCTCTTCCGCCGGATCGGCCGGCTCTTCGTCGAGAAGCAGACGGCCCTCTTCGGCACGGACCACCTCTACGCCGCCGACACCTTCAACGAGATGGATCCGCCGTCGGGCGACCCGGACTTCCTCCGGAGCGTCAGCGGCGCGATCTACGGTGCGATGGCCGAGGCCGATCCCCGGGCCGTCTGGGTGCTCCAAGGCTGGTTCCTCTACTACTCACCGGCCAAGTTCTGGACCGAGGTCAGAAGCCGGGCGTTCCTGGGCGCGGTTCCGGACGACCGGATGATCGTCCTGGACCTGTTCGGCGACCAGCACCCGATCTGGGATAAGTTCCAGGCGTTCTACGGAAAGCCGTGGATCTGGAACGTCGTTCACAATTTCGGAGGCAAGACCAGCCTCAACGGCGACCTCCCGACGATGGCCGCCAACCTCGCCGCGATCAGGAGCCCCGCCCGGGGCCGGTTCGCCGGCATCGGCATGATGATGGAAGGCTTCGGCGGCGATCCCGTCGTCCAGGAGTTCATCATGGACATGGTCTGGCGGCCAAACGTCCCCCCGCTCGGCCCCTGGATCCGCGATTTCGCCCGGCGCCGCTACGGCAGCGAAGATCCGGCGATCGCCGAAGTCTGGGACACGCTCCTCGACACGGTCTACAAGACGCCCGTCCAGAGCGGCTCCCTGATACGCGACCGTCCCGGCCTTTACGATCCGGAACGCGCCTACCGGAGCGTCCCGACCGTTCCCTACGATCAGCGGGCCCTCGCCGGAGCCTGCCTCAAGTTCCTGTCGCTCGCCGGGCGGCTCGGGAGCCTCGACACCTACCGCCTGGACGCGGTGAACCTGACCCGCCAGGTCCTCAGCAACCTCTCGAACTCCTTCGTCAAGGACGTTGACAGCGCCTACCGGAGCGGCGATCTCGCCGGGCTGCGGGCCGCGGGCCGGAGGCTGCTGGAGATGATCGAGGACCTGGACGCGCTCCTCGCCACGCGGGAAGAGTTCCTGCTGGGCCGATGGATCGCCGACGCGAAGCGCTGGGCGGCCGACGAGGCCGAGAGCCGGCTTCTCGAATGGAACGCCCGCAACCTCGTCACGCTCTGGGGGACCAAGTGCACGGAAGGGATGTTCGACGACCTCAACGGCTACGCCCAGAAGCAATGGTCGGGCCTCTTCTCGGGCTACGACCTCCCCCGTTGGAATGCCTTCCTCGGGACTCTCGAAGCCTGTTTGAGGAGCGGCCGTCCGTTCGAGCGGGCGGGCTACGTCCGGGAGATGTGCGCCTGGGAGCAGGCCTGGTCCCGGGGCCGCGAGATCTATCCGGCGGCTC
>Ga0315289_10006001_pt1 | contig 17878 bp, 13 predicted proteins | sample YL17G11_40_MG_FD_203452 | JGI IMG/M metagenome (GOLD analysis project Ga0315289, IMG submission 203452) | Sediment microbial communities from Yellowstone Lake, YNP, Wyoming, USA - YL17G11_40 | ecosystem: Environmental > Aquatic > Freshwater > Lake > Sediment | place: USA: Wyoming | collected... | reverse complement strand
ATCTATATCCGTTCGATATCGCTCGCGTCTCTCTCTCTCTCTCTCTCTCTCTCTCTCTCTCTCTCTCTCTCTCTCTCTCTCTCTCTCTCTCTCTCTCTCTCTCCCTCTCTGGCCCGCGACCTCGCCCTCGACCCCGATCTCTCTCTCCCCCCCCCAAAAAACGGAACCAAAAATGCGCGCCGTCGTCGTCGGCGCCGGTGCCTGGGGCCTCCCTGCCGCCGCCGAGCTCGCCCGCCGCGGCTGGCTTGTCACCCTGATCGATGCCCTCGACGGGGCGAGCAGAACGACCCTCGGCTCCTCGGCCGGGCCGACGCGGATCTGGCGCCTCGCGCACCCGGACGCGGCGCGCGTGCGCCTGGCGCAGCGCGCCGCGGAGGCCTGGAGGCGCCTCGAGCGGGACGCCCTGGGCCGCGACGGGCTCGGGAGGATCGCCGTCGAGCGGGGCATCCTCTGGAGGGACACGGAGGCCGGCTCGCTCGCGGCTGTCGCCGGGGCGCTGCGCGGCGAGGGCGTCGCGTTCTCCGAGGTCGCCGCGCGCTCCGTCTCGGCGTTCTTCCCTGGGTTGGTCGCCGACTCCAGGGACGCGCTGTTTCAGCCGCAGGCGGGGGTCGTGATGGCCGAGGCGGCGATGCGGGCGCACGCGGAGCTGTTTTCCAGGGCTGCCGCCAAGGCCCGAGGGGGAGGAGGAGGAGGAGGAGGAGGAGGGGGGAGCAGCGTGGTCTCGGGCGAGAGGGTCGTCGAAGTGGTGCTCGCGGGCGACGAGAGGAGGGACGATGCCCGCTCTCTCCGTTCCTCCTCCTCCTCCTCCTCCTCCTCCTCTTCTTCTTCCTCGTGTTCCTCTTTTTCCTCCCTTTGGTCGCCGCCTCCGTCAGCGCCGGTCACCGTCTTCACGGACTCGGGGAGGGCGATCGAGGCCGACGCCGTCGTCCTGGCCCTCGGGACTGGTGCCGCGGCCCTGCCCGACCTGCTCTCTCCCCCGCGCTGCCCCGCCGCTCCGGCCTTCCCGCGCGCGGTCTCGAGGCTGCTGCAGCCCAGGCTGCAGCAGACGGCGCACGTCTCGCGCCCTCGCTTCACGGACGCGCTGCCGTGCTGGTACGACGGCCCCAGGGAAATTTCTCTGACCGAGGGGGAGGAAAGGGAGCGGGAAAGAGAGGAGGCGAGCGGGGCGGCGGCGGAAGCGGCGGCGGGAGCGCGGGCGGCGGCGGGAGCGCGGGCGGCGGCGGGAGCGCGGGCGGCGGCGGGAGCGCGGGCGGCGGCGGGAGCGCGGGCGGCGGCGGCCAGGGAGGCGGGGGAGGGGACGGCGGGGGAGGGCGGCGAGGGGCGGCCTCGACTCCTCCCGGGGCTCTACGCGATGCCGACGCCCGGGGTGGGCTACAAGATAGGCCTCGACGCGCCCGTTCGCTTCATCGGACGGGGAGGCGAAGGAACGGAGGGCGAGGACGACGGCGGCGGCGACGGCGACGGCGGGGCGTTTGAGCCTCGCTGGGCTCGCGACGACCTCTCGCGCGAGCCCAGCGAGAGGGCGAACGCCGCCATCGAGGCCCGAGTCAGGGAATCCCTCCCCGGCCTCCTCCCCCCCCCCGGGGGGGAGCCCCGCGTCCTCCACTCCGCGCAGGTCTGCACGTGGACCGACTCGCCCGACGGCCGCTTCATCATCGACGCGCTCGCGCCGTCGCGGGGCGGCGGCCGCGTCGTCGTCGCGGCGGGCTGCTCGGGCGAGGGCTTCAAGTTCTCGGCGCTGATGGGGACCGTCCTCGCGGACCTGGCAGAGGGGAGGGGGGGGCCGGGGGCCGACGAGGACGTGGCCGCTCTCGGGCTGCGGAGGTTCGAGGGGCTCGAGGGGACGCTGCTGCGAGAAGGAGGGAAGACGGGGCGGCACGTCCTGGGGCGGTGAGAGAAGAGGCGGAAAGAGGGAGAGAGAGAAGGAGAGAGAGCGGAGCCGTTCTTTTCGTTTTTCCTAAAAAGCTCAGGTTGTATTTTGCATGGACTATTTTCTCTCTCCCTCGCTCTTTCTCTCTCTCTCTCTCTCTCTCTCTCTCTCTCTCTCTCTCTCTCTGTCTCTCTCTTTTGCCGCCCCGAAAAACTCGCAAAACTCAAAAACTCAAAAACTCAAAAACGCAAAGAAAGAAGCAGTCTATTCCTCTTTCTCTCTCTCTCTCTCTCTCCAAACCTCCCCACTCTCTCTCCAAACCCCGCTCTCTCTCCAAACCTCTCCCCCCCCACACACACACGCCTCCCTCTACTTGCTCCCCATCGGCGCCTTCCCCTTCTCCTTGGCCCTGTCCCTGTCGGACTCGGCCCTCGCGGCGAGGTACGCCGGCGACAGCGACACCCAGACCCGGCTGGCGCCGCCGCCGCAGCCGGCGGTCACGCCCCTGCCGCCCTCGCGCGCGGCGCGCTCGGCCGCGGCGGCCTCCTGCTGCGCCTGCATCTTGACGAACGCCGCCGAGAGCCGCTTCGAGTCCTTGTCGCGGTCGCGCCTGCCGGACTTGTGCGCGCGGTGCGCGGCCTTGGCGATGACGCCCTTGAAGCGGTTGCCCAGGATGACGCCGCCGCCGCTGCCCTTCCCGTCGCCGTCGGAGCTGCCCTCGTCGTCGTCGCCAGAGTCGCCGCCGCCGGTCCCGCCGTCGAGGCCGTCGTTCTTGCGCTCGGTGACGACGAAGGCCGGGTGGCCCTCGAGCCACTCGCGGATCTTGGACTCGACGCCCCATCCTTTGCCCTCTGTGGTTCGGTGACGAGAGTCGGAGTTTTTTTTTGTGTGTGAAAAAGTCGAGAGAAAGAGAGTGAGTTTTCCCCCCCCCCCGTTTTTCTATTAAAAAAAAAAAAGCGAGGATCGAAAAACAAAAAACTCACCGGGCTTCGCCGCCTCGTGCCCCGCCGGCCACGGCACCCCCTGCGCCAGCTCCGACAGGTGGCGCTCCTGCATGGGCCCCCCGCGCACAAAGTCCGCGATGTGGCGCTCGAAGCCCGACATGGACTCGAGCGAGAGCGGCTTCGTCGCAGAGGAGGAGGACGAGGCCGAGGAAGGAGCCGCGCCCTTCTTCGCCGCTCCCGCCGCGCCTCCCTCCCCCTCGACCTCCTCCCCGGCGGTCTCCGTCTCCTCGGAGGCTTCGAGCGCCGCGGCCCTGGCCCGCGACAGGGCGGAAGACGCCCTGCCGGCGGCGGCGGAGGCCTTGGCGGCGGCAGCGACAGCCTTGGCGGAGGACGCCTCTGCCGCCGTCGGCGGTGCCGCCGGCGGGCCGCCGCCGCCGCCGCCGCCACCGCCGCCCCGCAGCCTCGCCGCAGCCTCGCTCCCGGCCACCGCCACGGTGTCCCCGACGACCACGAACCCGCTCCCGGGGCGCGCGAGGAACGCGAGCTTCGTCGCCTTCTCGGCGGCGGTCCCCGAGCCGCCGCCGCCGCCGCCGCCCTTGGCGCCCTTCGCGAGCCCGAGGCCGAGGGCGACGCCCGAGCCCCCCGACCGGTTCGCCGCGCCCGACGAGGCCGTGGCCGCGTTCTTGCCGATCCCCAGGGCCCTGCGCGCCTCGGCCAGCGCGGGGTGCCCGATGATGCGGGACACGTTCTTCGCGATCGAGGCGTCGATGACGGTGAAGGTGCCCCACTGGCACGACGGGGGCCTCCTCTCGCCCCTGCGCTCCCGCTCCCCGGCCTCGCCGTCGCTCCCCCCGCCGTCCTCCTGCCCCCCCCCCCCCCCGGCGGCGGCGGCGGCGGCGGCGGCGGAGGGGCCCGAGACCTCCCGCAGCCCGCCGCCGCCCCAGAGGGCCGCGATCACGAGCCCCGTCGCCCTGGGCGGGAACGGCTGCGCGACGACCTCGGCGACGCGGCGCGCGCCGTCGCCGCCCTGCGTGCCGCGCGCGACGTGCCGCCGCAGGTGCTCCTCGAAGCCGGCGAGCGAGGCCTTGGCCTCCTCGAGCGTCGGCAGCGGGACGAACTGCTGGTGCGCGGCGGGGTGGTGCGGCCTGCCGCCCGCCGCCGCGGCGGCCGCGCCCGGGCGCGCCGGCGACGCCTCGGCCGACGAGGCCGCGGCGGCCTCCCAGCGGCGCGCGGGCGGGCTCGGCGAGTACGAGGCCGAGGAGGCCGAGGAGGAGGACCCGCCTGCGGCCCTCGCCGGCGAGGCGTGGAGCGCCGAGAGTGCCGAGAGCGGCGGGGGCGAGGGGCGCGACGGCGTGAGCTGCTGCTGCTGCTGCTGGAGCTGCTGGAGCGGCGCCGCCCGCCTCGCAGGCGTCCCCGCCGCCGCCGTCTCCCAGCCGCCGCCCTCGTCGCTCTCCCTCCCCGCGGAGGGGCTCCTCCTCCTCGCGGCCTCGTCGTCGTCGTCGACAAAGTCTCCGCCGACGATGCCAAGGGAGCCCAGGGCCTTGGGCGTCGTCGCCGCCGAGGAGGAGGAGGCGGCGCCCGCTCCCGCTCCCTCGCCGCCCGCGGCGGCTGCTCCCTTCTTCTTCTTCTTCTTCCTCGACTCCGCCCCCGCGGCTTCGGTCGGGGGCGTCGGCTCGTCCGTGAAGTAGACGCGCGAGGCCGCGGAGGCGAACGAGGCATCGGCGGCCTCGATTTCGGCGAGCTCGGCGTCGGTTAGGCCGCGGCCGGCAAGCAGCGCCAGCGATGACGACGCGACAGCCGGCGGCGGCGGCGAGCGCGGGCGCGGGCGCGGGCGCGAGGGCCGCGGCGCGCCGCCGGCCCCTCCGCCTCCTCGCCTTTCCCCGTCGCTGTCGTCCTCGTCCTCGTCCTCCTCCTCCCCGTCGTCGTCGGAGCCGCCTCCTCCCGCGAGTTTCGAGAGGAGGGAAAGCACGGAGAAGGCCCCGCCCGCGCCCTTCTCCCGGCGGCGTGGGGCCCCTCGTCCTCCCGCTCCTCCCGCTCCTCCTGCTCTTCCTCCCTCGCCGCGGCGCCGCTGCTCCTCCAGGACGAGGAACTGCTCCCGTTGCATCCTCGAGAGCGCCGAGGAGGCCGCGGCGTCCCCGCCGCTCTCCCTCTCTCGCTGACTCCTCGCCTGCCTCGCCGCGTCCTCGCGCTGCTCGCGCTCAAACTCCTTGAGGTCGGCGACGGCGGCGATGGCGGCGAGCGTCCCGGGGGACATCGGGGGCGAGGAGTCCCCGGCCGCTTCCGCCGCCACGATGCCTTCCACCTCCTGTCCGGGAGAGCGGCGCTGAGGAGAAGCGTTGGAGGAGGGGAGGGGAGACTCGGAGCGCGCCGGGGAACAGGCGCCCGAGGAGAAGGAGAAGTCGAACGAGTCGTCGTCGTCGTCGCCGTCGTCGGTGGCGGCGACGGCGCTCAAGTCGCCCTCGTCCTCCTCTCCTCCTCGTCCTCCTCCTCCTCCTCCTCCTCCTCCTCCTCCTCCTCCTCTCTCCCCTGCTGCTCCCTCCGCCGGCGACGCCGGAGGGGAGATCAGGTTATCTGACAGGGCCAGACTGCGCTGCGAGCCGGGCCGCGGCGAGGGCTTGGCGACGGGGGGCCGCGAGGAAGGGGGAGGAGGGGGGCGGAACGGCGGCGCCTGGAGCCGCAGCGCCGTCGCCGCCGCCGGCGCCTGCGCCGCGACCCTCGCCGCTCCCCTCGCGGCCGCGCCTAACGCCACGTGCTCTTGCTGCTGTGGTGGCGGCGGCGGGAGAAGAGGCGGAGGAACGGGAGCGGTGGGAGGTAAAGGAGGAGCGGCGATGATCACTCTCGGCGGCGGCAGCGGCGGGGCGAAGGCGACGGGGCCGACGCCGGTGGCGGCGGCGGGGGGGAACGCGCCCGCCACCGTGGGAACGTGCTGCTGCTGCTGCTGGTTCTGGTAAGGGTTAAAAGGAGCCCGCGTCGGCTGTTGCTGGTAGTGGTGTTGCTGCTGGTGCGGCTGCGGCGGCGGCGCGTGATAGTACTGCTGCAGTATTTTTTGTGTGGATTTTTTTGAAAGGAAAAAAAAGCTGTGAGTGCCGAGTTTTTTTCTCTCTCTCTCTCTCCTCTCTCTCTCTCCCTCTCTCTCCCTCTCCCTCTCCCTCTCTCTCTTCTCTCCTCTCTCTTCTCACCTGCGGGTGATGAAAACCCTGCTGCTGGTGATAAAACTGCTGTTTCCCGTAGAAAACCGCCGCGGCCCGCTGCCTCTCCGCCTCCGCCTGCTGCAGCCACTGATGCTGCTGTTGCGCTTGCTGCTGCTGCTGCCACCCCTGCTGGTGCTGCTGCGACAGCTGCTCCACAAATTCCTTCCGACTCGGGCGCCTCGGCGGCGTCGAAGCGGTGGCGGCGGCGGAGGAGGAGGAGGAGCGGGGAGGGGAGGGGCCGGCGCCGGCGCGGGGCCTTGCGGCGGGGGCCGCAGAGGTCGAAGGCGGCGGCGGCGCGGGCCTCGCCGGGCTCTCGGGCTGCTGTTGTTCGGGTTCGTGTTCCTGTTCCTGTTCATTTCCTCCGTCAGCGGCCGCCGCGGCGGCCGGCGGAGTGCCCGCGGCGGCGGCGGCGGCGGCGGCGGCGAGGGCGGCGGCGGCGGCGGCGACGGCGGGCGCCGCCGCCGCCTTCGAGAGCGTCAGGTCGAGCGTGTAGCCCTCCTCGGATTGTTCCACGCGCGCGGCGTAGGAAACGCCGAGGACGACGCCTGTGGTTGGAGGAGAGAGAGAAAAGAGAGTGGGTGCGTGCGCGCGCGTGTGCGCGAGCGTGCGTGCGTGTGAGAGGAGGGGGGGCGTCGAGGAGCGGAAAGAGGTTGGGTGAGAAGGAGAGGGGGGGGAGGGGGGAGGGAGGGAAGGCGTCTAAGTCGCCGTCGACAAAAATGTCTTCTTCGTCGGAGGCCCCCTTCTCCTCGCGAGAGAGAACGTTTTCTCTCGGCATCACGTGCGCTCTCTCTGTTTCGTGTCTCTCTGTTTCGCGTCGCTCTTTGGCGCGGGGCACGGTATCGAGGGGGATGCATGCCCCCGTCGGGGCGGGAGGCGCGCTCTCCGACCGGCGGAGACGCGGGGGGCAGTCGGCGATCTCGTCCTCGTGCGAGCGATGATGAGACAAAAAGAGGCCAAGCGAAAACGCAGTCGGCAGAAACAGGGTCGCGCCATGGATCGCCGCCCTTCTCTCTCTCGCGCTCTCGCCCCGCCTCGCCCGCTCCTCCTCTTCTCTCGCTCTTTCTCTCTTCTCACCTTTCGTCGTGACCGGCCCGAAGCCGAGGACCACGGCCTGGATCCGCGTATCGAAGACGGCGAGCTCGGCAGCCTCCATCGATGATGAGCACGAAAGGGGAGAAAGGTCAAAAAGCCGACCGAGAGGGAAAAAAGTGAGAAAGCGAGGCTGAAAACAGAAAATGAAAAACCTTTTTTTTGTTTTTTTTTGCTGGTGTTGCGCAACGCTTGTTAAAACACGGAGAGACAACTGGAAAACACAAGAGGGCGGAGCGCGAGTGATAACCTCTCCCTGAACCCCCCCCCCTCTCTGTGATTCGTTCGCTTTACTCGGCCCCTTTTTTCCCAAACGACGACGACGACGATGACGAACGAGCGAGCGAACGAACAGCGACGAACAGGAAAAAGTCTCTGGCCTCTCTGCCCCGAATTATGGAGCGGAGGGAGAAAACAATGGGCTTCCGTCATTTCGAGGTCCTGGCCGTCGTCTTCATCGTCGTCGTCGCCTCCCGGCCTCCTCCTCCCTTCGTCATATTGGAAGGGAGGGGATCAGAAGGCGTGTGTTTGTGGGGTGGGGTGGGGTGGGTGGGGGGAGGGAAGGAGTTTTTTTTTTCCTTGAGGAAACAAAAATAAAGAAAAAAAAACACTCTCTCTGTTTTTCTCAAGAAAAGAGAAAAACGAAAAAAAGAGAGAAACAAACAAAAACAAAAAAAACGTTTTTTTTCCCAGTGGAGAAGTGAAGCGGAGAAGAGGAGATGCTGTATTTCTTGTCGGGGGCGGGTCGGGATGAGTCCCAACCCGCCGTTGACGGAGAGTCCTGAGCCATCGTCAACCGTTGTCGTTACGGAAAGAAAGCGGGAAGGTTTGGTGTTTAGGGTTGTTTCCGAAAGGGGGTGGCGGAAGAGGCGACGCGAGAGAGAGTCGTCGAGAAAAGAAAAAAAAGTGTGTTTTTCCCTTTTCTCGCTCGCGTCCCCAACTCCCCCCCCCCGACCGTCCTGAAGTACTACTTCATGACTCGGTGTTGCGACGCCAGGGGCAGGCCGAGCGTTTTTCCATGTGAGAAAGTGCAATAATGGTGGAGAGATGATCGAGAGGGCGTACGCGAGAAAAAAACATTTTTTTTTCGTTCGCAGCCGCTCTTTCGTGTCAAACTGGTTTTGTTTCTTTAATACTCGTGCCCGTGAGGCAAGTTGTGATTGCTATCGTTGTTGGAGTTGTTGTTGTTGTTGTTGTTGTTGTCGTCGTTATTGCTGTTGTTGTATTGAGGGGGCATGCCGCCGTGGCGTCCTGAGAAAGAGAGAAAGATCATCGAAAGAGAGAGAGACAGGTGAGTTTTTTCCCCTTCCGTCGAAATCTCTCGTCTCGACTCTCAAAAAAAAAAAGGAATGCTTACCGCCGTAGGGGCCGTGGCCCTGGTAGCCATGTTGCTGCTGCTCCAGCAGATACTGCTGCTGTTGCAGCTGCATGCCGCCGTAAGGGTTGTTCGGCCCGTACCCGAGGCCGCCGCCGCCGCCGCCCCCGCGGCCGCTGTTGATGAGGCCGGCGGCAGCGGCGCCGAGGCCGCCTCCGACGCCGCCGCCGTCGGGGACGCCGCCGCCCAGGCCCATCCCGCCACCGACCCCGCCGACCCCAAGGCCCATCCCGCTGAGGTTCGCGACCATCCCTGCGGCGCTGCCGCTGCCCCCGGCCAGGCTCAGGGCGCCACCGAGGCCGAAACTGCCGGCCGTGGCGGCGACGCCGGCGGCGGAGACCCCGAGCCCGCCCACCCCTCCTCCGCCGCCGGCGCCGCCGACGCCGACGTCGTTGAGCACCACGCCGAGCGCGCCGGCGGCGCGCCCCTCGGAGAGCGCGCGCTCGGCAGAGAGCGCGCGCTCGGCCCGCTCCTTCTCGAACTGCACCCGCCGCTTCGCGTTCGCGGCGCCCGAGGTGGTGCTCAAGCTCCGCTCCGAGCCCCCTGCGCCGCCGCCGCTCCCGCCGCCGCCGCCGCCGCCGCCGCGCCCGCGCGCCTCCTGCGCCGCGATCAGCGCCGCCGCGGCCGCGTTGTCCGCCATCGCGATCCACGCCCCGTTCAGCACCACGAACGCCGCGTGCGACAGCAGGTACGCGACCTCGGCGCCGCGCAGGCTCGGGGGCCACGGCAGCTCGAGCACGCTCGACACGTGGCGCACGTCGCGGGCGCGCACGAACTGCGCCATGTGCAGGTCGAAGCTCGACATCCAGCCCGGCTGGCAGCCGCCGACGTCGACGAGGTCGGAGAGGTCGAGCGGCGAGGTGCCGTCGGCGACGCTGCCGAGCTGCTGGCCGCCGCCGCCGGCCGCCGCCGCTGCTGCGGCGGCGGCGCGGCGCTGCTCCGACTTCTCCCTGCGGCTGCTCGGGGCCGCGGCCTTGGCGGCGGCGGCGGCGGCGGCGGCGGAGGCGGAGAGGTCCTCGACCGCGGCCGCCGCGGCGTCGAGCGACGGCGGCAGCGGCGGCGGCGCGTCGTCGTTCGGGCTCGCGGCGCCGACGCCGAACTGCGCCGCCAGCTGCTGCTCGCGCTGCCGCTGCCTCTGCGCGGCCGCGGCGGCCTCCTGCTGCTGCTGGTGATGGTGGAACTGCAGCATATGCATCTGAGTCTGCAGCTGCTGCTGCTGGCGCGGGAAGCCGTCGCGCGGCAGCAGCTGCTGCTGCGGAAAGGAGTAGGGGTCGGCGCCGCCTCCTGCCGCCGTCGCCGCGGCTTGCTGCTGGTGCGCCCGCGCCGCGGCGAGCGCCGCGGCCGCCGACGAGTGCTGCGGGACGGAGGAGCGAGGAGGGGGGGCCGCCGTCTGCTGCGGCTGCGAGAGCCGCTGCTGCTGCGGGCTCGGCTCCCGCTGCCCGCCTCGCGCGCCGCCCGGGGCGGCGGAAGCGGCGGCGGCGGCGCTCCCGCCGCCGCTCCCTGGGGGGAGCCCCAGCGAGAGGACCACGGAGTCGCTCCCGGGGGGCCTTTTGAGCCCGATCGAGAAGAGGACGTGGCCATCGGGGCCTGTTTCGGTTTGGTGTGCGCGTTTGAGAGAGAGAGAAAGAGAGGGAGAGAGGAGACAGAGAGGGAGAGGAAAGAGAGTTTTTAGGGTTGCGTTTTTTCGATTTTTTTTCCTGCGGCGCATCCTCCCCTGTGCGATCTACTGTGCCTCGCCGTCCTTTCTTACCTTGACAGGTCAGCTCCACGCCGCGCTCTATCGTGTCCGCGTCCCACGTGAGCGTGTGCCTCGTGTAGGAGTCTGCTGCGGCTGCGGCTGCGGCTTCTTCGGCGGCGGCAGGGGGAGCAGACGCCGCCGCAGGCTCGGAGGGATCTTCTGCTTCGCCGTCCAAGCTCGACGGCGAGGAAGAAGAGCTCGACGCCGTCGCCGATGAGTCTTCTTCGTGGTCGCCGGCGTCGCTGTTGTCGTCTTTGCCGCCCTGCTCCACCGCTGCCTCGGCATCGCTGCTCGCGCCGACGATGACGGCAGCGACGCCGTCGTCATCCGCCTCCTCGACGACTTTCCCGGTCGATTTGACGTCCACCTCTTCGCCGAGCGAAGCAATCGGGATACCCGCCTCCATCTGCATCGAAGAAATTCGCTCAGGCGCGGCCTGGGGACGCAATCGGCGGGGTAGAAGGGACGCGTTTGTCAAGGGCTCGTCGTCGGTGGAACACCAATTGACGTATTTCTGACGTATTTCGTTCCACGAAAGGGCAACAAGTGATTCGACCTCTCGCGTGAGCGCGCTGCCCCCTCTCGCGCCAATCAATTCGCGGCAAACGGTTGCTCTGAAACGGCCGCGGGCCACAGGCCGCACCGGGAAGGAAAAGGGCCCGCGCGGGGGAGGGAAGGGCGGAGCCAGAAGAAAAAAAACGGGAAGAAGAGAGTAAATTCAGTCCGCAACACGCGCAAATTGCGCTCACACACCGTGAGTAAAGAGGAGTAAGGCAGAGGTAAAAAAGTCATCAGATGTACCTTTTCGTCTCCTCTCGCTCGCTCGCTGGGCCCTTTTGAAGGCTCGCTCCGGGGGGTTAGGAGGGGGGCCCAAGAGGTCGAGCGTCGCGCGCGCGTGCGTGGGCAAGGAAAGAAAGAAAAAACACCTCGACCTCTTCTCTTTCTCTACTCTGTTCATTTTTCCTCACATAATTTCTTTCTTTCTTCTCTCCCTCTCTCTTCCTCCTTCCGTTCCTTCTCAGCCGCCGCAGTATTTCTGCTCCTTTCTTCTACTTGTCGAATGTCTGGGCCTGTCGTCGGAGAGAATTGTTGGTGCATAGAATCGAGAACGAAGAGAGAGAGAGAGAGAAAGAGAGAGAAAGAGAAAGAGAGAGAAAGAGAAAGAGTGAGTTTCTTCTCTCTCGCGCTCGCTCTCCAGAAAAACAAAACTCCAAAAAGGGAAATGAAGAAAGAGAAACCGAAACTCCTCTTCTCACCGTCGCCTCCTGCGTCACGGCTGCGAACAGCGGCGACGACAGGTACCTCTCGCCGTAGGAGGGAATGATGACGCAGATCGTCTTCCCAGCGTTCTCCGGCCGCGCCGCCACGGCCGACGCCGCAACAACGGCGGCGCCGGAGCTGATGCCGACGAGCAGGCCCTCAGCCGTCGCGAGCTCGCGCGCCTTGGCGATGGCCTCGTCGGAGGACACCTGGACGACCTCGTCGACGAGGTCGACGTTGAGATTCTTGGGGACGAAGCCGGCGCCTGTTGAGAAAAAAGAGTTTTTTTTTGAAAGAGTTTTTTTAGAGTTGGTTTCGGTCTCTCGCTTCTTCCTATCTCTCTTTCTCTTTTCCTCCGCTCTCTCTCTTTCCCCTCTTTCCAAAAAACTCTAGCTCTCTTCTCTCTCACCGATGCCCTGGATCTTGTGCGGCCCCGGCCGGCCCCCGCTGATGACGGGCGACTCCGCGGGCTCCACCGCCACCACCTTGATGCCGGGGTTCTGCTCCTTCAGGAACTTGCCGGCCCCTGAGATCGTGCCCCCGGTCCCGACGCCCGCCACGAGCACGTCGATCCTCCCCCGCGTCTGCGCCCAGATCTCGGGGCCCGTCGTCTCGTAGTGCACCCGCGGGTTGGCGGGGTTCTCAAACTGCTGTAGCACCAGGGCCCCCGGCGTCGCCGCGGCGACCTCCTCGGCCTTGGCGACCGCGCCCTTCATCCCCGCCGCGGGGTCCGTCAGCACCAGCGTCGCGCCAAAGGCCTTGAACAGCACGCGCCGCTCGATCGACATCGAGGCCGGCATCGTCAGCACCAGCTTGTAGCCCTTGGTGGCCGCGACGAACGCCAGGGCGATGCCCGTGTTGCCGCTGGTGGGCTCGACGAGCGTCGTGCGCCCGGGCGCGCAGAGCCCCGCGGCCTCGGCGGCCTCGATCATCGATCGCCCGATGCTGTTTTCGTTTTTTTTCGTTTTTTTTTGCGCGGTTGGAGAAGGAGAAAGGAAAGAGAGGGACGTGAGAGCTGCTCGAAAAAGGGGGGTTTGTCTCCCTGGTTCTTCTTCGGAAGAGAGAGAGAGAAAGGGTGGAGGAAAAAAGGTCGGGTTCTTTTTTCCTCCCACCCCGGAAAAAAAAACTCCAAAAAGTCGACTCTTCTTCTTCTCTCTTCTCTCTCCTCCCTTCTCTCTCTCTCTCTCCTCCCTTCTCTTTCCTCTCCTCCCTCACCGATCCTTGACCGAGCTGTTGGGCTGCAGGCTCTCGAGCTTCGCGAGCACCACCGCGCCCCCGGGAGGCACCGACTTCCGAAGCCGCACCATCGGCGTGCCGCCGACAAGGTCGACGACCGAGTCGACCGGAGAGTCCGACTTGTGCAGCAGCGCGGCGACGGCGCCGTCGACGCGCGGGGTGGCGTTGGCGAGCTCGGTGTCAGTGGTGGCGTGCGAGGAGGGGACTGGCGAGGGGGCCGCGGCGGCGGCGGAGGCCTGGAGAGAAGAGAGAAGAGAGAAGGGAGTCGGAGTCACGAAGGGGTAAGACAAGAGCGGCGAAGGAAAACGAAAAAGCTCGTCGGCCTGCGACCATCATTTCGACTTCGGGGACCCACAACCTCCAGCACGCCCCCCTCGCTCCAAAACTCGACCCGGTCGTAGAAAACATCAGCGGAATGCCATCCAGCGAGAGAGCTGACAGGGAGCAAGGACAATTGAGGGGACAACCCGGGGCTCGGAAGTGCTTCTCGAAGCTGGCAACATAGCAAAACGGGGCCATCATCGAGATGCATTTGCTCGTTCGCCTCCCGAGGCGCAGCACACACAGGCAAAAGCACGTACCGCGCCGTCCTTCTTCCTGAACTTGTCAAAGATGCCCATGGTGTCGCTCGGCAGAAAGGGCTGGTCTTTGTTGGTGGTGAACAAGGAAAGAAGAGAAGGAAAGAACGACGAAGAGTTTTGAGCAAGAATGCAAAGAGTGTTTTTTTTCGCTAGCCGAGTTTTTTTTCCCTCTCTTCTCAAACCTCGACCTCGTCCTCACCTGAGGCGCGCCGCGCGCCCCCCAGCGCACCTCCGTACCATTCTCTGATTAAATCGAAAGAAAAAGGGAAACACGCGAATTACAAAAAGAAGGCAAGATTCAACAAAGGAAGGGGGCAGGAACAACGCTCCACCTTCCTCCCTCTTTTTCTCCAACTCTCCTCTCTCTTTCCTTCCAAGTTTTTTTTCTTTCTCTCTTTTCTTATTGGGGTTTTTCGCTCCGTTCGGTCGATCGCTTCAAAAAAAGGAGGCTTTTCCCATCGACGAAACGCTGGCTCTTCTTCTTCTCTGTCGCTGGTTCCCCTGGTTTTCTCGCGTCTCTTCCCCCTCCACCCTTCGAACCCCAATCGAAAAAAATGATTTTTCACTAGGAATTCCATCGAAAGGAGAGAGGAAAGAGACTGGGAGAAAAAACCTAGCCGAGCTTGGCGAGGATGAGGTCGGCGGCGTCGGAGACCGTGGCGATGCCCTCGGCGCCCTCCTCGTCGAGGGTGACCTCGAACTTCTCCTGTGGGTGGAGTTGGGAAGAGAGAGAGGAGGGGGAAAAGGAAATAGTGAGTTTTTTCCCCCTGTTTTCCGTCCTTTTTTTCCGCGAAAGTATTTTGCTCTCTCTCTCTCTTTTTCTCCAAGGCTAAAATATATATATATTCTCCTTACCTCGAGGGCCATCATGATCTCGACGGTGTCGAGGGAGTCGGCGCCGAGGTCGACGAACTTGGAGTCGGCGGCGACCTGAAGAAGAGGGTTATCAGGGGAGAAAGAAGGAGAACGGAGGTGAGGAAAAGAAAAGAAAAAAAAAGGGTCGCGAGGTCGCGCGCCGCGAAAAGAGAGCCTCTCGCTCGCTGTCTCTCTCTCTTTCTCCCGGGAAAAAAAAGGACAGAGAGCCAGCTTTTTCGTCTCTCGTTCTCCTTCTCGTCGTTTCCTAATCCCACTCCCCTTGCACAAACAACACTAACCTTCTCAAGCTCAGTGCCGAGCTGCTCGGAGATGATGGCGCGGACGTCGGAGAGGACCTAGAGGTTTTTCGTTTCTCGAAGAAAAAGAATCGGCGATCGTTAGCGACTCTCTTTTTTCCTTCCTGCGGCCGTCGTTTGTTTTGCTGACCTTGTCCTCGTGATCACTCTCGCCCTAGTTTCTCTTCCCCCTTTCAACACTTGAACTCAAACACTCACCGACGCCTTGTCGGCGGCCTTGACGACGACGACGCGGGCAGTGCGCTGGGGAGTGCGGGCGGACAGGCGGTTCTGCTGTGGTTTCGTTTTTCCGGAAAGTTTCGAGCGGATGGTCGAAAAAGGTTCGATGGGTGGTCGTGAGCGAGCCAGCTTTGTCAGAACGTTGCGACGCCGACGCCCCACGTCTTTGCTCTCTTCCGATTTCGGCGCTCGCTTTCGAAGCCTAATCGCCCCCTTTTCGCGGTGCATTGGCACGCAGCGGTCTCGATGCGACGTGAGAGCTCTGTCGATGCACTCGCGGAGGGGAGACCGCGGGAGGATGGAGGAGAACGCCAAGGAAAGTTTTCTCCGTGACTCTCTCTATTTTTTTTTTTCTTGATCTCCTCAGAAAGAAAAAAAGAGAGAGCGAGAGAGAGAGCGAAATTGCAGTCCCTTGAATTTTCATCTCCTCCTCCCCCCGCCGCGGCGCCTTGCGGCGCTCTTCCGTCTCCCCCTCGACGACCGCAAGCGACGTACCGTGGGCAGGCGAGCGGCACGGAGGGAGAAAGCCATTGCGAAGTTTTGGAAAAGTGGAGAAGGGAGGAGAAAAAGGGGGGGGCGAGAGAAGGCTAGAAAGAGAAAAAGTTGTGAGGCAGAGGCACTAGCGATCGAGCGCGCCCTCTCTCCCTCTCCCTCTTGCTCTGCCTCATTATTTCGAGACCTCCACCCACCCCCCGCGCATCCCCGCATCCCCCCCGCCCGCACCCTCGTCAAGCACCGCCCCACTCGCTCTCCAACCTAGAAAGATGCGCGCTTCCGCTTCGCGTCTGTCCTCGGGCGGCGTCGCCACCCGCTGCTCGGCGTTCGCCCGCCCGGCCGTCGCCGCGAGGCAGCAGCGCGGCGCCGCGGGCGTCGCCGCACAGGCTTCTTCGTCTGCTGCCTCTGCTTCGGCGTCGACCAGTCTCGTCGCCGCTCGCCGCCCCGGCAGGTGAGAGCAAAGGGGGAAGGGGACGAATGCGAGAGCTGCTTGCGCACCCCCGCTCGGCTCTTGGCTCCTTGGAGGCGTTCGCGCCTCATCAGAATTTGCCCTCTTGCGCGGAGCGCTGGCGTGAAAACGCCAGCGAGAGGGAGACGGAGAGGCAACCGACGAAGAGAGAAAGAGAGAGAGAAAGAGCAACGATGATCCTCTTTTCGTCTTGCCTTTTTTTTTCCGTTCCGTCCCTTTGCCTTTTCGAGCAGCGCGCCAGCCTCTGTGTGTTTGCTCGCTCTGTGTGCACGCTCCTTGTCCCAACTGGATGAGATCTCTATCGGACCGAGCTTCGAAGCGAGCGATCGGGGCCAACCGAACGAGCATTGAGACTAGAAAAGCGGGCACACGAAAAAGGGAAAAAAAGAAAAACTCGCTGAGCGATCGAGCGGCCCGAAACGCGTCGAGCTTCCAGGCGCTGCTTTTCGACCTCTTCTTCGTTCTTTTTTTTTTGCTCCCTGGCTCCTTCTTGGTGGGGGAGGGCTCCCTCTCGCTCGCGCTGGTGACCCAGCAGCATCGACATTCCCGCGCTCGGAAAAAAGAAGAAGAGAGCGGGACGACACGCAAACAGAGGCAACGCTCACCGAATAAAAAATAACAACAACGACGAAAAACACAGCGCCGCCCGCCGCGCCCTCGCCCTCGCCCCGTCCGCCTCCTCCTCCTCGAGCGGCGGCAAGTACGACTACGACCTCGTCATCATCGGCTGCGGCGTCGGAGGGCACGGAGCCGCCCTCCACGCGGTGGAGTGTGCGTTTTTTATATTTGTGTTTTTTGAAGAACGAGAGAGAGTGAAGAAAGAGAGAGAGGGAGAAGGAGAGAAAACCCCGAGAACGAAAGGCAAGCTCACCCTTTCTCTCTTCTCTCTCTCCCCCCCCACCGCGTTCCCTCCCTCCCTTCCAAAAACAAACGAACAAACGAACCAAAACGAAAACAAAAACCTTCAGGCGGCCTCAAGGTCGCCATCATCGAGGGCCACGACATCGGGGGCACGTGCGTCAACAGGGGCTGTGTGCCCTCGAAGGCGCTGCTCGCGGCCTCGGGCCGCGTGCGCGAGATGCAGAACACGGCGCACCTGGCCTCGCTCGGCATCCAGCTCGGGTCCGTGAACTTCGAGCGCCAGCCAATCGCTGACCACGCGAAGAACCTCGCGACGACGATCAAGGGCAACCTGCAGCGGTCGCTCGAGTCGATCGGCGTGGACATCCTCAAGGGCGCCGGGAAGCTGACCGGTGAGGAGAAGAGTTTTCGAGGTTTCGAGGTTTTCTGTTCCTTTTTTCCTCTCGGAAAAAAAGAAATAAAAAACTCACCTCTTTCTCCCCCTCTTCTCCGCCTCTTCTCCTTTCCTCCTTCCCCAAACCAGGCCCGCACGAGGTCAAGTACTCCCTGCCCGGACGCGTCGACGTCGGCGGCACCGTCACCGCCCGCGACGTCATGATCGCCACGGGCTCCGTCCCCTTCGTGCCCCCCGGGATCCCCATCGACGGCAAGACGGTCTTCACCTCGGACCACGCGCTCAAGCTCGAGTGGATCCCCAAGTGGGTCGCGATCATCGGCAGCGGGTACATCGGCCTCGAGTTCTCCGACGTCTACACCGCGCTGGGGTCGGAGGTCACGTTCATCGAGGCGATGGACGACCTGATGCCCGGCTTCGACCGCGAGATCGCGCGCCTCGCACAGCGGCTGCTGATCAACCCGCGCCGGATCGACTGGCACACCGGCGTGCTGGCCACCAAGGTGACGCCTGGCGTCCCCGGCGTCAAGCCCGTCAAGATCGAGCTGACCGACTTCAAGACGAAGGAGGTCGTCGACACGCTCGAGGTCGACGCCGTGCTGGTCGCGACGGGCCGCGCGCCGTACACGGCGGGCCTCGGGCTCGACGCGCTCGGCGTCGAGACCGACAGGCGCGGGTTCGTCCCGGTCAACGAGCGGATGCAGGTCACGGACAGGGCGGGCAAGGTGGTGCCCAACCTGTACTGCATCGGGGACGCCAACGGTGAGGGTCTCCTTCGAGCGGGAGCGGGAGAGGAAAAAGTTGCCTCTTTTTCGTCCTTTTTTTTTTCGTTTTCTTCTTCTCCTTCTCTTTCTCTTCTCCTCCTTCTCACCGACCAGCCCCGCGCTCTCTCTTCTCCCCTCCCAAACCCTCTTCCACTCTCTCTCTCTCTCTCTCTCTCTCTCTCTCTCTCTCTCTCTCACTCACACACACACACACAACCAA